>JGI20214J51088_10001251_pt1 | contig 17350 bp, 15 predicted proteins | sample WetSurMetagenome_FD_51088 | JGI IMG/M metagenome (IMG submission 51088) | reverse complement strand
CCCCTGCCGATGCGGACAGGGAGGATGGTGGCGTTCGAGCCAATGCTTGCCCCGTCCTCCACGACGGTGGATTTCCAGCTGCCACGGTCGGCCTGCGGAGGATACACGTCGTTGATGAACATCACCCCGTGGCCGACGAAGCAGTCACTGCCGATCCTCACCATGTCGCAGACGAAGCTGTGGCTCTGTATACGCGTCCTGTCGCCGATCTCCGCGCCGCGCTGTATCTCGACGAAGCACCCGATCATGCAGTCGCGCCCGATCGTGCACCCGTACATGTTGACGAAATTCCAGACCTTCGTCCCCTCACCAACCCTGCAGTCGCTCATCACCTGCAGCGGATTCTCCTGTGCGGCTCCGGCCGCCTGACGCCCGGCGCCCTTCTGCTCCTGCTCGCCCTTCCTGAACTTCATCCGGTCCGACCTCCCGATGATTGGCCGCCTGACACCCGGTCTGCGCTTCCGCCCCCTGGCACGAACCGGGCGCATCCGGGATATGGCGCGTTTACCGCCATTACAACATTATAGCTTCCTGGAATATGCGGCCGATGGAGGAAAGCTGCTCATGGCACCGGAAGACCGCAGAACAGAACTCGAAAGTCTGGCCAAGGCGCTTGCCGTGCTCGAGACTCAGAGATCAGCTCTGGGTGACGAGCTGGCGGACTCCGCAATGGCCCCCCTCCGCAGGAGGCTGGCTCTGCTCGCCGATGGTGTCGCCGCAAGGCATGACCAGGCAGCCGCTCTCCTCTGCTGCATCCCGCCGCGTTCCGACCAGGCCTCCGACGAACCCGGGGGGCAGGTCCAGGACGACCAGGACGGATTCGCCGTCAAGTTCCACTCGATAGTTGCCTCGCGATCAGGAAGGGCTGCGGGCAAGCTCGAAAACTGCCTCCTCGCATCGTGGGACTCGGACGGTGGTGCAGACGGAGCAGAAAAGGCCGTGGCGGCAGCTCTCGAGATCCGCCACGAGCTCGACCTGATGGCGGCAGGCCTTTCCGAACACGGCGAAGACGAGCCTGAACCCGCATGCGGCATCTCGATCGTCACCGCGGAGGCGGAACCCGCTCCGGGTGCCGGCACCGGGTCGATCGAGGACGAATCGCCCGATATGAAGGCCCGCGCGATCAAGCTCGCGAAGACTGCCAGAGGCGCATCGATCCTGCTCTCCGAGGAGACCTGGAAGCTCGTGAGGGATGGCTTCGAGTGCGTGGAGCTGCTCATCGACCAGGCCGGATCGGACGGAAGAAAGGTCAGGGCATGGCTCGCAGGCCGAATGCCGGCCGGCCATTTCAGGGATACCGCCGCCGGACCTGCGGCCCCATCCCGTCCCATGATCGGCAGGACNGCCCAGCTCGAGAGGATGGCCGAGGTTCTGAGGGAAGCCTCCTCGCCAGGTTCATGCGCTCTCGTGGTAGTTGCGGGGGAGGCCGGCACAGGCAAGGCCCGGCTGGTCTCCGAGTTCCTCGGAAGGTCGCTGGCCGAGTTCCCGGAGACGGTCGTCCTGAAGGGGCGCTCCTCGCCCGAGACGCGCACCACCCCCTATGCGGCATTCAGGGACATGCTGGCGGGCTGGCTGGGCATCCCCATGGCGTCCGGCGCTGAAACCGCCCTGGCCAGGATCGTCGATCTCACAGGTGGAGAGATGGATACGAGGAAGGCCGAAAGGGTGGCCAGGTTCATGGGATTCGGGACGCTGGACTCATCCGAACCCAGGACCGACGAGATCGAGCTGCTGGCCTTCTTCACCGCAGCCTTCGGCGGCGGTTCGCATCTGCTTGTCCTGGAGGATATCCAATGGGCGGACGACGCCACCCTCAGGCTCGTCGAGATGCTCAATCGCGAAAGGCCGGGGAAGAGGTTCCTGGCCATCTGCACGACCAGACCGGTGCTCTTCGAGAGGGCTCCGCGCTGGGGGAACCCAGCCGCGGGACACGAGCTGATCAGGCTGGACCTGCTGGAGCCTCGAGAAACGCGACTGCTGATCGAGGGGCTCCTCCCGGAGGGAAGCCGGATCGCTGCCGACTTCGCGCAGGACTTGCACAAGAGGTCGGGAGGCAACCCATTCCACTCCGAGGAAGCATTCCGGATGGTCATGGCGGCAGGGGCCCTGTGCCCATTCGAGGGCAGCTGGGCAGTACGCCCCGGCACGGATCTGGACAGCTTGATACCAGACAACCTCCAGGGGATCATCCGAAACCGCCTCGATTCGCTGCCCCGTTCGGAGAGGGAGGTCCTTCAGGCTGCCGCGGTGTTCGGCCGGAGGTTCTGGGATTCGGCCGTCGCCGAGGTTGTCGGCAGGAGCCGCGCCGAGGTTCTCGAGGTGCTCTCCGGCCTCGAGGGGCGCAATGTGGTGACCAGGGCTCCCTGGTCCTCGTTCAGAGGCTGTGCCGAGTTCCGATTCCGGCATTCGCTGGCCTGCGAGGCCATCTCCACCATGCTCGCCGCGGGCAGAAGGAGGAAGGCGCACTCCGCGGCGGCCGAATGGCTGGCGAAGCATTCCGCAGGATCCCCCGATTCGTATATGGCCGTGACCGCGATGCACCTGGAGAGAGCGGAGAAGGCTGAGGAATCGGCAGGCCTCTTCCAGCAGGCGGCGGAGGCGGCGCTGGCCAGGGGAGACCCCCGCGATGCCCTGCTCGATGTGGACAGGGCGCTGGGCTTGAGAGGAGACCTTCCGGCCAGATCGAGGGCGCTTCTCCTCGTGACCCGGGGCAGGATCCTCGAGCGTCAGGGCAGGCTGAAGGATGCCGAGAAGCCGCTGCAGGAAGCCCTCAGGCTTTCCAGGGACTCCGGCTTCGAGGCCGGAGGGGCACGGGCCCTCCTTGCTCTGGGCAGCGTCTTCGAATCGGAAGGCCGGAGCGCCGATTCGGAGGCAGCCGTGCTGCAGGCCCTGGAGAAGTCGAGGCGGTCGGGAGACAGGCCCGCGCTGGCCGCTGCGCTGGTCGAAGTGGCAAGATTATCGGCGGCTGATGGGTATGAGCATGTCAGCGCGCTCCTGAGTCAGGCCCAGGCCATCTACAGGGAGATGGGGAACAGAGCCGGGCAGGCTCGCTGCAGACATGAGGCCGGTTCCTCGGCACTCCGTTTCGGCGAGCAGCAGGACGCACGCAAGGCGTTCGAGGAGGCCCTCTCGCTCTACAGAGCCCTCGACGACCCGGCAGGCGAGTCGGACAGCCACTTCGCCCTCTCCTCGATAGAGAGGAAGGCCGGGCGGCTCGACGAGTCCCTCAGGCATTCCAGGGAGGCTCTGAGGATCTCCTCCTCGGCCGGCGACGAGGAGCGCGCCGCCTCCAGCCTCTCGGCGATCGGAGACACCCTGCGCGAGAGCGGGAAGCGCGAAGAGGCTCTCAACTACTACATGCAGTCTCTCCGCAGAGGGGCTCCGGCTGGTGACCCGGCCGTGTCCGTCCGTGTCCTCGGTCTGCTGGCTCCACTCATGCTGGAGCTGGAGAAGCCGGAGGGAGCGGCTCTGGCCCTCGCATTCATCGCATCTCACGAGGAGACGGCGGGGCTGGCCGCCTCGGTCCACGCCTCGGAGGCGATCGAGAGCAGGATGCCTATCTTGCTGGGCCGAAAGGAGCTGGACGAGCTGGTACGCACGGCGCGCAACTCATCCCTGCCCGAACTCGTGCAGCATCTCTCGGATTTCCTCGAGCGGGCCGGGCATCAGGAATCCTGATCCATCGCCTTCGGACGCCATCACCGGCCGAACCGGAGTTCATCCAGCCTGGATTCCCTCCTCGACTGCTCGACGATCTCCCTGGCTCTCTGCTGAAGGGCGATCTCGGATTCGTTCCGCGGCACTACCTCGAGACCGTGCGGAACCGGCCTGGATTCTGCGTCCACGTGCACGAAGGTCACGAATCCATCCACGACGGGCTCTCCGGTGCGGAGGAGGGTGGTCCTGACGTGGACGGTGAGGCTCGTTCTCCCCGTGAGGGCGATCGTGCTGTCGAACCGTATCGTCTGCCCCGGCAGCACNGGCCTGCGAAANCTCATGCCATGGATGCTCGCGCAGATNATGCTCCCGGGCGGCAGACAGCTGGCTGCCGCGATGAATCCCGACTCGACGAACCACTCCGCCCCCCGCCCCGCGAAGAGGGTCATGTGGTGGTTCAGATCCTCGCCCTTCACCAGTCTGAGAGTCGTGAAGACATCCATGATTCGAGCCCCCGCAGGTTTCGAGCCGCCCCGACCGGCCCAGTGGCCGGCCGCTCCAGTCGGGAATATTATCATGGCGGCGCTCAGAACGATCTCCCTGTCGAACATCTGCCCCGGGAGGCGAGGTGCTGACCGAAATCGCGGCTGTTCTTGCTGCGGTCTTCTCTCTGACCGGACTGATAGCGGTCCTGGTCTCGAGGCGGGGCCGGAATCAGGACCGGGTCCTCGAGAGCGCCATCTCCCAGCAGTTCGGCATCTCCAGGGCGGAGACATCCGCATCCGCCTCGCAGCTGCGCACCGAGTTGTCGGGCAAGCTCGATTCGGCAACCGGAGCCCTCGCGACCACGCTCGGCGAGATGGGCCGCGCCCAGGGGGAGAGGCTCGATGCCTTCGCCGCGGGGATCGGCCAGCTTGCGCAGACGAGCGAGAACAAGGCCGAAGCCGTCAGGGTGACTCTCGAGGCGAGGATCGCCGCCCTGCAGGAAAGCAACGAGAAGAAGCTCGATCAGATGCGGGAGACGGTCGATACGAGGCTTCAGACCACGCTCCAGGGAACGCTCGCATCCTCGTTTAACTCGGTCAGGGAGAACCTGGAAGCAGTCCAGAAGGGTCTGGGCGAGATGAGAGCCCTGGCTGCGGGCGTGGGGGACCTGAAGCGCGTCCTGACGAACGTGAAGGCCAGGGGTACATGGGGCGAGGTGCAGCTCCAGGCACTCCTGGAGGAGGTTCTGACGCCCGACCAGTTCTCGAGGTTCGTGAAGGTGAGACCCGGGTCGGACGAGCAGGTGGACTTTGCCGTGAAGCTGCCCGGCCGAGGTGACTCCGCCGAGTCCATCTGGCTGCCCATCGACTCCAAGTTCCCCCAGGAGGACTACCAGCGGGTGCTCCTCGCCGTGGAGAACGGCGATCCGAAGATGCTGGACGAGGCGGGACAGGCCCTGTCGAAGAGGATCGATTCATTCGCCAGGGATATCTCGCAGAAGTACGTCTGCCCTCCTGTCACCACAGACTTCGCGATAATGTTCCTGCCCTCCGAAGGCCTGTACTCGGAGGTTCTGAGGCGCCCCGGCCAGGCCGAGGACCTGCAGTCGAGATACAGGGTCCTCGTCGCCGGTCCGACAACCCTGATGGCCATCCTCAACAGCTTCCGGCTGGGATTCCGCACTCTGGCCATCGAGAAGCACTCGAGCGAGGTCTGGGTGCTGCTGGCTGCGGTCAAGACCGAGTTCGCGAAGTTCGGATCGAATCTCGAAAAGGCCAGGAAGCAGCTCGATTCGGCCTCCAACACCCTCGAGGACACCGGGAAGAGGTCGAGAGCCATCGAGAGGAAGCTGCGCTCGATCGAGGAATTGCCGGATGAGGAGGCAGGCAGGATCCTGGGTCCTCTCGAGGTCGAAGACGCCATGAACGGGGATCCTCCGCCCGATCAGCCCCCGGAACTACTGTAGCACCCGGACCTGGGTGGCCTTGAAGGAGGCGTAGACGCTCTTCCCTCCCACGAGGCCGAGATCGGCTGCTGATTCGCGGGTGATGCGCGCCGTCAGGCGGCAGCAGGACAGCTCAAGCTCGACCAGGCAGGTCCAGCCCGTATCCTCGAGAGACATGACCACGGCGGGGATGACATTCCTCTGACTGCCTTCGACGGGCTCCAGAGAGATCGAGATGGCCTCCGGCGGGATCGCCACGAACCCCTTCCGGACCGGCACTGGTTCCGCAATCCTGATTCTCAGGCCTCCGCATGAAGCGTCGAGCCCGGAGAATACGGCGCTCAGCACATTGACCTGTCCCACGAAACGGGCGATTTCCAGGGTCGCAGGTCTGTGGAAGATGTCGTCCAGCGTTCCGGCCTGGGAGATTCGGCCGTCCATCAGCACCGCTCCGCAGGTGCCCAGCGCGAGTGCGTCGGTGAAATCGTGCGTGGCCATGACGATCGTGATGCCCAGCCCGGAGTGGAGGCGCCTCAGGAGGGCGCGCAGCCCCGGCCTCGCCTCCGGATCGACCGAGCTCATGGGCTCGTCCAGCAGCAGCAGCTCGGGGCCCGGCAGGAGTGACCTGGCGAGGGCGGCCTTCTGCAGCTCCCCGCCCGAAAGGGTGTTCGCCTCTCTGTCCCCGTATCCCGCCAGTCCCACCGCCTCCAGCATGGCCTCCGTGTTCGCCCGGTCCGGCCTGAGGCCTCTGACCGCAAGACCGTACTCGGTATTCCGCCTGACCGATCCCGCGAGCATGAACGGCCTCTGCATGACCAGGGACATGCGCCTGCGCAAGGCCGTCGCGGCCCTCCCCGAGCCGGGCGCTTCGATTCCGTCGATTGTCACCGACCCGCTGTCCGGGCCGATGAGCAGATCGGCCATCCTGAGTGCGGTGGTCTTCCCGCAGCCTGTTGGACCGATGAGCACGAAGAAGCCGCCTTCCGGGACCTCCATCGAGAGACCGTCGAGCACCCTTCGACTGCCGAAGGACTTCGATACGTTTTGGAGGCCGAGCCTCATCTCGACCTCGATCCGGCCATGTGGACCGCGGCGCTCACAACCAGCGCGATGGAGAGCAGGATGAGGCCGAGGGCGATGGATTCAGCGGTTTCGCCCTTGCCCACTCCCAACGAGATCGCTGTCGTGAGGGTCCTCGTGCGCCCGGCGATGTTCCCGCCGATCATCATGGCGGCGCCGACCTCCGAGATCGCCCTCCCGAAGCTCAGGAGCACTGCGGAGATCATGGCGGGAGAGGCCTCCCTGAGGACGGCGGCCGCCATCTGGATCCTGCCTGCGCCGAGAGTCCGGAGGGTATCGGGGGCGTCGGCCGAAACGCCCTTCAGCCCGGAGATCACAAGCCCGAGCATCACGGGCGCGATCAGCAGCACCTCCGCCAGGACAATGCCCTGGCGCGTGAAGAGGAGGCCCAGCGAGCCAAGCGGTCCCGTTCGCGAGATGAGGAGGAACACGACCAGCCCGACGAAAACTGTCGGGACGCTGTAGAACGCCTGTATCACGGAGATGAGAATCTTCTTCCCCGGGAACGATGCGAAGTGGACGATGGCTCCCGCCGGGATGAAGAGAAGACATGCGAGCAGGGTGGCGCTGGCAGAGATCCCCAGGGTCCTGAGAGTTACCTCGACGACCGTGGGGTCGCCCGAGAGGATGAGCCTCAGGGATATCCCGAAGGCCTCCGCCAGCTTGTCCAAGATGCTACAGGTCCTGCCCGGCGGCGGGGGTGAAGAGCTGCCTGCCGTATTCGGCGGTGCAGTAGTCGCCGATCACCTGCTGGACCTCCGGCGAGGTGAGGAAGGTCACCATGTTGGCGGCCATCGCGGAGTCCCTCGCCGCGGTCACCGGGATGACTGCGTACACGTTCCTCATCGCGTCGCCCTGATCGACCAGGACTTCCAGATCGATGTCCCCCTGGTAGGACAGGAATGTGGCTATGTCGCTGAGGGTGTAAGCGCCCATCTCGTCAGCCATGACCAGCGTGGGACCCATGCCGGTGCCGGCTTCGACATACCAGTCGCCGGCCTGCTGCACCTCATCGTAGTCATANCCTGCTGCCGCCCAGAGCCGCTTCTCCTGGGCGTGAGTCCCCGACTCGTCCCCCCTCGAGACGAAGGGGGTGGTCTCGGCGCTGTGAATGGCAGCCAGGGCGGACTCCGGCTGCATCCCGCGTATCGAGTCGGGATCCGCAGAAGGACCTACGATAACGAAGTAGTTGTAGGCAAATGGAGTACGAGAGACTCCGAAGCCATCTGCCAGGAACTGCTCCTCTCTTGCGCGGTCATGCACCACGAGCACGTCGACGTCGCCCCTCTGGCCCCACTCGAGGGCCTTGCCGGTGCCGGCGTAGAGGATGTCGAGTTCGACACCGTACTCCTCCTCGAACATCGGCTCGAGGTACGCCCAGAGGCCCGAGTCGTAGAGGCTGGTGGTAGTGGCGACGAGCAGCCTTTCGACTGGCTCCGCGGGGGGATAGAGCGCTGCCGAGTCGAGGGCGGCCGCAGTGGTGTCCGCGGACGCCTGTTCCGGCGGCTGGGGAGGCCGGCCGCAGGCACACAGGGCCGCCAGGGTGATGAAGGCCAGGAATCTCATCGAAACCTCCCTTTCGAGGTCGAGCCACAACCGGACACTTCGCCGAGGGCTCCGCCACCATGTGAAGGGAGAGCAGACGCTTGCCGTGCGGCCTGTCGACAGGCCGTGCACGGGTGGTCCACCTCCGCCGCTCCCCTTTCCAAACACGGGAGGCGCCGCCGTTTCCGGCGACACCCTGACGCCCGGCGGCCATGGCGTTGGCTACAGGCCCCTCCGGGTCGGGAAACCGCTTCGGTTGCGCAAGCATAACCACGGATGACCGTGATGCGGCAATATCCCGCGGGGATAATGGGCCGCGGAAGCCTTATGGAGGCATATTCGGGAAACCCGTTAAGGAGCCCCATGAGGGAACGAATTCGCAACTTCTGCATCATCGCGCACATCGACCACGGCAAGTCGACTCTCGCCGACCGGTTGCTGCAGGCCACGCACACGGTCACCGACCGCGAGTTCCACGACCAGATGCTCGATACCATGGAAATAGAGCAGGAGCGCGGAATCACCATCAAGAGCACCGCTGTGACCATGCAGTACACCGCCGGCGACGGCATCGAATACACGCTCAACCTCATCGATACGCCGGGCCATGTCGACTTCTCCTACGAAGTCTCCCGCGCGCTGGCTTCGTGCGAGGCGGCTCTCCTGGTGATAGACGCGGCGCAGGGCGTGGAGGCGCAGACGCTCGCGAACCTCTACAAGGCGATGGAGCAGAGCCTCACGGTCATCCCTGTCATCAACAAGATCGACCTCCCTTCGGCATGCATCGAGGAGGTCAGGGACGAGCTCGACCACGAGCTGGGCATAGATCCGGACGAGGCAGTCCTCGTCTCGGCGAAGACCGGCCAGGGAGTTCCCGAGCTTCTGGAGGCAATCGTGGCGAGGGTCCCGCCGCCTGCGGGAGACCCGGGAACCCCCCTCCGTGCGAGGGTCTTCGACAGCTTCTTCGACCCCTACAGAGGCGTCGTGGTGCATCTCAGGGTCGTCGACGGCACGCTGAAGGCCGGCTCTACGATAAGGATGATGGCTCCGGGAACAGACTACCGCGTCGAGGAGATCGGCCACATGCGCATAAAGCGCGAGTCGTGCGCTGCACTCGAAGCGGGTTCGGTCGGGTATCTCATCGCCGGCATAAAGTCCGTGAGCGAAGTTCGCTCGGGCGATACGGTCACTGACGCGTCGCGGCCCGCCGAAGCGCCCCTCTCGGGATATGCGGAAGCCAAGCCGGTGGTGTTCTCCTCCATCTTCCCGGTGTCCACGGAGGACTACACGGACCTCGCAACGGCGATCGAGAAACTGAAGCTCAACGATGCCTCCCTCGTCTTCGAGAAGGTCAGCTCCGCCGGACTGGGGTTCGGCTTCCGCTGCGGATTCCTGGGGCTCCTCCACCTGGAGGTTGTCCAGGAGAGGCTCGAGAGGGAGTTCGATCTCTCCCTCGTCCTCACGGCGCCAACCGTCCTGTACAGGGTCAGATTGACGAGCGGGACGGAGATCGAGCTGGACAACCCGGTGCACTTTCCCGATCCCTCGACCATCGAAGGGGCAGAAGAACCCTACATCAAGGCGTCCATAATCATGCCGGATAGATATATAGGCCCGGTCACAGCGCTGCTGAAGGATCGCAGGTCGGACAACTACAAGTGCATGTACGTGGGGAAGCAGCGCGTGGAGGTCACCGCCGAGCTGCCTCTCTCGGAGGTCGTCTACGACTTCTACGACAAGCTCAAGTCGGTCACCCAGGGCTACGGGTCATTCGACTACGAGCCCGCCGACTACCGGAAGTGCGACCTCGTGAAACTCGACATACTGGTCAACCACGAGAGGGTAGACGCCCTCTCGATACTGGTGCACAGGGACAGGGCACGCGAGTGGGCGGTCAGGGCTTGCGAGAACCTCGCGAAGGAGATCCCGCGCCAGCAGTTCAAGGTGCCAGTCCAGGGAGCCGTCGGAGGCACCATCATCGCAAGGGAGACGATCCAGGCATTCCGCAAGGATGTGACCGCAAAGTGTTACGGGGGAGATATAACACGCAAGAGAAAGCTCCTGGAGAGACAGAAGGAAGGCAAGAAGAAGATGAAGATGGTCGGCTCGGTGGCCATACCTCAGAAAGCCTTCCTCGCCGTTCTCAAGAGGGATGAATAGCCTTGACCAGGGAGCCTCTCCCTCGTTCATTCGAGCCGGAAAGGCTGCATGCCGCTCTGGCAGCCCCGGCTGGGAGGTGAAGCTGGAATGACGAAGAGCATGGACAGGGAAGCCTCGAAGAAGGATCTCAAGAAGGCGAGCAAGTCGCTCAAGGAGAAGAGGGCCGAGAAGAAGGCCAAGAAGGAGTCAAAGAAGACAACCACCATATAGGCGGGCCTGCATGGATCTTCCGCCACCTCGGGGTTCCGCTTAGTCGAGTGGAGGGCGATGTACCGTTCCGGTGGGAGCTTCGCCGATGCGGCTTCAGTCGAGGGGATGAAGCTGGAGGAAACATCGCTGGGAACCTGGCGCAGGTATGTCTATCCGGGAGGCCGCAGCAGGTTCTCGGAGTTCCGCAGCCATGCCGAGATCTTCGGCCTCCCGCTCGTGCATTTCACGACGGGCATCGATCCCGTTTCAGGCAGGAAGGCCGCTGCGAGGGGGATCCTCGCGGTGGGCCGCAGGGCGATCGGGGTGATCGCGGTCGGGCAGGTTTCGATCGGGGTTCTCGCGATCGGCCAGGCTGCTCTGGGTGTGGCCGCCCTCGGGCAGGCGGCGGGCGGAATGTGGGCCATCGGGCAGCTGGCCGTCGGATGGAGGTTTGCACTGGGGCAGATCGCCATCGGGGCAGTCGCGATAGGCCAGCTCGCCGCGGGGAGGATGGTTCTTGCTCAGATAGGCCTCGGCAGGCACGTCTCGAGCACATCGTCCTCGGATCCAGAGGCGGTGGCTTTCTTCAGATCCATCTGGAAGGGCGTCTCGGGCGCCCTGGGGTTGTGACATGAAAACCGCGCCAGTCGCCGATCTGAACATGGACAGACTCCGCAGGAACATCTCGAGGATGGCCGATCGGGCCAGGAAGGCGGGCATTGCGCTCCGCCCTCACTTCAAGACGCATTGCTCCTCGGCTATCGGCAAGGAGTTCAGGCTCTTCGGCGTCAAGTCCATCACTGTCTCCTCCACCGCCATGGGCTGGTACTTCGCCCGGTCCGGGTGGAACGACATCACAGTCGCCTTTGTCGCTCATCCCGGAGAGATGTCCGAGCTGGCCGATCTCGCATCTTCCACGCGGCTGGGAGTCCTGACGGACAGCGTCGAGGGGATGAGGGCGCTGGACACTGCTCTGCCCCCGGGCACGAGGCTGTGGGTGGATGTCGACTGCGGATATGGCCGCACCGGGATCCCGTGGGGCGACACGCTCGAGATCGTGGAACTTGCGAAAGCGGCCCGCAGGCTGGGCCGTCTGGAGTTCGCGGGGCTCCTCACCCATGCCGGTGACAGCTATTCGGCCCTCTCGCGCGAAGGGGTGCTGGAGGTGGGCGCCAGGACGCTCCACCGGATGGCCGAGGTGAAGAGCATGTTCGACGCCCAGGGCCTGGAGGGATTCGCCATATCGACGGGTGATACCCCTACCTGCTCGGTCATGGACGACTTCGGCTGTGCCACCGAGATGAGGCCCGGCAACTTCGTCTTCAACGACCTCCAGCAGGTCGCACTCGGGAGCTGCGACTGCGGCTCGCTGGCCTTCAGGGTCCTGTGCCCCGTGGCGGCGGTCTACCCCGCCCGGTCGGCGCTGGTTCTCCACTGCGGCTCGGTGAACCTCTCTGCAGACAGGATAGAAGACGACGGCAGGGCTTTTTTCGGAGCAGTCGCAAGACCGGACAAGTGGCCGGAGGGCCCTCACATGCCAGGTGCGCCCATCAGGAGGCTCTCGCAGGAGCACGCCTCGGTTGAAGATCCGGAGGGATTGCTTCGTGGCGTGAAGCCGGGCGATCTGGTTGCCGTCTACCCGGTCCATTCCTGCCTGGCGGCCTGGCAGTTTTCCGATTATAGAGCGGAAGGCGTCAAGGTTGAGAAGATGCGGTGAGCCGGAAGCCCACTCCTCGATGCGGCAAGGAACCGCGAGACCCGCTGCCAGGAGACGGTCCCGATGAGGTTCAGCACATGTCTCCCGATCCTTGCAGGCTGCGCCGCGGCGCTCAACCTCGCCGATCCCGCTGACAACTACGAGAGCTTCCTGAGGACGCGCTGCTCGCTCGACGGATCGGAGACCGTCTTCTTCTGGTCGGGAGCCATCTATTCCTTCCCGCCCGGCGATCAGGGAGAGCTGCTGTTCCTTTGCGACGGCTTCAACATCTCCAGACTCGAGCCCTGCGAAGGCGGCTACAGGATGCTCTCCAGGGAGGTCTTTGCGTACCGGGATCCGGAAACCGGCCGGATACTCGAGCGTTGGGGAAATCCCTTCACGGGTGACACGCTGCAGGTGGTACATGTCTGGAACGATCCGGTGAACGCGGTGCTGCCCAGGGTGAGCGACGACTGGGAGTTCAGCATGCCTTACACCGACCTCGGCGAAAGAGCGATTTCCTGGGACCTGAACATCGTCCTCTGCTACCCCTCGCCATTGCCCGCCGACTCCTTCCCTCTCTATTCGGGGTCGAACGACTACCAGGGGTCCGAGTTCTTCCATTTCTTCGTCGAGCGCAGGGATCTCGAGGACTCGACGCTCGCCAGCGTGCCCTGCACGATCTCATGGACCAGGATCGGGCAGTGGCTCCCCTGGATGCAGATGGGCTCGAGACCGGGATGGCTTCTCTATTCGTGCACCGGGATGAAGCTGCCCGGGGGATACGCCGAGCTGCCCCCGGACCTGAGGGCGCTCGTGGAAACGAGCCATCCGGAGTTCTCCTCGGCCCCGACCGAGTACAGCAGACCCAACGAAACGAGCTGGACGTACTTCCGCGACCTGGTGCGGTCGGGCGCATACACACCCTGAGCGGGGAGGGAGATCAGATGGAGGAGGGCCGGACAGAACCGTCGGGGCTCTACATCCACGTGCCCTTCTGCCTTAGAAAGTGCGACTACTGCGGGTTCTACTCCATCGCGGGAGCTGATTCCGACGCAGCCATGAGATTCGCCCAGGCCCTTCAGCGCGAACTCAGGTTCCTGCTGCCCCCGGGTCTCCAGATCGCCAGCATCTTCGCGGGAGGCGGAACACCCATCCTCATGGAGCCTCCATTCTGGAAGAGCGTGCTCGAGATGATATCCGACAGGGCTGTTCTGCTCCAGGATGCCGAGATCACGATCGAAGCCAATCCAGCCGCTGCCTCGAGGGACGACCTGTCCGAGCTGCGCTCGATCGGATTCAACAGGATAAGTCTCGGCGTGCAGTCGTTCAACGACTCGAACCTCGCGTTTCTCGGCCGCGTGCACAGCGCAGAGCAGGGCATGGAGGCCGTGGAGGATGCGAGGAGGGCGGGATTCGAGAACATAAGCCTCGATCTCATCTACGGAGTACCGGGACAGAGCCTCCAGGAGTGGGTGAAGGATCTCAGGGAAGCTGTCGAATTCGGCGTGCCCCACGTCTCGTGCTATGCCCTGACCCTGGAGGAAGGTACACCGTATGCGACCGCCGTGAAGGAACAGGGGAGGCCTGCGCCGGAGGAATCAGCCCTGGGCGACTTCTATCTCTCGGCCATCGAAGAGCTGGGACAGTCGGGATACGAGCACTACGAAGTCTCCAACTTCGCCTTCGGACCGCGCTGGCGCTGCCGGCACAACATGGGCTACTGGACCGGCAGGCCCTACCTGGGCTTCGGGCCTTCGGCCCACAGCTTCGACGGCAGCAGGAGGCGCTGGTGGAACACGCGCGATCTGGCCGAATACGAAGTCCTGCTCGAGGCGAGCCAGCCGCCCGCTGGAGGAGACGAAGAGCTCGACGATCGACAGATCCTGCTCGAAAGAGCCATGCTCGGACTCCGCACTTCCGATGGATTCGATCTTCAGGCCATTCTGCCGCGGGGCTTCCACCCATCGCTGGTGAGGAAGCTGCTGGGCACGTGGGAAGCCGAGGGCCTGGCCAGGATCGACGGCCTCAGGATAAGGCCCACGAACCGGGGCATGTTCGTAGCCGACGGACTTGCCGCGAATCTCAGCAGAGCCGTGGACCTCGACCGGAGGGCTGCCTCGGCTGAGGATTGATCGAAGGAGCTTCTCTAGCGGCTCTCTCCGCAGCAGNAACCGGGTTCACCGGACTTCTCGATGCCGATCATGTAATCCGCCCACTCAGCAAGGGTCAGTCTGACGAGTCCTGCCGGCTCGAATCCCGCGGTCGCCGCGATGTCAGCACCTATCGGTCCTGCCCCCGGAGTGCCGGTATACGGAGGGCGGCGGTCTGCTCTCACCAGCCGCTCGTGGAAGGCGAGCATCCTCCATTCCTCGCAGAAGTGGAGCCAGACCGTTCCGCATATTCCACAGTGAAGCTCCTCTACGAGCCAGTACTCCGGGGAGCGAGGAGGGTGCAGCTCGAAGCATCGGAGCCTGACAGCGAGCTCGACGAGGCAGTTCTGAATGTTGTCCTGCCATCCAGGTCCCTGTGTCTTCCCTGCCCAGTATTCGAATTGCGGCCAGTTGCAGGGGCAGCCCCTCGAGGAGAGCCCTTCCTCGAGGACTGCGGATACCACCGCCCGTCTCTCGTCCATTGCCTCAAGCGGCATGTCGTCATGGGTGGTCACGGAACCTCCGACCNGCCGTCTTCCTTCCCGGATCAGACAGCCCCGTCTTCTTCTCCGTCAGGCGCCGGAAGAAGGGTGACCTCTCCTGAATCCAGCCGGTCAATCCGCTCATCCACGATTTCCACAGGCTGGACCGGGGANTCGTCCTGCCCGAAGAGCCGGATGGCAGACTCCCCGACCTTGCGCGTNCTCCTGAAGGAGTAGTAGCCGACAGCCATNGCGCCAGCCAGAGGAATCCANCTCTCCAGGGCCCTGCTCATGGTCCTCTGAGAGATCCTGAGGCCGATCTTCCGCAGAATCCTCTGGATCACCTCGAGAGAGGCCTCCCTGATGAGGATTCGCTCTCCTGTGTTCACCACGAGGAGCCTGACGGTCTGGGCGGCTGTGTGCTGGAACAGGCAGTAGAGCATCTGTTCGCGTGTGAGGGTGGCCGATTTCCCGTAAGCCGCGGCGATGTCCACGACCATCTTCTGCTGGACCCTCCAGACGGTGGCGAGGTCAGGCAGCACGCTGATGACACCGAGAGGACCGGGAGGCACGGAAAGCCCTGCCGAGATGGAGGCTGCGAAGGCCGCATTGACCCTGACGAGTCGCCGCGCCCTGAGAAGAGGGGCACTTGCCTTTTCAGGATGGGCAGGGGAGGGGATGTCGGAGATCAGCTTGAAGAGCAGATCGACGATCTTGTTCGTGGTGCGTTCCTGGATCGAGCGGATCGCAATCACCTCCACAACTGCACGAGGACATCCACCGGCGAGGATGAAGGGGAGGGTGCAGCCGGGTCAAGCGAATCGGTACGTTACGCTACCTCATTTCATNCATGGCCGAGATGCAGCAGGGTGTCGCCGACGAGTTCCTGAACGAGCTCGTGTACGGATACTATCCGGTTGACGCGAAATGCGTTCGCGCCGCATGTTGCGAAGCCTGCCTCCATATGACCGCGATAGGCGTTGACCAGAGCCTGTGCTATGCAGTAGGGGGCCTTGTNCGGCTCGCATGGGGCAAGGCAGTGGTAGGCGCAGCGGAACTCTTCCCGTTCACCTCTCGAGATGCGATCGACGAAGCTGTTGCGGATGACTCGTATGGGGAGCTGCAATGGGCTCTTGATGAGAAGGATGTCCTCCTCCCTGCAGTTCAGGTAGGCCTCCTTGTACTGCCGGGATGCATCGCACTCGTGCGTGCAGACGAATCGAGTACCCATCTGGACCCCGCTCGCACCCAGCGCGAGGAAGCGTGCGATGTCGCTTCCGTCGAAGATGCCGCCCGCTGCGATGACCGGTATGGAGACGCCGTGTTCCCTCTCATACCTCCCGGTGACCGCCAGGACCTCGAGCACAATGGCTTCCAAAGGTTTGTGCGCGGACACGACATCATCCACCGAGAATCCCAGGTGCCCCCCGGCCAGTATCCCCTCGACCACAAACGCGTCGGGAAGCCTTGAGTAGCGTCTCTGCCACGACTGACAGATCAGATCGGCAGCCCGTCCCGAGGAGACGATCGGGATGAGCTTTATGCTCCTGTGCTTCACGAGAGAGGGAAGCCTCAGAGGCAGGCCTGCGCCTGAGATGATGGCTGCAACCTCCTCCTCGTCTGCAGCACGGACCAGATCCTCGTAGTTGTTCAAAGCGCACATGATGTTNACGGCAAATGGATTAGGCGTTAGCGACCTGACCTGCTGCAACATGTCGCGCAGGCTGAGATACGACCTGGCAGGACAGTCGAGAGTGCGATCCGGCCATTCCTCGCCGGTCCCTACGGATGCGACGACCCCGAGCGCACCCTCGTTGGAGACCGCAGAAGCAAGGCGGGCCGCGGAGACACGCACACCCATGCCCCCCTGTATGATCGGCGGATTGATCCGCAAGTCGCCTATGACCAGGTCCGGCATGGAAGCAGTTCCCATTATCAGCATCCTTTTTGCACGTAGCGGTAACGTGCTGACAGTCAAATGCGGTTTGATTTTTCTAATATAGCTCGATATCGCGACCTGCGCAGCCCGAAGGAACCGTATGCAGGCCGGAGTCCGGCTGCCTTCATGNTGAAGATGCATTATCCGGCCTGGATCANCACCAACCGTCTATTCTCAGCTTTCCGTGTCGAAACTGAACACTCCGACTCTGGAGGCTCATCATTTCCGAGGNCCGGAGGAGCGGCTCGTAGCAATGCGCCTGGTGCACCTTGTTCTGGATACTTGGAACACCTTGATGCCCTATCTGGCGCATTTGNCCGAGGTCTACGACCTTGTCGGAGCGTAGGGATGAAGGGCACTTCCCTCCTTACATGCTAGAAGAACACGGTTCTGCCCGGGAAGTACATCCCAGGGGCGAGTGGAACAGAAGAGAAACGGATCGGCAATGCATCGAGGATCCGGGAATGGGTTTACATCAGGAGATGAGCATTGACTCAGCTCTGTGACCTCCCGATAGTG
>JGI20214J51088_10001249_pt1 | contig 17352 bp, 6 predicted proteins | sample WetSurMetagenome_FD_51088 | JGI IMG/M metagenome (IMG submission 51088) | reverse complement strand
GTGGTATAGATTTGTTGTATCTGTTAAGAATGGCATACAGTATGAATATTATCTTGATGGACAATTAATCAACGATGGAACTGCACAAGAACTTGATGGAAGATTTGCTCTCGATTCGCTCCTACTTATGTTTGCCGATGAAAATGGAGAAGATGGAGAAATAATTGTCTCAGAAATTAGTATTTGGAATATAGCACTTACAAATACTGAGGTCCAAAATCTTGGAGGATTTGAACATAACATTGGAACGATTCCTGGAATTCAACTGATTCTTGTGCCCTATTTACAGACGCCATCACCAAATTCTATTTATGTTTGCTGGCACGATACATTATCTAACTTAACAAGTGTTGAATTTGGAACTACATCAGCATTAGGGCAGGTAACAAATGGTACAAATGAAATTGTTGCCGGGGAATATAGATGGCACTCAGTTAAACTAACCGGTTTACAACCCAATACAGAATATTTTTATAAAGCTGTAAGCGGAAGCGGCTCATCCCTTATTTATAATTTTAGAACTTTACCAGATAGTAATTATTCCGGTAAAATTAGATTTTTGTTGTATAGCGATACACATAGTAGTGATACAACAATGGCTGTTAAAGTTATTAAGCAATCCAAATTAAAAGCTCAACAACTTTATGGCAATGACATACAGAATCATATTAATCTTATAATTCATTCCGGAGATTTGGTTGTTAGCGGTAGTACAATTGCACAGTGGACTGATCAATACTTTGCTCCTTTATCACATTTATCCACAAATATTCCAACTATGACTGTTACTGGAAATCATGAACTTGAACATCAGAACTACTATAAATATATGCAGTATGATGATGTTAATGGATTACCAGCCGCGAACGAAAGATTCTGGGCTTTTAAAGTTGCAAATACAGTGTTTATTGGTTTAAACTCAAATGCAATTTCATCGTATGGTACGCTTCAAAAAATATGGCTTGATAGTTATTTGAGCACGGTTGAAAATGATCCATCGGTAGATTTTGTGTTTGTTATGTCTCATCATTTTTCTATCACAGAATTGTGGGGCGAAGGTATAACTTATGATGGTGGACCGGGATACATAACAAATCAGATTTATCCGATTCTAAAAAAATATTCAAAAGTTGTACAACATTCTTATGGGCATACTCATGGTTATGAAAGAGGAACAATAGAAACAACTGATGCTGATGCTCGTGGTGATTTTAGAATTGTGTGCGGTGGATGCAGCGGTGGTGCAACAGATCGTTGGGGAGCTTTTGTTAACCAGGATTTTCAAGCAGTTCATGTTGCATATGATCATTATGGTTATCAACTTATTGAGATTGATGTAGCAAATAAAACTTATGAATCTAAAATGTTTAGTCTTGGTAATTCGGATTTAGTAAGAGATAATGAATTAATGGATAGCTGGTATAGAAAAGTAAATCAGCAAGCGCCAGCAACTCCAATTACTAACTCACCAAATATATTAAGTAATCAGATTGTTTTTAACACTTCTGATTATGTTGGGGTTGATTCTTTAATGACAGTAAGAATTCAGATATCATCAGACCCAAACTTTACTACGTCTTTAATGGATACGATGGTTCATTGGAAAAATATTTACGGCGTAACAGCACAGTTTATTCCAATTGATTTAAATGCTGGTATTGATTTAAAGCATCTTACTTTTAACTCTTCAAGATTTGTAAGTGGAAACACCTATAATTACAGAGTTAAGTACAGAGATCATAACACAAAATGGTCTGATTGGTCTAATGTTACTACATTTAACAATATTGTAAGTGTTGAAGAGACATCAATTCCGTTTAAATATAAACTTGATCAGAACTACCAAAATCCATTTAATCCATCAACAATAATTGGTTATAGTTTGCCTGTAGATGGATTTGTTACTCTAAAAGTTTATAATGTAATCGGTGAGCTTGTAACAGAATTGATAAATGAAAATCAAACAGCAGGGCACCACCAATTGAATTTTAATGCTAATACTTTACCTAGTGGTATTTATTTTGCAGAATTAAAAGCGAATAATAATGTTCAAAGAATTAAAATGATGTTGATTAAATAAAAAAAGATAAATACAATTAATTACAGTAATTATTTTTTTTCTTTTGTTTTAATAATAAAGTAACAATTAGTCAATAGTTAAATAATTATGCGCAACTATTTTAGCCTCTAATTATTTGTAATACTTATTCAACCGAGGAAAACATTTGAGAAATCATTTTTTTACCAAAACACTTGTTCTAATTTCATATATAATACTATTTACTTCATACATAATTGCAGGAACTACCGGGAAAATTTCTGGTAAAGTTCTCGACAAATCTACAGGTGAACCATTACCTGGCGTAAATATTATAATCAAAGGTACTTCGCACGGAACAAGCACTAATTTAGATGGTGAGTACACAATATTAAATATTCAACCAGGCAAATATGATATTACTTTTGGTTTTATTGGTTACACTCCATTAACAATAACTGAGGTTAATGTTGATATTGACAGAACAACTAAAATAGATGCTGAACTTCAAATCAGCAGTATTGAACTATCCGAAGTTGTTATCCAGGCACAAAAATCTCCTGTTGTTAAAGATAGAACATATTCTTCGGTTGTAATAAACGCAGAAACTATCAGCAATTTACCTGTTACAGAATTAAGCGAAGTAATTACTTTACAACCTGGTGTTGTTAAATCAGGAGACGCTCTTCACTTTAGAGGCGGAAGAGAAAGAGAAGTTGCATACATAATTGATGGAATTCCGGTTACTAATTCATTCAGTCAAAGTGGTGGATCTAATGTGGATGTTGAAAACTCAATGATTTCGCAATTAGAAGTTATCACTGGAACTTTTAATGCAGAATATGGTGCAGCACAATCTGGCGTAGTAAATATAGTAACTAAAGATATTGCAAAAACAATTTCAGGTACTGCAGGTTTTTATGCAGGAGATTATTTAAGCAGTAAAAGTGATATTTTCCTGGGTGTAGATAATTTTAGTCCTGTAGCAGAAAAAGATTTTCAATTTAGTTTAAACGCTCCTTTAATTGCTGATGTACTTGGAATCTCATTTAACGGAAGATACAATTCAAGTCAAAGTCTTTTCTCATACGAGAGAAGATTTACTTCTCTTGATGGCTGGAAAATTGCGGCGTACGATCATTGGTTCAGAGATTATAAGTCTGACGAAACTGGCTCATCTCAGGCAATTAATATTCCTGAATCATTAAAGACTGGTGATTTATCAAAAGGTCCATTGGCAAAATACCAGGAGTTGGATTTTAATGTAAAACTAAATTATGTACCGATTCCTGAAATCAAATTATCTTACCAGATTTTTGGGGAACGAGAAACAACAGATGGTAGTGTTAATTTATCAAGGATGTATGCCCCTGATAATCTTGGAGAAAGTAGAGATTTATCCCTAAGCCATTTTGTTACTTTCAAACATGTACCATCAGAAAAGTTTTTCTATAATATCGGGTTTTCATATCAATTTAATGATGACGAATCTTTCTATAGAAAAGACAACAAAATTGCTCAATACCCGGGTGATGATGGGATACAACCCATTTCAATTTCATCAGATGGTTTTTCACTTGGTACAACCGATGGTTTTTATACAGATGCAGATGGAAAAAATTATAGAGAACAGATTCTGGTTAATGGAGATTTTAACTGGCAGTTTGATAATTACAACTTTATAAAGGGTGGATTTGAATTTAAAAAACATAAAATAAATACTTACAGTTGGGGTTATGTTGAGACTAAAGATTGGGAAAATAAAAAATGGCTTGGCTCTGATGATTTGCCAGGTTTAGATTTTGCAGAGTACTGGGAAGCAATGACTGACTATTGGAAAAACTGGGAAGAAACTTTTGATACAACTAAATACCGAAAAGTTTCAGAATCAGAATTCGCTCTTTGGAGAGATTATACAATTGAACCTTATGAAATTGCAGGTTATATACAGGATAAAGTTGAGCTTGGAGAAATTATTATTAATGGCGGGCTTAGACTTGATATGTTTTTCCCAAATGAAAAAGTTCCAATTAATTATAAAGTAGAAGCAACTAAGTTAGGTTCAACGGCAAATCAACAAGAAGCAGAAAATGTAATTGAGTTAAGTCCACGATTAGGTGTTTCATTTCCAATATCAGAATCAGGTGTATTTCATGCTGCTTATGGACATTTCTCTCAAATGCCAAGTTTTGAAAAAATGTATAATGAACCACTTCGTGTGTTAACTCCAATTCAGCTTGATGGAAGAACTCTCGGTAATGCAAACTTACAGCCGGAAAAAACTATTCAATATGAGTTAGGACTACAGCAGCAAATTGTTCCAGGTTTAACAATTGATGTTTCAGCTTATTATAAAGATATAAGAAACTTGCTTGGTGTTGAATATATAACAACAGTAGATAATGTTAGATACTTAAGATTTATAAACAGGGACTATGGCAATGGTAAGGGAATTACAATCGGACTAAGACAATATAGCAGTTCTTTCTTTAATGGAACTATCAATTATACTTACTCTACTGCAAATGGAAGTTCATCAAATCCGGAAGAGGTGGAAGTCTTCCAGGCATCTACACAAATTGGTGGTGATCCGGTTGAGTTTGTTGACAGACAAATAATACCGTTAGTTTGGGATCAAACACATACGTTTAATGCTGTAGCAAACTTTAATTTTGAAAACAATCTGAACATTAATATTGTTGGATCGGTTTGGACTGGTCAACCTTACAGTCCAACTTTCGTAGAAAAGTATGATATACTTGAAGTTGAGTATAAAAATTCTGACAGCAAACCACTTCAATGGAATGTAGATCTAAAAGCAAGCAAACAATTTGTAATAGGCGAATTACAATACGTTGTTTATTTAAAGATCGATAATGTTTTCGATCACTTGAATCAAATAGATGTTTTTAGTAGTACGGGAAGAGCAAACCAAAATTCACGTCTTCCAGAAGATTTAGAACTTGAATTAGAAAGAATATCACAAGCAGGATTGTTTACTCTTCCTGAAATTGATAACAGACCGGACTGGTACAGTAGTCCTCGTAAAATCCAGTTAGGTCTTGAAGTCCACTTTTAATGCTTTAATTATCCGGAGAAAAAAATGTTCAAGTACTTTTTTCAAATATTCTTAATCGTTTTAAATATAACATTCTCTTTTTCTCAGGAAACAGATGAAACTAAGAATGAACCAATAAAATTAAGGAATCTATCTATCTCGGGTTCTCGAGGTTATCAAGGTGCATTTAGTAAAGTCAACAATATTTTAGATGAGGGTTTAGCAAGAAACTTAAGGTACACGGTTCACGATGGTAATCTTGTTTCTGGCGGAGTAATTAACACTGGTTTACTTGCTTACCATTATGTTTCCGGCAGCCCCACAATGTCCTGGCCAAAAGGATCTCTTTCGGTTCAGTATTTACACGGCGCTGTTTTTTATGTGGGTGCCGAAGTTGTAGATGAAAGCGGTGATACAATTCATATTATTTCAGACAACTATCGACGCGGTGGAGAAGTTTCATTAGATCAATCTCATTTTTATGCTTTTGGTCCGGTACCAAAATATTTTAATGGTAATCAACCAAACGCATTAACTTATGATATTGGCGGAATAAGTGAAGATGTTGGTATAGACACTTACCCCAACACATTTGATGAAGGTGAGGGAGATGGATTACTTCAGTTTCAAGAAGATTTTAATGGTAATGGAGTTTTAGATGTAAGTATGATAAATAATACTGGTTGGTTTGCAATCAGTCATAGAAAAGAAACCTGGCCAACAGATTGGCCCGTGGGAAGTTTTCCTGGTGATGATAGAATTGAAGGCGATGGAAGACAAAGTGTTAGAATTGGCAGATGGAACGGAGAATATGGAAGTTATGCAAGATCAGATCAAGAATCTTATTATGCAATTGATGATAGAGAAAATGATGAGTTTGAGTATTATCCTTTTGATGATGTAGAATCAAGACTACCCTGGCCAAATGGCAGACGTGGTTTGGGATTAACAACTTCTGTTAGAACTTATCAATGGTCCTCAAGATTAGCTGAAGATCTTTTAATATCAATTTGTGATATTGAAAATAAAGGAAAAGATTTAGAAAAATGTGTGGTGGGTATGTATGTTGATCCTGATATCGGAGGTTCATTGAGTGGTGATGATGCTACCTTTGATAATCTTGATGATATTACTTATGCTTTTAACCTGGTAGGTTTATCAAGTAACGGTTTGCCAATTGGATATTTTGGTTTTGCATTCTTAGAAAGCCCGGGCTTAGCTAATGATGGAGTTGATAATGATGAAGACGGAATGGTTGATGAAAGCCAGAATAATGGAGTTGATGATGATAATGACTGGAAAATTTGGGAGGACAAAAATGGTAATGGTGTTTGGGATAATGAAGATACAAATAGCAACGGTATTTTAGATGCTGGTGAGGATACAAACTNAAACGGTGTGTTGGATATTGAGCCTTTAAATGATGATTTAGGATCTGATGGTTTAGGTCCTGATTTTAATGAATATACTGGACCAGACCCAAATGGCACTCAAGGTAATGGAATTAAGGATAATGGTGAACCAAATTTTGAATTCACTGACAATGATGAATCAGATCAAGTTGGTTTAACATCTTTTTATCTGCGTGATGTTGATAACACTATGGCAAATGATGAATTGTATTGGGATACCGAAGTTTTTCCGGGAACTTATACTGTGAGACCAGGTTATCAAAGGGATATTGCCTGGAGTTATGGAAGTGGATTTGTAAAATTCGCTGGTACCGAAAAAAAACATAGATACGCCATCTCTTTATTATTCGGAAATAATGAAGCAGACATTTTACGTAACAAAAAGACAATGCAGGTTATTTATAATGAAGATTATAACTTTGCAAAACCACCATTACTTCCAATTGTTAAAGCTGTTGGTGGGGATAAAAAAGTAATTCTTAGCTGGGATGCTTCTGCAGAAAGATCTAAAGATCCAATTTATGGTGAAGATTTTGAAGCTTACTATATTTATAAAAGCACCGATCCAACATTTACTGATATAAAAACAATCACTGATGCATATTCAAATCCGCTGCTCTTCAAACCACTTGCAATATTTGATATTAATAATGGATTAAAAGGTGTTCATCCAGTAAGTATTGGCAGTGAAATAAATCAGGAAAGCGATCTTGGTGTTTCTTATAATATGGGAACTGACAGCGGGTTAAAACATTTTTTTGTTGATAATGATGTTGTTAATGGAAGAACATATTATTACGCAGTTGTTTCTGTCGACAGGGGATACATTGATTACTTCTATCCTACATTAACTGACAGAGAAGGTTTACTTACAATTTCACCAACCGAATGTTCGGCTAATATTCAAACAGATCTTTTAGGAAGAGCGATTGGTACAGATAGAAATACAGTAATCGTTACTCCTGTTGAACCTCCTGCTGGTTGGGAATATCCATCATTAAAAGATGATAACATAAATCATGCTGCCGGTTTTGGAACTGGAAATATAAACATAGAGATTTTTAATGAGAACAATATAAAAAGCGGTAAAGAATATTCAGTCAAATTTTTTGATGGTGCTGAATTTGAACAATATGGCACCAATTACACAGGTGTTACAAATAGAGCAACACTTTTTAACGAAACAGATGGTCTTGCAATTTTCTCACTTAATGATCCAGACTCAAATCCACTTGCTGATGAATTTATAGCTGATGGTATAAAAGTAAGTATCAAAAATGATGTTATTGGTTTAGACACAGCTTACTGGCAAAACGGAAATTCAACACTTCAATTGATTTCTACTACAAAAGAAGATAATGGAGTTCTTCTTCCTACAGATTATGAAATCAGAGTTTTAGAAATGGGTGCAGATTCATCTGTTAACGCAACACCAATACCTACAAACTTTCAAGTTTGGGATGTAACTAACCCGGCTCAACAGTTTAAAGTAAATTTTAGATACCTTAATGCTTCACAACCTGACTCATTAGAAGGAATTTTGAGTGATGGAGATAAAATTCAAATCGTTTCTGATTATAGCAATACAAAACGACTCTGGATATTTAAAGTTGATCACCCGGATTCATTACCTGCCAATCAATACGTAAATCCTGTAAATGGTGATATTCTAAAAATCGTTACTACCAAATCATTTGATAGAAAAGATGATTTTACTTTTTCCTTTAATGGTAATGCCGTAATTGTTAGTAAAGAGCAAAATGAACTTTCAAATATTTACGTTGTTCCCGATCCATATTTAGTATCAAGTTCCTTAGAAAGAAAAGTTATAAATGAAGCTGAAGGGAGAGGTGATAGACGCATTGATTTTGTAAATCTTCCAAATTCTTGTACCATATCAATTTTTACAACAGCAGGGCGTTTTGTAAGAAAGTTAGAGCATAACAGTGAGACCTCTTTTTCCAGAGAGATATTCGATTTAAGGACCAAAGATGGATTGGAAATAGCTCCAGGAATTTATTTTTACGTCGTTGAAACACCTGCTGGTGGAACAAAAACCGGTCGCTTTGCAGTAATCAAATAATCATCGGGCAAAAAATGAAATTAAAAAAAACTACATACTATTTAATATTAATTATTTTTATAAGTTCTATAATTACTTACTCGCAGAGTAAAGATGGAACAACAAGTTCATTTAGAACTGAAGTTGACGGCATTGGAACAAATGCATTAACTTTTTTAGAAATAGGAGTTGGCTCAAGAGCTATGGGCATGGGTGGTGCATACGCAGCAATTGCAAATGATGCTTCATCATTATACTGGAACCCGGCAGGAGTTGTGTGGGTTGAGAATATGGAAATTCAAGTTTCTCACAATGAATGGTTTCTTGATTCAAAATATGAATTTGTCGGAGGAGTATTTCCAGTCCCTTCATTAAACTCTGCAGTTGGTATTAGTTTTACAACTATTGGTTTTGATGATCAACCGGTAAGAACTGTAAACAGACCGGAAGGTACAGGTGAATATTATGATGCACGGGATTTTGCCATTGGGTTAACATTTGCTTCTGCAATTACAGATAGATTTTCATTTGGTATTACTGCAAAATACTTAAGCTCTCAAATATGGCACGAAACGGCAAGTGCTTTTGCAACCGACTTGGGAATTTTTTATAACACTGAGCTTGAAGGACTAAGATTGGGATTTAGTATGAGCAACTTTGGAACCAGTGTTAAATATGTAGGAAGAGATATACATACAACAGTTGATCCAGATAATACTATAGAAAATTTTGACAGAGTTCCTGCAGAATATTCAACTGATTCTTATCCATTACCTTTACTTTTTAGGGCTGGAGTTTCTTACAATATTAACTTCAGTGATTTTGGATCTACTGTTTTTGCTGTTGATTTGTTGCATCCAAGTAATGCGCCTGAAGCCATAAATCTTGGAATGGAATATTCTTTTTTAGGAATGTTTTTTTTAAGAGGCGGTTATCAAAATTTATTTGACAGTGAAAATGAAAGTGGTTTAACACTTGGTGCTGGTATTGATTACTATAACAATGAATCTAATTTTGGAGTAAGATTTGATTACGCCTGGAATGAATGGGGACTGCTGAATAATTCACAAAGTTTTTCTGTCGGGTTGATATTTTAATTCTTATGAATACTCTGAAGCACATAGTCCCAATTCTTCTTGTCAACTTGATTTTATTCAGTGTAATTGTAAATCTATATGCAGGAGACAATAAAGAATCGAAAAAAAATGTGGTGGCAAAAGTAAATAACATTTCTATAGATGTTGAAGAGTTTAGATTGAATTATGAATTTGGATTTCCAAATCTAAAAGTTGGAAAAACTTTAAATGAGAAAAAGAATTCATATCTAAATTTTATGATCAACGAAAAGATGTTGGCATTAGAAGCAGAACAAATTGGATTGTTGAACTCAGATGAATTCAGTGAATCAATGAAAAAAATAGAAAAAGGGATTCTACTTCAGCATTTTGTAAATAAAGAAATTAAAGAAAAAATTGATGTAACTTTTGAAGAAGCAAGTGAGTATTTAAATAAATCCAAAGTATCAGTTAAACTTATTTTGTGGCCAGAAACATCATTTGAAGATGCAAGAATTGTTAAATCTTTATTGGATAAAAATGGTCTGGAAAAAACTGTTAAAATCATTTCATCTGAAAATCCAAGTTTAAAGATTAATGCTGAACAATTTGAAACTGACTATTTAAATGCTGCAGATTTACCTGATGAACTTGCCGAACAAATAAAAAATCTTCCCGTAGGCGTCACATCTGAACCTATAAAGTCTGGTGATATTTATTATCTGGTAAACATCAAAGACATAAGAAGAAGTTTTATTACTGAAAAAGAATATGCAGATAAATATCCGAGCATTAGAAAAGTATTATTCTCACGTAAAGTGCAAGATAGACTTTCGTTTTTTGTAGATAGTTTGTTGGCGCCTAAAAACATCAGAACAGACAAAGACCAATTTAATTCATTGCTTACACTAATAAGAAATTGGAAAACTGAAAACAAAGAAAAATCTTTATCATTAGAAAATTATATTAAGCAAAGTGTTTTTGCCAGTGATAGCAATATCAATCTGTTAAATCCTGAAAACATTATTGTTAAATTTGAACAAGGATCAATAAGGGTTTCTGAGTTTATTGATTATTTAAGTTTTGATTTAATACCCGAAGAAGAAATTCTTAGTGAAAACTTTCCCGCAACACTCAACCAGGTAATTGGCATTTCAATTAGAGATTATTTCCTTATCAATTATGCAAACGAAAATAATTATAATTTAGATAATGATGTAAAAGTAGAATTAAACAAATGGAAAAATAAACTTGCTTATGATGAATATAAAAAATATTTACAAGCAGATAAAAAATTGTCTCCAACAGAACTAACCTCAATAGTAGGAATAGAAACAGAAAGATTACGTTCCAAATATCATATTACTATTTATGATGAAGTTTTAAATAGTATTGAAATATCAGAAACAGAAAAATCCAGCAAAGGATTTTACCCGGTTTATTTGAGCGGTATAAATAGAATGGCGCAGCCAATTGTTGATGGAGGCTGGAAACAATAATAGAATGGAAAAACAAAATCTGTTGGAATTGAGTGTTCTTACCTTTTTATCTTTATTGAACACATTTGATTACTGCATAATTAATAAGTCATATAATTAATAGGAGAACTGTTATGAAGAGAAAAATGACAATCATTCTTGCACTGTTGATGGTTGTAATAACTTTCGGGCAAAATCAATTACCGCCCGATGGTTTACAACATCACTTTAAGTTTGATGATCCCTTAAATTTAGAAACCCCCGAAATCGGAAATACTTTGCAAAGAGATGCACTTGCAGGAGTTACTCAATTATTTAATTCAGTTAGCGGACCGACTGTTACTAATAAAGCTGTAGAAGTTGGCTTAGGAAGTTTTTATAGATTAGACCTTGACCTTGAAGCAAATGGACCTGATACAGCTACTCGCGTAAATCAGTTTTCATTGGTAATAGATTTTTATTTACCGGTTTCAGGTGTTTGGTATACTTTTCACGCTGCATCAAATGATGGAGATCCAATAGAAAGTGATTGGGAATCTTTTGTAAATACAACAGGTTCGATTGGTGTTTTTTCTACAGGGTACACACGTTATAAAGCTCCATCTAACGAGTGGCACAGATTAGTAATCTCAGCAGATATTGGAAATTCATACAACTACTATATCGATGGACAATTAGCGCAAATTGGTGGAGCTTTGGAAGTTGACGGCAGATTCTCATTACCATCTATAGATGGTGCTAACCAAATTTTACTTTTTGGTGATAACGATGGTGATGATGCAAATATTTATATAGCCGAACTTGGTATATATAACAGAGCATTAACTTCAGATGAAATATTTACACTTGGCGGATATGGGCATTCAGTTCCTTTAGAACTCCCTTATGGATTGTGGAACTTTGATAATGCAGATAGTTTAACAAAACCAATTTACGGACATGAACTTGAACTTGTAGGAACACATACTGCGGTAGCTGGACCAGATATTAATGATGGTGCTGTTAGTATCGGAGTTGGAAGTCACTACATTGTTCACCACGATTTAGTTCCACGTTTAGGTGAAGATAGAGTAAATCTATATACTTTATTAATTGATTTTAAAGTTGAAAACCTTGGTGCCTGGTACACTTTCTTCCAAACTGATCCAACAAATGCAACGGATGCCGAGTTATTTATAAATCCTTCTGGTAAAATCGGGGTAAACGATCTTGGTTATACTGACACATCCATTGTAGCTGGAGATTGGTATAGATTAGTAATTACGGCTGATCTTGGAACTGCTGTTAAGTTTTATCTTGATGGTGATTCAATACATTATGGTGGGGCACAGGAAATTGATGGAAGATTTTCTTTTAGTCCCAGAGCTTTAGAAAACAATTTATTACTTTTTGCTGATAACGATGGTGATGACGGTTTAATTGATGTGGCCAAAGTTACGCTTTACAATCGTGTATTAACATCTGAAGAAATAGAGATATTAGGTGGTTACGAACATGGTCCGATTAATACAGAGGTTACTGGTGCATTAAAGACAGTGTATTTTAATGGTAATGATGTTAATAATCGATATGGTAAAGTTTTAAAAACAAATAATGACTTTAATTTTGGGGAAGGTGATTTTACAATTGAAGTTTGGACAAAACCTGATTTATTTTATAATGAAGATCCAGCACTAATATCAGATAAAAATTGGGATTCTGGTGCAAATCCTGGTTGGGTTATTTCAATTAGAGGTGATGATTGGAAATTTAATGCTGCTGATCAAACCGGAAACAGATGTGATGCAACGGGTCCAAAAATAAATGATGGCAATTGGCATCATCTTACTGTTATTGCTAAACAGGATAGTGGCCTTAAATTAATAACTGATAATGTTGAGACTATTTGGCTTGCTGTTCCTGAATTACTTACTATGGGTGATATAAACACAACTTATCCTTTATGTATTGCTCAAGATGGAACTGAACATTACACATATGCTACTTCTGCACCTGCACAAATAGATGAAATTAGAATCTGGAAAGGTGTAGCTGTTGATCCACAAGTAATTTTTGACTGGAGAAATAAAAAGCTGAACTCCAATCACCCCAATTGGAATTCTTTAGTTGGTTACTGGGTATTTAATGAAGGTAGTGGAACTACAGTTGCAGATAATAGTGGTCATAATAATTCTATGGAATTAATCGGGAGCCCACGTTGGGAAATTTCTTATGCGGCTATTGGAAACGAAACAGCAGAAAACATGCTTGGTTTAAATGCAATCTGGGGTGGCGCGCCAGAATCTAAAAGTGGTGGATTATTGCTGGAAGGTTCTTTCCCTTTCCCGACAACAATTGCAGCGGATGTTAAAACCCAAGATGTTTTTGGAATCCTTGCTAAAGAAGATAATCCATTTATAGTTTTTGGGAACAATGGTTTTAACAATGTCGTTACTGGCGGAGTGTCAGGAAGTGTTGTAGCAAGATTAGGCAGAACCTGGTACTTTGATAGAACAGAAACTGCAGTTGCTGATGTTAATGTAACTTTTGATATTAGTGATTTTGGTGGAACTGGAAATGCTGGGGAAGCTGCTGGTTATGTTTTATTAAATTCACAAGAACCTAATGGAGCCTACACTGAAGTTGTAACCTCAACTGTTAGTGCGTTTGGAGATCAAATATCTTTTGCTGGTGCAGTGGTTAATGATGGATACTTTACCCTTGGTACAAAAAATCTTACTACTTCTCCATTAGGTGGTTTACCTGTTGGAGTTGATGATGAAAACAATATTCTTCCCAAAGAATTTAACTTAAGTCAAAACTATCCAAATCCATTTAATCCTGCTACTAAAATTGATTTTTCACTACCGATAGCTTCAAATGTTGAATTGACTGTATTTAACATACTTGGTGAAGTTGTTAAAGTATTAGTAAATCAAAATCTAAGTGCTGGTTATCATTCAATAAATTGGACTGCTGATAATTTCTCTTCAGGTATGTACATCTGCAAAATTAAAGCTGTTGGCACAAACGGAAAAGAATTTATTAAGACCCAAAAAATGATGCTTCTAAAGTAGTAATAGTACTTTTCTGATTGATGAGGAATGTAAAAACATTCCTCATCTTATTTTAAATAGTCCGGATAAAAATGATTTGTAAGTATATGATCAAAATTATTTTAGTAAATATGATTTTATTATTTGTTATATTATTTTTTTCAAACATTAGTGCTCAGAATAAAGACTGGATTGTTTATCCTCCGGCAGGCAATCGTTATACAGAATTATTTGAACCTGATAGTGCAATCTTACCAAATGGTAGAATTGTAACTCCAACGGGTGAACAAATTAAAGTTGCTCCTCATCCTTACGGATTAACATTGAGTCCTGATGGCTCAATATTGGTTACAGCTAATTCAGGTATCAAACCCATTTCAATTTCAATCATCAAGAATTTTAATACAGACAAACCACAGGTTATTCAAATCCCGGATAAATCTAATTCTGATGAAGGAATAATTGAAGCAGTTTATATGGGGCTTGCGATATCACCCGATAATAAACTTTTATATGTTGCCGGTGGACAGGAAGGTTTAATTTATATTGTTGATCTTAATTCGTACGAAAAAATCGGGAGAATAAATTGTAATCAAGATCGTGCAGGTAGAGATGTTAAACACGGTTATATCGGAGATATGGTTTTATCTAAAGATGGTTCAACTCTTTATGCTGTAGATCAAATTCAATTTGAATTATTAATAATTGATACCAAACTGAATAAAATTATCAAAACAGTTTCTGTGGGAAGATATCCATTCGGACTTGCACTTTCACAAGATGAATCTAAAGTATATGTTGCTAATGTTGGGATGTTTGAATACAAACAAATTGAAGGCATAACAAAAGAAAATATGAAAGAAAAAGCTTTGGATTTTCCTGCATCAGCATATTTATCAAAAGAAATGATTGAAGGAATTAGTTATGATTCAATTAATGTTCCACCTTTAGGTGATCCGAATGTCCCGGAATCATTTTCAATCTGGACAGTTGACGTAACGGATAAATCAAATGCTAAAGTTATATCAAAAATAAAAACAGGTTTTTTAGTAGGACAAGTTATTGATGGCATTCCTGCTGTTGGCGGTGCAAGTCCTAATTCTATTGTTGCTACAGAAAAATATGTATTTGTAAGCAATGGAAATAATGATTGCATTTCTGTTATTGATATCGCAAAAGATACAGTTGTAAAAAATATTTCTCTTTCTATTGATGAAAGATTAAAAAGGTTCAGGGGAATAATTCCATTTGGTTTAGCAATTTCACCAGATCAAAAAAAAATATATGTTGCCGAATCTGGAATAAATGCGATCGGAGTAATTGATGCTGAAAGATTATCTGTGGTTGGTCACATTCCTGCTGGATGGTTTCCTTCAAAGATAAAAATTTCTAACGACGGTAAAAAAATATATGTTGCCAATGCAAAAGGATTGGGCAGTGGACCAAATTCAGGTCCTAATTTTAAAAGTGATACATTTGGCAGTTATATCGGGGATGTAATGCTTGGAACAGTTTCAATTATTAATTCGCCGTCTGATGAGGAATTAAAAAATCTCACACAGCAAGTAGTAAATAATAATTATCAATTTAAAAATATCAATAAAAAAGAAATTAGTAGTAACAACCCGATTCCCCTTTATTCTTCAGAAAAAGAATCACCTATAAAATATATTGTTTTTATTGCCAAAGAAAACAGAACGTACGATGAAATATTTGGGCAAATGAAAAATGGAATAGGATTACCTGAAGAAACGCGCTTTGGATTGAACCAAAAAATTAAAAATAAAAATGGTGATGAGATTGACAGCGTGGATATTATGGTAAATCATATTGAGTTAGCAAAACACTTCTCAATTTCAGATAATTTTTACTGTGATTCAGATGTCTCTGCAGATGGTCATAGATGGCTTTCGGGCACATATCCAAATGAATGGGTTGAAGTAAATGTTGCATCAAGTTATGCTGGCGGAAGGGAATTGAGAGAAGATTCTGATGCACCGGGTAACTTATCCTTTGTTGGATCATCAGGTGCTATCTACCCGGAAGATTATAACGAAGCAGGCTCAATCTGGGAACATATGGAAAGGAACAAAATTGATTTCTTCAATTTTGGTTTTGGTCTTGAATTAGCCCCATCATTTTCTGATACAGCTTTTAAGTACACAGGAGTAAAATATATAATAAACTATCCTATTCCAGCTCCAGTGTTTGGCAAGTCTTCCAAGAAATATGCAACTTTCAACACAAGCATTCCTGATCAATTTAGAGCTGATATGTTTATTGAAGAGTTTAATGAACGATGGCTTGGTGAAAACAAAACTATGCCTTCTGTTTTAACAATTTTACTACCGAATGACCATGGTTCTGATGAAAGACCTAAAGCAGGATATCCTTTTTTTGAAAGCTATATGATGGATAATGATCTTGCCCTTGGACGCATAATCGAATTTTTATCCAATACACCTTACTGGAAAAATATGACAATATTTATTACTGAAGATGATCCGCAGGGTGGTGTTGATCATGTAGATGCTCATAGAAGTATATTGATGATGATCTCACCTTATGCAAAAAAAAATTATGTAAGTCATACACATTATAGCTTTGGAAGTATATTTAAAACTTTCTGGAATATTCTTGGCATTCCGTACTTAAATCAGTGCGATGCTTGTGCATTTGATATGAGAGATATGTTTTCAGATAAACCGGATTATACACCTTATAAAACTAAAATGGTTGATCTTAGAGTTTTTAATCCTGAAACTGCGCTTGATCCATTTGATTCAGAATTTGATTGGGATGCCTTTTTAAACAGCCCAATACTTGATGACCCGGAAGTGATGAAAGATCAAAACTTAGATTATGAAAAGGGTAAAGAGAAATAAAATTTTACTTAGAAAATTAGTTCCCAATTATTATTCTTACACAATATTGAATGGTAAAAGCTCATTTGTATTATAAAAGAGGGCTTTAAGTGAAATTAGTATCTACATAAAGTTTACGCATTATATTCCTCAGTTTTTAATAAAATCTATATTGGTCAAACAGTTGATTTGATAGAAGACTGTTTGAACACAACAATGGATTATTGTCTTCTTATACGAAAAAATTTATTTGGAAACTTTTAGGATCAACTAATTATTATTCAAATTGTATTTTTTGATTTTCGAAATCAAACTTACCCGGGAGATACCAAGGATCTGGGCTGTTCTGG
>JGI20214J51088_10001248_pt1 | contig 17360 bp, 19 predicted proteins | sample WetSurMetagenome_FD_51088 | JGI IMG/M metagenome (IMG submission 51088) | reverse complement strand
CCCCCCCGCCTCAAAACGGCTGCCGGCCCCCCACGCACGGGCGCGCGCCCTCCCTCCGCCAGGAGTTGCCATGACCTGCGGTTCTATTCCTTTAGTGCTGCAATGAATTCCTTTCTTTCTAGCTTCGCCTGCTTCATAATAGAGATCAATGTTCCTTTGGCCAGTTCTGGATGGTTAGGCACGGTAACGACAAGATTTCTTTCCCTATTCCAGAGGTGGATATGGCTTCCAGTCTGGCGATAGACTTTAAATCCAAACTGATCCAGAGCCTTGATGGCGGCTTTAGCCGAGATTGCCGGAAGCTTGGGCAAATCGCTCAACCTCTATGTCAAGGAATGAAAGCTTTCGCCCTTTTGGTGCCAGCTCCAGGAGGACTTGATAATGTTCTTCAAGGCCCTTTTTTAAATTAGAGATCGCCTCTTCTTCAGTCGATCCTTGATCAGCTACATTTGTGATCAGGTCGATTGCCACAAAGTATTCTCCTTCTTTTTGGATCTGAATCAGGGTTTTCATTTATCGCCTATTATGCGTATTTCCTGATAAAGTTGATGCCTTGTCACATAGCAGCCGAAGGATAGCAAAACAAGATTAAAAATTCTGGCAGCCATGAGGCATCCCAATCCACGGTCATGCGCCCTCTCGGGAAATGCAGATCGCAGCATTGATATCACTGCATCTTCTTTTCGCATCCCTAATTTGGCTTGCCCAAGGCCCTGCCGCCTGCGTGCAGCTGTCCGCGCTAACCTGGCTAGGCAGCTTGCTGAAAGAAGCTCTTGCTCTCTCTTCTCAGGGGCTCTGCATTCTCTTCATCTTCAGCCTGCAGAGCCTCTCGATGGCTTCCACATTTACCCCATCCCAGGCCTCAAGAAATCCCATCTCCTCTGCTATCCTGAAGAGGCCCAATCCCTTCTCAGTCCGGACGATTACCGAACTCATTCCCGGAGCGCTCCCCACCCCGCCGATGGAGATATCCGATTGCGTCGCTGTGAAGTCTGTGCAGGCTTTGCACCCCGGAAGCACAAAGCTTGCCAGCTCGGGAAGGGGAATGCTTCTGGTGCTTCTGTCTCGAAGGGTGATATTCATCTGTCCCTCTCCGGCACTGATCTTGCTGATATTCCAGGTCGGGGCATCAATGCGCCTGGAGATCTCAGCAATGAGAGAATCATCAAATGCCTCAAAGCAGAACAGGCCCAGAAGGAACCTCACCTTTTGTGCAAGCTTTGCAGCATATTCATTCTGAGACCGGCAGAGGAGACTTACCGCCTGCACTGTGCAGGCCGTTCCCACCATGGCTATATTCTTTATGCTCTGATCCTTGACCAGATCCTTCATGGACTCGAGAATTGCGTTGCTCGTGTACTTGCTTCCCGCACACTTCGCCAGATCCTTGGCCTCATAGACCACCCGCGGGTATGGCTCCTGAGTCCATCGGTCCAGCCCCATAACCAGGGCACAGTCCACAAGCTCCTCCTCAAGAGCTGCAGATAGCAGAGCAGTGACTGCTCCGCCGTTCTGAAAATGCGCTCCGCCGGTCATCGACCTGGCGTTCTTGATCTCCAGATAGTCTCCCAGGAGATTTGATGTGGCGATTTTGTCGGCATTGGCCTTCAGGCGCGGGCAGACATCAAGGCATGCTTTGCACTCCACGCAGGGATTCATCTGGTAGGGCCGGCAAGCCTTCTGGTCATATTCAAGAGTTCCCGCCAGGCAGACGGCAATGCAGCCCCGGCAGCCTGAGCAGAGATTCTTCTCCCATACCTGATCTACAAGCTCCTGATAGGGCAGAATTGCAGAGGTGATGGTATATATTTCAGTATCTTTTTTTAGCATATGATATTCCTCTTATCGATTTTTTTTTCAAACATTCTTGTACACCCTTCTCGTCAGGATCTTCACCAGGACTATGACCACAAAGGAGATGGCCACCAAAATTATGGCAAGGCATAGTGATACGTCCAGATCTCCCTGCATTGCCGTATAAATGGCCAGAGGCATGGTCTGGGTCCGTCCCTGGAAGTTTCCCGCAAACATGATCGTGGCCCCGAACTCGCCCAGCGATCTGGCAAAGGCCATGATGGCACCGGAGAACAGGCCGTTCATCGCTATGGGCAGGATGACATGAAAGAAGGTGTAAAAGCGGGATGCGCCCAGAGTGCGGGCCGCATTCTCGAAGGCCGGGTCCACATCCTCAAAGCTGGTCCTGGCCTGGCGGATGTAAAAAGGCGATGAGACAAAAGTCTGAGCCAGGATCACTGCCAGGGTGGTGAAAGCTATGCTGATTCCCAGCGCATTCAGGTGCCGTCCTACGATCCCCATCCGGCCAAAAGCCATGAGCAGGGCAATTCCCGCCACCGCCGGAGGCATGATTACCGGCAGGTCTATCAAAGAGTCGGCAAGCTCCTTTCCATGATAATGAAAGCGAGCGCTGACGTAAGCAATGGGCGTTCCCATCACTACAACCACTAGCGTTGTAATGATGGAAGTGATGAGACTGAGGCGCAGGGCATCTATCACCACTGGATCATGCAGGGATCTGAGTGTGGTATCCAGCGGGCTCTTGATAAAAAGCGCCAGAACCGGGAGAGCTATGAAGCTTATGGCCGTCATCAGCAAAACTGCCAGAATGGCTTTAATAGCGAGATTCCGGCGGCAAAAAGAATAATGATAATCGATGGCCTCCTGCTCATTATTGGCCGCCTCAGAGTTGCTCTTTCTGTGCCGGCTGCCAATGTCTTGGTTGGAATCCATCGATCTGCAATCCTTCTAAGCCGTGGCTCCTGCAGCGGGTGCTGTGGCCGTGGCTGTGCCATTTGCGGCTGGATCAGGGCTGCTTGCTACGGGAGAGAAGCCGTACTTTTCCAGGATTGCGCTTCCCTCTTCCGACATGACCAGATTCATGAAATCCTGGCTCTCTGTCGGATATTTGGATTGCTGGAGTATTCCCATGGGGTACTCAGCTATGATATTGTATTCGTCCGGAATGTCGATCTTGTCAACCTTGCTTGCCAGATCCTCAGTTACATCAGATACGTAGGCAAATCCCACATCTGCCTCGCCCAGTGCAACCTTGGTTACTACGTAGTTGACTGTGGTCTCCTGTGATATCACATTGGAGAGCACCTTTTCTTTGTAGTCCTTGCCGTAAGAGGAATCGTTGCCCAATTTGTCTATGATCTGGAGGGCATAGTCGCCCACCGGCACATCTTTCGTTCCCATGACGATCTTGATGCCGGGTTTGGCCAGATCGGATAGGTTGATGATCCTGGCGGGGTTGTCCTTGGGGACGATGAGCGAGATCTTGTTCTTTGCGAAGATCGCTATGCTGCTGTTGTTCATCAGCCCATCGCTCTTCAGAGCATTCATCTGCTTCTTGTTGGCGGAAGCGAAGACATCTGCATAAGCCCCATTCTCTATCTGGGTGCGGAGCGCCTGCGAGCCGTCAAAATTGAATGTTGCATGGATGCCGGTTTCGTTTTCATAAATCCCGCCTATCTCGCCAAAAGCGCCGGTCAGCGAGGCCGCGGTAAATACGGTGATCTCCTTTGGCTCAGATGCCAGTGCAGCAGAGCAGGCCAGAATGAGGACTGCGATTGCTGCCGGCAGTGCAAATTTATTCATCATTTCGAATTTCTCCTGAATTTATGCATTTGAGGGTTCTATAAACAGCATCGATTGCTTTTATCCAAAAAGTGAGTTTATCTGCAAAACCTATTAAACTTTGCGCTGAGAAAAAGATTAATTGGCTGTCAGTGTCTTCGCGAGCGTCCCCTCGACGGTTCCGGTCCACGCTTCGCCGCTGGTTGAGAATGCCCGGTACTCCCCGGAAGCTGAGCTGCCGCTCAGATTGAGGCTGAGCCGGTAAAGGTTCACGGTGCCGGAGGATATCACATCCAGATAGAGCTTATCCGCAGATATCAGGCCTGAAGCCAGAACCTTCAGGGTATCGCCGCCGTCGTTCATATTTCCTGAGCCCAGAAGGATGCTGTCTGTTTGATAGAGCCTGACCGCTACGAATCGGTTCTTATTGTCCTTGAGCTTAAAGGACCAGTTTCCTGCCAGGTCAGGAGCAAGGCTAAGGCTAGAAGCGTCTGATTCCGGGCCTGATGCAGAGGATGATGCTGGCGAGACGATCTGCTCAGGCGAAGATGCCGCTTTTTCCTGGCCCGAGTTTACGGCGCTTGCTGTTTGAAAGGAGAGCGTCTCGCCAGTTTTTGCTGAACTGCGCGCCTCCTGAGGATTGGATCCGTTTCCGGCTAGCTTGCCAGTCATGGTGAAATTTGTGCCAGTCTCCTCGTTCCACAGCTTCCTTGAAGCCTGGGGATTTTCCGGCATGCCATTATTAAATACATAGTCGCCTCTGCTGGCATCGATGAGCTGGTCAGCGTTCAGTCCCTCCCCTCCATCTATTATGGCCCGGGAATCGATGGCAAAAAAAATGGAAGCTATTGAAATCACAATGGCTATTGCTGCTGGCAGTTGGTATCTACTGGATTTCATAACTGATGATCTTCTGTGCTCTCTGAGGTCTTAAGGATTATGTTAAGTCCGGCTGGTTGATCATCAGCTTCACATATTCGGTGAGAATTGGAATATCCCTGGAGGCGACCGGTTTCCAGTTTTCGTCAACGATCGGCTCCCAGGCCTCTCCTTTTTTTGCCCATTGGGCGATCTCTTCCACGCTGCACAGCCCTGAGCAGATCCCATCCGACTTATTCTCATAAAATCCAAAGAACTTCCGGCTGATGGAGCCGTACTCCGCCAGATACCAGTGCATATTTTTTTTATTAAAAAGGTGCATGTAAACGATCTCTGTGCCAATCTGGCAGTGATCATAAGTTAATGCTGGCAGTTTTGCCAGGTCGCTTGCCTTGAGGTCACTGAATTTTTGGCTCATTATGCTTTCCTCGCCCCAAAAACCTTCTTTAAGAGGCCGCCTGCCTTCTTCTCCCTGGGCCTGCTGCTGCCAGATTTAGATCCTCCGGGTGATGCAGGGGAGCTTCCTGGTCTCTTGCCTGTGATCCGGGAAGGGCGCGATCCGGAGGCTGTCCCTTTTTCTTTGATCACTATCTGAGTGCTCACTCCGCCGTGTCTGGATTTCCTCGGCCGGACATTTACAGTGATGGGCCTCTCGATCTCATTGCTCACCAGCATGGCCACTCCCGGCGGCAGCCTCTTGATCTCCTCCTCCAGGTCGCCGGTCATTCCCTCCAGGCCTTTGGATAGCGCCTTGAGGTCATTGGGATTGGTGACTCTCATGATGATCTGGGTATTGCACTGAGAGATGACGTTTTTATCCACCCGGGCCGGCCTCTGGCTGATGATCATCAGTCCCATGCCGAATTTTCTGCCCTCGGCGGCAATGGTGCGGATAATGCTTGTCGACGCAGCGTTTCCGGTGCCCCGTTCCGGAATGTAGTTATGGGCTTCTTCTACCACTACCATTCCCGGTGAGATCAGCCTGCGCTTCCTGGCCTCAAAGACGTCGGTCAGCAGCCTGGATACGATCATAGCCTGAAGCTCCGGGAGGATACCGGTCATATCGATAACCGCAGCCCTGCCTGGACGCAGGAGTTCCTCCATTGGCGTTTCTGTTCCCGAGAAGAGCCCCAATTCCATGAGAGACTCCAGCTGGCTCACCAGATTCCACTTCACCTTGGAATTGCTCCGCACCACCTGGTCTATGATGTCTTCCAGAGTGTAGACATCGGTTTCCGCCCGCAGGGCGCTGATAGCCTCGTAGAGCAATCCCAGCTGGCCGCTGCTGCTGCTCTCATGAGGAATCATCTTGGCCACTTCTCGGGCTGACATGTTCATGCCATTAAAGCGAAAAGGCCGGTCGGCTCTGGGGTTCATGGCCATTTCGCCTGGAGTATAGATGGTTGTATCATAGCCCCGCGGCTTGACCTTGTATTTGGAGAAGTCTCCCACCTTATTGGGCTCCTTCATGGAGGCGTACTCGCCATGAGGATCTATGATCAGCAGAGCCACCTTTCTCTCTAAAAGCTCCTCGAGGATCACAGCCGCAGTATAGGACTTTCCTGAGCCGGTCTTGGCAAGAACGCTGCAATGCTTCTGCACCAGAGTATTGGCGTCCAGCTCCACCCGGATATCATAGCCCTGGAGCATGCCGACATACATGTCTCCCTTGGCGAGGCCAAGGGTTGCCTTGATGAGCTTTTCGTCTGCTATGAACACCGGGTCACCCGGTCGGGCGGGGCTTGTGGGAATACGCAGCTTGCCGTTGCTGGATATTCCAATGACCCTGGCATCGGCGATCATCATCTCTTTGGAATCGTAATTTCGGGCGGCATCATTGATCTGGTTTACGCTGTAGGCGATATTCGATCTCTTGATGTCCTCCACCTGGGCAAGGGCCCAGTCTCTTCCATCTGCTTTGGCCTTGATGTAGGTGCCCCGGCCAACCTCTTTGTTGATAACGAACTTGAATGCTAACGGATTGGTCTCCCCGACAATTGTTCCGACCGATCCCTTTGCTATGGACATCATGCTCTTAGATCGCCTTCTTGCTACATTCCCTTTTTTAATAGGTATCTGGAAGTATAAAAAGATTGGTCCAAATGCTGTTGGACCGGAGCGGGAAAAATTAATTTAATATAATCGTGCACTGAGCAATATCGCCTCAATTATCAACATTGCGGTACGCATCAATTCATTAATCAAACTTACAAATTGAACCGTTTTGATGGTGTCTTATATTGCTTGAGAGAATTTTGCTAATTATAATATTAATATCCGACTTTAAAAAAATTTGTCCATATCCTAATTGCTATTGCTAGTAATAGCTCAGCGACCTTCTCATCGCCTGCCCGTAAGCCAATCCGACGAGAAGCCCCACGATATGAGCCATATGAGCGATGTTGTCCGCCGAACCCATTGAGAGGAAATCGATCAGTGCGAATAGAACAACTGCTCCACGAATGCTCATCGGTATGATGAAGAAGAGCAGTATGCGAATCTCGGGAGCAATCACCGCCAGGCATCCCAGTACCCCGAAGAGAGCTCCGCTCGCGCCCACCATGGACCCGCCTGATATCATCATCTGGCCAAGGGCCGCCACGATCCCTGAGAGGATGTAGATCTGCAGGAATTTGCTCTCGCCCACCCGCCTTTCCAGCTCCATGGCAAAGAAGAAGAGAAATAGCATATTCCAGAAAAGATGGTTGAAATCAGCATGCACGAACATATATGTAATGAGCGTCCACGGTCTTTGCATTACGTATTCCGGATTTAGAGCCAGATAGTTGTACACGAAGCCAGGAAGGATCAGGCTGATCAGGAATACCACGATGCATGCTAATAATATTAGCCCGGAATAGCTCACAGGGAGACCCCCTGGGATATAGCCTCGCCAGCCGTTTGCGGCAATCGGCTCGCCCCATTCGTCTCGCTGTCTAAAATCCACTCTACTGATTGACATGGCCTTTATTGTTTTCATTCTATCCGTTTCATTTTATCTTTGGCAGCAATCATTCCGGCACATACTGGCCGTCTCTCAAGACTATGACATAATCCGCGGAATTTCGCAGGGCTACTGAGAACCCCGGTTCTGCCCCGAAGATGATCGTCTCCTTGCCATGTTCCATGGCTTTCATGAGGACCGGCTTAAGATCGGCATCCCGGGTCACAAGTGCCAGGGTGTCGATGACCGGATTATAGATCATATCCACACCCTCCACAGCCATTCTGACGTCCACATCGCTGGTGCAGATTACCGGGTCAAAGCCCTGATTTTCCACCGCTTCTACAAGTTTCTCCGAAGCATATTGATTCAGGAACACCTTTCCCATCTTTATATCGCCATAATCCTTGAGGATGTCCCGAATCTCCTCCAGATCCATCTGAAACTCCTTTCTGAGCATATTGGGACCATCCACAAGCAGTCCGATCTTCTTTCGCCCCTTCTCCTTCTTGGAGCCCAGGTAACTCATGATATGCTCGAACTGAATTGGTATCCGATTCATGTTGACCCTTTCTTAATAGATTTATCAGATGTTATAAATTCGTTTGGTGTTTTCCGCAGTTATCCGGGCGATCTCTTGAGGCTCCAGGCCTCTGATCCTGGCCATAAGGCGTACCGAGTCGATTACCATCGACGGCTCATTTCTGCCGCCGCGAGGGGAGAGGAATGGGCTGTCTGTCTCCACCAGCAACCGGTCCAGCGATACATTTCTGGCCAGTATTTGGTGATGAGGGGATCGACAGGTGTTGGTCGCGAGAGAGATGTAAAACCCTCTATCAATGGCCTCCTTCATGGTTGCAATCGAGCCGCTGTAGCAGTGGAAGACGACCCTGTCCAGATGCTTTACCATCTCCAGGGCGGGCTGCTCTGCATCGCGGGAATGGATTACCAGCGGCTTATTGAGGGTCCTGGCAATCTCAATGACCCTGGAAAAGACCTTTGCCTGGGCCTGCCTTCGGGGAGCATCCTTGCAGTGATAATAATCCAGTCCCGCCTCCCCTATGCCCACAGCCTGGCCGGAATTCTCTTCAATCTGCTTGAAAAGCATCTCCAGTTCCGGCTCTTTTATGCTCTCCAGGGTGTTGGGGGAGAGCCCCAGGGTGGCGGAGATGAAATCGTACTTTCTGGCCAGCTCCAGGGACTTGGCGTTGGTGGAATAGTCCACCCCGGAGTTAATCATATGGATCAGGCCGGCCTTTTTAGCCCTTTCCAGCACAGCATCGCGATCTTTGTTGAACTGCTTAAAGTCAAGGTGGCAATGGGAGTCGATTATTCCCTGTAAAGACGCATCAGTCGACGAGATTCCTCCGCGGCAATTGTTTTTGGTATCGCTTAACACTGTCATGCTCTTATTTCAGCAGCATTCCCCTTTTTAGTCTTGATGGTATTATCTTTTTTGGTGTCGTCAAAAGACGGGATTTCCGGCAGCGCGATAGATTTTAAGACCTTCTTCGGATGCCTTTCTCCTGCCATCATCCTGCCAGGGCATTTTCCGCGAGGATCATTCTCGCATAAGGAATATAAGTTTAGAGCCCCAGGGTCTCCATCATGAGCAAGATGGAGATTATCCATAGCCTGATCGAGGATATTCCGGTTCTCACCGTATCCGGTAAGATCGATGCCGTGACTTCCAAAGATCTTGAGAATGCTTTGGCGGGACTGATAGATAAAAACAGAAATTTTCTGGTAATTGACATGGAAAAGGTGGAATATCTCAGCAGCTCGGGCCTGCGGGTGCTCATGGCATCGCTGAATAAGCTTAAAAAAAATCAAGGTGATCTGCTCCTCGCTGCATTGCAGCCTTTTGTCAAGGAAGTCTTCTCATTGACCGGAGCTATTAGATTTTTCTCTATCTATCCCAGTCAAAAAGAGGCGATAACGAGTCTTCAAAGATAGATGATAAACAAATACAGATGGCAGCCCATATGGCCAACTCACTGATCAGCGATTCCCTGGTTCTGCTCCAGGCGGTAAGCGTAATCATAGTCGCTGCCCTCCTGATATCCCGCAGCCGGCCGTTTAAAGAGGTAATCGATGGCAGGCCAACAGCCGAAAGCCAGATGCTCCTCGCGCTCTTCTTCGGGATGGTCTCGATCTACGGCTCGATAATCGGCATTAGTTTTCTCGGAGCTATCATCAGCGTCCGTGATCTTGGACCACTCGTCGGAGGGCTCGCCTGCGGGCCTGTAGTGGGTCTGGGCGCCGGGCTTATCGGGGCAGCATTCCGTTTCTCGGAAGGGGGATTCACGGCTCCTGCCTGCAGCATTGCCGCTGCCCTGGCAGGCATCATCGGCGGCATCATTTACAGGCGCAAGGGCCGTTTTCCCGGCATTGCCTTCTCCACTGCTTTTGCTCTCCTCTTCGAGCTGTTTCATATGCTGCTCACTCTGGCCATCTCCCGGCCTTTCGATATGGCGATGGATGTGGTATCACAGGCATCCGTACCCATGATTCTGGCCAATGGAGCGGGGATGCTCATATTCGCGTTCATCATAGAAAATGTCATCCGGGAGAGAGAAACCATGAGAGAAAGGGACAGATACCAGATGGAGCTGCAAATCAAAAAGGCTGAGCTTGTTGTGGCCGCCGATATTCAGAAGAGCTTTCTTCCCGGCAAGATTCCCTCTCCTAAGGGATTTGATATCGCAGCCACATCCATTCCCGCAAAAGAGGTGGGCGGGGACTTCTACGATTTTGCCATGCAGGAGGGCATTCTGCAGCTTGTGATCGCCGATGTATCCGGAAAGGGCGTTCCTGCGGCATTGTTCATGGCCCTCTCCAGAATAATTGTCCGGGCGTGTTCAGTTCCCTTGAGAAGCGGATTTGAGAGGCTGAGATGTGCTAACAAGATGATCGTGGACGAATCAGGTTCAGATACCTCAGGCATGTTCGTGACTCTCTTTCTGGGCAGGCTGAACCTGCTCGATAGAATCCTGGTCTATGCCAATGCCGGCCATAATCCTCCTCTGCTCTTTCGAGCTGATTCGAAGAGCATAGAGAAAATGGATGTAACCGGCGTAGCCCTGGGGATGATGGCGGAAATGGAATACGAGCAGCGGCAGGTGAGCCTTGCTTTCGGGGATGTGTTGCTCCTTTATACCGACGGCATTGTGGAGGCCATGAATAAAAAAGAGGATCTATTCGGGGAGAGCCGTCTCAGATCCGCTCTGACGGCTGCCGCCGGCCTTTCTGCTCAGGAGATACTGGATAGCATTCTGCGCGACCTGGCAGGGTTTACAGAAGGCATGGAGCAATCGGATGATATTACTGCCGTGGTGATCAAGGTCACCGGGTGAACTTACAGCAGATTGAAATATCCGTGCAGCATAAATCAGGGCAATTCCGTCTGTGATCAATCTTAATCCCGTCTGATGAAGCATAATCCGAATAATCAAGCGCAATCAAGCATAATAATATATTTGAGGGCAGGGAAATTCAGGATGGCTAGAAAACCGACCAATCTCATCTACGGCGTTGACGACAAACCGCCTCTTGCGACGACGCTACTACTTGGATTCCAGCACATATTCATTCTGTCTATTGCTTTCATCTTTCCGGTGGTGATAGTAAAGGAGATCGGCGCATCTCCTGAAGACGCGCAAAATCTCATCTGTATGGCCATGCTGGCCACCGGCTTTTCCACTGCTCTGCAGGCATCGAATAAGGGGCCAATCGGCTCCGGCTATCTCTGCCCTCTGGTAAACGGCCCGGCTTTTATCCCGGCGTCGCTTCTGGCCGGAAAGGCGGGGGGCCTTGCTCTCATCTTCGGAATGACCGCCCTGGCAGGCATCTTTGAATCGCTCTTCTCTCAGGTAGTTAGCCGAATGCGTAAGTTCTTTCCGCCGGAAGTGACGGGAACAGTCGTTCTCATGGTGGGAGTGGAGGTGATACCTATCGCCGTGCCCAAGTTCTTTGGAGTGGACAGCACACACCCGGAGGTTCAAGCAGTGTCATTCCTTGTGGCGCTCATCACTTTAGCGGTCATGGCCGGCTTTAATGTCTGGGGAAAAGGCAAGATGAGGCTTTACTCGCTCCTGATCGGCATGGTTACAGGCTATGCGGTCTCAATTGCCGCGGGAATTCTGACCGCAGATAGTGCCAGGCTGATAATTGATTCTCCATCGTTTCAGCTTCCTGAGATAAGCAAATTCGGAATGTCGTTTAGCGCAGCATTGCTTGTGCCCTTTCTTGTAGCCGCCCTATCGTCCGCGCTCAAGACCATGGGCGATCTAACCACCTGCCAGAAGATCAATGACGCCGATTGGAAGAGAATTGAGATGCGATCTATTGGCAGGGGAATGCTCGCCTGCGGAGCCGGGAACATCGCCTCAGGAATCCTGGGCGCTCTTGGCCAGTCGGTCTCTTCCAGCAATATCGGTCTTTCCATCGCCACCGGAGCAACCAGCAGACGCATAGGCTATGCGGCAGGAGGCATCCTCATGCTTCTCGCTTTCTTTCCAAAGCTGGCCGCTGTCTTTGTGATCATGCCCACACCGGTCATGGGCGCTTCTCTGATCTTCGCGGTCTGCTTCATGATCATGGCTGGAATTCAGATCATCACGTCCCGAATGATCGATTCCAGAAAGACCTTCGTGATAGGGCTTTCCATCATCTTCGGGCTCTCTTATGACGCCCTGCCCGGATTTTATGCCGCAGTTGATCCAACGCTGCGGCCCATGTTCTCGTCATCTCTGGCGGTGGCAACCATCTGCGCCGTTCTGCTCAACGTATTCTTCCGCCTGGGAATAAGCCAGAAGATGGAGTTTGAGATAGACCCGGCTGCGGATACCTCGGAGAATATCTTTCAGCTCATGGAAAAGCAGGGCGGCGTTTGGGGTGCCAGGCGGGATGTCATCATGAACAGCATCGCTGCCATGAACGAGCTGCTCGACGCCGCTCCTTTCCTGGGACTGATGGGAAAGAAGATCTCCATGAGCGTCCAGTTCGATGAGTTCAACCTGGATGTTCGGGCGGCCTATGAGGGTAAGCCCTTTGAGATTCCGAAAAGCATGCCAAGCATCGATTTCATGCACGACGAAAAGGCGAGCGCGCTCTCCCTCGCTGCGTTCACCATGAGCAGATATGTGGATAAGATGAGCTTCTCGGAGAGAGATGGCAAGACCGAGCTGCATTTGCATTTTGAGCACTAAATCAGCATAAATAAAAAACAGAATAAAAAATATAAAAATAGGCGGAAACCCAGGAAACTCCTGTCTTCCTAATCGGCCTTCTTTCTTTCTGCTGAGCCATTAAGGAGCATCAAACGGTTTATGGCGCTCACCAGGGCCTCGACTGATGCCATGACGATGTCCTCGCGAGCCGATCTGGCGCTGACCTTCCGTCCCCGGTCGTCCTCAACGCCGATCACCACCTCTGCCAGGGCATCGGCCCCGCCGCTAATCGCTTCGATTCTGAAGTCGGAGAGGTGAATGGATGTTTCGTTCTCCAGGAGGCCCTGCACGGCATTGACTGCCGCATCCACTGGGCCGACGCCGATATGGGCGAGGACCTTCTCCTTGCCCCGCACCATGGCCCTCACGGTTGCCGTGGAGGTGATGATGTTGCCGGTCATGACAGAGACCTCCTTGAGCACCACCGCCTGGCTTCCTTTGGCCACCTCTCCGATCACCACATCGGCAATGGCCTGGAGATCGATATTGGCGACCTGCTTTCCTTTGTCGCCCAGATCCTTGATCCTCTCCAGGATCTCCTGAAGCTGCTCTTCAGTGGGCTGGTAGCCCCCTTCCTCCAGAACCTTGGCCACAGCATGCCTGCCGGTGTGTTTGCCCATGACTATGCGCCGTTTATGGCCAACCATCTCCGGGGTCATGATGCCAGGCTCAAAGGTCTTGCTGTCCTCAATGACTCCGTGGCTGTGTATGCCGCTCTCATGGGAGAAGGCGTTCTCCCCTATGATGGGCGCAGTTATGGGGATCTTGACGCCGGTGAGCCGCTCTACCAGCCGGCCGGTCTCCACCAGATATTCAGTCCTTATGCTGGTGCGGGCACCGTAGATGGAATGCAGGCTCATCACCGTCTCAGCCAGGTTGGCGTTGCCCGCCCTCTCGCCGAGACCGTTGACGCAGACCTGGACCTCGCGAGCGCCTGCCTCCACAGCCGCCAGGCTGTTGGCCACCGCGAGCCCGAAGTCATTGTGGCAGTGCACATCGACCACCATATTCACATCATCGCAGATATCCTTGACAAAACGATAGAAGGAAGAGGGAACTGCCACTCCAACTGTATCCGGGATGTTTATGATATCGCAATGAACCTCCTCCACAGCCTTGAAGATGCGATGCAAAAACTGCGGCGAGGTGCGGGTGGCATCCATGGCAGAGAAGAGACATGTTCTGCCGTTGTCCTTGACAAACTGGACCGTCTCCCTCGCTCCGGCGACGATATCATCATGGCTCATCTTAATGGTATGAGCGATCTGGATATCGGAGGTGGGAACGAAGACATGCACCATGCCCACATCGGCATCAAGGCAGGCCTGAGCATCCTTTTTTACAATGCGAGACAGGCCGCAGATCTGGGCCTTCAGGCCCTCTCTGGCGATCTGCCGGACGCCCTCAAACTCGCCTTTGGAGGATACGGGAAACCCGGCCTCGATAACGTTAACACCGAGTTTATCAAGCTGCCTTGCGATCCTGAGCTTGTCCTCCTGGTTGAGTGATACGCCAGGAGTCTGCTCGCCATCCCTGAGAGTCGTGTCAAAAATACGGACTTTTTCATCAACAAGCGAACGAACGTCGTAGAAGACGATTCCCCACAGAGGTTTCGTGTGTCATAAGAAAGAGATAGCATGAATAGCTATAAAACTCTTGCCACCCGATGGCTCGACTGAGGATGGAGGCTAATCATGTCTGAGACTGAGACTGATGGAAAGTACATCGCCGATTATCTGACCGAAGCAGAACGGGCAAAGCTATTGGCCAGTCTTCATCACTTCCTGGTGTGGGTGGGAGTGGCCGAGCCGGAGCAGATGCAGATCGATGGCAATGACCTCTCCAGCGAGATGCAAAAGCATCATCAGACTGAAAAGGATCTTCCTGCTGAGGTTCATGTCGGGCAGGGACGAATTGAGCTGCATCGCCTCATTTGGAGGCTGATAAACGAGAAGGAGATAACTGATGAAGAGCGCCATCAGATCGATGAGCTGATCGAGATCCTGGATCGAAAGGAAAAGAAAGAAGAGCAAGATCTCAAGACGGAAGAGCTGAGCCTGAAGCAGGCGATGGCGCTTCACGATGAGGCGGCGAGCATAATTCGAGCCATTCTGGACCTCAAGGATATCCTGAAGAAGAGTGAGCATGGCGCTCCGGCTGAGTATGGATCTAACGAGCTGGTAAAGCGAAAGGTCGACCAGGTCAAAAAATGGAACAAATTCATGGATGAGATTAAAAAGAGCGGCGCAGTCTAGTTAAATGAGACCGGGTCCTTTCCGGAAATGAATGCGAATTCAAGGGAATAAGATATTTACACCTTCGTTTAAGAGAAGCCTCCCATGAAACTCGCAATTACTATTATCGCTCTGATGGCATCGATAATTGTCCTGCCGGCGATGGCAGAGACGGCGCAGTACTGGTCCGATCAGGCCAATGGATACTTCATTTCCGGTGATTTTGAGAAGGCGGCAGCAAGCTACGATAAGGCCCTGGAGCTGGAGCCGAACAGCACTGCCCTGTGGAATAATAAAGGAAAAGCCCTGGCCAATCTGGGCAGATTCGATGATGCGATCTCCTGTTTTCGCAAATCGCTGGACATCAATGCTTCCAATCTCGAGTCCATGAACCTGGAGGCCATAGCGCTCTCTCAGGGATTGGGCGAAAACAGCCAGTCGGTGGCCATCTTCGACCAGATTTTGCAGATCAGTCCGTCTTATTATGATGCTTTGATCGGAAAGGGCATGGCTCTGGCCAATGAGGGTGATTATTCCGGGTCCATGAGTTGCTTTGATGCGGCCACTCAGGCCAGGCCCCGGGACCCATCTGGCTGGAATAATAAAGGAGTCGTTCTCAGGGAAATGGGCAGATACCAGGATGCATTAACCTGCTTTTCAAGAGCTATCGACCTTGACTACAATTATGAGACTGCCAGACAGAACCGGGAGATGACCCTGCAAGACCTGAACGGGGAACAATCGACCTCTCCAAGCATGAGCACGGATAATATGCTTTAAGCATGCTGCGGTTCGGCAAATACTTTTTTAATCGCGAATTTCGTCGATTTTGATAATTAGAGCAACACATTGAAATAAATGTTCGACAATCACCGATTAGAGGTGTTGGGTAAATGCTCAAGCAGCTCTGTCTGATGATGGTGGCAGCGGTTCTGATCTCCAGCGCAGCGGGGATTCTCCTGAGCCCCGCGCAGGCCATGAATAACGCCGGCCAGAGGGATGCGCTGACAGTTAAAAACTATGATATTGGTGCATCACTGACCGAGGCGTACACCGACGTTGAGCATATGGAGAGAAATACCCAGATCAAAACCGGCGCTTATGGGCTGCAATCAAATCCATTCAATGCCACAGGTTCAGGCGAGGGCCTGGCTGCTGGCCCGGTGGAAGGCCAGGCGGGCGGTCTTGAGGCCAGCATCAACTCTAATGTGATCGGCAGAGCCCACATCGCCTGGCAGTCATATGATCCAGCCGCCTCTCGCATGGGCCGCCATGAGCTCCTGGGCCGCAGCGTGGAGGATCTGACCGGGGTTTTTTCCATAGAGAAGTTCATCCAGCTCTGGTCGGACAGCTCTCCCGGAGAGATCAGCATCGAGTGGCTGCCCTGCTCGTAAGGCTGAAGCTTTTATGGATTAAGCTTTATAAAATTGAAGCTGTTTAAAGGGTGAAGCCTTTTTAAAATTAGGTCATAATCTGTCAATTTGAAAACTGGCTCATTATTCACGCCCTAAACTTCTTTATTTTTTATATACTATCATCAAAAAGGAAAGTTATTAATAGCCTGCCAGGCATCCATTGAAGCAATAGGGCAATACCGGCGCAACAGGGATTTACTAGTGCAACAGGGAGGCTATCGTTTTGGAGGTTCTGATAAAGAGATCGGCGCGGCGAAAGAAAACCATCCAGGCCAGAATGGTGGGCGGAAAGATGGAGGTGCTGGCACCTGCTTCTATCTCTGACGCTGCTTTGCAGGGCCATATTGAAAAGCTGCGCTGTCGGCTGGAGAAGAGGGTCTATCCCAAGGATGACGATCATCTGCACGAGAGGGCGAGAACCCTGAACAACCGGTACTTTCAGGGGTCTTTGCTCTGGAACAGCATTCGCTATTCTGCAAATCAGGAACGAAGGCGCGGATCATGCAACTGCGCCGCCAGGACGATTCTCATCAGCAACAAGCTGGCCAGTCTGCCCCAATGGGTCGAGGATTATGTGATTGTTCATGAACTGGCTCATCTTCTTGAGCCCAATCACGGCAAGAGGTTCAAGGCGCTGGTTCACAGATATCCTCTGGCGGAAAGGGCCATTGGATTTCTCATAGCCACCGAGACGATGTGATCAAAGAAGCCGAGACGATGTGATCCGCCGTCAATCCTTGGTTGTCCGTCAATCCCTGTTATTTTCATCTTCGTAGCAGCGCGGAGACCCCATCCTTCAGGGTGAGGATGAGCGCGTGCCTACACCTCCGAAAAGTATATATCATCTAATCATCTGCATATATGACGTGCTTAGGACGATCACATTTAAGCTCAGGTTGACTGACCAAGATTGTAAGTCTCTCTCGGATACAATGAGAGCTTATTCCAACGCTTTCGCTGTGTCCGTGAAATGGGGATTCGAGAATCAATCTTGGAACCGGATCGATAACCACAACGCAACCTATAAGCTTGCTCGTCAAAGCGTCCCCGACCTTCCCGC
>JGI20214J51088_10001247_pt1 | contig 17365 bp, 19 predicted proteins | sample WetSurMetagenome_FD_51088 | JGI IMG/M metagenome (IMG submission 51088) | reverse complement strand
TTCGCCCCTCCCACCTGAACATATTCAGTTCTTTGTCCGGCCTTAACAAGAGCGTCAACGTATGCCTTAACAGCATCATCCTTAATAAGAGGGTCATTGGTTCCTCTTATGAGATAATGTGGAACCGGCCGCTCTGAGGCATTTGGAATATTGCTCAACGGTGCAATTCCCTCTTTCCATGTGTCATTTGCAGCAGGGTCGTTAGAATAATGGTTAAGCAATGTACCTCCAAATACTCCATAACTGGGCGCAGCTGCCTTTATTGATGACATCAGTTCCGAACGGACCTGCTCAATAGTCTTGTTTTTAGGCATGTAAGAAGGAATAAATTCGAACACTCCGGTCGTCTTTCCATAACCACCATTTCCGATTTTATTACACATTGTGGCTGCAAGAGCTGATAAATGTCCTCCTGCACTGTCTCCTGTAACACCAACCCTTGATGGATCTCCACCATATTCAGCAGCATGTTCGATTATATGCGCAATCGCCCCAAATACATCTCCTGCAATATCAGCCATTGTATTGCCGGTTGCATCGCCGTCAGCTTTTCCGGCCCAACGGTAATCTATGCTAAAAACCACAAACTTACCTCCCTTTGTCAGCTCACGGGCTAATCCACGCATAATATCCTCTGTGTTTGAAGTCCAGCCACCTCCATGAATGATTACGATACATGGAAGATTCTTTGAACCTACGGGTGAGTATACATCATATTTCAGTGTCTTCACACCTGGTTTGGCATAAATAATATCCTGTGTTACCTTGATGTGATCAACAGCAGATTTCTCAATAAAGGAGGCGCCTATGTGCTTTTCCTGATCAATGGTAACTTTGAATACCGGAGTCATAAATTCATAAAACATCTGGCCCCATCTTCCGGGAGAAGAATAGTATCCTGCATCAAGTATATATCCCACTGCAGGATGTGTGGTAACGGTCACAACTGTACCAGCAGCATATTTTCCATCTGCAGAAGGACCAGGATCCAACTGAAAAGTACCGTTTTTAGGAGTATCAACAATAACTTTGAAAGATTGCCCCGAAACAGCAAATATTCCTGTCAAAAAAAGGAAACAAAATACGACTGTTCGCTTAAAGAGAATTAAATTCATTTTGGATAGTTTAGTTATAATTATTACGCACTCAAATCTATCAATTATAAGGTAAATAAAAAACAGAATTATTATGAACATTTGTTCATTAAAAAATTGTTTCTGAACATTTGTTCATTAAATTTATATAAAAAAAAATATGGCACGTACTAAGAAGGACAGGCTCATACAAATGGCACCTCATTTTTGCGGTTTTAAACCGGTGGGGAATCAGTGTAAGCCCGGGACAGAAGTAATTATTAACTTCGAGGAATACGAGGCGTTGAATTTATGTGATTATGAATTACTTAAGCAGTCTGAAGCTGCCAAACTCATGAATATTTCGAGACCTACATTTACCAGGATATATGAAAGTGTTCGCAGAAAAATAGCCAAAGCCTTCATTGAGGGCAGTTCAATTCAATTTGAAGATGGAAATTCAAGTATATCCGATTGGCTCAAATGCGATAAATGCCAGATCGCTTTTACTATTTCAGAAGCCTCGGAAAGACTTTGTCCAATTTGCAAATCAACTGTCATAACCGAAAATTAAAAAGCAATGATTATAGCAATAGCTGCAAGTGAAAACCATCTCAGGTCAAATGTTGATCCTCATTTTGGCCGGTGCGACTGGTATTGTCTTTTCAATACTGAATCAAAAGATGTAAGCTACATTGAAAACCCTGCAAGATATAATCAGGAGCAGGCAGGATGTGATGCGGCAAAATTTCTTGTTGAAAAAGGCGTCAGGCTTGTGATCGCCGGCAGATTTGGGGCGAAAGTGATTGATATATTTAAGTCTAACGAAGTGCAGATGGTTATTCCACAGACTAATCAGACAATTTCAAAGCTTATTGAATCTTTTAAGTAGTATAACAACGACTGTTAACTTGTAAGAATCTTCTGAATAGATAGTTTTTCGCCAGAGCTTAGTGTATTCATCTCATTTACAGCATGTTGAATTTTTGTCTTAAAGTTCCAGCAGGTCATCTGGCGCAGTGACAGCCGTCTGGCAAACTCATATGTTGAAAGATCTTCCTTTCCTTTACAAACATTATATGCAATATAGAAAGCTTTGCTGACAGGAAATTTACAATTATGGAATATTGTACCAGCAGCAGCCGATTCCTCTGTTTTACATTTGGTGCATCGCCTCGAGTGCGGTGTTTTGCCAGAGCAGAAGTTTGTGTTTCCGCATTTACGGCAAATAAAGCCATTGCTCCATTTCACCGCTGAAAGAAATTCCATACACTTCTCATCACTACTGAAAAGTTCTTCAAGTTCGGCTACTGACAGTTCCTTATTAAAAATCGCACTCATTATCAATGTATTTGAGTGCAAAGGTAAAAATATTTCAGTGATACCAAAAAGATTTAGGTGATAATATTGCGATTTATAAAAATCATGTCTATATTTGCATCGACTTATTTACATATTTACATATATGGAATCAAATTGCAAGACCACACCGAGACCAAAATCAGTTAAAGAATTTTTTAAATCCTGGTATTTCTGGAAACCATTCATTGGAATTGTGACAGGAGGATTAGGCGGATTTCTTCTATTTTATTTTGTAGGTTGCAAATCAGGCTCCTGCGCTATAACCAGCAATCCTCTGAGCAGCATTTTAATGGGCATTTTTCTAGGGTTCATGCTTACAAGTCCTCCTTGTCTAAAATGCCAGTGAAATACTGTAACAATTCAAAAAAAGAATTTTAGAATATGAATACAATAGAAATTAACAGAAGATACAGTGAGCTGGCGGAAACAACATGCTGTTTGTCATGCGGAGGCGCTCTGACTTATGCAAATGTACAAAGGGATGAAGTCTGCATTGATCTTGGCAGCGGCCGAGGTTCAGATGTTATAAGACTGGCTGAATTATCAGGAGAGAAAGGCTTTGCCTATGGAATTGATATTTCTGACGGAATGATTAAGAAATCAATCGAGACTGCGGAACGACTTGGAGTAACAAATGTCGAATTCATCCAGAGCACACTCGAAAATATAAATCTGAAAAGTGAGATCACTGACCTGGTTATCTCTAATTGCACTATCAACCATGCATCTGATAAACAGGCTGTGTGGAATGAAATATTCCGCATTCTGAAAAAAGGAGGTCGCTTTGTAATAAGCGATATCTATTCTGTTGATCAGGTTCCCGATGAATACAGAAACGATCCGGTAGCTATTGCAGAATGCTGGGCAGGTTCGGTTACCCGCAATGAGTACCTTGAACAGTTGTCAAAGGCAGGATTTGCAGTTGTGACCATTCTTGAAGAATCAGATCCCTACCAGAAAGGCCATATTGAAGTGTCAAGCTGGACCATATCGGGCGTAAAATCATAGTAATTATACAGTATCACAAATCAAAATAAGAAACAAATGAAAAAGTACTTAAAAAGACTATTCTCAGTAAGTGTTATACTTAAGCTCTTTATGCTAACGAGCTTAACTGCGGCAAGCCCTGCATCGATAAACAAAGAAGGGGAAAACAAAGTGACTGTCATTCAGCTTTCAGGTGACCAGTTTAAAAAGATGATTTTCGACTACGAAACCAATAAGGAATGGAAATATGAAGGCACCAAACCTGCAATCATAGATTTTTATGCTACATGGTGCGGGCCATGCACAAGATTATCACCAATTGTTGAAGAAATTGCAGGGGAATACGCAGGAAAAATAGTAGTATATAAGGTAGATACTGATCAGGAAAAAAAGCTTGCCCAGACTCTTGGCATATCAGGCTTACCGACTCTCTTGTTTATTCCTGTTAAAGGTAAGCCTCAGGCTTCCATGGGTCTGGTACCCAAGGAGACCATTGTAAAAGCTATCAACAATGTTTTGCTTATTAAATAATTATATATTCATTATTAACCAGAAATTTTAAAATCATGAAAAGTCTGATCAGAAAAAAAGAAACAAAAGTAGCGATGAAAGTAGCACAGTGTTGTGCGAAAACATCCAAAACTGTCGTGGGTTGCCATGACTAAATTCAGGAATGCATAAATCACTAGATTAATGTAAAGTAATCAAATCCAAAGTCAGTTAATCAGGATCAAAGAAATGGAATATTCAAAATACAATATATTTTCAAAAATCAGAGAATCTGAAAATTATTTCATTCTCAATCTTCTGAGTGGAAACGCAGATATTCTTGATCCGGAAGAAGCCGCAAAGGTCGAATCCGTTAGTAAAGGCCTTGAATTAACTGATAATTTGCTGACAAGGGTAATGGAAGAAAAGGGATACCTGATTGATAAGGAACTGGAGAAAAAACTCTTCAGACAAAAGTATCTCGATTTCATTGATTCAAGGGATGAGGAAGAGGTTCAACTCTTCTTCATCCCAAACTACAGCTGTAATTTTGCATGCACTTATTGTTTTCAGGATCAGTACACTAATCCAAACAATGAAATAAGCGAGGATCTTATAGAATCATTTTTCAGCTATATCGATTCAGAATTTGCAGGCAGGAAAAAATATATTACAATATTCGGTGGAGAACCGCTCCTCGGCAGTCCAAAACAGAAAAAACTTATTGCCAGTCTCCTTGAAAAAAGTAAGGTCAGAAATTTGGAGGTATGCATTGTAACCAATGGATACACACTTGAAGAATACATTCCCATTCTTCAGGCGGGNAAAATAAGAGAAATTCAGGTCACACTCGATGGTACCGAAGCTATACATAACAAACGCCGGTTTCTCAAAGGAGGAGGTAGCACATATAATAAAATTATAGCCGGAATAGGCGCCTGTCTCGACAATAAACTGCCTATGAATTTAAGGATGGTGATCGACAAAGATAATGCGGATGATTTGCCACTTATGGCAAAAATGGCAATAGAAAAAGGGTGGACAAAAAGCCCGTACTTTAAGACACAACTTGGAAGAAACTATGAATTACATCACTGTCAGTCTGCCAATGATAAACTGTTCACCAGGATATCACTGTACGACAAAATTTATGATCTGGTAAAAAAACATCCTCATATTCTNGAATTTTACAAGCCTGCACTTTCCATAACCAAATTTCTTCAGGAACGGGGAGAAATGCCTGATCCGCTTTTTGATTCCTGTCCGGCCTGCAAAACTGAATGGGCATTTGATTACACAGGAAAGATATATCCATGTACTGCAACAGTTGGCAAATCTGAAGAAGCAGTAGGCAGTTTCTTCCCCGATATTACTCTTAATAAGGATATCATAAGCGAATGGGAAAAACGAGATGTCACATCAATTGCAGAATGCAGGGATTGCACTGTTCAGCTGGCTTGCGGAGGAGGATGCGGTTCAGTTGCCAAGAACAGAACCGGACAAATATGCTCCTCAGATTGCCGGCCGGTTAAGGAACTTATGGAAATTGGATTTTCCACATACTTTCCTGACAAGAAATAAATAATNATTAGTGATATTATTGCGATTNATTAGTGATACTATTGCGATTTACAATTATAAGTCATATCTTTGTAAAGTAATTGTATATCTGAATATTAATTAAAAATAAAAATAGATATGGAAACAATGGTAAAAGAGGTGGTCCATTTGACTACCCAGGAATTTAAGGAAAAAGTATTCAACTTTGAAAAAGGAAGTGAATGGAAGTACGAAGGAACTCTTCCTGCAATAGTTGATTTTTATGCTGACTGGTGTCAGCCCTGCAAGATGGTGGCTCCGATTCTTGAAGAACTGGCACTTGAATACGCAGGAAAAATAATGGTTTATAAAGTTGATACTGAAAATGAACAGGAACTTGCATCAGTGTTCGGAATCCAGAGCATCCCTACCCTGCTGTTCATACCTAAGGAAGGACAACCTCAGGCAGCAATGGGAGCTTTACCGCGTCAGACTTTTGAAAAAGTCATTAAGGATGTACTTCTTAAAAACTAGTAAATATTAAAGAGTTCTAATTCTAAAAACAGGTTTTATGAAGGAAATAGGCACGGCTGAATTTGAAACTGAAGTCTTGAATGGAGGAAAAGTAATTCTGGATTTTTATTCGACTGAATGTCCGCCCTGCGAAGCGCTGGCATCTAAATTTGAAGATTTATCGAATCATTATGGTGAAGACATAAAGTTCCTGAAGATTTACAGACAGCAAAACCGTGACCTGGCTGAAAAGCTCGGCGTAAAGTCATCTCCTACCCTATTATTCTATAATAATGGCAATGAGATGGCAAACAGGCTCTCCGGCGGCATAAAAAGGAGTGATATTATAAAGAACCTTGATCTCATGCTGCCCCCGGATAAAGTAATATCAATAAAATCAAAAATTAAACCTTCAGTATCTGAATTTGATGTTATAATCCTGGGTGCAGGCCCTGGAGGCCTGACTGCCGGTTTGTATTTATGTCAGTCTAAAATCAATACTGTTTTGGTTGATATAGCATTGCCCGGCGGGAATGTGTCGACAACACATGAAGTATCAAACTATCCAGGTTTTATCGAACCGCAGGCTGGATATATGCTGTCACATAATATGAGCGAACAAACCAAGCTCTGCGGAACTGTTTATAAGGTGGCAGTTGATGTCACAAAAGTTGACCTTGCTAAAAAAGAAGTATTAATAGATGAGTTTGAAACAATAAGGGCTAAAAAAATTGTAATTGCCACAGGTACAACTCCAAATCTCACAGGGGCAGCCGGCGAAAAGGAACTTAAGGGCAAGGGAATATCATATTGTGCAACATGCGATGCCAAATATTTTGACAATAAAGAAGTTGTAGTGATCGGAGGCGGGAATTCAGCTGTTGAAGAATCGGAATTTATAAGCCGTTTTGCAAGCAGGATAACAATGGTACATCAGTTCGATAAGTTTACTGCCAATAAACAGGCGCAGGATAAAGTATTTGCAAATAAAAAAATTAATACTCTGTTCAACAGCGAACCAAGGTCATTTACCAAAGCTGATGACAAAATTATTACCGAGATAGAGAATGTTATAACTAAAGAAAGAAGTAAACTTGTAAGCGACGGTGTATTCATCTTTATAGGAATGAAGCCAAATATAGATTTATTCGGTAACGAGCTCGAAGCAGACAAATGGGGGTACATCAATACAAATGAAGATATGCTTACATCAATCGAAGGAGTATACGCAGTTGGCGATGTAACAAGTAAAAAATACAGGCAAATAACAACAGCAGTAGCAGATGGAACTATAGCTGCTATGGCAATTGCAAAAGATTTAAACTAGTTATCAGATTATACACCAAATACTAAAAATCATGAAGAAAAACATCGGTACAATTGACAAAGTGATCAGAATCCTGGTCGCTGTCGTAATTGCTGTTCTGTATTTAACTAAAGTTATTACAGGAACAGCAGGAATAGTATTATTAGTGCTGGCTGTAGTTTTTGTTTTGACCAGCCTTGTAAGCGTATGTCCGATCTATTTGCCATTCGGACTAAGTACAGTAAAAAAAGATGAGAAGAAGTAGAAGAATTGTGATCCGGAGTTAGGTTATTGAAACTGGTTTACCAAAATTGGAGGCCAGTTTTTTTTTTAAATGAAACGTGTCGTTTAAAAACTCAGATCCTGATCAGATCTTTCAGTTTACCTGCAATTTCCTCCGGTGAATCAACCGAGATATTATAAACAAAAATATTACCGACATTCCATTTTCCGGAAATTTTATCTATAATGCCTTTCCTGACAATCCACAGGTGAGGCAGAGGACTTTGTTCACAGATCTTTTCAATTGCACCAGACCATCCCTTTCCGGCTAGTTCGAGCGGACCTAATTCATCAATAACTACCAGTTGTTTGTTATTAAGGTTTTCCGGAGCAAGGATAGCATTGCCCCATCGGATGGTTTCCTCATTAAAATTAAAATGTCCTGTTGTAATGCTGGTTTCTTTTCTTTTAACAGCACAAAGCTCCATCGTTTTATTGGTCTCAATTTCCTTAATGAAAAATCCAGTTCTTACCCCATCTTCATCTCTTCCAATAGCAAGGAATCCTCCAATATTTACACCCTGTTCAAGAAGGATTGTTACAACCCTCTGAGCTACACTGGTTTTACCCTCATGAATATCTCCTGTTATGATTACGATTTCAGGTCTTCTCATATGTTCTTTCTCAAAGGCATTCAACAAAGCATCAGCTTGAGGAAAAAGTCCATTAAGAGACTTACCCGATATACCTGAAGCTGTTGTGCTTCCCTGTTTTGAAAGGTTAGAAATAATGAAAGGCAAAGCAGAAAATGCAAGATTCAATGATTGATAGAGTGACCCGAAGCCCTTGTCATATAAAACGGACTTGATTATAGGGTTCCTGAGTTCTACACTTATGCCTGCAAATCCGGTAATGATTATAATTGCCCTTGCATTCATCTTGAGTCCAACAACCAATCCATCCATTGAGAAAAACGCACCATGTGAAAAGCCATTCCATAAAAATGCAGCAGCAAAAGTGATAATAATAAAGCTTAGCCAGAATGTGATTTTAGTCAGACGCTTAAGAGAATTTCTGTATTTGACCACACAGAATCCAAGGTATGTTATACCTGTTGCCATGGCAGCAATATTCTGATTCTGGTTTAGAAGGAAAAGGATCAATGCAATAAAAGTAATATTAAGGAATAGCAATATTATGGAGTAGCTTTGTCCCCTGGACTGATCTGCAAACTGATTTTTGATCTTCAGCCTTATCTCTTCCTCGTTTTCTGCCGTATTTAGATTCTTTTTATGCTTACGGCCTGAAAAATATCCGGCAAGAGCACCAGAGATTCCCAGCAGAATATAAATTGCAGTAATCACAATGAGTAGTGTAGCCGGCTTCAATGAGCTTAAACCAATCTGTTTTACTGCAAAATGGTAAAGGTCGGTGAGAATTTTAAGGAAGTCCAGCCCATACATTATCAGCAGGCTCACAACCTTATGAATTAAGGTGCTGAGAACGGCAAATGCCCCTGCAAAAAGGTATCCGATAATATTTTTCCCAAACAGCAAAATGAAGAGTTCCACAAGCAGCGCCTCAGTCATGATTCCTATCATAGGTCCGAGTATTACAGCGCTTGGAGAAATGGACTTCATTAGTGCGCAGATCAGACCTGCTCTTANCACAAGTCCGTTTTGTTTCCAGATCTGCAAAAATGAGATTAAGAGCCAAACACTTATAAATGACAGCAGCATACCTGAAAAAGGAATTTTCAGGTTATGAAGGAAACTCCCGAGTATTATTTCTACTGAAGCCCAAACACTACCCAGCACGGACGCTTTGAGCCAGATCTCACTTAGCGGTTTCGCGGGAATTTCCTGCATAGATTATGGCTTGTATTAGCTACTAATTCTGGTTATGTCCGCAGGTATGACCCTCATGATCATGCGACTCGTGCTGATGACAACTGCTTCCGCTGTCGTGAACCTGTCCATCAATATAAAGTTTTACCACATCATCAGCTTTACCTGAACATCCTCTTACTACATCTATTCCACAACTATTAAGAACATTAATTGCCCCGCCACCTATTCCACCGGCAAGCATAACCGTTACTCCATCAGTAGCCAAAACTGAGGCAATATCTGATTTACATCCGCACCCTTGTGGTGAAGCCATTGTTTTTACGTCAGTGATCTTATTATCCTCAGAAATTGAGTATATACCATATGATTCACAATGACCAAAATGTCCGTCAATATAGTTATCTGAATTAATTGGAACTGCAATTTTCATAGTTTTAATTATATTTTAGATGTAGTAATTATAAATTCCGGGTGATTGTTTATTGTCTTTTTTACCAGACATAAGTCCGCTGCATTAATTACCGCATCGCGATATTTATCAGGGAACTCAGCCGGGAGCTGTATATCAAGTTTAAAGATCGAGGGGACCTTTTTCTCCTCATTATATTCCATTGTCTGAATAATTTTTATACCATCAGTGGGGATCTGCCGTCTGTCGCAGAATGATTTAATATAAATGCCTGCGCAGGTTCCTATTGATGCCTGAAACAGATCAAAAGGAGCCGGAGCTGAATTATCACCATTATTTTCAACAGGCTGGTCAGTTTTTATTATATGACCATTGAGATGTGCTGAAATCACCTTGTTTCCGTCAAATGTTATTTCCATTTTTATAATATTGATTTATTTTTTATTGATTATAATGAATAGCAACTAGTTAAGCTTGATTATTTCGACTTGCTGTCAGTAAAAAAACAGGGTAGTGACTGATTATATCATCAGAAATTTTCCTTTCAATTATAAAACACTCGTCAAATGAAGCTACCTGTAAGCCGGAACTTTCTACACTTACTTTTAGTTCCTCAGGATTAAATCCATTATGTCCGGAAAACCCCTCACCATGAAATGAACCGTCCTCTTTATATAAATCGGCTATAGCAAGGTAACCACCGGGTTTCAGCATATTATGGAACTTCACAAACATTGCCTTAATATCTGAAACATGATGCATTACCATTTGTGTAAAAATCAGATCAAAAGACCTGTCTGTGAAGTTATTCTGATCGAGATCAAAAACCATCGTTTTAAGATTGGATATCCTGGCTGCCTTAATTTTCTGATTTGTTATATTTATCATCTCTGCAGAACTGTCAATCATCAGGATCTCCTTCAGATTGTCCTTAAGCATAAAACTTAAAATCCCGGTACCCGCGCCGAATTCAAGGGCAGTCATTTTTTTGTTCAAAGGAAGCGCTGCAATCATTTTTTTTGCAATAGCAGCAGACCGGTCAAAATGCATTGGATTATTATCCCAGGCTAAAGCTTTGAGGTCAAATTCGTTTGTACCTTGCATAAGTTATAAGTATATAATAATTCTTAAAATGCGTGCAAATATAATGAACATTGGTTCATAATGCAAATTATTTTAAATATATTAAAAGAGTAATCCAAAGCAGAATTTATTATCTTACGCTCATGAAAAATGATTGCAAAAGTTGTTCACTAAAATCGAGAGCTGCTTCGAAGCTTTCTGATGAAGAATTTGAAATACTTTCATTGAATTGTGCACAAGTCAAATTCCGCAAAGGAGATCAATTAATTAAGCAGGGTTCGTTTTCATCCAATGTTGCTTACCTTAGGAGAGGCCTGGCAAAAATCCACATTGAGGGTCCATATCATGAACAAATAGTCAGAATTGTCAGAGCGCCTGGATACCTGGGATTGCCAACCACTTTTGGCGACAAGATCAATCAGTATTCTGTAACTGTTATTGAAGAAGCTGAGGTCTGTTTCATTGAGATAGATGCATTCAGGGCTCTTTTAAAATCCAATCACGAATTTTCTTACGAGATAATGCTTGAATTATGCAGGAATGAACTTGAAGCGTTCAACAGGTGTGCAAACCGAACACAGAAACAGATCAGGGGAAAAATTGCAGATGTTCTTCTGGAATTCTCAGATGTGATATATAATTCAAGCAGTTTCACTTTGCCAATCACCCAGGAGGATTTGGGTGACCTCGTTGACTCGAGCCGCGAAAGCATCAGCCGGGTCCTGACCGAGTTTGACAAGGATGGTATAATTAAACTCGTTGGAAAAAAGATAGAAATCTGCAACAGGAAATCATTACAGCTTATCAGTGCAAACGGCTGAATACCAAGCGGAATCCTCATCGTAAAAGTATTCTCTTACCATTTCATCATCATTTCGTGATAATTCGCATATTACTGTGTGATACGGATCACACATTTTCACATATCCAAGTCCTATTTTTGTATGTATGAGTAAGGGTATGGAAACTAATCAGGCTGGAAATCATTGTAATGGTTGCATCGACAAATCATGTGCTGCTGCTTTACTTGATGATCGTGAGACTGACCTGATCTTTAATAACCGGTATATTAGTAAAATTCGCAGGAGATCAAATATAATCAGTGAAGGCTCGCCTGTTTCACACATTCTGTATCTCCGCACAGGACTTGTTAAGGAATATAGAATAAGGCCAGACAATCAGGAGCAGATACTTCAGATTATCAAACCGCATTCATATTTAGGGATGACTTCACTTTTCGGTGACAGGATCAACCACTTTTCATATGAGGCACTTACTGACCTGAGTCTTTGCTATATCGACAGCGACATTTTTATTGAGCTTGTCAGAAAAAACGGTAATTTTGCCTTTGAGATCCTAACTGCAGTGGAACGCGACAGCCTTAATAACTATCACAGATTTATCAACCTGAATCACAAAAAAATATATGGACGGGTAGCAGATATCCTTATCTATTTTTCAAAGATCATATTTTCGAGTGAAGTACTACCAATACCTCTTACCAGGAGTGAACTTGCTGAAATGTGCGGAACCTCGAGAGAAAGTATCGGCAGGGTCATTACCATTTTTAAAGAAGACGGTATCATCAGCACTTCAGGTAAGAACATCATTATAAATGACATAAAAAAGCTGGAAAACATCAGCAAATTCGGCTGATCAGTATAGTAAACAATATGACAAACAGAAGGACATTCATTAAGATTTCAATTGCGGGAGCAGGCGCCATAACTCTTGGAGCCGGCACTATCAAGGCAATGGATTGGATATCAAAGCCAGGAAACGGAGAGAGTGTTAAGGTTGACCTGAAAAGAACTCCAACCTATTGTGAGGTATGTTTCTGGAAATGCGCCGGTTGGGTATACAAAACCTCCGAAGGAAGAATCTGGAAGATAATCGGCAATGACGATGACCAGCATTGCAGCGGAAGATTATGTCCACGCGGAACTGGTGGAGTAGGCATGTATTATGATAACGACAGGCTTAAAACTCCCATGTTAAGGGTGGAAGAGCGTGGCAAACAGGTATTCCGTGCAGTCACATGGGATGAAGCAATTAAATATATTTCTGATAAGATGAAGGACATATCATCAAAATACGGTCCTTCATCAATGGCCCTCTTCACTCATGGTTCCGGCAGCAGTTACCTTACAACTCTGTTCAAAGCTTTTGGTTCTGAAAATATTGCTGAGCCATCTTATGCGCAATGCAGGGGACCCAGGGATGAAGCCTTTTTTGCAACATTTGGAGAAGAGGTTTATTCACCTGAAATAACTGATATCAGAGACACAAAATGTCTGGTTCTGATAGGTTCTCACATCGGAGAGAACATGCACAACGGACAGGTTCAGGAGATGTCGGATGCCATCGATAAAGGAGCAACCATAATCACAGTTGATCCAAGGTTTTCAACAGCAGCCGGGAAATCAAAATTCTGGCTTCCGATCAAACCAGCAACTGATATGGCATTATTACTGGCATGGATGCATGAGTTAATTTATAATAATCTCTATGATAAGAAATATATTGACAAATATGCTACCGGCTTCGATCAGTTAAAGGAACATGTCAAGGATTTTACACCCGAATGGGCATATGGTATAACAACCATTAAACCTGATATTATCAGGAGAACAGCAAAAGAAATGGCAAATGCAGCGCCGGCGGTTATTGTACATCCCGGCCGACATGTAACCTGGTATGGCGATGATACACAAAGAATCAGAGCCGTTGCTATTCTCAATGCACTTTTAGGGTCATGGGGACGCAGAGGAGGATTTTACAGACCGGCAAAATTATCCGTTCCGGGTTTTGCCCTGCCTGCATTTCCGAAGCCTGCAAGAACCTGGCAGGATGCTTTTCCCGGCAAATTTCCCATTGCGAGTTCCCCTGTTTCAAATGCACTTATAGATGCCTCCATTCCGGAAAACAATCCGGGATATCAGATCAGGGGGTGGGTAGTAAACGGGACTAACCTCATTACAACAATCCCGAACCAGGCAAATACCCTTAAGGCTATTCAGAATCTTGAATTGCTTGTTGCAATAGATACGATGCCAATGGAAATAACTGGCTGGGCTGATGTTATCCTGCCTGAATGTACATATCTTGAAAGATATGATGCTCTGAGAATCACACCACACAGAAAACCAGGTATAGCTCTTCGAATGCCTTCCACAGCAATGTTATATGATAATAAATCAGGATACTCAATTACCAGGTTGCTGGCAGTCAGCCTTGGACTGAAGGATTATTTCCCATTTGAAAAACAGGAGGAACTGCTTGACTGGCAGCTGAAAAAGGTAAAATCATCCCTCGAAGAAATGCAGAGGATCGGTGTCAAGAACTATGAAAGAGAGGCTGATGATTTATACTATACTGATGATGAGAATGTTTCATTTCCAACAGATTCAGGCAAAATAGAATTATATTCCAAATATTTTGAAGATGCTGGATTTGATCCTTTGCCCAAATACACCGCCTTCGAGGAACCTATGGAAGGCTTTTACAGACTGATTTACGGCAGAGCTCCTATGCATACTTTCAGCAGAACCTCAAATAACCCAAACCTGACCGACCTGATGCATGAAAACAGTGTCTGGATAAATCCAAAAGTCGCGAAAGAATGGGGTCTGGTCTCTGATCAGTACATATGGCTGAAAAATCAGGATGGGATTGTTTCTGATTTCCCGATTAAAGTCAGGATAACTGAAAGAATAAGATGGGACTCAGTCTATATGGTTCATGGTTTCGGGCACAAACAAAAGCTGATGGAAAGATGCTTTGGCAAGGGGGCCAGCGATACCCAGCTGATCACAAAAGTTCTTGTTGATCCTATCATGGGAGGAACGGGAATGCGTTCTAATTTTGTGACATTCATAACAGAAAAATCGAAACAGGAGGCTGCATTATGAGATACGCAATGGCAGTTGATACCCGAAAATGTGTCGGATGCAGCGACTGTGTAGTCGCCTGTCAGACAGAAAATAATGTTCCGTCGGGGTTTTGCAGGGACTGGGTGGTTGAAGTGACTGACGGCACCTATCCTCAGCTGGAGATGGAAATAAGATCAGAAAGATGTAACCATTGTATTAACTCACCGTGTGTGCGTTGCTGTCCGACAGGAGCCAGCCATTTTGATGCCGGAGGAATAGTGCTCGTTGATCACAATAAATGCATTGGTTGCGGAGCATGCATCGCCTCGTGCCCTTATGATGCCAGGTATCCGCATCCCGATGGCTATGTGGATAAATGTACATTCTGCAGTCACCGGCTGAAAAAAGGATTAGATCCCGCGTGTGCAGATGTTTGTCCCACAAAATGCATCTACTTTGGAGATCTGGATGATCCTAACAGTCCGGTATCAGTTATCCTCAGGCAAAGAAAATCAAAAACACTAATTCCGGAAGCCGGTACCCGTCCTCAATTATATTTCCTGATATAAAGATTAAACTTTTAAAGCGATATGAAAGAAGAATTAATTGTAAGCGGAAGAATGAACTCAATGATAGATCCGCATCTGAATATCTGGCATTGGGAAATACCATTATATCTTTTCCTCGGAGGAATGGCAGCCGGGATTCTGGCTATTGCAGCGCTTTATTTTATTCGCGGAAGAGAGAAGGATTACCGGACTGCAGTACGACTTACTCCGTTTCTGGCTCCAATCCTTCTTGTATTTGGATTGTTGGCACTTTTCATTGACTTGAGGCATAAACTTTTTTTCTGGCAGCTCTATGTGAATATAAAGCTACAGTCGCCTATGTCATGGGGTGCCTGGGTTCTTATGGTAATTACACCTGTGTCATTTATCTGGTGTGCGCTCCATATAAAGGATATCTTTCCGAAATGGGACTGGAAGTATAATTGGTTAATTAATGTTGAATCGTTTTTCAACAGATATAAAAAAGTCCTGGCATGGGTAATGTTGATATATGCCATAATACTTGGCATTTACACAGGTATCCTTCTGTCAGCTTTCAATGCAAGGCCACTCTGGAACACTTCAATTTTGGGACCGCTTTTCCTGACCTCAGGTCTGTCAGCCGGAGCTGCCACTACCTTGCTCCTTTCGAAAAACAAAGACGAGCGTAAACAATTTGCAAGGATAGATCTTGTTCTGATCGGAATTGAATTATTTTTCATAATACACATGTTCATGGGTTTTCTTGCAAGCACTCAGGTTCAGATTGAAGCTGCACATTTGTTCCTTGGAGGACCTTATACAGTATCATTCTGGATATTTGTGGTCATTCTTGGCATGCTGATTCCTGCACTGCTGGAATTTATGGAGCTCGGCAAATATCATATACCTTCAATACTACCGGCCACAATGGTCATTTTCGGAAGCCTCATGCTACGATTTATAATCGTTTATGCAGGACAGTTCAGCCGGTGGCTGTATTAGGTACAAGACACACGACGCATGACTCACAGTACACTGAACACGAGAAACGATAAACTATTTAGAATTCATAGACTAACTTAACATATACTGATAAATGGCAACAACAAAAAGAAAATATCTCAATCCATATGTTGGAGGGGTATTACTGGGACTGGTCCTGCTAGCCGCAAACTTCATTTCAGGAAGGGGACTTGGAGCCAGCGGAGCGATTAAAAGCGGAGTGGTAACAGCTGTTACTACTATAGCACCGGTTTCAAGTGAAAAAACAGGGTTTATAAAAGAATTCCGTCAGTCACACCAGGGAAACCCGATGAAAACATGGCTGGTGTTCGAGATGATGGGTGTTCTTGTCGGTGGGTTTCTCTCCGGAGCATTTGCAGGAAGGCTTAAGCTGAAGGTAGAACATTCTCCAAAAATAACTTCAAGAAAACGGCTTCTGCTTGCACTCGGAGGAGGTGTACTTTTTGGCTTCGGTTCTCAGCTTGGAAGAGGATGCACAAGCGGTTCTGCATTAAGTGGAATGGCTGTCCTCTCGCTTGGTGGATTTGTTACAATGATGGCTATTTTCGGAACTGCATATGCATTTGCCTACTTCTTCAGAAGGAACTGGATCTGAGTAATGAAGAAGGCAGAGGGCAGAGGGCAGAAAGCACAAGGAAAAACATTTTAATGAAATTTGGAAGAAAAACTTCCTGGAGATAATTAAACATATAATATTAAAATATATATCATGGGACCTTTATCAGTTAACGAACTTATATCAGAGAATACAAATCTTTTTCTCGCTTTTATTATCGGCATAGGATTCGGATTTGTTCTTGAGCAAAGTGGCTTTTCATCGAGTAAAAAGCTTGCAGGAGTTTTTTATGGCTATGATACGGTTGTACTAAAGGTATTCTTCACGGCAGCAATAACTGCAATGCTCGGACTTCTGTTTTTCAGCCTTTTCGGATGGATTGACCTCAACCTGGTATATGTGAATCCTACTTACCTGACCTCAGCAATAATCGGAGGCGCAATTATGGGCCTGGGATTCATTATGGGAGGCTATTGTCCGGGAACAAGTTTTTGCGGCGCATCAATAGGAAAAATTGATGCTATGGTTTTTATCGGAGGTCTATTTATTGG
>JGI20214J51088_10001245_pt1 | contig 17372 bp, 16 predicted proteins | sample WetSurMetagenome_FD_51088 | JGI IMG/M metagenome (IMG submission 51088) | reverse complement strand
GGGATGAAGCAATCTTAAAATCTAATACTGAATTTAATTAAAATGCACCTACCCGATTAACTGTAAATGACGGAATTTGTATTTACTTTTCATGTCTCTTCTTTAAAATATCCTCAATGTTTTGAAGATTGACCCCCTTAGCTTTCAACAATATAAGATAGTGGTACAACAGATCAGCTGCTTCATTTTTAAACAATTCAATGTTATTATCCTTTGCTTCAATTATTAATTCAACAGCTTCTTCTCCTACCTTCTGAGCAACTTTATTTATGCCTTTCTTATATAAGGTGTTTGTGTATGAATTGGTAGTGTCATTCTCAACACGCTGATTAATAATCTGTTCGAGTTTAAATATAAAACCCTGTACAGATTCTTCCCCGAAGCATGAGGTGAGTCCTGTATGGCATACCGGTCCCTCGGGAGTTACTTTTATTAATATCGAATCATTATCACAGTCAGAAGAAATCTCATCAACATTTAAAAAGTTCCCTGAAGTTTCACCTTTTGTCCATAGACGGTTTTTGCTTCTGCTGAAAAAAGTAACTCTTTTTCCCTTTTCTGTTTTTTCCAGTGCTTCTTCATTCATATACCCTACCATAAGTACCTGTAGAGAAACATTGTCCTGAATAACTACCGGTACCAGACCATTACCTTTTTTAAAATCGATATTCATAATAATTAATTAATTGGTACTATAATGACTTTATTGTATTAAATCAATTAATAAATATTAAACTCTATTTCTCCCCATATTTTTTAAACCCATCCCCCGGCCCCTTCCCTTTAGTTTAAGGGAAGGGGTGTAAACCAGATCTTTATACGGTATACTCCCTTCCCTTATTGATTAAGGGAAGGGTAGGGGTAGGGTTAAGATCATCAAAGGTTTGAAACATATTAACTAAACTCGAATAGAAATATTTTCATTTTTCAGATATTCTTTAAGCTCCCTGATATCTATCTCCCCGAAGTGAAAAATACTGGCTGCAAGCGCCGCACTGCACCCTGTCCTGGAAAAGACTTCTGTGAAATGTTCCATTAAACCTGCTCCTCCTGAAGCAATGACGGGAATATTTACAAGATTGCATACATCAGTAGTAATATCAATTGAAAATCCCGATTTTGTACCGTCATTTGACATTGAAGTAAGCAGGATTTCACCTGCCCCGAGAGTTTCAACCTGCTTTGCCCAGTTAAGTGTCTTTAATCCCGTCGGTTTGCGGCCTCCATTTACATAGACAATCCATTCTCCATTCACCGGTATTGTATCAATCGCAACTACAACACACTGATTTCCAAACTGACCTGCTATTTCGGAGATAAGCTCAGGTCGTTGTACAGCTGATGAGTTTATGGTTATTTTATCGGCACCTGCTTTAATCAGGATGGCAACATCTTCAATACTGTTGATTCCGCCTCCCACAGTAAAGGGAATATTTATTTCAGCTGCAATCCTCTCAACCAGTCCGGCAAAAGCTTTCCTGTTTTCAATAGTTGCAGTAATATCCAGAAAAACAAGTTCATCAGCGCCTTGATTAACATATAATTTGGCAAGCCTGACAGGATCTCCGGCATCTTTAAGGTTAATAAAATTCACCCCTTTGACAGTCCGTCCATCCTTAATATCGAGACATGGAATAATCCGTCTTTTTAACATTGTTCACCAATTTTCTTTAAACTCAGTTTTCCCTCATAAACTGCTTTCCCGATTATTGCCCCTTCGCAACCGGCTTCCCTGAGATTATCCAGATCTTTAACTGTTGTGATACCTCCGCTGGCAATAAGATTTATTTTTACCGAATGCAGGATATCTTTGTAAAGTTCAGTTGATGGTCCTTTAAGCATGCCATCTTTATTAATATCAGTACAAATTGTATACTTAACTCCCTTCGACCTGAAGTCAGAAATGAAACTTATTACATCCTTCTCAGAGTTTTCAAGCCAGCCTCCTGATGTAACTTTCCTGTCGATGCAATCGGCACCCAGGATTATTTTTTCCTGCCCGAGCTTTGCAATACATTCCATAAATAAATTCGGATTAGTCACTGCTATGCTTCCAAGAGTCACCTGTCTTGCACCAGCATTAAACACTGTTAATAGGTCATCATATGATCTTAAGCCTCCTCCAAAATCAATTTTCAATTTAGTCTTCCATGCAATTTTTTCGAGGACACTTATATTCTCAATTCTTTTATTTTTGGCACCATCAAGATCAACCAGATGAATGAACCTGATTCCGTTGTCCTCAATCTTCCTGGCCACCTCAAGAGGATCCTCATTGTACACTTTTTTCGTACTGAAATCTCCGCGCGTGAGACGGACACATTTCCCACCGATAATATCAAGAGCAATAATTATTCTCATAGGTTCAGAAAATTTTGAAGAATTTTTTCTCCGACACCGGCAGATTTCTCCGGATGAAATTGGGTTGCATAAAAATTGTTATAATGCATAGCTGCACTGAAAGGCAATATATAATCACATGTAGCAGAAGTAAATGAACAGATTTCAGCATAATAACTATGAACATAATAGACATCATCTTCCGGCAAAACACCATTAAACAGATCACCTTTCAGGATCATGAAATTATTCCACCCCATGTGAGGAATCTTGCCCCCGGCAGGAAACAGCTTCACCTCGGAGTCAAATATTCCGAGACATTTTGTATTGCCTTCCTGGGTATGCCGGCACATAAGTTGCAGTCCCAGGCAGATCCCTAATACNGGTTTCGTTAAAGAGGAGATGGTCTTATCCANTCCTNTTTNCTTAAGATAATTCATTGCCGAACTTGCTTCTCCCACTCCGGGAAAGATCACTTTTTCTGCGCTGACCAACTCCACCGGATTATCAGTAATTATGCTTTTATATCCCAGCCTGTTCAGTGCATTCTGAACTGATTTGATATTTCCGGCATTGTATTTTACTATTGCGATCATAGACTGCCTTTGGTTGTTGGTAGATTAAAATTTTCTGTCTGTTTTACAGCCAGCCTGATAGCTTTGGCAAATGCCTTGAAAATGGATTCGATCTTATGATGCTCATTTTCACCTGATGCTTTTATATTCAGATTGCATTTTGCATTATCGCTGAATGACTTGAAAAAATGGAAAATCATTTCAGCCGGCATTTCCCCGATCTTTTCCCTGGTGAACTCAACATCCCAGACCAGCCATGGTCTTCCTCCAAAATCAAGAGCAACCTGAGCAAGACAATCATCCATCGGCAACACGAAGCTATACCTTTCAATTCCTTTTTTGCCACCTAATGCTTTAAGTAAAGCTTCTCCCAATGTAATCGCCACATCTTCAATAGTATGGTGTTCGTCAATATGAAGATCACCCTTCACCGTTATTGCCAGATCGATATTTCCGTGGCGTGCAATCTGTTCAAGCATATGATCAAAGATACCAATTCCTGTATCAATGGAACTTTTTCCTGACCCGTCAAGATTTAAATCTACCTGAATACTCGTCTCATTTGTTTTTCTTACAACCTTNGCTGTCCGCTGGATCTTTGTCAGGTATCTGTAGATTTTATTCCAGTCTGTTGTACAGAGTTCGGCATCGGGAGATGGTTTTTCATTCACATAAATTGTTCTGCAACCGATATTACCGGCCAACTGTATATCAGTCTTCCGGTCACCTATTACAAATGAAGAGGTGAGGTCGATTCCTGTGGAAAGGTACTTTACAAGCATTGCAGTTCCGGGTTTACGGGTCGGTGCATTCTGAGCCGGAAGTGTCCTGTCAATAAAGATTTCAGAAAAGTCAACACCTTCCCCTTTGAGTATCTCAAGCATCTTGTTCTGAGCCGGCCAGAAGGTTTCCTCCGGAAATGACTCAGTTCCCAGACCATCTTGGTTGGTAACCATAACAAGCTCGAAATCAGTCTCTTTTGCAATCCCTGATAAGCTGGTTATAACTCCGGGAAGGAAGGACATTTTTTCAATACTGTCTACCTGTTCATCGGCCGGTTCCGATAGTATAGTTCCATCCCTGTCAATAAAAAGTACCTTCTTCATATGGAAATGGTTTTTAAAGCATTAATAAGTTTGTTGTTTTCTGACCTCCTGCCCACGGTTATCCTTAGACATCCGTCAACAACGCTGCTCCGGTTTCTGGTGATAATATTCCTATTAACCAGAAAGTTATATACAAAATTAGGATCACTGACTTTGACAAGAAGGAAATTTGCATCGGAAGGAAAGACTTTTTCGGTTATTTTCATTTTCATCAGTGATGAAGAAAGTCTTTCTCTTTCTTTCTTGATTTTTGCTACCTGTTCCCCGGTTTCTTCAGTTTTCCGTATTTTTTTTAGTGCTGCCTTCTGATTAATTGTACTGATATTATATGGAGGTTTCAGTTTATTGAAATATTGTATTATGCCAGGATTTGAAAAGGCCATTCCTATCCTCGCTGCAGCGAGACCCAAAGCTTTGCTGAATGTCTGCATTATGATCAGATTCGGATATGTCTCAGTCAGTTTAAGGAATGAGGGTTTTTNACTGAAATCGATGTAAGCTTCGTCGATAATAACAATCCCTTTGAACGATGAGAGGATCATTTCAACATCATCATAATTCATTGAATTTGAAGTAGGATTGTTAGGCGAGCAGATAAAAATAAGCTTAAGGGTNTTATCTGACAACAACCATTTTGTCTTCCGGAGATCGATCTGGAAATTCTCATTTAGCGGGATCTTTACAACCTCAATATCATTTACAGATGCAGATACTTCGTACATTCCATAGGTAGGAGTGAAGATGAGAACTTTGTCGGTTCCGGGGTTGCAGAAAATTCTGAAGCAGAGATCAATTATTTCATCACTTCCATTCCCCAGGAATATTTTTTCCTCAGCAATCCCCCTGAGTTTTGCGATCGCAGCTTTAAGTTCCCTCTGATAAGGATCGGGATAGCGATTCAGTTTTCCAAAAGGATTTTCGTTTGCATCCATGAAAATACCGGTTTTACCCTTGTAGTCATCCCGGGCAGAAGAATAGGGGGTTAACNTTAAAACATTTTCCCTTACAAGTTTATTCACATCCATTTTACAGACTATTTAATCTGACACTAACTGCATTTTTATGACCACGAAGTGATTCGGCTTCAGCCATTAATTCAATTGCTGGTCCTATATTCATAATTCCTTCCGCATTTAATTCCTGGAAAGATATTTTTTTGATGAAGCTTTCAACAGAGACTCCGCTATAACACCTTGCAAATCCGTTGGTTGGCAGAGTATGGTTTGTTCCTGAAGCATAATCACCGGCACTNTCGCAACTGAGGTTGCCAATGAAAACCGATCCGGCATTTAAGACTTTTTCAGATAACTTTTTAGCATCAGGGGTATTAAGTATAAGATGCTCTGGAGCATATATGTTGCTAAAATCGACACAACTATTAAGATCAGGTAACAGGATCAGTTTGCTTTTTTCCAATGCCCTTACTGCAATATCTTTTCTTGGCAACAATTGTACCTGCTTCTCAATCTCAGACCTCACTCTTTCTATAAGTGTCTGATTATCAGTACACATAATTACCTGACTATCAGGCCCATGCTCTGCCTGCGACAGAAGGTCTGCTGCAATAAATGCTGCATCTCCACTTTTATCAGCTATTACAAGGACTTCACTTGGCCCGGCGGGCATATCAATTGCAATTCCATCTTCCTGAACAAGTTCTTTGGCTCTGGTAACAAACTGATTACCCGGGCCGAAGATCTTATAAACCTTAGGTATTGTTTCAGTCCCGTACGACATTGCAGCAATAGCCTGGGCTCCGCCGGCCCTGAATATTTCTGTTATACCCAGTATATTTGCAGTAAATAAGATAAGCGGGCTTATCTTTCCCTTTTTATCCGGTGGAGAACAGACCACTATCTCCTTACAACCTGCTATTCTTGCAGGTATCCCCAGCATAAGCATTGTGGAAAAAAGAGGTGCACTTCCTCCGGGTATATAAAGTCCCACTTTTTCTATGGCAACATTTTTCCTCCAGCATCTGACTCCTTTTGAAGTCTCAATAACCGGTTCATCATGAATCTGGACTGAATGAAAAGCCTCAATATTTGCTTTTGCAACAAATATTGCAGCCTTCAGTTCTTCCGGTATTTGTCCGGACGATTCAAGAATCTCATCCGATGACACTTTTAGGCTGCCGTACGGTACTCCATCAAACTTCTCTGAGAAGTAATGAATGGCATGATCCCTTTCCGATTTTACTTTGTTAATTATGTTCCTTACAACTTCGGTCAGACTGTTTTTGTCTAGCTCCGGACGTTTGCAAAGATCGCTCCAGCTATCGCTGTCAGGTAAAAAGATTATTCTCATTATAATATCATTTTTTCAATCGGGATTACTAAGATACCTTCTGCTCCTGCCTTTTTGAGCTGATCAATTCTTTCCCAGAATTCATCCTCTTTTACAACTGAATGGAGGCTGCACCATCCTTTCTCGACGAGGGGAACAATAGTCGGACTTTTCATGCCGGGAAGTATAGAGCATATTTTCTGAATTGCCGATTCGGGTGCATTCAGAAGAATGTATTTATTCTCAGTCGCGTTCTTTACTGCTCTTATCCTGAATAGTAGCTTGTTCAGAATCGCTTGTTTTTCAGGGTCCAGATTTTTGTTTCCGATAATCACAGCCTGGCTCTTCAGGATTGTTTCAACTTCATGTAATCCATTGGTAAGCAGTGTACTGCCTGAGCTTACTATATCACATACAGCATCTGCAAGTCCGATACCCGGAGCAATTTCAACACTTCCGCTGATCTCTTCAATTTCTGCTTTGATATTATTTCTGCTGAAGAAATCAGTAAGGATCCGGGGATAACTTGTAGCGACTTTTTTGTTCATGAAATAATCCAGTCCGGTATAGATGTCCTCCCTTGGAATTGCCAGGCATAGCCGGCAACCGGCGAACCCAAGTTGCTCAATGATATTGACATTTTTATTCTTTTCAAAGACCATATTTTCCCCAAGAATCCCAATGTCAGCAACCTGTTGTTCCACGTACTGAGGGATATCATCATCTCTAAGGAATAGTAGTTCAACNGGAAAGTTCTTTGCTTTTGTTTTAAGGACGCTTATTCCGTTGGAGAATTTTATACCGCATTCCTCCAGCAATTTTTTTGAATTTTCGCTAAGCCGTCCGCTTTTTTGAATTGCAATTTTNAGTTCGCTCATTATTCTTTTTAATATGTCTGAGCAAACTTTTCAGGTAACAAAAAACCCGTCTGATCTGCTCAGACGGGTTTATGATATTCTGGTTTATATACATATCACTTTCTCCTCGCCTGAGAGCAAGTATGAAAATGATGATGTGATGGTGACATGTAATTCATTGCTTAAAAATATTAATGCAAAGATATGAAAAAATTAATAAAAAGTGTAAAATATTGATAATTATTTAATAATTCCGCAGGTGACGACAGTGTTTTAAACTCTTTCAGCAACAAGATCTCCGACTTCAGAGGTTGAAAATCCCATCCTGCCGGCCCCCATGTCTTTTAACTTATTGGCTGTCACATACATGATGGCATTTTCAATTGCCTGAGCTGCTTTTTCTTCACCGAGGTGTTCCAGCATCATGCCTCCGCAGGCAATAGATGCAAGTGGATTAATGATGTTTTTACCGGTATACTTTGGAGCAGACCCACCAATAGGTTCAAACATGGAAACTCCTGCAGGATTAATATTTCCACCGGCAGCGATTCCCATTCCTCCCTGGGTAATGGCCCCCAGATCGGTTATAATATCACCAAACATGTTGGTTGTTACAATCACATCAAACCATTCAGGATTTTTAATCATCCACATGCAGGTTGCATCAACATGATAATATTCACGTTTAATATCAGGATAGTCAGCCTTTCCAATTTCATGGAACGCTCTTTCCCAAAGATCAAATACATAGGTTAATACATTGGTCTTTCCACAAAGTGCCAGAGTTTTCTTCTTATTTCTTTTTCTGGTATATTCAAATGCATATCGAAGACATCGTTCAACCTGCATCCGGTTATAAACCATATTTTGAATTGCAACCTCATGTGGAGTTCCTTTCATGGTAACACCGCCAATACCTGTATATACATCGCCGGTATTTTCCCTCACAACAACATAATCAATATGTTCAGGTCCTTTATCTTTAAGTGGTGTTGCCACACCCGGGTACAGTTTAATGGGCCGGAGATTAATATACTGATCCAGTTCAAAACGCAGTTTCAGAAGAATACCCTTTTCCAGTATTCCTGGTTTTACGTCGGGATGACCGATAGCGCCTAAAAAGATTGAATCAAACTTTTTCAATTGATCAATTGCTGAATCAGGAAGTATTTCTCCTGTTTTCAGATAACGATCTCCTCCAAAATCAAATTCTTCAAAATTCAGTTTAAATCCTGATTTTGAAGCCACTGTATTAAGTACTTTCCTGCCTTCCCTTACAACTTCCGGGCCGGTACCGTCGCCTGGGATAACAGCAATATTGTATGACTTGCTCATAGATTAATTTGTATTTATTATTGTTTTTTAGTCGATAAATGTCAGGATATTTTATGTATAGTTATGCTTCTGTCAGTCTTTTATCAGTCATTATTTTCATTTCAATATTCTCAATAATATTCAGCATTCTTTCAGTTGCCTTTATTGCCGACTCTGTCTGATCTGCATCAAGGCCTCTTGTCTTAAATTCCTTCCCGTTATAATCCCAGGTAATTACTGTTTCAACAAAAGCGTCTGTTTTTCCTCCCGGAGGAATTGATACCTGGTAATCGGTAAGTACAGGATACTGTTTCCCCAGTTTATCATAGATCACCCGCAGTGCTTTCATGAAAGCATCATACTGTCCATCACCCGATGATGTTTCCTGGTATAAATTACCATCAATCTCGATCTGGACACTTGCAAAAGGCTTTAAACCATAGGAGAGGGAGAGCGAATAATTTTTTATAAATATCTTATAATTAATTTGTTCGTTTCCAAGTACATCGGCAATTATGAATGGCAGGTCTTCAGTTGTGACATTCTCTTTTTTATCACCCAGTTCGATTACTCGCTGCGTCACTTTTGTGAGCGATTCAGGCGTAAGAAATAGTCCGAACTCTTCAAGGTTCTTCCTGATAGTTGCTTTACCTGATTGTTTGCCGAGTGCATATTTTCTCTTTCTCCCGAAACGTTCAGGAAGAAGACTGTTATAATACAGGTTGTCTTTGCTGTCACCATCAGCATGAACTCCTGAGGTCTGGGTAAAAACGTTTTCCCCGATAACAGGCTTATTCACAGGTATTCTGATTCCGCTGAAGGTTTCGATTATTTTACTTGCCTTGGTGATTTCAAATTCATTTATTCCTGTTTCTGTACCCAGCAGATCTCTCAGAACGCCGATAACGCTTGAAAGAGGAGCATTTCCAGCTCTTTCACCAAGCCCGTTTATGGTTGTATGTATTCCTTTTATCCCTGCTTTGACTGAGGAAAAAACATTGGCAACAGCAAGATCATAGTCATTATGTGCATGAAAATCAAAATGAAGCGTTGGATAACGATCAATAATTTTCTTACAGAAGTTAAATGTCTGTTCAGGATTAAGTATTCCTAATGTATCAGGAAGCATGAACCTTTCAATATTGTCATCCTTCAACGAATCGAGCATAAACAGCACGTACTCTTCTGAATGGATCATGCCGTTTGACCAATCCTCAAGATATATGTTTACTTCCATATCCAGAGTTTCGGCTTTTCTTAATATTTCTCTGATATCGCTAATATGCTTCTCAGGAGTTTTTCTTAATTGTTTCTCGAGATGACGGAGCGATCCCTTGCAAAGAAGATTTATCACTTTTCCCCCTGCATCATGGATCCAGTTAAGAGATATATCTCCATCAACAAATCCGAGTACTTCAACTTTTCTGTGAAGATTGTTATGACGGGCCCATTCAGTAATCTGCCTGATAGCCTCAAATTCGCCTGAAGATACTCTTGCAGATGCCACTTCGATGCGGTCAACTTTAAGATCCTTCAGCAGTAGCTTGGCTACATGGAGTTTTTCGAGCGGCGAGTATGACACACCCTGCGTCTGTTCTCCATCCCTAAGGGTAGTATCCATTATTTCAACTCTCATTTCATAACGCTTTTATTGATCTCATAATCGGTTATTAAACTCTTCATATTCAGAAGATAATCTATATCATCGAGTCCATTGAGCATACATTCTTTTTTGTAAGGATTTATTACGAATTTTTCAGAAAGTCCCGTAAGCATAATATTAATTGTCTGTTTCTCAAGATCAATTAAAACTTGTGTTGAAGGATTAGCCTGAGTAATATTGAGAAGCTCATAAAGAAATTTTTCAGAGACTACGATAGGCAACAGTCCGTTGTTAAGCGAGTTATTCATGAAGATATCAGCGAAAAAGCTTGAGACCACTGCCCTGAATCCGTAATCAAAAATTGCCCAGACAGCGTGTTCACGACTTGATCCGCTCCCAAAGTTTTTTCCTGCAACAAGGATCTTTCCGCTGAACTTTGGATTATTAAGAACAAACTCACTGTTTTTCTCACCTGTTTTTTTATATCTCCAGTCGCGAAACAGGTTATCTCCGAACCCTTCCCTTGCAGTTGCACTCAGAAATCTTGCCGGTATAATCTGATCGGTATCTACATTTTCCAATGGAAGAGGAACACATGTTGATTCGAGTATATCAAATTTAACTTTTGCCATACCTGATTATTTATTGACTGTTATATTTTCATTCATGAATTCCCTCGGATCGGATATTCTTCCGGTTATTGCAGCAGCTGCCGCTGTAAGAGGACTGGCCAGTAATGTTCTTGCTCCCGGTCCCTGCCTGCCTTCGAAGTTTCTGTTTGAAGTTGAAACGGCAAATTTCCCCTGGGGTATCTTGTCTTCATTCATCGCCAGACATGATGAACATCCGGGTTGTCTTACTTCAAAACCTGCATTTCTGTACAATTCAATCAATCCTTCAGAAGCCATTTGTTTTTCAACCTTTTTTGAACCTGGAACGATAAGTGCAGTCACATTTGATGCCTTTTTTCTTCCCCTGATAATTTGTGCAAATGCTCTGAAGTCCTCAATACGTCCATTTGTACAACTTCCTAAAAAAACATAATCAATCGGATGGTCCATAAGCTTCATTCCGGGTTTGAACCCCATATAATCGAGTGATTTGATGAAGGATGCAGAGGCTTCACTGTTGCCGGTATCTGATACAGGAATTGAACCGTCAACGGCCATTGCCATTCCCGGGTTGGTGCCATATGTTATCATTGGTTTTATCTTACTGGCATCAANTTCAAGTTCATGATCAAATCGGGCATCAGTATCACTCTTAAGTTCCTTCCACTTCTCTACAGCTGAATTCAGATCATTAATTCCGGGGATTGCATGAAGTTTTTTAAGATAATTGAAAGTTGTTTCGTCAGGGGCGATTAATCCACCGCGGGCACCCATTTCAATACTCATGTTACACACCGTCATCCTGGCTTCCATACTCAGGCTTCTTATTGTCTCACCACAGAATTCAACAAAATAGCCCGTTGCCCCGCCGGTTGAGATCTCAGAGATAATATACATTATTATGTCTTTCGAAGTCACTCCCTTATGAAGATTACCATTTACTCTAATTCTCATCTTTTTTGGTTTTGGCTGAAGGATACATTGTGTTGCAAGTACCATTTCAACTTCGCTAGTCCCGATACCGAAGGCAATTGTACCAAATGCCCCATGGGTTGATGTGTGGCTGTCACCACAGACAATTGTCATTCCGGGAAGGGTGTACCCGAGTTCGGGTCCAATTACGTGAACTATCCCGTTTCTTGGATTGTTCAGACCAAATAACTCGATACCGTATTTTTTGCAGTTTTCGTTCAGCCGTTCTACCTGGTTTCGCGACAACTCGTCCCTGATCTGAAGATGCTGGTCTTTTGTCGGGATGTTATGATCAGCAGTTGCAATGGTTTTCCCGGGACGGAATACAGGTATTGCGCGTTCTTTCAGGCCGTTAAAAGCCTGGGGACTCGTTACTTCATGAACATAATGCATGTCGATATAAAGAACATCCGGCCCGTTTTCAATTGAACGGACAACATGACTGTCCCAGATTTTATCAAAGAGTGTTTTTGCTTTCAATTTTGCGTTTTTTAAATTTTCTACCCCCATCTATCTAGCTTTTTCCCCATCCCCCCAAAGGGCGGTAATACTTATATATTCACTGAATTAACCCCCCTTCAGGGGGGCTGGGGGTTATTTAATTTTTGCAAGAGCATCGATAAACGCTTCCACCGATGCGGTAATAATATCAGTATTTGCGGAAAATCCATAGTACATCTTACCCTGATGTTCAACCTGTATATGTACTTTTCCCAGGTCGTCACTCCCTCTGGTAATTGCCTGGATAAGGAACTCTTCGAGGTGCACCGTCTTGTTTATAAGATGTTTAACTGCTGTAAAAGCTGCATCGATAGGTCCGTTACCCGAGGCAGTCGAGAAGTGCACTTCACCGTTGATTTTTAAACCTACCGTGGCAACAGGGATAAGTGATTTGCCGCACGAAACCTGGAGAAGATCAAGCTTCATCGATTTTTCGCCCTGGAATACAACACCAGCAAGAATCCTGATATCCTCATCGTTTATCTCTTTCTTTTTATCTGCCAGCAGAAGAAAACGGTGGTAAATATCATCAATCTCTTCCTTGCCAAAATTGAATCCCAGCAGTTCAAGACGGTGATTAAGGGCTGCTCTTCCGCTACGGGCGGTAAGGATTATTGAAGATTCCCTGATTCCAACTTCAACAGGATCAATAATCTCATAATTTTCACGGTTCTTCAGGACACCATCCTGGTGAATACCCGAAGAGTGTGAAAATGCATTCCTCCCGACAATAGCCTTATTTGCCTGCACAGGCATACTCATTAGAGTTGAGACCAGCCGGCTCGTACTGAAGATGAGTTTGGTATTGATATCTGTTCTCAGATTCAGAGCGTGATGNCTTTTAAGGATCATTGCGATCTCCTCAAGGGAGGTATTGCCGGCTCTTTCACCGATACCGTTTATTGTCACCTCAACCTGTCGCGCACCATTTATAACACCCATCATGGTGTTTGCAGTTGCCATTCCGAGATCGTTGTGGCAATGTGTTGAGATTATTGCTTTATGAATGTTCGGAACATTTTCTTTAAGATATTTAATTTTTGCCCCGTATTCTTCTGGCAGACAATAACCTGTGGTATCAGGAATGTTTACAACGGTAGCTCCGGCTTTTATAACAGCTTCAATAACTTTTGCAAGATATTCATTTTCACTTCTTCCTGCGTCTTCGGCATAAAACTCAACATCATCAACAAATTTTCTTGCATATTTTACTGCATCGGCAGCTCTTTTAAGGATCTCTTCCGGAGTTGTTTTTATTTTGTACTTAATGTGAAATGAAGAAACTCCAATACCTGTATGTATCCTCTTCCTTTTTGCATACTGAAGTGCTTCGGCAGCCACTTCGATATCCTTTTTTACTGCCCTTGTCAGAGCGCATATTACCGGATTTGATACAGCTTTTGATATTTCGACAACCGATTTGAAATCACCCGGACTTGAAACAGGAAATCCGGCTTCGATCACATCAACTCCCAGTGCTTCAAGAGCCTGAGCTACTTCGATTTTCTCAATTGTATTCAGCTGGCATCCCGGAACCTGTTCTCCATCCCTGAGGGTGGTATCGAAAATAATTACCTTATCTTCCATGTTTATCAGATATTTGAAACGATTACTATTTAATTGGTCTGAGTTTTCTGACAGCAGCGCCTGCTCTCCACATTTCAGATTCACCGAGTTCTTTCAGTTCACCGTCAAGAACCTCTTTATAGTTGGGAGCACCTGTCGATGTAAGTACTCTCACGCATTCTTCGCCGGATTTTACTTTATTATAAAGGTCAGTAAATACAGGAAGAGTCGCTGCCTTGAATTTTGGTCTCCAGTCGAGGGCTCCACGCTGGGCTGTGGCGCTGCAATTTGAATACATCCAGTCCATGCCTTTTTCATCGACAAGTCGGATAAGACTCTGTGTTAATTCCTCAACTGTTTCATTAAATGCTTCAGAAGGACTATGTCCATTCTGACGAAGTACCTGGTACTGAGCATCCATAATACCTGCCAGAGCACCCATCAATACTCCACGTTCTCCTGTAAGGTCGCTGAAAACCTCCTGCTCAAATGTTGTCGGAAACAGATAGCCTGAACCGATAGCAATTCCAAGTGCAATAGTACGTTCTTCTGCCCTTCCGGTATAATCCTGAAATACGGAAAAACTTGAATTAATTCCAGCTCCGGCAAGGAAATTCCTGCGAACACTGGTACCTGATCCTTTTGGTGCGACAAGAATTACATCAACATCTGCAGGAGGAATAACCCCGGTATGTTCTTTATAGGTGATTGAAAATCCATGGGAGAAATAGAGGGCATCTCCTTTTTTAAGACATGGTTTAAGTTTTGGCCATAGGATCCGCTGAGCAGCATCAGATACCAGATACTGAATTATTGTACCTTTTTTAACAGCTTCTTCAACCGGGAATAATGTTTTCCCGGGAACAAAACCGTCGGCAAGCGCTTTATTCCAGTCGGCAATAAATTCAGGAGCCTGACCAATAATTACATTGATCCCATTGTCTTTCATATTAAGAGCCTGGGCTGGCCCCTGTACTCCATAACCAATTACTGCAACGATTTCATTTTTAAGAACTTCGCGGGCTTTTGAAAGTGGAAACTCTTCTCTTGTTACTACATTTTCGACGACACCGCCAAAATCAATTTTTGCCATGATTTTACTTATTAAATTTGTGTTTGTTATTCAATTATATTATTGTTTTTATTTAAAATATTTTTAATCTGCTTTTTTTGCCCCCCAGCCCCTCTAAAGGGGGGCTAAAATCAGTTAAGCACTTCTGCGGTCTCAGGTTTATAACGGTTTGCTTCATCCATCTCAATAAGATATGAATTCAGCTCTTTTACCTGCCTCGTAATTGCTACCCTTCCTGATCTCACAAATTGGAGAACACCGTATGGTTCAAGCTGTGCAAGCAATTCATTTATTTCTGTCTTATGTCCGGTTTTTTCCAGAACAATAAATTCAGGAGATACTTCAAGTATACGTGCATGATGTGCACGCACAACATGATCGATTATATTGCCTGACATCAGACCTTTTGTTGTAACCTTATACAGAGCAATTTCCTGATATATTATCTGTTCTGATGTATGAACAAAAACTTTCAATACATCAACCAGTTTTTCCATCTGCCGTGCAACTTTCTGGACCATCTCATTTGTTGTCCTGACAACGATTGTTAAAAGCTGAACCCCTTTAACAGCAGATTCTGAAGCAGTGATACTGTCGATATTTATCTGCCTGCGGGTTAAAATTATTGTTATCTGATTGAGGATACCTATGTGATCCTCAGTGAATAATGAAATTGTAAATTCTTTCATAATTATCTTATAATTAATATGTTAATCTTACTTCGGCAACCGATGAGCCCGGTTCCACCATCGGGAACACATTGCCTTCCTTCTCGATTACTACTTCGAGCAGATAAGGTCCCTTTGCTGCAATCATTTCTGCAAGGGAGTCTTTCAGTTCTTCTCTTTTGGATACCTTTCTTGCCGGGATTTTGTAAGCTTTGGCTATCACGGTAAAATCAGGATTTACAAGTTCAGTTGATGCATATCTTTTACTGTTGAACATATCCTGCCATTGCCGAACCATTCCCAGGTAACTGTTATTGAGAATGATAATCTTAACAGGTATTTTATAGTGCATGATGGTTCCCAGTTCCTGGACAGTCATCTGGAAACCGCCGTCGCCAATAAATGTAATAACAGTCTTGTCCGGGCAGCCAATTTTAGCGCCAACTGCAGCGGGCAGACCAAAACCCATAGTTCCCATACCACCGGAAGTGACAAGACTATTTGGTTGGGTAAACTTATAATAACGGGCTGTATACATCTGGTTCTGACCAACATCAGTAACAATTACAGCATTGCCATTAGTCAGATCTGATACCATTTTCACGACTTCACCCATCTTTAAATCACCTGTTTCCGGTTTTGTTTCCGGTACAACTACTTTCTCATATTCAGTTTTATCACATATTCTGAATTCCCTTATCCATTTCTCGAATGAGTTTTCTTTGACCAATGGTATCAGTGACTTCAGTACTTCCTTTGCGTCGTTGTTTATTTCAATGTCAACCAGAACATTCTTGTTAATCTCAGCCTCATCGATCTCGATATGAATTATTGCTGCTTTTTTAGCATATTTTTTCAGATTCCCGGTAACCCGGTCATCAAAACGCATTCCGATAGCTATTATAAGGTCAGCTTCATTTGTCAGAAGATTTGGCCCATAGTTTCCATGCATTCCCAACATCCCGGTAAATAATCGGTGATCAGAAGGGAAGGATGACAATCCCAGCAAGGTCAGTGCAACAGGGATTCCTGCTTTTTCTGCAAATGCCTTTAATTCATTTTCAGCTTTCGAGATAAGCACCCCATGTCCGGCAAGAATTAAAGGTCTTTCCGCATGATTTATCATGATAGCAGCGGATTCTATTGCTTTGGTATGCAAAGGAATGTGAGGGTTATAGCTTCTTATATAATCACATTTTTTATACTTGAAATCCAGTTTCTCAAGCTGTGCGTCTTTTGTAATATCTATCAGAACTGGTCCGGGACGACCTGACTTTGCTATATAAAAAGCTTTTGCAATTATTCCAGGGATGTCCCCGGGTTTTTTAACCTGGCAATTCCATTTTGTTACCGGCATTGATACACCTATAATATCAGTCTCCTGAAAAGCATCTGTGCCAATAAGACCTGAGACAACCTGGGCAGTAATAAATACTACCGGAACTGAATCAAGAAAAGCATTGGCAATGCCTGTCACCAGATTTGTGGCCCCGGGTCCCGAAGTAGCAAAACAAATTCCGGGTTTCCCTGTAACCATTGCATATGCCTGGGCTGCATGTGCTGCCCCCTGTTCGTGACGGGTCAGAATATGACGCAGTCTCCCCTCATAATTCAGCAGTTTATCATAAATAGGCATTATTGCTCCACCGGGATAACCAAAAATAGTATCAACACCCTCTTCGAGCAGGCAGTTAAGAAGTGCCTCTGCACCTGTAATGTGTTCATGACCATTGATCTGTACGGTTTTTTCTTCTTTTTTGTTGTCGGTCTTCATATAGTTTTGTTGTCTTGTTGTTTATTTGTCTTGCGGTCTTGCAGTCTTGCGGTCTTGCGGTCATGCGGTCTTGCAGTCTTCTGTTTAATTTCTAATTTCTAATTCCTAATTCCTAATTCCTAATTTC
>JGI20214J51088_10001243_pt1 | contig 17399 bp, 14 predicted proteins | sample WetSurMetagenome_FD_51088 | JGI IMG/M metagenome (IMG submission 51088) | reverse complement strand
CTTGAATTAGCATCAAAACTTGAGGATGCTCCATGGCCTGCCACTAAGGATGAGCTGATTGATTTCGCCATTAGATCGGGTGCCCCTATGGAAGTTATTGAGAACCTGCAGGAGATCGAGGATGAAGGTGATATATATGAAAGTATCGAAGATATCTGGCCCGATTACCCAAGCAAGGACGATTTTTTCTTCAATGAAGATGAATATTAAAAAAGAGGCTGAATCTTTTATGATCAGCCTCTTTTTTATTTATTGAAAATATCATTCTTTTTTCTGGGTCTCAGATTGTCGAACCACTTGAATCCGTCAAGCCGGTCAGGGTTTGCAGGAAGAGGAGGGTCAATAAAACCTTCCGGATTATCATGTTCATAAATCTCAATTACTTTACCTTTATCAACAATCACCTCAATATTTGCACATTTAGATTGGTTCCTNCCTGCAACGGCGTCACCGTCAAGCAGATAATAAAGGGACTCTCCATTACCCTTTATGTCGATCTTATATAATTCATTGTTTTTGAAATGGCCGGTAAGATTACGACCTTTTATCTGATTAAATCTTATTGTATCAACCTGGCTGACAATAAAGGCTGCATTATATAATTCCAGGCGATCTGTCTGCTGGTTTTTGGTAAATACAGCCATGGAATCGGATGTCAGCTGGTTTTCATCCGACCAGATAACGGGTAACCGGTATAACCTGATTACTGAATCCTGAAATGAGTACGACAGGGAATCACATTTTGCCTGGAGGTTTTGGCTGAAAATACGGCAACCATGGTAAGCCCTCATTAGTCTGTAACTTGTTCCTGCTGTGTCTGAAACTGTAATCGAATTTAGAGTATCCCCATGCACGAACATAGAATCTCCTTTTGAAATCTGGATAAATACAGCTCTGTCAGTTACCATAAACCTTTCAGGATCTTTATAATACCAGGCATAATTACCTTCTATAGCTATATGTTTTGCGGTATCTTCAATTACAACATTTCTGAAAGATTCCCCATAACCTGTACTATCATTAAAAAAAAGGGAATCTCCATGCACGATCTGCGTACGGTTGTCTATCATTGCATTCTTCCAGACCGATGTAACCTGTTTCCTGGTATCGTACCATCCTTTTTCGCAATAAAGATAAAGGCTGTCACCATTTAACTCAGTTGGACCGGTAAAATATGCTATTTCAGATTTGGTATTGTAATCCATTGTATCTGCCTTCATTACATAGTCGGGATTTACAATCTTTACACTATCCTTAAAATGAAATATATTATCTGAAACATAATAGACTCCGATAATACTGGTAAGAGTGTTATTAGCATTAGTAATTCTGCCCCTGTCATTATACCTGGCGATCTTGTTTCTTACATTATAATTAAGGGAATCAGTATACAGGTGAGTCTCTTTGTCAATCAGTTCTACTTTACCTTTTACAAATGCATTCCCGTTGGAACCATCGTAAAAAAGATAATTGCCGTAAAGATTTAATGTATCGCCCTGAACAATGTGAACTTTACTGAAAGCTCTTACCTGATTTTTAAGTTTGTAATGATAGGCACTGTCGCAAAACATCAGTGCATCATTATGTCTTATTTTTATATTTCCAAGCAAGCGAGTGAGATCAGGGTCGATTTTCATGTTTTGCATCGAACTGTCTGCATTCAGAATTTCTATTCTTGTCCCTCCTTTTCTTGAGGGAGAGTCCTGAGCATATACCCTTCCAGAGATAAACATCAGGAACAGAATATATAATATTTGTCTGAGCCGGGAACGAGAACCTGATACTTTTATTTCAACCATTCTTTTTGCAAAAAGTCACAGCCTTTGAATTCGTCGCNTATCTTTATGTAAGTTATTGCGATTTTATTTTTTACCCATTTTTCGAAAACCTGNGCCCTCTCTTTACTCATCGCTGCATCGTAGAGTGACTGATAATCGTCTTTCAGATTTGCTGCATGTGCCGCGAGCACATCATCAAGTTTTACAATTCTGTATACTTCGTTATTATTCTCATCACTTGTTTTAAAAGGATCGGAGATTTCGCCAATCTTCATTTCCCTTACTTTCACATACATCTCATGGTTTAGTTCATCAAGAGTGAACCATGTTATCCTTGAGGATGGGTTAGTACTTACGAGTTTGCCACCATTGATCCTGCTGTCCTTGTGTGTTGAGTAACGCCTTGCTGCCAGGTCAAACTTAATGCTGTCTTTTCTAATCAGGTTGGCAAGACTATCCAGTTTTGTCAGTGCAAGTGCAGATTGTTCAGGTTTAACTTTGGGTCTGATGAGAATATGACGCGTATTTATCAAATCTCCCTTGCGTTCAATAAGCTGAATAATATGAAATCCATATTTGGTTTCTACAATTTTAGAGACAGTATTCTTAGTAAGACTGAATGCAGCTTCAGCATACGGTTTTTCTAGTTCACCTCTGACCATGAAACCCACTTCTCCACCGTTTTTTGCAGTTTCAGTATCTTCTGAATATAACCNTGCAAGCACACTGAAGCTTTTGCCAGCAAGGATCTGGCTTCTGATATCAAGAAGTCTTTGCCTGGCGTCAGCTTTATTTTCATCATTATCAGGTGGATCAACCTGGATGATACTCAATGCATATTTAGCAGGAACTACAGGCAGACTATCCTTGGGAACAGAGTTATAAAACTTCTTTACGGCGGCAGGAGTCATCATTATATCCTTCGCTATTTTACTCTGCACTTCACCTACAACCTGGCTTTCCAATAGTTTTTTTCTAATATCCCTTTTAATTTCAAGCATACTCTTTTTAAAATATGTGACTAATGCCTCTTCGCTTCCGGCAGTCCTGATTGCGTCATTCATGCGCATGTTCAGATCACCTTCCACTGCATCATCAGTAATTGTGATACTATCTATCCTTGCCTGGTCCATGAAAAGTTTTGAAATGAGTAGCTCTTGAAAAACCGAGCAGGTGAGTTCTTCAATCGGAGTTTTATTCCCGTTTCTTCTGAGGTCGGCAACCGTATTCTCAATATCAGAAAGATAAATGACTTCATTACCCACAATAGCAGCAACGGATTCAACAAGAACCTGTGAATTGGCAATAAATACACCTGGCAGAAACAAACATATCAATGTCAGGCAAAATTTTAATTTTCTTTTCATCATTATTATTATATCAATATATCTTAAAACTATTCTTCTTTAACGCGTCATTGTATATTCCGTTCTCCAGAGATTGAATAAAATCAAATCGCCTGGTATTCCATATGATTCTCTTTATATCATCTTTGACATAATCAAACGGAGCGAGTGAAGATCTTAATCTGTAATCGCGTATTGACACCATGTAAATCGCGGAAGAATCACTGGCTTCGAAAAAAGTATTTCTTTTCAGGAAATTTTCTTCATTTTCGATACTTTGGGGCAACTCAACTGAAAGCCTGTCAATAGTAATCCATTCTTCATTGAAATCATCGAATTTTTCGGCAAACTGATAACAATAACTTTCCAGTTGCTGAAGATCTTTCTGATCGTTTGAGCGGGCGAGAACTCTTATTTTGTTTATATCAGGAGTTTCAACCGGCAATTTAATAAAGAGTGCTTTGATGATATTAGAGCCAAGAACAAAACTGTTTTCGTTGGCAGTATAATAATTCTCAAGTTCGGTATCGGTTAAAACTGTATCAAGTTTTTCAAGCATCATCTGTCTCTGATACTGATAAATAACCAGATTAGCCCTTGTATCTTCGAGTTGTTTTTCAATATCGTTTTTTAAAGCAGGAGATAAATTATCCTCTGCTCTCTGTAGTAAAAGCTGTCTTTTGGCCCATTTATTAATGTAATTTTGTATTAATGCAGCTGAGTCAGCTTCGTTTTTATCGCTTTGTACAACCCTGGGCATCTCATCGTAATACAGAATAACTTTGCCAACTTCTGCGAGTGGAATCCTTTTTGGCTGTTTATGGCTGTTTTTACATCCCGCCAGTAAACACAAAATACATATCAGAATAACTGTCCTATTCATGTAATAATTTCTTCTTTACTTCATCAAGTACAAAAGTATCAATCTTAACGCTATATTTTTTATTTAATTGTCCGATCCACTCATTCTCGAGAAACTCCTGGAATCCTGTCATTACCTCTCCCTGCACCGCTTTTAGCTGCAAAGGCGCCGGTTCGATCATTTTTAAAATATTGATGATAGCCGGAAACCCATCTCTCATTATTGGATAAAAACCTTTAATCCATTCAATTTTATCAATTTGAGGATCATCACCTCTAAACCATTTGCCTTCTTTTATGAAAAGCAATGTATCATTTTTACTGTTGAATTTTTTCAGAAGAAGATAATCTAAATCTGTTTTTTGGGCGTATTTCTTAATTGCAGCGGATAATAGTTCTGTGCCATCGGGTGATTTGATTATATATATCTTAGCCTCAATTCCAGGTGGCGAGAGCCAGCTGTTTTTATGTTCTTCATAATAATGGCGCTGTCCCAGTGAATCGTTACTGACCCTGTCCCAGACTTTTTTACCAGATATTTCGAACAATAACATACCATCGTGGAATTCGTTCATCAGGTATCTGAATTCGGGATATTTCTTTTCCAGAATAGAATTCTCATAACTTAGAAGATGATCGGAGGCTTTTGCATCGAGTAGCCGGTTGATAAATAATGCTGAATCTTTTGTTATAATCATTGAGCTTTTCTTTTCTATGTAATCAGCAAATTCACCGGTAGTAACGAATTGATTTGCAAAAGAATAAATATTTCCTGCAGGAATGGTTGTCCTGTCATACATTTTTAGTCCCTGTATGATTAATGTGTCAGTATGTTGAATGAACCAGTTATTTGCATCCTGATTTATCCTGAAATTATACTCTTTTTTTAATTTTTCAACGAATGATTTTTTGCTGATCGAATTAAGATAGGACTGGTTGATTTTGCTCTCAAGAAACGACTTTGATTCTTCAAAGGTGCCAGGTGCCTTTTTGTTCAGCAGTTTGATAATGTGCCATCCATAAAGGGTATGAACAGGTTTTGTGTATTTTCCTGTATCAGTTATGGCAAATGCCGCTTCAGAAAAATCTCTGATAATTTCACCAGTTCCGAACCAGTCGAGTTCACCTCCTTTTGCAGCTGATTCTTTATGATCGGAATACTTTTTTGCAAGTTCGGCAAAGGAAGCGCCTTCCTGTAACATTCTGTAGATATTATTTATCTCCTGCTCTGCTTTCTTAGAATCATTTTGGCCTGCTTCAGGAGGCACCGCTTTCATAATATGAGCAACTTTTATCCTGCCTTTTGAAGGTCGTTTATCATTTACCTGGATAATATGATACCCATAAGGAGTACGTACAGGCATTGACACAGTGCCTCTCTTCAGAGAATATGCAGCATCCTCAAAAGGCATAATCATCTGAAATACCGAAAAGTATCCAAGATTTCCTCCATTGATTTTAACAGATTTATCATCCGATGTTCCCCTGGCTACTCTTTCAAAAGGTTCACCTGTTATGATTCTCTCCCTTATTTCCGTCGCTTTTTGCCAGGCCTTAAGTGTATCTTGAGGAGAGGCTTCCTGCGGAAGTGCGATCAGAATATGCCAGGCATTAATTTCTGTTAACGATCGTTGGTATGCTTTCTGAAGCAATTTTTCTTTAGTCTCATTATCAGTTAGATAATTCTGAGCAAGCTGGTTGCGGTAACCATTCAGTTCATTACGGAATGAAGCTGTGGTATCGTAGCCTTCATTTAATGCATCAGCAACTTTCAGCTTAAAAACTGTAAATTGCTTTAAATAGGTATCGATGTCGAGTGTTTTTCCCGGTTCCATGGTTTTATTATACATCCTGATAAATTCTCCAGCCTGTATATTATTCCCTTTTACTGTCATAAGGATTTTAGTATTCAGATCCTGAGCCTGGCAAATAACCGGGAACAGATATAGCATAAATATCAAATAAGGTGATCTGAACTTCATCGGTATTTACTGGTGCGGGTTATTCAAAATTTTTTCTGCTGTAATTAGGAGCTTCCCTTGTAATAGAAACATCGTGAGGGTGACTTTCAATAATACCTGAATGAGTGATCCTGACAAATTTTCCTTCTTTCTTAAGAATGGCTATATTTTTGGCTCCAAGGTAACCCATGCCTGCTCTAAGACCTCCTGTCATCTGGTAAATTACTTCTGCCAGTGTGCCTTTATATGGCACTCTTGCTTCAATTCCTTCAGGGACTAATTTTTTGATATCATCCTCAATGTCCTGAAAATACCTGTCCTTTGCGCCCTGTTGCATTGCATCAATAGATCCCATACCTCTGTATGCTTTGAATTTACGGCCGTTATAAATAATAGTATCACCAGGTGATTCCTCAACACCTGCAAAAAGAGATCCTGCCATAATTGAATCGGCTCCGGCCGCAATAGCTTTAATAATATCCCCTGAATATCGAATTCCACCATCCGCAATAACAGGAATACCTGATCCTTCGATAGCTTTGGCAGAATTATAAATTGCAGAAAGCTGGGGTATGCCAACTCCTGCAATAATTCTGGTTGTACATATTGAACCTGGACCAATACCTACTTTAACTGCGTCAGCGCCTTCATCAACAAGCTTTTTAGCCGCTTCACCTGTTCCAATATTGCCGGCAATCACATCAATTGAAGGATAATTCCTTTTTATTTCTCTGAGAATGTTTATAACGCTTTTTGTATGGGCATGTGCTGTATCGATAGATATTGCGTCAACACTTGCATTTATTAGAGCCTCAACTCTTTGCAATGTATCGGCAGCAATACCCACGGCACCGGCAACTCTGAGTCTTCCTTTATCATCCTTGCATGAATTGGGACGATCTTTTGTTTTGGTAATGTCTTTGTAAGTGATCAGGCCAATCAATTTACCTGATTCATCAATCATAGGAAGTTTTTCAATCTTATGTTTCTGAAGAATTCTGGCAGCCGCATCGAGATTTGTCTGATGATTTGTGGTTATCAGGCTCGTAGTCATAACTTCCGTAATCTTCCTCGCTCTGTTGTTTTCAAATCTGAGATCCCTGTTGGTTACAATTCCTTTGAGAATACCATCTTTATCGATTACCGGTATTCCACCGATTTTGTATTCGCTCATCAGGTTCATTGCTTCAGCTACTGTCGCATCGAGGTTTATTGTTATCGGATCAAAGATCATAACGTTTTCTGCCCTTTTCACACGCTTAACCTGTGCGGCCTGACTTTCAATGGACATGTTTTTGTGGATCACTCCAATTCCACCTTCCCTGGCAATTGCGATAGCAAGCTCATCTTCTGTAACTGTATCCATTGCAGCGGAAACTACAGGTGTATTGATACGTATATTTCTTGTGAACATAGAGCTGAGATCAACTTCTCTTGGAAGGACCTCAGAATATGAAGGAACCAGAAGGACATCGTCGAATGTCAGGCCTTCATAAAGTATCTTATCCTTTAAAAATGACATCAGATGAGATTTTATGTTTTTGAAGGCGCAAATTACGAAAAAAAACAGATATGGTAGTTACTTGCATCTTTTAATGATGTGAATTTGTGGATAAAAGGATATGTTAAAACATCATGTATCTTAAATTGAATAACAGTTCTTACATTTGTACTAAGTGTAATTCGGAATGAATATTGAACCTTTCAGACAGATCTTAACAAAATACTGGGGATTCACCTCTTTCAAACCTCTGCAGGAAGAGATCATACGATCTGTTGCTGAAGGAAAAGATACACTCGGACTTATGCCGACAGGAGGAGGAAAATCTATTACCTTCCAGGTTCCGGCTCTGGCTCAGGAAGGAATCTGTCTGGTCATCACTCCCCTTATTGCTCTTATGAAGGATCAGGTGAACCGACTTAATGAGCTGGAAATAAAGTCCCTTGCAATTCATTCAGGAATGACGTCCGAAGAAATTGACAACGCGCTTGAGAATGCTGTCTTTGGCGACTATAAATTCCTTTATGTTTCACCTGAAAGGATCTCAACCAGGATTTTTCAGGCCAAAGTAACAAGATTAAACCTGTCGATGGTAGTAATTGACGAAGCGCACTGCATTTCACAATGGGGCTATGATTTCCGACCGTCGTATCTGAAGATTGCTTCGCTAAGAGATTATATTGACCAGAAAGTACCTTTCCTGGCTCTTACTGCTTCGGCTACTCCTCATGTTATTGAAGATATAATGAAGAAGCTGGCTTTCAGAGGAAAAAATGTTCTGAGAACCAGCTTCGACAGGAAAAATATTTCTTACCTGGTTCGTAAGGTTGAAGAGAAGGGGACCTACCTTGTCAAAACACTCCAAAAAATAAAAGGGAGTGGGATCGTTTATGTCAGAAGCAGAAAAAGGTGCAAGGAGGTTGCTGAACTCCTGGTGGCAAATGGGATCAGTGCAGATTTCTATCATGCCGGATTGACCGATGAACTTCGTGACAGAAAACAGGCTTCCTGGATGATGGAGGAGACCAGGGTAATTGTTGCAACCAATGCATTCGGTATGGGCATAGACAAATCTGAAGTACGGTTCGTTGTTCACTGGGACATACCTGATTCGATTGAGAGCTATTTCCAGGAGAGTGGGAGGGGAGGACGCGATGGAAAACCAGCTTATGCTGTGCTTTTATACACTCCGGCAGATAAAGCCCGCCTGAAAGATACGATAAGAAAAAAGTTTCCCCCGGTTGATAAGATAAAAGACATTTACGAGGCATTATGCAATTATCTTCAGGTGCCTCTGGGATCGGGAAAGGATAATGTTTTTGAATTTAATATGTATGATTTTGTATCTAAATACCGGTTGCCTGTAATAGAAACGTACAACAGTCTCCAGTTCCTTCAACGCGAAGGTTATGTGGAATTCACCGAAGAAATTAATAATCCGTCAAGAGTTCATTTCATTGTTGGTCGCGATGACCTCTATAAATTTCAGGTGGCAAATGAATCTTTTGATGGGTTTATTAAACTTCTCCTGCGTTCTTATACCGGAATGTTCAGCGAATTCGTTCCGATTAATGAAGATGCGCTATCAAGAAAATCGGCTGCAACGCGCGATACTATTTATCAATATCTAGTAAAATTGTCATCGCTTAATATAATAAGGTATATACCAGGTAAAAAGAGTGCCCTGGTGATACTTACTGAAGAACGCCTTATGAGGAAAGCATTGATGATCTCACCCGAAAATTATCTTAATGTAAAGGAAAAGTATGAAATCAGACTTGATAAAATGATTGATTATGCCGACTCTGACAGTCATTGCCGATCTGTTTATTTACTTGATTACTTTGGTGAAGAGTCTGACCGGTGCGGAAAATGCGATGTTTGTAGGGAAAGAAATGAACTGGATCTGAGTAAGTACGAATTTGATATTATTCTGGAAGATGTAAAAGGCATCCTGAGTGAAAAGAATCCCGATGCTGAAGAGTTGGTGAAATTGATCGATTTTCCGGAAGAGAGGGTCATCAAAGTGATCCGCTGGCTGCTCGATCACAATAAAATAGTTCAGGACCGGGATCATAAATTAACCTGGAAATCCTGAGCTCTGTTTACACTGATATCGGCTTATTCTCCCAAAATCCTTAGCCACTCTGTGTTTAGCTATTAAAACTATCTTTTATTTCCCGAAATTTTTTATTCCGGTTGAGTCAAAATTGCAATTCAGCCACTCGTCATCAATATCAGCGCCGCTTTTGATGTACATTTGGATTGCTGCTTCATTCCAGCTTAAAACCTGCCATCTGACCCTTTTGCAGTCTTCAGCATTAGCAATTTCAAATATCTTTTTCAACAGAGCAGTTCCTATCTTTTGCTTTCTATATGACTCCTTTACGTAAATGTCTTCCAGATAAAGTGATTTGCCAACCCAGGTATAGTATGCAAAGAAATACAGTGCCATTCCAACAAGTTCTTTGGATTCTGTTTCTGCTACAAAGCATCTGAAAAGTTCCTTTTCTTTATTCATCAGTTCAACAGAATTTGTTACTTTCTCCGAAGCTTTTTCAAATGCTGCCAGCTCCTTGATTAGCATAAGAATTCCAGAGAAGTCAACTTCTGTTGCTGTTCTGATTATAATATTTGAATCCATTGTTCAAAATAAATAATGTATAGTAATTCAAATAGATATCAATAGCCTAAATGCCTGTTTATTCTGGTTGTGCCCAAAACACGGTCGGATTGGTAGTGCACCTGGGTTTTAAAGCTCTTATTCTTGGGATAACCCCTTTATATCCGACTGGCAGTAATAAATTAAACTGGCCTGTTCCTCTTCCCGATTCAAGACAGATTGCAAATAGATTCTTCGCCATATAATTATATAGATAATATTCTTTTGTGACGGAGTTTACATGGTTCCAATTTGCTTCGGGATTAAGAATTAAAGGTTTACTTTCTACCAATCGTCCTCTTACTTCATCTATGCTTAAAAGTTCTCCTTTCTCATTCATCACATAAGCGTCATTTGTAGGATCGATCCACAACCATTTATTAAGTATATTTGAGTAAACCGCATTTATTGAATGGCAATCAAAATCAGTTGAATCTTCCGGCAGGCAAATTACCCGGTGCGATTTAATGCCGAGAGCCAGATAACAATCATTAAGAACAGTAGCTAATGTTCCGCAATCCAGTGTTTTATGCTCATTAATACAGATATTCATAAGATTTGGAATGGAAGTATATTTGGGAGCGTCTCTGCTGCCGTCGTGCCTGAATGAGTTATGAACCCAGTGCAACAGATTTAGTATTTGTGAAACTTCATTTCCGGTACCAATTATAGAATCAAGTTTAAATTCTTTTCTCATTGATGCTAAATCGGGATCATTAACTGGTTTATAAGTATATTTTGCTATTTCCCGCCTATCATCAAAATTATATTTTCCCGCAGTTTTTAAGATATCGAGAAAGCTTGACTTATATTGGATTTCAGTCAGAGCTTCTACAGTATCATTCAATAAGATAATGAAGTCAAATTTTGTGACAGGCGTGATTTTTACCGAAATAGAATCCCTGTCAGTATAAAACGTTACTGCTTTTCCTTTTGAGGATGAAGTATAAATATCGGGTTTTGCTTCCGGAGTAATGTTCCAGTAACCTTTTTTAAAGATATCTCCATCCCTTATATCTACTTTCTTTGATGTTGCTTTTATTACCGGTAGTTTTTCCTGAGAGTAAAGAGCGGTTACTGTCAGGAAAAGAGCAATTGTGAAGATTGATTTTCGAATCATGGTTTATTTTATCTAGTTAATTATGTTGATACCTCCATATAAATATTTTTGTTCCCCGTTCCAGATATAAATACCTGTTAATTTATCAGGTAAAATGATTTCTCCGTGAAGATGATTTCCTGTTTTCTTTTGTAATTTAACTTTAATGGTTCCTGATTTAATAGGCATGGTTGCTTCAACATATTGTAAATTGCCAAAATGAGGTTCAATCCGAACAGATTTGAAGCCTGGTTCGGCTGGTTTAATGCCACTAACTAATGATAAAAAGTAATAGACTGGAGATGCACTCCAAGCATGACAATCAGAACGGGTTGGGTCTGTTGTTTCGGCAAAAGTAGTCAATCCGGCATCTAACATTTCTTTCCAGGGAATTAATGATGCTGTAAATTGGTCTGCCTGCCCGGCTTTTTCAAGCGCTTCGAATAAATAATATTTAAAATATAATGTGCACTGTGCCAACTTTTTATCATTAAGAAGCATATTAATTATTTTTGCTTTATCGGCTGTTTCAGGAAATGTATTGGTTAAAATGGCTAAGACGTTTGCATGTTGACTAAAAGTATTCTTTTCGCGGGAATCAGCAATCAATCCTTTATTCGAATCGAAACATTTTTCAAAAACAGCTTTTTTAATTTTACCTGCCAGATTTCTATACTCAACAGCAATGTCATGCATCTTGTATCCTTCGAAAACATCTGCTCCTTTTTCCAGAGTGTAAACATATTGTAAACTTAGTATAGATGAATTGCCATTGTGTACAGCGGGTGGATTACCATTTTCCCACTCTTTTGAATTAACCCAATCAACAAAATCCCACCATTCAACCGGTCCTAACATACCACTGGAATCAATACGATTTCTAAACCAATTGAGCGTTTCTTGCATACCGGGAATCATTGATTTAACAAAAACCGAATCGTTGTTTAGCATCCAATAATCATAGATCAGTGTAACCCAGACTAACGAAAAGGTTGGAATAATTTGGGTTTGATTACTTGGATATCTACTTTGTGTTATTCCAATTGGTAATTGCGAACCATTTAAAGCAGATATTGCATTTTTGGTCAATCTGGAATCTCCTGAAACATAAGTTGAAACTAATGCCTGAATTCTCGCATCACCAATATACTGAAGCTGTTCGTAGTAGGGGCAATCAAAAAAAGTTTCATTTCCACATAAGCGTTGAGTCCGCCAGCCAACATTCCAAATATCGTTCAAAAGAGAATTGTCACAAGTAAATGAAGCCTTCTGTTCAAAAGGATATGCAGTAAAAATACTGCAAAAATCAGTTACTACAAGTGGTTCGTCTTTTGTTTCTATTTCCATTTCAATATATCTGAAAGCTCGCCACCATAGTGTCTGGAATCTACGATTATTACCTCCATCACAAATTATTACATCAGAGTTGCCTATTATTTTTTTGTTTTCAATATCATTCCGGTTGCCTTTTTTTCCATTACTATCCAATAAACTTTCAGCATAAGTAAGTTTTATTATGCTTTTTCCCCCTTTCGAAAACTCAATAACCGGATAGGCTGTTGATAACACATTTTGGTCAAAAAGTAATTTAACCTTTGAATTTACTGGAATAGTAAAAGGAGTATCCCCTTTCAAAAATTCTTCAGGAATATTAGTTGTATTACATCGACGAATCTTGAAAAATCTTTGTAATTTTTCTTCCATCCAAGGTATTTCTCTTTGAGACAATAAATGTAATGAAGGGCTTCCCCATTCCCCCATACAACTAACAGGTTTGCCACTTTCAACATTTTGAGCATGTTTCCAACCAGAAGTATTGAAATCCTTATCCATCCAATCCCATGGATGTTTTTCGCAATTAAATTCTTCTCCTGCCCCTGCAGCATAATATTGGTTAATATTTACAGCAATAGGCTTATATGAAGCATCATCGAAAACAACCCAACTTGAATCTGAATTAATAATATTTTCATTCCTCGAATTTCCCTGTATAATAAACCCTGTTTGTCCGGTAATCTGGGCCAAAGGGCGATGTTCTGCAAAATTCCAAACAACAGAAGAAATAATATTCTTGCCAGGATGCAGATATGAGGAAATGTCGATACTTTCAAAGTTCCATTTGAACAAATAACTTCTGGCAGGGCCGTTACATATATAAACACCATTTATATAGAGCTTATAGCGATTATCTGCCGAAACATGAATAATAAATTTGTCAGGCTTTGTTTTAATTAAAATTTCTTTCCTGAATAAATAAACTCCATACTTCGAATTTGAATTATCAGGAAATGAAATCCATTTTGCTGCCCAGGGTTTGTAAAGCAGTTCGGGATTGATTTCTGTTACCTGTTGTGCAGAAAGCTTTGTGCTAACTAAAAATAAAACTAGTGGAAGTATTTTAAAATATAGTTTCATAAAATATATTTTTTGTATATAACTCCTTGTCAGTTTTACATGCCACCCAAAGTTTGGCGGTTTTATACCGCATGCTGATAGTTTCTATTTATTATTTTTAGTTTTTCTTTCTAAATATTTAATAATGTACTCCTTTAACTTCTTATTTTTCTGAGAATCATTATTAAACTTATCTGAAAGTTCTTTATCATCTGCAATTATTTCCTGGATTTTATTTTTGGTTAGGCTAATCACTTCTCCAGAGTTAATGTCAATAATTTTTTCATCCAGACTGGCAGAAGTAGATGAGCTGACCCCATTGTAAATTGCTTGACTGTATAAAGATTCGAAATAACAATACTTGCCTAAGTATTCAATTATTGAGAATTCTGCTTTCGGTCCTAATATTGGATTATTCTCATTAATGTAAATATTTTTTCCATCGCAGAATCCAAAAACATTACCGATTGATTTTCCTGTTTTTCTATCAATATTAATCCGATAAAAAGTAACCCGACCACCTGCATTCAGAAAACCATATCCTGAACTTGTAGTTGAAGTTTTATAGTTTAATCCAATTGAAGGATTATTATATTTAAATTCCTGAAAAGATCTATAAATGCCTGCTTTATAAATTGTATCACTAGTAATTATACGTTGACCGTGTGTGATCAATGTGACTCCAAATAAGAACGAATACAGAATTATTTTTTTCATTATGCGAGTTTTAGTTGTTTTTAAGCGATTTTTCAATTGCAACCAATTCCTTTATGTGTGTACCAAAAGTATTCATTGACATAGTAAATTGGCTATATAGGCCTACTTATAAGTGCCCTTATTTGTTCAACGAATTTATCAATATTTTACTATAAATCAACAAACGGACTCTATATCTGCAGAATACTCTTGATACTTATTTTACGTCTATGATTCCGTCGTCTTAGAGCTTCTGCGTCCTAAAAGCTCCTGGATAACCATTAAATCTGTTCCCGACTCAAACCAATGCGTAGCATAAATATACCTTAACCAGTATAAAGTAACATGTTTCAGAATTCACGCTTTATTTCATGCTTCTTTTACCAGTCAATTTTTATTACTTTTGGCTTCAGGTAAATTCTTATTTAATTATCGGTATGGAAGCCAACAAGGAACCAGTGTATTCCAGAAATGTAGTTGAATTTGTTGCTGTTGCGAATGAGTTCTGCAAGTACGCTGAACATGCTTCGGAGCTTAAAGGTGATGAGCTTCTTAAGATTCTGCAACGTATTTTACCGTTAATGTATCTGAAAGCATCTCTTTTGCCGCAACTTGAACCGTTTTTTGAAGATGGAAATGAAAAGTTTGTTACAGAATCCGACTGGACTGTAATATGCGAAACACTTAAAGAGAAATTCGGAACTGCTGACGATTATCTTGAAGTATTTGATGATAAAATAAAAGAAACTGAAGGTCCTGTTGTTTCGAGTATTTCTGAAAATATGGCTGATATTTACCAGGATATGAAAGACTTTCTTCTCCTTTATCAGACTGGTACCGGAGAGGTCATGAATGATGCTGTATGGGAATGCAGGATGAACTTCGAGAATTTCTGGGGGCAGAAACTTGTGAACTCAATGAGAGCAATACATAAGTTTATTTACTCCGGAGAGGAGATTGGCAAAGTCGAGAAAAAGAATGACGGTGATAGTGAAGACAGAAATACTGCTGACTGGTTTATAACCAGGAGGCAAAAAGAATTCAGAGGAGACATTGAATAATATGTACAAAGAGAATATTACAGTTGAGGAGATTGCCGAACATGAGCTCTCGTGGTTTAAAGGTGAAATAGTTTTAGTTGATAATCTTAAAACGTTTTATGAGGTTTTTCCAAAGCTTTTGGGATCAGATCTCCTCGGTTTCGATACTGAGACAAGACCAACCTTCAAAAAAGGAAAGAAAAATGCTGTTTCTCTTATCCAGCTGTCGACAGAAACACTGGCTTGCCTTTTTCGTATCAATAAGATAGGTATTCCAAATGAACTTGCAGAACTGTTATCTGATCCATCGATAATTAAAGCCGGTGTTGCTGTGCACGACGACATCAGATTCCTGAAAGGGGTCCGAAAGTTTACGCCCGATGGGTTCATTGACCTGCAGACCCTTGTCAAAGATTTTGGTATCCAGAGTTCGGGTTTGAAAAAGCTCACAGCGATAATTCTAGGTTTCAGGATATCAAAGCGTCAGCAGGTAACTGACTGGGAAGCTGACCAGCTTACGGAAGCTCAGCAGATTTACGCTGCAACAGATGCCTGGGTTTGTTATCAGATCTATAAAAAGCTGATTAATGGAAAGATTGCCCCTCTGTCCCGCCTAAGCGGGACATCTCACCTAAAGGGGAGCTAATTCGGAGGTCCTAATTGAAACTTCAATTGAGAGAAGAGATTTTACTCCCTTTAGGGGGAAGGGGGCAAAAAGCTTAGCATAAAATAGGTGCTAATTTATTAGAAATTATTTTCGGAAAAAATTTTCAACGTGGAACGAATCAAAATAGTCCTCAAATCAGGCAAGGAACAATCTCTCCGCCGTTTTCATCCCTGGGTATTCTCAGGGGCTATAAAAAAAATGTACGGTAATCCTGTTGAAGGAGATCTTGTTGATGTTTATGATAATAAAGATACTTTCCTTGCTGTTGGTCACTATGCTCCGAGTTCCATTGCAGTGCGTGTTCTCTCTTTTGAGCAGGTGACCCCTGATATTAGTTTTTTCAGGGAAAAGATTAAAAGGGCAATCAGTTATAGAAAAGCTATAGGAATTATAGATGATCCGAAGATAAATGTATTCAGGATTGTACATGGCGAAGGAGATGGATTACCTGGATTGATAGTCGATTTCTACAACGGTGTTGCTGTAATGCAGATGCATTCCTTGGGTTTCTATAAGATAAGAAAAGAAATAGCATCCATCCTTACCGAATTGCTTGATAACCGTATTGTTGCAGTTTATGACAAGAGTGAGGGTACAATTCCTCATATGTCAGGCATCACTGCTACAAATGAGTTCCTGGTTGGAAATTCAGAGCCTGTAATTGTGACTGAAAACGGGTATAAATTCAAGATTGACTGGACAACAGGACAGAAAACAGGATTCTTCATCGACCAGAGAGAAAACAGGAAGTTGCTTGAAAAATACAGTGAAGGAAGAACTGTGCTAAACATGTTCGGGTATACAGGAGGATTCTCTGTATATGCCATGAAAAATGCTGCACTAGTTCATACTGTTGACAGTTCTTATCCTGCTATTGAACTGGCAAATGAAAATATTAAACTTAATTATGGTGAAGATAAAAGGCATGAATCGTTCCAGACTGATGCTTTTGAATATATGAATCAGATAAAAAATCAGTATGATCTCATAATTCTTGATCCTCCTGCATTTGCTAAACATAATAATGTATTGGCCAATGCATTGCAAGGTTATAAAAGATTAAACATAAAAGCNATCGAACANGTAAAACCGGGCGGTATTATTTTTACATTCTCNTGTTCCCAGGTGGTTACAAAAGAGAATTTCAGAAAGTCTGTTTTTGCTGCTGCTGCAAACACAGGCAGAAGTGTTCGGATCTTGCACCAGATGACACAACCTCCCGATCATCCTGTGAATATTTATCACCCCGAAAGTGAATATCTTAAGGGACTAGTCATATATGTTGAATGAGTTTAAATACTTAAAATAGCACCGTCGAACCATAGAACATTTGAACAAAAGAACAAAAGAACAAAAGAACATTAGAACAAAAGAACAAAAGAACAAAAGAACAA
>JGI20214J51088_10001242_pt1 | contig 17402 bp, 12 predicted proteins | sample WetSurMetagenome_FD_51088 | JGI IMG/M metagenome (IMG submission 51088) | reverse complement strand
CCCCGCCAATGCCGTCACCGGATCGAGTTTCGCCGCGCGCCGCGCCGGCCATACGCTGAACAGGATGCCGGTCCCCAATGCCGTGAAACAAGCCGCCAGCACAGCCCACCACGGCGGGCTGACCGGCAGGGTCGGATAGATCTGTCCGATGATCATGCTGCCCGCATACCCCAGCACCAGTCCGGCCACACTGCCGGCGGTAGAGAGCAATGCCGCCTCGGCGAAGAACAGCATGCGTATCTGCTTGCCCGGCGCGCCCAATGCCTTGAGCAGGCCGATCTCCTTGACGCGTTGTGCCACCGCGATGAGCATCACATTCATGATCAGTNCCCCTGCCACAGCCAGACTGATCGCGGCGATACCGCCCACCGCCATGGTCAGTGTGGAGAGGATGCGATCGAAAGTGGCGAGCACGGCATCCTGCGTGATGACGGTCACATCCCTTTCTCCGCTATGGCGCCGCACCATGATCTCTTCGGCATCGTGTTTGGCCTGCTCGATGTAATCACGACTCTTTGCCTCCACGAGGATACGGAACAGGCTTGATGTGTTGAACAGTTGATGCGCGGAGGCAACCGGAATGATGACCAGCTCATCCGTGCGCATGCCCATGGATTCGCCCTGCGAGGCCAGCACACCGACGACGCGGAAACGCCGGTCGCCCAGCCTCACCCATTGCCCCACGGCCTGCTCGTTGCCGAACAACTCTTGCTTCATCTGGCTGCCGAGCACGCATACCGAGGATCCCTCATTGATATCGCCCGCGGGCAAAAACCTGCCGATACCGACGCTCATGTGGCGTACTTCCAGCAAGTCGGAAGTGGAGCCGAGCACAACCACTTCGCGATTCAACGCACCGCGCGACAGCGTGGCCGACCCGACCGTCAGCGGCGCGATGCGCTTGATGGCGCGGCTGCGCAGCAAGGCCTGGGCGTCGTCCAGCGTGATGTCGCGCGGCGTCTGCCCCGACATCAGGCCGGGCCCGATGCCTGCAGTTTCGGTACGCCCCGGCAACACGATGACCAAGTTGGTGCCCAGCGTGGAGAACTGGTTGACGACGTAGCGGCGTGCACCTTCGCCCAGTGCGGTGAGCACGACCACCGCCGCCACGCCGATGGACATCGCCAGCATCATCAGCAGTGTACGAGTCGGGCTTCCGCGCAGGCTGCCGGAAGCAAACTGAAAGGTGTCGGCGAGTTTCATTTTGTGCGTTGCTCATCGGAAACTATGCGCCCATCCAGCATGTGTATCCGGCGCTGCGCGCGCACACCGATCTCGGCATCGTGCGTCACCACCACCAGCGTGATGCCTTGTTCCAGAAGGCCTTCCAGCAGTTTGAGCACCTCCCAGCCGGTAGTGCGGTCGAGATTACCGGTGGGTTCATCGGCCAGCAAGACCGTTGGGTTCATCACGGTGGCACGCGCGATGGCCACGCGCTGGCGCTGCCCCCCGGAAAGCTGATCTGGTTTATGGTCGGCGCGATCCGACAGACCGTAGTTCTGCATCAGCACTTGCACGCGCGCCTTGCGCTCTTCCGCTGGAATGCCGGCCAGTATCATCGGCAACTCCACATTCTGCGCAGCGGTGAGGCGCGGCACCAGGTGGAAGGACTGGAACACGAAGCCGATCTTCTCGCGGCGCACGCGCGCCTGCTGTTCATCGTTCAGGTCCGTGACGTTGCCCCCGTCCAGCAGATAGGTGCCGGAAGTCGGCCGGTCAAGCAGGCCGAGCATGTTCAGCATGGTGGACTTGCCGGAGCCGGACGGCCCCATAATGGAGATGTACTCGCCCGCATCGAGGCGCAGGTTGATATCGCGTAGCGCGGTCACTTGCTGGTCGCCGACTGTGAAAATACGGCATACGTTCTGCAGTTCGATCATTTCGCTGGCTTGGATTCTTCAGGCACGACCTTCACGCCCACCTTCACCCCCGCCCGGTCCAGCGAGGACACGATGAGGTCGCCCTCGTCCAGTCCGGACAGCACCTCGGCGTATTCCCAATTGGACAGTCCGGTGGTCACCTTGCGCTCCTCCAGCACACCTTTGCTGCCATAACGCAGCACCCGGTTGCCTTCCAGCAGCGTCTGGGCGGGAATGCGCAACACATGTTCGCGGGTGTCGTACACGATCTCGACATCGGCGCTGTAACCGACCAGCATGTTGTCCTGATCGGCAAGCTTGTCGAACTCGACCTCCACTTCGACCGTGCGCGCCTGCTTCTCCAAATCGAGCACATACGGCGCGATGCGCCTGACCTTGCCGCCGAAACTGCGCCCCTTGATCGCATCCAGCGTGATGCGGCTGAACTGCCCGACCTTGATCTTGGATGCGTCGACCTCGTCGATGGGTGCACTCACGTACATGCAGCTATCGTCGATCAGATCGATGGCCGGCAAGGTCGGAATGCCGGGAGGAGACGGCGTGGCGTATTCGCCCAACTCGCCGCTGATGTCGGCCACCACGCCATCGAACGGCGCCCGCAACACCATACGCTCCAGCCCCGCCCTGGCCAATGCGATACGCGATTTGCTCTGCTCGATATCGCCGCGCGCCGCTTCGCAGGAAGCCTTGCGCGATGCGGCATCGCTCACCGCTTTATCCAATAGTTGAGAGGAGATGAATCCCTTGTCCTTCAGCTCTTGCGAACGATTCGCCTCGCGTTGCGCCGCTTCGGCCAGCGTGCAGACTTCCTGCACGCGCGTGACCGAAGTCTTCAATTGTTCCTGTGCCAGTCTTTCCTGTGCATGCAGATCGTTATCCCATAATTCCAGCAGCACCTGCCCCTTGCGCACGCGCTGCCCTTTCTTGACCAGCAGCCCGGATATCTGCCCGCCGGCCGGCGGCGACATCTTTGCGCGGCGGCATGCGTTCACCGTGCCAGCGCGGGTGTTGCTGACAGATGCCTCCACCGTGCCGCGCTCCACCTTCTGCAACACCACCGGGATAGGCTTGCTGCGCATGAGGTAAGCGATACCGCCCACCATGGCGAAGACGATGACGACGATGAGTGCGATCTTTGCGTAGTGCAACGGGGTCTTGCCGAGTTGCGGGAAAGTCATTGCTGCTCCTGACCGTTCGCTGCCGTGATGGAACTGAAGGATGGTGCCGATGACCGGAATCGAACTGGTGCGCGTTACGAGACCGACTCCACATCGACAGCGCTAAATTATCTCTTGTTGCTCACATCGCTGAAAATTCCAACTGGCGACATTATATCCAAAGTTCTACATGCCTCACCTGTCAGTGCGAACCTGTTTCGAACCCAAACCCTCATGCGGAATATTGTGGAAACCGGCAACGACAGTGGCCGCTTGAAAAATAGATCAACGCCCGCAGGCGGACCGCGTCGTCGATGCGATTGAAATCGATAAATCGCCCACGCGGAGAAAATAAAACACCGCCATGGAACGAAGTTTCTGCCAAACTATTGCGTCGGTGGAATATCACTGAGCGCGGATACATGGGTCGCATAAACGCCGGCCCAGCTATCCCCTGCAGAGTTGATGGTCGACACCGTCAGCGTGACCCAGCCGTTACGGAAGGCCTCGCGTTCGATCCCGACGGACAACGCCGCCGAATCGGACGGAGCGCTTGCATCGAGCTTCGCGACAAAGTCCCCCACTTCTATCACCGGGATAAAGTCTGTGAGCGCTCCGTTGGCGTAACCGACGCCGTAGATTCCGCTACTCGGCACCGTGACGCCGCTAACGGGATACCTGCTGCCCTTGAGGATTACGCCGCGTGCTCCGTCAACAGCCACAAAGGCTGAGGAACGCCAGCGCGGCGGCTCCCCATCGCTGGCATCGGTGGTACTCCCGCTCCCGGGAGGGCGCCCCGAGTAGACCCAATAGAGGAAGTCCTGGAACGTATTTCCGGTGCCGGCGCGGGCCACCATCAGGGTCTTCCCGCTCGCGGTGTCGTTGATGAAGATGCCCTGGTTGACGAAGACCGGCATCGTTATCGTGCCACCAGTCCCGCCTTGACCGATGGGCAGGTTGCAGTAGGCAAGGAGGTCCTTGTTCCCGTCGGTCGGGCAAGTCAGGGAGATGTCTCGCATGTCCGTTCCCCACGCCCCCCAGAAGGCTAAATAGCGCCCATCAAAGGCAAGGCCTTCGCCGAACGTGGCGAACGTCGCTCCCGCTATGGGATTTCCACCCTGATCCGGCACGGGATCGCCGATCTGGGCGATTGCCGTGAGAGACGGCTGATCGGTTAGTGGCGCAACGTAAATACCGCCCTTCGTCGGGGCATTCTCGTTATCGAGCCCGGTAAATACGATTTTGCCGACCGCAGCGCTAGGCGGCGCCGTCGAGCCGAATGGAACCGATTGTCCCGGAATCACCGTGTTGCTATCCGCAATGAGTATGATCGGACTCCCGGGAACCGAAATATCCCTGAAGTAGACGCCGGTCTTGCCTACCGTCAGTAAAGGATTGCCGGGATCCGGCACTGTGAAATTGCCTTTGAAGGCGATGTATTTGCCGTTGGCTGCTGTGGGCGAGCCGGGGAACACATCGAATCTGGTTCCTGCCGACGCTCCCGGCACCTGAAAGTACGAGAATGCCGGCACGTTGCCGAGGACGTTGGCCGCCGTGGTCACAGTGCCATTGATCCGGATGAAGACCCCCGTGGTTCCGGCTCTCGTTTCCAGTTGAGTGACAGGATCAATATAATCCCAGACCGGTTGTGAGTTTCCGCGCGTGGCGAGCAAGCTGGACGAAATATCGATGCGCGGGATGGAAGGGGTTTCAGTAAAGCTTACCCCGAGATTGTTCGGATCGGGAACGAGCGTGGCGTTATCGACGATCGTCTGCAATGCCGGCGATGAACAGAGATCCACCACCCACACGCCTCGATGCGGCTCTGCACCCGCAGATCCGGATCCGCCAGCGATCTTGGCGCGCGCCCGGAAGACCACCTCGCCATTGCCGTTGACCGAAGGTTGGTTGTAACTGAAGAAATTCATGCTGGGATCGCCCGGCGGCGTGTACGTATTGTTCACGACAGTCACCCACTTCCCGGTCGCGTTGCTGATTGCGCTGGAACATCCACTTGCAGCGGCAGGCGGAGACGTACTGCTTCCGCCACCGCAGGTAGTCAACAAAATGACGCCGCTCGATGCAATTGCGACGCCTAGCGCACGCTTGACGAGTGCCCGGCCAACCGCTGTCCCGGCCTTCGCTGCATTCAAAACGCTTGAGATAAACATGTTAAGCCTCCAAGTAAGCCCTGCTGTTTCAGGCCACCTGTCTTGCATCGCTGTGCCGGGACTAATCCAGATCAGAACTTCCTTCGGACAAAACCCGGCAGCGCCAAGCACGGCCTGAGGGAGCGCTAAGCTCCCTCACGGCGGCAGCTGTCTAGTTGACGTTGATGTCGATTTGCGCTGAACCATCAATATTGAGAACCCCGTTGGTCACAGCACTAATGGATGTGTTATTGGGAGTCGCCGCAGGCGAAGTCGGATCGAGCGAGAACTTGATGTGCCAAAGGCCGGTTTTCGCATAAGGCACGGTCACGTTCTTGAGGTTCCAGACAAAGCCATAGGTGAAGTTGCCGGAAACATTTACCTCGGCGGCAAAGTATCCGGGGCCGTCACCTATCCAGAGGGTCTGACTAATCAGCGGCGCTTCACCATCTTTCCAGATCGTCAAGTGGGCATTCGCAGCGAACACGAACGCGCTCGTGGCAGTAGTGACAGGCACTCCGGTAGTCCCCGTGACTTCATTTATCGTGGAGCCATACAGTGAAACCATCGGATAGGTCGTCATAGGTGTAACAAGCGGGTCTATCGCCTTGGAGAGCACCATCTCGACCCTGACAACTGAAGTTGACTTCAGGCTCTGACTGACCAAGTTATCCCCCCACGTGCCGGTGACTGCCTGCACACCGCTTGCAGCGGCTTTGTCCCACTGTCCCTGCCACGCGTTGGTCGACCCTTGCTTGTAGTAGGTCACGTTGTTCCGCTCATACGTCGCTGTCGGATCAAGATACGGTAACGTAGTTGTGGGAATAACCTCCGTGCTCAGAGGACGCAGTCCGGTGCTAATGTCGGCCACAGCGGATGCCGCATTAGTCGTCCACACACTGCTAGCGGGGATAGGCAGGCCGGTTATGCCGACATTGTCAGCAAATATGAGCGCTGCCGAGAAATTGTTGCCAAAGCCGGTATCCTCTCCGCCGCCCCCGCCGGTAGTCGTGCTCGGTGTATCACTCTTTTCTGCAGTGGCCACTTCCCCGCCGGCGTTCTTCGCGCTGACAGCCCAGTAGGTTACAACGTTCGCCAAGCCGGCATTGTCTATAAACGTGAGTGCTGTCGCGGGTAGCGAAATCAGATGGTTTTCCGGCAGGAAGGCTGTCCCAGCTGTCGTGCTGCGGTACACCTCGTAGCTGGCGGGCGCATCTCCGGTAGTCGGCGGCGACCAGGCCAGGGTCTCTGACAGGCTGACCCCCGTGGTATTCATTACGGCAAGATTCGTTGGCGCTCCTGGTGCTGCAACAGTAGCGGTAGTCGTCCCGCTGCCTCCACCACCGCAACCGGTGACTGCAAAGGCCATGACCACAGATACTGCAACAGCGGCTGCGATTGACAAGAAACGCCGCCATCCAATTTGGCTTGTGTCAAAAGACGCACGTTCGCCATATGGGCGAATACGAGAAATGATGTTCATGATACTTCTCCTTTAATGTTCGTATGATGTGAAAGGTAATCGACGTGCAGGCACCGTGGCCATGCTGGTAAAGAAATAACGTTGCAGAAACAGAATGGAAATATGCGGCGATGGCAAATTGCGGAGTAGAGAGCCGGACAGGCTTCCGCCGGAATCGCTGCAGTCGCGGATCGGGCGGCGGTCGTTCAGCGCCGGCTCTGCCTGCTCAAACCATTTGGCGGAATACGCATCGGCCATTTCCTTCCGCACTGCGCAGGAAGGCGAATTGGCTTCGATCGTGTAATTGTTTTGCCTGAATGTGTTCATTTCGCGCTCCCAAGAACAATCTGAAGGAATTGCTATTCATGGGAGTACAAATTACAGCTGCATTACCGTTAAATATATACGTACGAGCACCTATCCCGCCGCGAATTGGGGTACTCGACAGTTTCAATGAGCAATGAAATAAGCAAGCGCGGAATTCGGATTGAATTGATTTTTCACGGGAGCGGGAGAGCGTGTTCGAAGCGCAACTCGTTGCGGGGTGGGAGGCAATGCGATGTCGATTTCTGCCCGAATGCGGGATGCGTAAGCTTGCATCACAGCAGGATCAACGCGCCATCAAGCACCTCTTTCGACACGACTCTTGTGATGTGCCTTTGTTGCTCGCGGTAATCTCATTTAGTCTGGCGTTCCCATTTAGGGAATCAGATTTGAGTGCGAATATTTTTGGAGTTGGGGGCTACTCTGCGAATCCGAGCCTTCCATTTGTCGGAAGGCAATTCGCGAACCGATGCCATACATCCTCGTGTGAACAGAATGTGAACGGCAAGAGACAATTGATCGGGGAGAGTCGCCCAAGTGGATGCAGCCTGTTGATTTGGAATGGTGCCGATGACCGGAATCGAACTGGTGACCTACGCGTTACGAGTGCGTTGCTCTACCAACTGAGCTACATCGGCGTTCCGGCGCGGATTATAAGCGGATAGCCTTCCTTGCGGCAACGATTAATGCCAAAGATAAGGCGCGACATCGAACGGTTGCGGCGTCCCATTGATCACATTCATCAGTAACTCGACACTCGCCGGCGACATGGTGACGCCATAACGGAAATGACCGCTGTTGATGTAAAGGTTGGACAACTGCGGATGGCGCCCGATGGTCGGTATATTGCCTGGCGAACCCGGTCGCAGGCCGGCCCAGTGCTGGATGACCGGCATGCCATGCAAAGCCGGCAGCAGCGCGATCGCACGCTGCAACAACATTGTGCGCGCCTCCCCGGTCGTGCTCTTGTCAAAACCGGCATCTTCCAGCGTACTGCCCACCAACAGATGGCCATCGCGGCGCGGAATCAGGTACAGGTCTTTTTGCAACACGATGTGCGGCAGGGGTGGCGCATCGAACTTGAACAACAGCATCTGTCCGCGTATCGGTTTGATATCGGCCTGCAAGGCATGTTTGCCAAGCAACACCTTGCTCCAGGCTCCGGCAGTCACGATATACCCGTCCGCACTGTAGCTGCCTTGCGTCGTCAGCAGTTGCCTCACCCGCCCTGCTTCCTCGACGATCTGTTTTACTTCGCATTGCTCGAAGATACGTCCGCCGAGTTGTTCCACCCGCGCTCGCAAGGCTTGCATCAAACGCGGATTGCGCACTTGGGCAATATCGGGCAACAACATGCGATCGCCTTGCACCTCCATATTCACGCCATGCGCCGTACACCATTTCTGCGCAGCCTGAACGTCGGACGGCGGCAACACCAGCATGCCGCTGCGCTGATATTCCGGGTCGATGCCTGTCGCCTGGTACAGTTCCCCGGCAAAAGCGCCGAACAACGCCATGCCGCGCAGCGCCAACCGGCTCACCTCGTCGGGGTAGTCCCATAGGCACAAAGGCGAGAGGATTCCACCTCCCGCCCAGGAGGCTTCCCGCCCGACCGAGCCGCGCTCCAGCACGGTCACTTCGGCACCATGACGCAACAGCGACTCTGCTGTTGCCAGCCCCAAGGTACCTGCACCGATCACTATAAACCTGGATTTCAAAATCACGTTCCCTCGATTGCCGGCAACGCGACAAACCGGGCGCTTGCCCGGGTTGAAACCGTCGTTACAGCAATGTTATGTCTTGTTACGAGTTTTGCATCACCACTTTTTGAAGTTGCCGCTTGATGTTTCACAAAGGTTCTTCATTGCCTGAATTGATGGACACGGTACTCCCCTTGGCCTCATCACTTCCAAAGCGGTTATTATTTAACCGGATGGAGGATAACGATGCACCGCCTGGCGATACTTGCAGGCTCGGATATTTTGAGGAAATATTCGGAACAATCCCCTTTAATTCCAAGCATTCAGTCGGACCAAACCATATTGGGATATGCTCAAATCTTTACGCGCATTGTAATCACTTCACGTAAAAAATCAGCAACGGCGACACAACAGCGCGAGGTATCAACCGCCTATCCTCAAAAAACAGCCTTTTGTCGTAAATACTTTTGACCGAACGCTTGGAACGGCTAGACTTTATTCCCAATATGGATTGGGGCTGTTGCAGAAGGATGATGAATACCATAACGACACCATTGTTGCTGCAACCACTGGACCGCCACAGGGGTGATTCGTCTTCCAGCATCTACGCACATTCCCGTACTGATATCGAGACCGGCTTCACTCTGATTGAAGTCCTGGTTGTCATTGCCGTTGCAGCCATATTGTTGTCCATTGCGCTACCGAATCTGGGATATTTCATTGCAAATGGCCGCATTTCAACTGCATCCAACGATCTGGCCAGCGATCTGATGTTTGCTCGCAGCCTGGCTTCCTCGAATCAATATTCAGCGGTTGTCTGTCCGTCGAATGCACCTACAACGAACACAAACACACCTCCAACTTCATGTAACACTGCCGTCCAGTGTTCGGTCAATCCGAACGACTGGGTATTTTTGGGCCGGATCGTGTTCATAGACAAGAATTTCAATGGAAAATGCGATGGCAGCGAAACGATAATCAGATACACCGCACCCACGCTGACACCTGACACCTCGAGTACGCCAACATCGATCGTCCCGAACTTCCCGAGCAATAACTGGATTGCTTTCAATCCTTACGGAGCAATGATCAGTCCTGCCCCTGCCGGAGCAATATCGTCAGGAAACTTCAAGCTTTGTGTTAAAGGCGCCACCCAGTGCAGGCAAATCGCAGTTGACTTTAGTGGTCGCCCCTCTATAAAGCCAGTGCCATGGTGATCGACAGACAACTTCAGGAAAAAATCTTCTTGCCTGCCATGAATACCTTGCCTGCCGAAGAAAAAGGATTCACCTTGATCGAAGTTCTGGTGACTCTTCTCATTGTCTCAATTGGAATTTTCAGCATACTGGCAGTGATCACTGTCAGCCTTCAGTTGAATTCATCGTCGGTCTACCGGACCATCGCAGCGCAACAAGCTTATGCGATGGCCGAAGCACTGCGGGCCAATCCAAGCGCCCTCGGAACGATCAATTCATCACTGGCCGTGACTTTTGCAGCTCCCGGAACGGGAGGGACCAGCACAACTTGCTGGAATGGCACAGGATGCACCCGCAATTTTTATGTTGCGACCACGCTCGATGCCTGGAACAAGCAATTGGCGGCAGTACTTCCATCCGGCACGGGAACCGTCTGCCTTGACAGCTCGCCGTACGACGGCACACCGACCAATTGGGCATGCGATGGTGCCACAAATCCTCTAGCACCCTACGTCGTCAAAGTATGCTGGAACGAATCGCGCATTGCCGCGTCATCCTCTGTCTCTGTTACGGGTGGCGCAGCCGGCGGTGGAACTTCTGCTACAGGAGGGATGCTATGCACCTATACCAGCCTGTGAAAATATCCCGCGAAACCGGGTATTCGCTTGTCGAGTTCATGGTGGCGATAACCATTTCATTGATTATCATGTTGGCGCTGGCAATCGCCTGGCAGAGCGGATTCAAGACGCAACAAAGCCAGACAGACGTGAGCCGACTGAACGAAACGGTGCGCTTTTCCATCGACTTGCTGTCCAGGGAAATCAAACAGGCCGGGCTGATCAATACTGCAACGACGATGTTGAATGAACCCAGTTTCTGCTCTACGCAGCCCATAGGGAGTTCCATTGTCGGCGTAAACGATCCCGCCACGATCAATCCGGCTGGCGCGATGACCGCCGGGCATTTGCCCTCCGGCGCTACGCCGATTCTGAACAAGAGCGACGCTATCCGCGTCCGCTATTACGGAGAGGATCCCAATGCAGGCACCACCGGAGCGACAGCATCGACAAATCTCTCGCAAGACTGTCTTGGCTACCCTGTAATTCCGGGAGCGCTGGTTGAAGATACGATGTACGTAGCAGCAGACCCAAACAACAACAATGAACCTGCCCTGTGGTGCCATACAAGTAATGTCAATGCCGCAGCCAACTCTACGCTGCCCATGGTGGCGGGCGTCGAAAGTTTGCAACTTCTCTACGGGGAAGACATTTCGTCGCCGCTGGATGGAATCGTCGATCGCTACATCCCTTGGCAACTGGTTACAAACCCTGACAACATCCTGAGCGTCAAGGTTTCCGTCGTCGCCCGTAGCCCCAATCCTGTTGCGCTAGACAATGTAACCAAAACCTTTTATCACTTCGGCGGCGCCACTGCGGGCGTAGCGGGGTCGGTCGGCTCAATCTTGCCATACACGGACCCGACAGGTGGCTCATCCGGAACTACGTTCATTCCACCTGCCAACGCGAACGAGAAAATGCGGCTGCGGCTGCCACCAATGTCTACAGAAATAGCCGTGCGGAATTTCGGCTTTTGCCAATAGGTGAACTGCAAATGAATAATTGGAAACTTAACGCGATTTGCTCCGGGCAGAAGCAACAAGGATTTAGCCTGGTCATGGCGCTCGGTTTCATGGTTTTTCTGACACTCATCGTACTCAGCATGGTCAACGTGACGAGTTCAGATGAGAAAATCGCGCGCAACTCGCGCGACAAAGACCTCGCCTTTGCGGCGGCAGAAGCAGCGCTACGCGATGCCGAGATGTATGTTTCGGGCAGTTACATGTTCCCCTATAACCCAAAATTAAACCCGGCTCTTTTTACCAACAATTGCAATAACGCCCTGTGTGACCTGAGGACGAATCCGACCAATCTCGGGGCACAGGACTTCTTCGACCCCGGCAGCACTTTGGGCAGCAAAAGCAACTTTATTGGATATGCTTCTGACGGATCCACTCACACCACCTACTCCCCACAGGTCAATGGAGTGTATATTCAGCCTCGCTACTTGATTGAAATTGTCAAAGCTACCGACGAGCCCAGTAATCCCAATGCATGGAAATACAGGATTACGGCACAGAGTGTGGGAAGGTCAAAAGATACGCGGGTCACTTTGCAGGAATTATATAACCCGTATTGATTCCTGCTCACTCCGACTTCATTTGCAGAACAAGCCATATACAGGGTGGATCTCGTTACTCCCTCTCCCACAACCGTTCTTTATCTGAAACAAACTGACAGGACAGTGCCGGTATAACTATTTGCCGAATACTTTTCGCCATTGCAGAGCCGCGCGAAATTTAAAGCGCGAAGGTTTTTATATCCTGCCGTGGTTGTGTCTCCGAAGTGGCAGATCAGAAACGCCCTCCATGCCGAACATACTCATATCATTTGATAAACAGCATAACGCTACCAACAAGTAGTACTTCCCGTTGAACTGGTCTTGGCACCCAGATTGTTCAATTGCAGAGTAGCGCAATCGGGATCGGCAAACCCATTCAACGGGACAGCTTGAATGTTGTATGAATCCGGCGCGGTAGCGACGGTAACAGTGATGGCGTACTTCCATGCGTTGATGTTGTCACCTGAAAAATTGCTCCATCCGTTCGGTTCCGGTGTCGGCGGAGCAGTGTTCACCGCATAATAAGTGTAATTATTGGTGTAATAGCGCTCTTCCATCTGTGCCAAATTGAGCATCGTGGCCTCGGCCTGATGCCGTGAAGCCCTCACCACGTATTGCCTGTAAGACGGGATGGCGATCGCGGTCAGTATCCCGATAATGGCAAGCACGACCAGAACCTCGATAAGAGTAAATCCCCTAATGCCTGTTCTCATAGCATTCCTTGGTTAGTTAAAACTGCTTCCATGAAAGACGCCCGTACTTTCCAAGCTTGTGCCTGAAATCGCAAACTGGCGCCCCCCCAGTCTCAGGCGGATAACAGGACATGATCCACGCAGAGGGAGTGTTACTCAAATTATTCAGGAACCCCCAGCCAGGCACAAAGTAATTAGTCGCATTGCAGGCTCCTGCCGCACAGGCAGTTGATGGCTGTGTCGGCATGCCGGCTGCCGGCGGGACTAGCGAAGAAGGCGGAGTAGCATCAAATGAAACCGGATTCAACGCCGCTCCGCCAACCATGGATTTGCCGCTTGCAGGCACCTGGATGGCCGTAGTAGAGCCAGGCGGAATAAAGGATACATATCCGCTTGGATTGCCGGGAATAAGGAATAGCCCTGCCGGAACAGATCCACCTGTCAAATAGGAAAGGTTATATTCGAAACCGCTCGTATTACCCGTGCATGGGTTCGTGGCCGGAGTCAATGTCGTAAACTGAACTACCGTTCCGGCCATGACCGGAGGATCCGAATGCGAACGCTCCCCATTGGCCGGCAGATCGAAGAACCAGCCAAACTGTTGAGCGGTTCCCGTTGGCGACGCGAGTTGAGTCGCCGGTGTCACGTTCGGAATGGTCGCCGGGCACAGGTTGGTCACGTTACTTGCCGCCAGAGGCGTAGTCGAGAAATTCGGCTGGCATGAGGACTGGATCGTGTAGGTTGTGCAGTTGCCCGTGCCGGCAGTACATGTAGCGCCGTTGCTATCGATGGAAAAGGTCCCGATAATCGCCTGGCGCTGCAGCGCGCTTCGACCCGCCACTGCTGCACCCTGATCCCATATCCCGTAAAGCGTATCGGTATAGAAAAGCGTACCACTCTGGGGATTCACATCCGACTGATCTATCCAGGAGCCTGTACCAAAGATGACCATGAATCCGCCATTCGGATCCCTCGCAACAGTTGGCGTGGTCGTAATTTGTTGAGCGTGCCCTGCCCCGTCTGTTGCCGAAAATAGCGGAGCCCCGGAAAGTGCGGGAGCCCATGAGGAAGGTGTGCTGGAAGTCAAATCAACTTTCCACAGATTGCCATTCCTGTCGCCGCCATAGACATAATCAATCATTCCATCCTGATTGATATCGATCGCGGTCACCGATGCGAGACCATTGGAAGCATTGTTCGGGGTACCTGGGCTTGTCAGGGCTATTTTGAAATAATTCGTCCCTAACGTCCATGGTTGGGTAGTACTCAGTTGCGGATCAACGTACAGGATATACAGATAGGCGTTGTTGTTGTTCGGATTGCCAGTCGCGTCGACACTATTGAAGCCATTCCCGAAAATCACGGCGTAGCGCTGGTTATTGAGCTTGCGGATGATAGGCTGGCTGAAAGTGTAGCCCAGGTCTGAATCGTCCTGATCCGTGAATTCCCAGAGTACATTTGAGGTGCTGAAACCCGCCACCGGGTCTGTAATATCCAGTGCATAAATACCTTTTCCGCCCGCATTCAAACCGCCGACCAATATCGTCATCCATTTGTCGTTGGTGCCATCGCAATAAGCAACGCCTGAACCATTCCGGACGCAAACATCTGACGTGACAGGGCTGCCATCCACGTAATATCTATGCGCGTAATTCTGGCTCATGAGCGTGCTGAGACCGGGGTAGGTGGCATAGGGAACATAACCGAACACCTCGGTGCCGCTATAGGAGTTGGTAAAGCCGACTACGCAACTTGTCGGCTGCGTGGAGGCTGGAGTTCCCCCCGACATCTGCGGACAACTGCTGGGGAGGTTGGTCGTTGGGTCTATATAGTAGGCAGCGTTGTATGCGTGAAGCATGCCATCGTTGCCACCCACATAGACCAAGGGCGTGCGGGAAGCATGATTTTGTGCAAAAACCTTGTACGAAACATCAGGAAATGCTTCAGACGGGGCGGCAACATAGAGCGGGTTGGAAAAGATCACATCGCCCAACTGGCCCGTCGGCCCTGTTGTATAGGATGCCAACGCAGGGCAAGTATTGGGAACCACGCTGTAGTTGCAAGAAGAACCTTCTGCCAAACGTGAGCGCCACAAATGATTAGCCTGTGAATTTGCAGTCGAAGCTCCTGTCGGGCTGGGCAGGTAAGCTTCATTGGTCATGTCTCCCCGGATGTATTTCACGCGATCGGCACCCAGACTATCCACAACTCCAAGGTCGCTCGTATTCAGCAAGCCCTGTTCATACGAATCGAAATTTGTCAGCCCGCCGCCGGAGTCGGGCGCAAACAGGATGCCTGCGTATGAAGTACGGTTGTAGGACACCACGTTACGCACGGAAGGATTGGGAAGCATCTGCGACGCAGTCCAGTTGGCAGTCGTATTGAATGTCCCCGATTGAGATACCACGAAGGCTTGCACGTTTCCCGTCCAGCCGCCCGAATTATACGCAGCCTGATAGATATACGCCCCGGTCCCTGTGTTCAGGGTTCCTGCCGACTGCGCCAAAGCCGCTTCATCGCCCTGCGCTGCGGCAATACTCTGGATCGCGCTTTTTACGGAAGCAATCATGGAAACGGGATCACCCGCGCGCAGCAGATTCTTCGGCCATTTCATATAGGCGGTAGAACTGCCGTAGTTCGTGGGCGCATTTGAAGAGCACGGAAAACTGTTGCCCAGAATCGATTCGTACCACGCGGCAGTGGAACTCCATAAACCGGAAGCATAATAAGACGGATCGCCATATTTGGCGGTTAACCAGAACTGTTTATCGAATGAACAATCCTTGCTTTCTTGAACATCGATGACAAAGGTTTTGACCGTCATGGGACTGCTGTTGGGCGCAAGATCCGGACGAATGTTATTCGTGGCTGCCCAGGCTGCCAATCCGGCCATATAGTAGCTGGCACCACCTGCTCCGGTCATGGTCGTGGCGATAGCGCCCATCCCCTCCATGGCCCCGACGACGTTGGTTGCATTTGCTGTACCTGTCGCCGCAACAATAGAGGTGCCATTGATCGTTCCAATAATTCCGGTGTCGCCTGTCAAGCTACCCATGTCTGACGGGTGAGCATTACTATTCCCATCGGTATAGGCATTACATACCGAACTGCCATTGGTGGTATACGTGCCGCCGGGCAGGCGCTTGTCACACCAGGTGTGCGCATCCCCCATCGTGATGATGTAATTCTTCTGGCAGGAGTACTTGACCGGGTCATCCCAGGTCGTGATCACCGGGAATCCGTCACTCGTTGCACTTTTCGCACCATTGTAAAAAGCGGTCGTAGGTGCGGGGGTCCCGGTTGCCGTCGTGCCGTTATAATTTCCTCCGCGAAGATATCGCAAGGTTTCATAATAGAGCTTGCCTATATCGTCGTAGGTCTTGTAATACTTGGCAGTGCTACCAAATTTGTTTATGTAATTGATGACCCCGGAATTGGCTGGTGCCACCCCCCATGGAGTCGTCATGGTCGCCGTGTCCGCGGAATCGGGGTTGTTGATGAACGTCCCATCGGTCGCAGACCACTCCGCCGAGGCGTTGGGCCCGAATCCGCCTGCCAGCAACAACTGCTGCGGCCCCAGATATTTCGCCTTGGAGCGCAATACCGCATCATCGATATCCGAAATTCCTCCGCCGCTGTTGGCAACACCGCCGCTGTTCATGAAGTAAGACGTCACTCCGAAACGCATCGCAGTGCTATTACCCTGCAGTACGCCGGTCGGTTTCCATGTCGCGTTGTCGCTGTACTGCTGACAATCGCTCTCAACGCCCACCGATGGATCGCAGACTTTTGCACGTACATTGTAGGTAGTCGTACCGCTTCCTAGCGACACGTTATAGGAGGAATAATAATAAACCGAGATACCGTAAGTTCCGGTATAGGTCGAATCATAGTAATAAGTAACAGGGCTATTTACATAATTATTAATGGTATATGTATTGACATAGTTTCTTGTATTTGTGCCGGTGGTATAAGTTGTGTAGTTTGCTGAGGGAGAAGTTGGGGATGATGAATCATAGGTATCCGTTGAGCCAGAAAGCGTGAATGATGAGCAGTAATAATATCTGGTACCGCTTATTTTAACGTTCGAATAACTTGAACATGATGCCGTGGTTGAATTCCCATCCAAGCCGGAACAGGTGGTAGTTGGGGCGCTGCCAGATATGGTGCAAGTCACATTATTGTTTGGGTAAAGTGATGAAGCCGTACCCGAAGTTGAGGCCAACCCGCCAACATTTGGTGCAGACAACGGCATCGTAGTTGCAAAGCCTTCACCGCCGGAGAAAACTCCGAAGCCGCTGCAGATATATGGCGATCCAGATGTCCCGCTGCCCACGATACTCGTGCAAGACCCGGTTGCTCCGTTCGATAACGTAGCCGTACAAGAAGTCGGAGTAGCAGGCAAGCTGTTGGCGGGACAACTCAAGGTTACGCTGCCTGCTGTCGATGTCGAAGTCAACACGCTGGATGTCACACCAGTCGGCGAATTGACAGGAACGCCACCTGAGTCATTGGCAAATGCAGTACAGGTATAAGGGCTAGTCGAAGTACCCGTACCTATATAGTTGGCGCAGTTCGTTGCGTTGCCGCTGGAAAGTGCATAGCCGTATCCAATCGAACCTGTACCGCCGCAATTGAAACCGCCACCTGAAAGCAGTTGGGG
>JGI20214J51088_10001241_pt1 | contig 17404 bp, 15 predicted proteins | sample WetSurMetagenome_FD_51088 | JGI IMG/M metagenome (IMG submission 51088) | reverse complement strand
GTACCTTAGATCGCTGAATTTCGCAGCTGACTTATGAGCGAGGAGATTCTAAAAGCATTAATGGAATTATTTGCCCTGATTGTTAAGCAGGACACAGGGATACGTATAGATGAACGTGAATATGTTTCTGACTTTCTTAAAAAGCAGCTTACAAGTGAAACTGTAACAGAATATCTTGCGCTTTTTGATGAACATGCCGGACCTCTTCTGCGTGAATCAATAGAAAAAATACCAACAGCCCCTTCTGTAAAAGACTCTGTTAAGATCCTGGGTATCTGTAAGAAGATAAACCGTACACTTAACCAGGAACAGAAAGTTGTGGTACTGATGCGTCTGTACGAACTTGTCAATTCCGACAAACAGTTCACCCTGCAAAGGATGAATATCATTAACACAGTTGCAGAAGTATTTAAAATTTCAGCATCAGAATTTTCATCTGTTGAGCAGTTTGTAAAGAACGATAATCCCGATGATCTTAATAATCCCTCAATCCTGGTTCTGACTCCCGGAAAAGAAGAATGTGATCTGTGCAGAAAAATGGTTACCGGTTATCAGAATACAACCATTATCATTCTGAGGGTAGCAAGTGTTGATCTCTATTTTATCAAATATATTTCTGCTGATCAGCTTTATCTCAACGGATTGCCCATCCGTTCGGGACAGGTTTATACATTTGCCAAAGGAGGATCTGTTAAATCGCAGCAGGGACATTCAATCTACTATAGTGATATCAGCTCTAACTTTCTCCAGGATATCATTATTCATAAAATTTCTTTCACTGCCGAGAACCTTACTTATCGTTTCAGGGAAGGACTGGCTGCGGTTGATGACGTCAGCTTTTCCGTTGAAGAGGGTAAACTTATAGGGATAATGGGAGCCAGCGGCTCAGGCAAGACAACCCTGATGAACCTCATGAGCGGTGTCCAGAAACCAACCTCAGGCAGTGTTAAAATTAACGGGCTGGAAATCACCAGGGAAAACCTTGCCCTGGAAGGGGTTTGTGGATATGTCCCTCAGGATGATCTTCTTATTGAGGATCTTACCGTTTTTGAAAATCTTTTCTTTGCAGCCAGCCAGTGTTTCAGGAATAAAAGCAAATCAGAAATTGGAGAACTTGTTGATCATACTCTTTCGACACTTGGATTGTTTGAAAAACGCTCGCTGAAAGTAGGTTCTCCCATGAATAAAATTATCAGCGGGGGACAGAGAAAAAGACTCAACATAGCACTGGAATTAATAAGGGAACCGGAAGTTCTTTTTCTTGACGAACCTACTTCAGGATTATCCTCCAGGGACTCAGAGAACCTGATGGATCTCTTACGCGATCTGACACTCAAGGGGAAGCTTGTCTTTATAGTGATCCACCAGCCGTCATCCGAGATCTTCAAGATGTTTGACAAAGTCATTATCCTTGATCAGGGCGGATGCATGGCCTATTTCGGCAATCCTGTCGATTCGGTTATTTATTTCAAAACCCTCGATGCCCAGATAAATTCGAATCAGGGTGAGTGCCCTGCCTGCGGAAATGTAAATCCTGAAACAATCTTCAATATAATTGAGACCCAGGTTGTTGATGAGTTTGGCAAGTACACTGAAAAAAGAAAAGTAAGGCCAAAGGAATGGGCAAGTACATTCAATTCAAAACATCCGCTTTCCCGGGTACCTGAAATTAAAGATCCCCCTCACAAGAACCTCGACAGACCGGGATTTATAAAACAATTACAGATATATTTCTCAAGAGACCTGAAGAGCAAGCTCTCCAACAGACAATATATTCTGCTTACCCTTCTCGAAGCTCCATTGCTTGGATTTGTATTATCATTTATAATCAGGTATATACCCGACCCCGATTCAAAGATTTACATTTTCTCGGAAAATGAGAATATTCCTATTTATATCTTCATGAGTCTTATTGTGGCACTTTTCCTGGGACTCACCATAAGCGCCGAAGAGATTTTCCGCGACAGAAAAATACTTAAGAGGGAACGATTCCTGAATCTTAGCCGGCACAGCTATCTTTTATCTAAAATCGGGATTCTAATACTTATCTCGTCTATACAATCCATTCTGTTTGTTGCAATAGCGAATCCTATACTTGGCATAAAAGGAATGTATTTTCATTACTGGCTGGCTTTATTCACAACTGCATTCTGTGCAAATATGCTAGGTCTTAATATCTCAGCTTCCTTCAATTCTGCCATTACCATCTACATTGTTATTCCGCTCCTGATTATTCCTATGATGGTTCTGAGCGGGGCGATGTTCTCATTTGACAAGCTTAACCGGAGCATCGGGAATGTCGACAAGGTGCCTCTTATAGCAGAGCTTATGCCTACCCGGTGGACCTATGAAGCTCTTATCGTTACACAGTTCAAGGATAATAAATACAGCAAACAGGTTTATACCAATTCAGGTGAAACATATTATGATCTTCAGAAGAAGATTAGTGAAGCCGACTTCAATAAGGTTCACCGTATAACAGCACTGCGTGACGCACTTGCCACCTCCCTGTTCGAATACAGGAGCAACCCTAAAAACATAGGTAACTCCGAAGATCTTATTGTCAAAAAACGCGTAAGAAAATTCAGTAAGCTTGATCTTCTGAAGAATGAACTTGAGAAAATGGCTGCAGTATNTAACATCCCGTCTTTCAGATATATTGAGGACCTCACTCCTTACGAATTCAATCCGGGTATTGCTGATTCACTTACCCGATATCTTGACAGGATTGATTTAAGGTTTAGTAAAATTTCAAATACAGCAAGTGACAGAAGAGACCAGTTTTATAATATGAATGATCTGCTCTTAAAAAAGCTTGAGAATGATTATTATAACAATAAGCTGCTTGAGCTGGTCACCAAACCATATGAGCGGAAGAAGATCCTTGTTTACAAAAATACCCTTGTACAGAATACCGACCCTATCTACCTTGATCCTTACAAGAAAGGCTGGCTAAATTTCAGGACCCATTTTTATGCCCCTTCAAAGTATATTTTCGGAATAAAAGCCGATACTTTTTCTTTCAATATTTCTTTAGTGCTTTTGAGTTCGTTGTTCCTGTATCTGGCCCTTTATTATGAATTACTTGCAAGAGCTGTAAGGTTCTTCGAAAATTTAAAATTCCGAAAATAATCTTTTAGTAGAATGTTAATAAGTTTTTTTGTATTTTTGTTTTAACTTATCGATCATCCTAAATGAAAGGAAGACTTCTTTTATTACTCATCGTTGTCTTTTTTAGTTTCTCATGCAGAAATTCAAAAAGCAAACCTTCTGAATTCGTATTCCCCCAGTCAGACTCAGTACCTGTTTCAGAAGCATTGAAATTAAGTCCTGAAGCAATCGCCGACATCTCAAAGAATATTTCATCTCCGGTTGAGATAGCGAATCTTCTGCAGACCCTTAAGGTACCTTTTTCACAGGCTTATCTTGCTGAATCAATTGATGCCAATAAACAAAGCACAAGCTTTAACAAGGCATTGAAACTTGGAATACTTGGCGCTGATCTTGGCTATCTCAACATGTATGAGAAGACAGGTTCCTCACTCGATGTTCTTTCATCTATCAGAAAAATAGCTGAGGATATTAAAGTCGGACAATTCTTTGATTTTGAATCGATAAAAAGATTATCAATGAACAGGTCCAATCTCGATTCACTTCTTTTCATTTCTATTGATTCCTATAACAAAATTGACANTTACCTGAGAAGTAATGACAGGGGTCATCTCTCAGCNCTTATGATAATTGGAGTATGGATNGAGGGTCAGTATCTGGCAACCCAGGTAGTGAGCCAATACCCCGATAAAATGCTGAGTGACCGTATAGCAGAACAGAAAATTATCCTTAATGACCTGCTGCTCCTGATCAACCCTTATTGCAATCGTGATCCTGAATTCACCAGTCTGTGTAAAGACATGCAGAGCATAAAGGATAAATACCGTGATATCAAGATCACTTATACCCAGGGAGATCCTGTAAGTGTGGAGAAAGACGGCGGTCTTACAATCAAACAGACCGAGACTAGCGTTGTGACTATGACCAAAGAACAGCTTGATGGTATCATAGAGATTACCAAGATTATAAGAGACAGGCTAATTTTAAATAATTAGTATGAAAAAGATAATAATAACTCTTACCTTTTTATTTGCCATCGGGTTCATGTCGTTCGGACAGGTTACTGACCCTCTGATAAGTAATTGCGCTGTTAATGCCGGCGCTAATGCCAAATACCTGAAAGATTTCAGAATTCAGCTTGGGAAAAGTGCAGCACAGGGTGAATTAAGATACAGAGCCAATATGTCGCTCTGGAAAAACACCAAGTACAGGTTTACAATGTGCAATGCCGAAAATTCAAAAGGTCAGCTCATTCTTGCTATCAAGGATGAATCCAATAAAGTAATTCTTTCCTCATTTGACAAGAAGTCAGGGAAAATATATTCTTTTGTTGACTTTGAATGCCAGAAGAGTGGAATTTATCAGATCAACTATGACTTCACCGAAGGGCAGCAGGGATCAGGGGTAGGTGTCGTATCAATGATAAAATAACTGCCTCACTTAGAGTGCCATAACTGTATCAGCACAACAAAAACAAAGATTAGCGAGAACAGAAGTTCCGGCACAAGTTTCCTTTTAACAGTCAGAAAATAGTGCGTAAGAAAATAGCTTACCGGAATAGCTATAATCCATATCAGCTCAACAGAGGCTGAAGGAACTGTCAGGAAGACAATCAACGAAATTAAGAATGTCCATAGCAGAAGAGAATAAGTTTTTCGTGACTTTACCTTTTTGGTATTTATCTTATTAAATAACTGAACGATACTGGCAAGAACCAGTCCGCTGAAAAATATCAATGCTACAATAGTCATTCCGGTATAATGATAATGCCCGGGCCGTGTAAACAGATTGTCCGACAAAAGACTTATTAATGCCCGGAGGTCCTTTCCCAAAACATAGTAAATACCGAAGGTTATAATATACGGAGTGAAAAGGCCCAGGATTGAAATAAAGATCTCTTTCAGGTTTCCGGTCCTGAGTAAGGCAATTCCTATTATAACCAGGATTCCAAACCAGATCAGATTTGCATAGAATAAGCTTCCCGTACTTATAAGGATCCCTGCGTCAAAATAATTATATGCTGTACCGTTTATATGATAAGCGTCCATAATCCTGATCATGGCAAAAATAAGAAAAACCGAAGCCGGGATAACAGGACTCATCAGCTGATGATCAGGGAAAAGGCCTCCGAGAAGGACATAGAATAAGGCCGGCAAAAAAGTTCTTTCACTGATAAAGAATCCATTAGTATTAAAGTTAACAATCACAAAGGACATCAGTGAGACTATTGAAAAAGTGAGGATCACCTCTAAAGTGCGACTGCCATGAATCAGGTTTTTAAGGAGCCCGTACAAAGGCATGGGATTGTTCTCATATACTGAAGCCGCATAAATGCTCCCATGAATGAATGTATTCATCCAGATACATATAAGTGTAATAATGATAAGAATTATTACTCCGGGACCCGTACCTTTAAATATGCGTAAAAGCATTTGCTATAGATCAAATCCGATATCAGTTCTGTAATAGGCTCCTTCAAAATTAATCCCGGCAGCATTTTCGTATGATTTGCTTAGCGCCTCTTTCATTGAGTTTCCCCATGAGCTCACTGCCAGAACACGCCCACCTGAAGTAACCAACTTGTCGTCTTCCTGCCTGGTTCCGGCGTGAAAAATAACGCTGCCACTGGTATTATTCAGACCATTAATTGTCTTACCTTTTTCAAAGTTCCCGGGATAGCCACCCGAAACAAGCATCACAGTTGTAACAAATTGGTCATCAATTTCAATCTTCCTTTGAGCCAGATCTCCTTGTGCAACACCTTCAATAAGTTCGAAAAAATCGCTCTTGACTCTTGGTATTACAACCTCAGACTCTGGATCTCCCATTCTGACATTATATTCAATCACGTACGGATCTCCTCCGACATTGATTAAGCCAAAGAAAATAAATCCCTTATAGATTATCCCATCTTCTGAAAGTCCATGCATTGTTGGATCGATAATGCGGTCCTTAACCTTTTTCATAAATTTCTGGCCCGCAAAGGGGACAGGGGAAACAGCTCCCATTCCACCGGTATTCAGGCCTGTATCGCCAACCCCGACCCGTTTGTAGTCTTTAGCTTCAGGAAGCAGCTTATAGGAGTATCCATCGGTTATTATGAATACCGACAATTCAATTCCCGAAAGGAATTGCTCAATAACAACTTTCTGCCCTGCGGAACCGAATTTTCCTCCCAGCATCGCCTCAACTTCCTTCTCAGCTTCATTAATATCATCCACAATTACGACTCCTTTTCCTGCGGCCAGTCCATCTGCCTTTATTACATACGGCGGCGACATGGATCTAAGAAATGCGGGAACATCGCTGATTGATTGTTTATCGAAGGTCCTGTAGGCAGCTGTTGGAATCTTGTGCCTTATAAGAAACTCCTTTGCAAAATCCTTGCTCCCTTCCAGTCGTGCTGCCGACTTATCGGGACCAATCAATGGGATATCTTTAAGCTGGTCGTCGGAAAGGAAGAAATCATGAATTCCCATTGTCAAAGGGGCTTCAGGGCCCACAATAACCAGATTAATATGGTTATCAAGAACCGCAGCCTTAACCTCGGCGAAGTTCTCGGGATTGATCTTAAGGTTTGTGCCGAGTTCAGATGTCCCGGCATTTCCGGGACCAATAAAAATCTTACTGATTTTTTTGCTTTGTGCCAGTTTCCATGTGAGGGCATGTTCCCTTCCACCTGCACCCAGAATAAGAATATTCATATCTCAGGAAATATTTTATCATTTCAAATGTAACACTTCATTCTGATAAATAATATTCCTGCTGAGAAAACTCTCAACTGAGGTCGACTGTCTGACTGTATTTTGAAAATGTCTGCATAACAGCATATACATATGTTTTTGAAACCGGGATATCAGTAATTGAAGGATTGTCAAATTCAAGTTTAAGACCATCTTTATCTTTTCTGATAACCTTAACCTTTTCAAAGTTAACAATATACGACCTGTGACATCTGACAATCTCGGTGCCTGAAAAGATTTCCTCCATTTTTTTTAGTGTATCCCTCAGAAGGTATTTAGATACCTTACCCTTATTCAGATAGCAGATATTAACATAGTTCTCAGCAGATTCAAGATAAAGCAGGTTCTCTTTCTTGACTGAGAACTTAAGAACTCCCTTGTCATCATAAAAAGGGATCATATTTCTTGGATTATCTGAATAGGATGGTAACTCAGCCATTCGTTCTATCTGCTCTTTTTTATCACGCCATGAAAAGTACAGCCAGAGTATTGAGTAAGGCAGCAAAAGAACCAGTGCAGTATTACGGGAAGAATTTTTTACAAGATCAGTAAACAGCCTCGTGTCTTTCAGTATCAGCTTTTCAAAAAGCGCATATGTAAAGGCCATTGAAAAAACCTCAGCACCTATCCATGCAAGGTATTGCCACAGATTGATGATATGCTTTTTGCAAACGTGATACATTATGATACGGCTTATAACTACAACCAATACTCCTACAAGAATTATAAGGCTGGAAAAAGTAAAAAACTCAAAGCTTGTGAGGATGTACCACCTGTCTGCTCCGAACGGCGAGTAAGTATTAATGAATACCAGGGCAAACAGCGACGTAAAGAGTATCAGTCTTACGATATTCTGCTTCTCATTCAGGTACGCCGGAATTGGTTTCTGGAAGTCGAGCATCGGAACAAAATAATTTGAGAGTAAAATTACGAATTTTCTTACTTTAAATGGAGACAAACTGGTGTCGGGGCTATCACTCAATAATAAATTCCGTCACAAATAATTGAATTATATCCCGGAATATGGGGTTTTATCCCTTTGGAATTTCATCCGACACATAATTTTGCACAGAATGTCTGCGTCTGCTTCCTTTGAGTAAAAATCGGGCGAAAACACTCATGGAGTATACTAAAACTTATAGCGATCTGAAATCAATTTTCAACATTAAAGAGAGGATAATTCAAATCCCTGATTCTGAAATTGATATTTATAATATTGATTTCAGGTCTGATATTTCACCCGATGATCTTTTAAGTGAAAATGATTCGTCTATAGCTGAAAACCGTTCATTTGTCTACCCGGTATTTGCGCCCCGGTATTTAAAGAGTGACAGGGTAATTCTTTTACTTCATGGTTTAAATGAAAGAAGCTGGGTGAAATATCTTGTCTGGGCTTATTATCTTGCCAGGCAGACAAACAGCTTTGTAATTCTGTTTCCGATAGCATTTCATATTAACAGGTCACCTGCTGTGTGGAGCGATCCAAGGGCGATGATTAACTTCATGAAAGAGAGAAATGCTTCAATCGGAGATATCAGCAGATCGAGTTTTGCTAATATTGCACTCAGCAATCGCCTTACTGAAGATCCTATGCGTTTTTTTAAATCAGGATATGAAACAACATCCGATATAACAAAACTGCTCTCTTCTGTAAAAAACGGGGAACATGAGGTAATCCCAAAAACAGAAAACTTCAATATTTTCGCCTATTCAATCGGGGCATTTCTTGCTGAGATAATGATGATGGGCAATCCTCAGAACCTGTTGTCAAACTCAAAACTCTTTATTTTTTGCGGAGGATCTGTCTTCAGTAATATGCAGGGCTCATCAAAATTAATCATGGACAGTATTGCATTCAACAGGGTATATAACTACTTTCTTTATGATTTTGAAAAAACCCTGACGGGGAAAAGTCCTCTGGTTGAATTTTTGCATACCAGTCCGATAGGAATGGCATTCAGGTCAATGATTGATCTCGAAAGATTCAAAACCTTCAGGGAGAATATCCTTAGAAATCTGAAGGATCAGATTCATTCACTCTCGCTTCTGAAAGATTCAGTAATACCGAGCAAAGGCGTGATTTCCACTCTTCGGGCTTCAGGTAAAAAAGATGTCGTTGACATCTGGGATTTTTCATATGAATATTCTCATGAAAATCCTTTTCCCATACTTGATAAAACCCTGTCAGAAAAAGTTGACTACTGGTTCGAAAAAGTCTTCGCAGAAGCTACTTTATTTCTTGCTTAAAAGCCTTAAAAACCAGCGGGATCCTTTGTGTTCCTTTGTGGTAAATTTGATTTCATCTTTAATCTGCCCGAATCTATATCCCTCTTCTGAGGCATAATCGAGAAATTTCTGAATGATAGTATTTGCACATGATCCGGAGTTATCATGCAATACAATTATCGAACCGGGGCGAAGTTTACGTTTTAATGTATTCAGTGTTTTCTCAGGTCCAAAGGCTTTGTCAAAATCATAGGCCATAAGGTCCCAGAACACAAGCTTGTATTTTTTTAAGAGCCTCATCTGGGTGAACGAGATTTTCCCGTATGGAGGCCTGAAAATATTACCCGAAGTAAGTTCCGATGCCTTTTCAACATCAGCAACATAATCTGTGGTTCCTGTTTGCCAGCCATTAAGATGGTTGTAGCCGTGATTACCTATTGAATGTCCTTTACTGCGGATAAGTTCTGTCAGATCAGGATATTCTGAGGCGGCTGATCCTGTACAGAAAAAGAATGCAGGGATGCTATTCTTTTCAAGTATATCAAGTAAATAANGGGTTGAATGGGGGTCGGGCCCGTCATCAAAAGTCAGATAAAGTATCTTTTCAGTTGTCTTCACCCTGAATAACACATCAGGATAAAGACAACCTGCCAGAATACCGGGCCTTATAAGCCGCATATCAGTTTATTTTGCCGAATAGAGTTTCCCGTAGTAATTATTAATCTGTGGTTCAATAGTCAGTACTATTGAGTCTAATTTCAGCTTAACAGCCATGTTATAAATGTCGAGTAAGCTCTGCATGTTTATTCCCATCGGATAATCGAGGCCGAATCTTTCCCCTGGCTGAAGACTGATACAATATTCGAGATATTCCTTTGAGTAATTTATAATATCATTCAGCAGTTTCTCTCCTTCAGCCTTTTTGCCGGCTTTAATAAGAACTTCAGCAAGCATAATTGAAAAGAAGTCGTGGGGCATCTTTTTAGCCGGTACAATTTCGAGACCACGGTGCACTGCCTCGATAGCCCTTACTGTATCACCTTTTTCAAGCAATGCCTTGCCTAACGTTCCAAAGATCCGCCTGTAATTACTGAACATCCTTTTATTATTCTCATCGAGATATACTGACGGATCCGCAGCATTTCCCCATGAGAACTTATTCATCATATTATCGTACATCCTGTCGGGATCGATAATCCCGAATTCACCCTGCTCGGGTTTACCGGTTTTTACCGGGGCAATACGGTAAGCAAGTCCTTCCTGGATAAAATACTTCTCAAGTCCCTTGTACTGTGTTGATGGAACTGTAGTTGAAAAGTATACAGGCCTGTTCCAGTTGTTTGTCGACAGGAGGTCCATGATAGCCAGATCTCCCTTATATGCATCCTGATCGGAATATTCCCATATCATCGGGGAAACAATTCTGTCTTTAAAGCTGCTCTTCACGGTGCCGTTTGCCAGTACTTTCGCCGAGTCAACGTCAATGATAAATTTGTTTGCAGGTATATAATTTCCATAGTCTCCCCTACCGCTTATATCAACTTTATACTTGCTGTCGTCAGATCCTACAAACTGGACAATTTCTTTGAGGTTAACAGGTTTATCGACCCTGTTACCGACAGGAAGCTGCTCCCTTACACCCTCGATGTATTTATCAGGAGTCAGAGTAAGCGGCATCGGATCGGAACCATAAGCTTTCTGACGCATCATTTCAATATACCAGCCTGCCTGAATGTAACTCAGGTTAGCGACACGAATGTCAGTTCCGACACCTTCAACGTCCTGGTTATACCAAACAGGGAAGGAATCATTATCACCATAAGTAAAAAGAATACTGTTTTTCTCGCACGATTTAAGGTAATTGGCGCCGATATCTCTTGCAGTATATCGCCCGGCTCGGCTATGGTCATCCCAGTTCTGAGCGCCCATAAGAACCGGCACCCCGGCCATAAGAGCAACAAATGAGACTGCCAGTGAGACTTTGTTTCCAAGATATTTCTCCAACGTCTCATATACCAGCATAAATCCAATGCCGATCCAGATAGCAAAGGCATAAAATGATCCGACATAAGCATAATCACGTTCCCTTGGCTGGTTAGGAGATTGATTCAGATAAACGATAATAGCCAGACCAGTCATAATGAAGAAGGCCATCACAATCCAGAATCCGGAATTATTTCTCTTATATTGCCAGAACATTCCGGCAAGCCCGAGAAGAAGAGGAAGGAAAAAATATTTATTGTTTCCCGGATTGGTTTTGAGGTCACCTGGTATTTTGTCGAGACTGCCCAGCCTCGCTTCATCGATAAATTTTATACCGCTTATCCAGTTCCCGTAAATTGGATTCCCGTTGCCCTGTATGTCATTCTGCCTTCCGGAAAAGTTCCACATGAAATACCTCATGTACATATAACCAACCTGATACCGGAAGAAGAAACGAATGTTTTCAATGAATGTGGGTATGACTATTGCCTTTTTATCAGAACCCGAATCGATAGAATATTTTGTACCTACAACTTTCCCCCAGTATTTATATGAGCTTTCATGATCGGGATCCCTGCTGTACATCCGGGGAAATGCTGTTTCAAATTCCGAACTGAAGAGAGGTTCTGAAGTGTAATACGGTTTATATTTCCCGTTTATCTTATTATATCCGGCAACAACTTTCTTCAAATCAGTGGCCGGAGCACTGTAGTAGTTCCCATAAAATTTAGGGGCGCTGCCATATTGCTTCATGTTAATATAATATGACAATGAAAAGACATCAGAAGGATTATTCTGATTCATCGGTGGCTTTGCTGAGGATCGGATCATGATCATTGCATATGATGAATACCCGATCATGATAACAGTAAATGAGGTCAGAATAAAATTAAGGATAACCCTCTTTCCTTTCAGCGAGTAATAAATTCCCCAGGCAAGTCCGGCAAACAGAAGTAAGATGAAGAACAGGAGTCCTGTGTTATAGGGCAATCCGATAACATTAACGAAAAACAGCTCAAACCAGCCTGCAACTTCTGGAATTCCTGGCATTAGTACAAATACCATCAGCCAGAGCAGGACGAGAGCAAGAAGTGTTGCCTTTATCAGCCCGTTGCGAGTGACTTCAAACATTCTGAAGTAATATACATATACAAGGACAGGGATTATCAAAAGGTTCAGGCGATGCACTCCCAGACCCAGTCCCATTATATATGCAATCAGGATTATCCATCTTCCTGAATATTTTTTATCAGCTTCATCTTCCCATTTAAGCATGGCCCAGAAGACCAGTGCAATAATAAGTGAAGAGAGTGCATAAAGCTCTCCTTCCACTGCTGAAAACCAGAATGTATCAGAAAAAGTATAAGCCAGTGATCCTATAATACCACTGGCAAGAATAGCCGGAACATGGGTTGAATCAAGGACACCGTCTTTAGTAAACACCTTACGCACAAGATGTGTGATCGTCCAGAAGAGGAACAGAATGGCGAATCCGCTGCAAATTCCTGAAAGCGTATTTATTGTAACTGCCACTTTCGTCGTGTCGCCTCCTGCAAAAAGAGTAGCTACACGGCCCATCATCAGGAATAACGGTGCTCCGGGAGGGTGACCCACCTGAAGTTTAAAGGCGCAGAGGATGAATTCCCCGCAATCCCAGAAACTCACGGTCGGTTCACGCGTGATCACGTAAACACCTGTGGAGATGACAAAAATTAGCCACCCTGTAATGTTATTCCAGCGGCGGTAGTTTCCCCAAATTGAATCCATAAAATGAATTGTTTTTGTTTAATAGATTGAACAAAGAACGTAAAAAAAAATCAGATGAGGTCAATCAGGTTTCTAATTAACATCTCTTTAACTTAATAATAGTATGATTTCCCTTCGTGTTCCTTTGAGTCATCCTTAGTGTTCCTTTGTGGTTAAATTATTCGTTTTACCACAAAGGGACACAAAGGGCAGCACGAAGGGGCACAAAGGGAATTTGTAATGGCATTCGATGCCTGTAAATGAAAATATTAAATGAAATATCTCCATGGCCTTGACTTCCAGTATTCACCTGCATAATCCACCCCGATTCTCGCGCTGATTTTTAAAGGAGGTTTTAACCCTGTGTCTTCAATCCATATTCGTTCGGAATTTACCAGGTCCTCCCCGTAAAATGATTTATCAATTCCGAGTGATCTGGTTAACTTGCCCGGACCAGCAATATCCTCCAAACCTCTTAGAAGAACTGCCTGAGGGATTCCTTCATTTTCTGTAACAATATTAAGCATCCAGTACATGCCGTAAATAAAATAAATATAGAGCCTGCCGCCCTCATGATACATTATTTCAGTTCTGCCTGTTCTTCCTTTCGATGCATGGCATGCCATGTCTTCAGTCCCTCTGTAAGCTTCAACTTCAGTTATAATATATCGTCCAAAAGATCCGCCGGGCAGTCTGACAACCATNGTTTTCCCGGGAATCTCAGGTGCAACATCCAGGACATCCCTTATATAGAAGTCCCGGGTCAGTNTTATCCCCGTAGTCATATTTTCAGTAAGGAATTTTNTTTTCGAGTTCATCCCATTTTCTGAATACTTCTTTTCCGCCCTCATCATCGAGTCTGATGAATGAGATAGTGCGCTCAGAAGGATCAAGCATGATCTCATTATATATCAGCCTGTCGCTGAANCCTGCTGCCTCAGCGTCTGCTCTGTCGCAAGAATATACTACCTTTTTTATTCCTGCCCAGTAAATTGCACCGAGGCACATGGGGCAAGGTTCACACGAAGAATATAGTGTGCAGCCTGAAAGATCATATGACTGAAGCAATGATGAAGCCTGCCGGATTGCCAGTATCTCAGCATGAGCTGTGGGATCATTATTAAGTACTACTTTGTTTCCGGCTTCAGATATTATTTCAGTGTCTTTCACTATCACGGCGCCGAATGGCCCCCCNCCTTCCGAGATATTTTCTGAAGCCAGTTTGATTGCTCTTTGAAGAAATAATTTATCGTTTGGCATTAGTCTTTTTATGATAATAAGTAAGATATGTATTATAAATTCCTGTTACGCCCGAAAATCAATTACCGTGATATCGCTCCCAGCTCGCAAAAATAGCCTACTTTTGCATTACAAAAATAAAATCTCATCATATTTCTTTTTTTTTTGGAAATATGTTGTATTTTTGCAGACCCCAAAATAATGGGGCAATTACATCAAATATAAGTGTATCAATTAAAAAATCAGAACTAGTGAACACCTTAAGTTATAAAACAGTTTCAGCAAATAAAGCTACTGTGAACAAGGAGTGGGTAATTATTGATGCTGAAGGAAAAGTTCTTGGAAGGCTNGCATCTCTGGCAGCTTCTATGCTGAGGGGAAAGCACAAAACCAATTTTACTCCTCATGTTGATTGTGGTGACAATGTTATTGTAATCAATGCTGAAAAAATCGATCTGACAGGTGAAAAGTGGTCAGATAAGGTNTATGTAAGGCACACTGGTTATCCNGGAGGACAAAGGTTTACCACAGCGGAAGCTATGCTGAAGAAAAATCCTATAAGTCTTGTGGAGAAAGCTGTAAAAGGCATGTTACCTAAGAACAGGTTGGGAAGTGCACTTTACAGAAATTTGCATGTNTATGCAGGAAGTGAACATCCTCATGAAGCACAGAAACCAAAAAAAATTGAACTTTAAAAAATATTAAGCAACAGGTATGGAACCAATCAATGCTCTTGGAAGAAGGAAGGCAGCTGTAGCACGCGTATATTTAAGCGATGGCAAAGGTAAGATTACTGTCAACGGCAGGGATTATAAAGAATATTTCGGAGCTGAAACACTTCAGTATGTTGTGACACAGCCTCTGGTTCTTTTGAACGCAGTCGACAAATATGATATCAATGTCAATCTCGATGGTGGTGGAGTTAAAGGGCAGGCTGAAGCACTTCGTCTGGGAATCTCAAGAGCTCTCATCATTATAGATGCTGAATGCAAATCGAAGCTTAAAGCTGAAGGATTTGTAACACGCGACCCGCGTGAAGTTGAAAGGAAGAAACCTGGTCAGCCAAAAGCTCGCAGGAGATTCCAGTTCAGTAAACGTTAGAATCAGAATATCACTTTATAGATGCAGGTTTAGTATCTAAATTGGAAAGACTCCCGTTCTCCGGGGCTACTTTTCAATTGATTTTAAAGAATGTAAACTTAAAATAATCAAAAATGCCAAGAACTAATTTTAAAGAATTACTTGATGCAGGTGTACATTTCGGACACCTGAAAAGAAAATGGAATCCTGCCATGGCTCCTTATATTTTCATGGAGCGTAATGGCATTCATATTATTGATCTCGAGAAGACAGTTGTCAAAATCGACGAGGCAGCTTCAGCAATGAAACATATTGCCAGATCAGGCAAGAAAGTACTGTTTGTAGCTACCAAAAAACAGGCAAAAGAAATAGTCGCTGAGAAAGTCAAAGCAGTCAATATGCCATACGTTACAGAACGCTGGCCTGGTGGTATGCTTACTAACTTCCCTACTATCCGTAAGGCAGTTAAGAAAATGGGATCAATCGACAAAATGGCAACCGACGGTACATTCCTGAACCTTTCAAAACGTGAAAGATTACAGGTTACCCGCCAGAGAGCAAAACTGGAAAAAACACTTGGAAGCATAATAGATCTTACCAGGCTCCCTTCTGCACTTTTCATAGTTGACGTCACAAAAGAACATATTGCAGTTAGAGAAGCTAAAAGACTTGGCATACCTGTATTTGCAATGGTTGATACCAATTCTGATCCTTCGGATATCGAGTTCCCAATCCCTGCAAATGACGATGCGTCAAAATCTATCTCCCTGATCATTGGCATTCTTTGCCAGGCAATTGAAGAAGGCCTAAGTGAAAGGAAACTCGAGAAAGATAAAGAACCTCAGCTTAAAGACAAAAAGGTTATGAGGAGAGAACTCGAAACCAAAGACATTCCTGCTGCTATCATAGAAGCTATTGTTGAAGAAGAGGAAGAAGTTGAAGTTGATGAGGATCTGGCTGACGAGGCTGATGACGATGATGATATCGTTAAAGTACTCGATGAGACTGACGAAGAGATATAAAAAATAATATTTAAACTTATAAAGATATAGATATGGCTGCTATAAACGCTGCTGATGTTGCTAAACTGAGAAGAGTTACCCTTGCAGGCATGATGGACTGTAAAAAGGCGCTCGAAGAGGCTGATGGCAATTTTGACAAGGCAATTGAAATTATTCGTAAAAAAGGACAGGCCGTTGCAAACAAACGTGCCGACAGAGACGCTACAGAAGGCGTAGTATTCTCAAAAGTAACTCCTGATGGAAAAATGGGAGCTATAATCGTCCTCAACAGTGAGACTGATTTTGTAGCAAAAAATGCTGATTTTATTGCATTTGCAACAAAAATAATTGATCTCGCACTTGCTAAAAATCCTGCTAATCTTGAAGGACTCTTAGCTCTTCCACTTGATGGAGGTACAGTTTCCTCAAAGATAGTTGAGTATTTAGGTATCATTGGTGAGAAAGTAGAACTTTCATATTATGAAAAGATCGAAGCACCACATGTACAGGCATACATTCACCCGGGAAGCAAACTTGCCACCCTGGTTGGTTTCACAAAAGCAGGAATTGACGTTCAGGTTTATAAGGACATAGCAATGCAGATTGCTGCTATGAACCCTGTAGCTGTAGATAAAGATTTTGTAAAACCTGAGACTATTGCCCAGGAGATTGAAATCGGAAAAGAACAGGCAAGACGTGACGGCAAACCTGAAGATATGCTTGAAAAGATAGCACAGGGCAAACTTGCTAAATTCTTCAAGGAAAGCACCCTGCTCAATCAGGATTTCGTGAAGGACAATAAAATGACTATCAAACAGTATCTTCAATCTGCAAATAAGGACCTTACTGTAACTGATTTCAAACGTTACTCTTTAAATTTGTAATACGTAAGTTCATATTTCAATATCTTGTGGCGCTTCAGGGCGCCACTTTTTTTTGCATACTACTGAAGTGCCAGGCGAAGTTTTATACTGATAAAAACCCTTTCTATGGGTAAGAAAACCGGAATGGTAGGTGACAGATTGGATTTTATCAGTTCTATATTTCAGAGCATTAGTTTAATTCAATTAGTTTTATATATTTGTTAATACAAAACATAAAGCAAACTATCTATACATAACGAAAAAAAAACCACTAAATGAAAGAACAGTCAAATAGCAATTTACGGATGGGAATGACCCTAATGTTAATGATCTTTTTTATTTTCGGATTCATTACCAATTTTAACATTGCTTTAAAAGATCAGGTTCAAGCAACCTTTCAGTTGAGCAACTT
>JGI20214J51088_10001239_pt1 | contig 17424 bp, 15 predicted proteins | sample WetSurMetagenome_FD_51088 | JGI IMG/M metagenome (IMG submission 51088) | reverse complement strand
TCAGCGGTTTCGGCTTTGCAGCCAGTTACTATGGTTTGCCTGATATAGGTTTCATTGCGTGGCCGGACATTGTCGCCTTGGTGCAACGCATCAGAACCGTCTTGCCCGCACATCATATTTTGGTTGACATCGACGACGGTTATTGTGATTCGGAAGTGGCCTGTCATGTAGTTTCGTTGCTTGAAACATCGGGCGCCTCGGGTGTTGTCCTTGAGGATCAGAAACGTCCACGCCGCTGCGGCCATTTCGAGGGAAAACAGATCATGGAACTCGAGGAGTATCTCGACAAGCTCCGCAGAGTACTTGCCACCCGGCGCGATCTGTTTGTCGTGGCTCGGACCGACAGTTCTGATCCAGCAGACATCGCGCGCCGCGTGCAGGCATTTGCAGAAGCTGGCGCGGACGCTGTTCTGATCGATGGGCTGAAGAGTCTCGACCCCATTCGCCAATTGAGGAGGCTTGTGAACCGACCGTTTTGTTTCAATCAGATCGCCGGCGGAAAATCACCGTCCCGCACTTTGAGTGAACTACGTGCGGCCGGTGTCTCACTGGTGATTTATAGTACGCCGTGCCTTTTCCCAGCACAGTCGGCAATCGAGGATGCCATGAATGCGCTAAAGACAAACGATGGCTCCCTTGCGGGAAGCCGGGTCGGTGTTCAGGAATGCACAAAGATTCTCTCTGATAATCTCGCACGGCGCGATTCTGTTGACATAAAGCAATAAAGGAATAACGGAATCTTCTCAAAACCGTCTGATGAAAAATGGCTATTTTGGCTACGTTGTGAGGGAGGACTTGTTAAATTTACTATGGTCATTTTAAAAAACGCGGTTCTTGATCAGCCTGCAAAATCACGCCACGCATCTTCACTGTGTGTTGGAGAACAATGAAGATAATTAATTTCATAGACCCGTCCGAAGGCATCAGAAAAATGTTAGAGCATAGGGGTTTTAGGAACTCAAAAAAAGACCCATGCAAAATGTATATCTTCGGTGAGAAGGGTAGCAACAATGATTAATACAAGTACGTTAAGTATAAGTAAATTCATTAAATTTATTCTTCTGTTTGCAATAACGAATCTGGCTGTTTTTTTTCTCTATCGATTATGTTTTCTTAAATTTTTGATTGCTGCACCTATCATAGGCAACGTGCACCTTTTTTTATCTGGCTTTAGGCTTGACCTCGCGCTGTTTGGATTTGAGCTGGCTTCTTTCATTTTGGTGCTGTTTTTGTGGAAAAAAATTAAACTGCGTTATATTTTTCTTGCCTTGCTGGCTATAACATTTATTCATATTATTGCCTGTGCTGCTAATTTTTTCATCCTTAAGGAACGCAACCAGCAGTTTGGTGAACTATTGGTTGAATATATAACGAGCCCTGCAGACATACTGTTCACCATTGGAACCTTTCTGGCTGAAAATTCCCTCGTTGCTTTTTGTATAGTGATATTCGCAGCCGTCATGATGTATGCCGCCTATCTCGTGTATACACGACCATTTTTTAAAATAGATTTTGCTCCAAGGAGCTCTATAAAAAATATCGTTACCCTGGTATTTATTCTCATTCTTTGCGGCGTTTGTGTATTAGAACCGGTCCGGATCAACAAACGTAAGCGTTCACATGGATGGACAATAGCCCTTATTCACCCTGATAATTATAATATAAAAAGCAACTATTTTTTAAATCAGGCCATCCACAATCCGTTGTTTGAGTTTGCTTCTGTAGATATCCATCATGCTTTCAGTTTTTCCCCCAGAGAGTATTTAGATCATGACACTGCCATTCACCTTTGCTCGTCATTGATTGGCAGCAATACAGAGAACACAATCTATCCTTTCCTGCGTAAAATTATTTTCCCCCTTGATCTTGGCATCCGTAATGTCATTATTCTTCAGGTGGAAGGATTAAGCGAGGTTTGCTTGGAACAAAAAATTGATGGCCGCTATGTTATGCCGTTTCTGCACAATCTAAAAGAGCATTCATTATATTTTCCCAATACCATACAGATAGCCGGAAATACCTCAAGCGGACTGTTTTCAACAGCAACAAGCATGCTCAAAGAATTCTCGGAAAAAACAAACGAACGGTTTACCCCATACGAAATAAACGGATATTACGGCACGCTCCCTCGAATTTTAGGGCCAACCCGTTACCGTCATTTTTACTTCCAGGCATTCCGGCAGGCCGAAAAAAAATTCCGGTCATTTATGGCAAATCAGGGGTATGAAACCTTTGAGTATAATTATTTCCGGGAGCGTCTTGACAGAAAAAACAAGCTCAAAGAAAGCAACGCTATGCTGGGAATATTTGACGGGCCATTTCTTGAAGAGTGTGCCGATATCCTTGCGTCACAGAAAGGTTTTTTTACCGCTCATATTATGACAAGCACCTCCCATTCACCATGGAAAATACCGCAATCTTTTCAGGGCCCATTTTCCACAGGATGGGCAAATGCTTTCAATTATGTTGATGCAAGCATAAAAAATTTCCTTGAGCTCCTTGGGGACGATCCCGTAAAATTTAACCAGACGCTGTTTGTCATTGTTGCCGACCATGCAAGCGTTGGCTCAAAAGATGTTATTGAAAAAATAAGAATTCCCTTATTTTTTTATACTCCTGCGCTTGAAACACATAAGCTGTGTGAAAAATCAACGACCTATGTCAGCCAAATGGATATCCTCCCTACGATACTTGCTCTCATTGGTGGCGAGCATAGGTATAGCGGTATGGGGCAAAACCTCCTGCACAAGGGGCTGCACAACGGGGTAATAAGCGGGTCATCTCACTCGTTGTTTTATATAAAAGATTCCTATTGTTTAGAATACGACCCTTACCAGGATGTTTCAGCCCTGTTTAAAATAATTGACAATCAGCGTGATCCTGCAGATATATCGCGGGAGCATCCTGAGGTTTGTGAGCAGATGAAACATGAATGTATTGCCCAAATTGAAGCAGCCCGTTTTTTAAAAAAAGAAAAAAGAGTTTTTCCGTTTGTCTTCTTCTAACTTTTGATACGTAACACACCATAACCTTATATCACATTACTGAATTTTTTCCATTTCTTCAGGCCTGACAATAACCAAAGTATACCGATTGAGGTCTAAATATTTTTTTGCCGCCCTTTGCACATCTTTTACAGCGACCTTAAGTATTTTATCAAGGTACATCTCGGAGTAGTCGTACCCCAAGCCATAACGTTCATTGAATGCCATATCTGCAGCTATAGATGCATTGGTCTGGTGTTCGATGCTAAAATTTCCCACCAAATAATTTTGAGCTCGTTCTAATTCTTTCGGGCTTACTTTTTCCTCGGTAATCTTTTGGATTTCTTTTTTTATTCCTTCAATGGCTTTTTCCACCTTGGAAGGTTCACAGCCAATATAAAAAGCAATATATCCTGGGTCAATCCCCTCCCAAGCAAAGGAGGTTACTACATAGGCCAAGCTCTGCTTATCACGAAGCTCGGTAAAAAGNCTGCCTCCCTGACCGGCAAGAATTGTGTTTAACACATCCAAGGAATACTTATCAGGATTTGTTATATCTACCCCGGGAAATCCCAACATCACCTGAGCTTGGGCTTTTTTCCCTTGTTTTATTTCTTTTTGGCGGATAACAACCGACTTTGGTTCTTGGGATACTGTTGGGTAGGCACAAGGTAGCTCTGAAAATCCATGAAAAAAAGCTTCGACCATTTTCTTGGCTTTATCTGCCTTCACATCTCCCACAATAGTGATAACCAGGTTTTTAGATCGCACTAAACTACCATAGTACTTCTCCAACTCCTTGGAGGTCAGTTTGCTTATAACTTCCTTCGTCCCCAAAACATCCATCCCATAGGAATGGTTTTCAAAAAAGAAAGCATCAAAATTTTTGCGGATAAAAGAAAAAGGCTGATCTTTCTCCTGCTCGATGGCGGCTATGATATCTGCTCGTTTCTTCGCTAACTCTTCTTCTGGGAAAGAAGGGTTGGTAAGAACATCAGAAAATAACTCTAATCCCTGCTCAAAAAACTGACTGAGGATTGTGCAGGAAACTCCAAAGCTGTTCCGCCCTGAAAATCCGCTCACCTCTCCGGCCATTGATTCAATTTCCTTCGCAATATCGAGTGCTGAACGCTTCTTCGTCCCCTTAGTAAACATTTCAGCAATAAAATTGTTGATTCCATTGTTCTCTTTTTTTTCAAAGCGAATACCACCCAAAAAAACTGCCTGCATTGAAACTATGGGTAAATTCCGATTTTCCCGAATAATCAAGGTAATGCCATTGGGGAGGATAAATCTTTGGGTTGCCGGAGAAGCGGTAGCCGAAGACAAAGCGGCTGGCTTTTCCAGCTGAGCAATTGAGGCCTTAATCTCCTCGTATGTGATAGGAGAAGTGTCCTTTTCCGGAACAAGCAGTCCAATAGTGGCGTTTTGAGGAGTAAGATAATTCTGCGCTACTTTAATAATATCTTGAGCAGTTACCTGATTTATCCGTTCCACATATGTTTGTTCAAAGGCCACATCTCCCACAACAGTTTCAAAATAACCGAGCTGGCGCCCTTCACCCTGGATGGTTTGTTGACTATAGAGAAAATCGCTTGTTAGTTTGAGTTTGGCCTTTTGAATTTCTTCTGAAGACGGTGGTTCATCCTGAATCCGGTAAAGCTCTTGAAAAATTTTTGTTAAGGTCGGCTTAGCCTTATCCCCCTCCAACAGGCATCCGATCATCAAGACCCCTGGATCCTTGGGGGTAAATGNGGAAGCATCAATAGAATTTACCAACCCTGCCTCTGATTTTACNTTTTGGTAAAGGCGGGATGATTCACCATCTCCAAGGATTGAAGCCAATACATCCAGAGGATAGAGATCGTTGTGGTTAATGGCAGGGATATGGAACGCCATTTCAAGATAAGTTTTTTGAACATCCTCCGGTAAAATGACGCTCCGCATTTCTCCTTGCGGAGGCTCGGCAGGCCTTTTTGGAGTCGCCTTGATATGAGAAGTAAAATTCAAAAAAAGTTTTTTTATGGAAGCCAGGGCCTCCTCTGACCTGAAATCTCCGGTTACCACGAGAGCCATGTTATCCGGAGTATACCATTTACGAAAATATTCCATCACCTGTGCCCGATCAAAACTTTGCACCGTCTTTTCGAAACCGATGATCGGCCGTCGGTAAGGATGGACCGTATAGGCAGCGGAAAAAATGGCTTCATCGAGCTTGGTTGAAGGCTCATCAGTCCGCATTCTGACCTCTTCCAGAACGACTTCTTTCTCTCTTTTAAGTTCTTCGGGATCAAAGGAGGAGTTTTGAATCGCATCCGCCATAATATCCAAGCCAGAAGAAAAATACCGGCTCGGGATCACCAGATAAAAGACCGTCTCATCATAAGAAGTAAAAGCGTTAATATCCCCCCCGGCTGTCTCGACCTCTCGAGCGATCTCGCCTACTTTCCTTTTCGCGGTGCCTTTAAAGAGCATATGTTCAATAAGATGGGTTATGCCCGCCTCTTTATCCTGTTCATCCGCGCTGCCAACTTTAATCCACATTTGAAAGGAGACAAGGGGAGAAGAATGGTTCTCTTTTAAAATTACGGTTAAGCCATTATTCAACGTATGCTTTTGGACCTGGGAATTTCCCCAACTCGGTATTACCCACAACATGCTTACCCATAAGGTTAAACAAAAAATTATTCTTTTTTTAACCGAGGGCAAAAACAACCTGTTTCGCATTGTGTACCTCTGTTTTAAAATAATGAGAAATTGACGATTTTTCAGATAGACTCTTTAACGATAAAGAAGGTTCGGAAAAAAAGAAGGGGATGGATAAAATGGGAAACAAAAATTCATTTCTGTTTCTCAGAATGAGCAATTTTGTCCAAAATCCCATTAATAAAAGAAGAGGATTTTTCAGTGCCAAATTTTTTCCCCAATTCAATGGCTTCGTTTATGCTCACTTTAGAAGGAATATCCTTGCACCAGAGAATTTCAAAAATTCCTATCCGCAAAATATTTCGATCTACTGATGAGAGCCGCTCCAAAGCCCAATGCTCTGAATAATCCTTTAAAAGCTTATCTATTTCCCCCTGGTATTGTCCAACGCCTTGGACCAAACGGTTGGCAAAGTCATCTACTGTTTTGTGGGAGGCAAGGTGGGTAAAGAACAAAGGAACAACTTCCTTTTCCCGTTGGTTGGTAAATTCCATTTGGTAGAGAATCTGTAAGGCAAGTTCTCGGGATTTTCTTCGACTTGTTGCCAATTTGTAATCTTTAGATTTAAAAGAGCTCAAGAACAGGGAGCGTTAATGAAAAGCAAAAAATTACGTGAAGGATCAACCTAACCCCGCAACACAAACGTAATTCTTAGTGCTAACCCCAGTAAGATATTTACGAAACATTTTTAAAAAGGTTTACTATTTCCACGGCCGCATTAGCGGCGTCAAAGCCTTTGTTGCCCGCTTTGGTGCCTGAGCGTTCGATTGCTTGTTCAATATTTTCCGTAGTGAGTACTCCAAAAATAATCGGAGTGCCAGTATCCAGACCAACCGAGGCGATTCCCTTGGATACCTCAGCAGCAATATACTCAAAGTGCGGAGTATCGCCCCGAATAATCACCCCCAGACATATAATTGCATCGTATTTTTTGGTAAGTGCTAACTTTTTCGCAGTGAGAGGTATCTCAAATGAGCCAGGGACCTTAAAGACATTAATATCAACTTCTTTTGCTCCATGACGAAGTAGTGCATCGATCGCTCCCCCAACCAATTTTTCTCCAATAAAGTCATTAAACCGGCTCACAATGATTCCAAATTTTAACCCTGAAGCATCCAGGTTTCCTTCAAATATTTTCGGCATGGATATTCTCCTCTATGCGTTAATGAGATCTAACAGATGCCCCAACTTGTCTCTTTTTGTTTGAAGATACCGGAGGTTATCTTCATTCGGGGGGATCACGATGGGGACTCGTTCCTCAATCGTGAGACCATAGCCTTGAAGCCCAATGATTTTCTTCGGGTTATTGGTCATGAGACGAAGCCGCCTGATTCCCAGATCTCTCAAAATCTGAGCTCCAACTCCGTAGTCCCGTAAATCAGCTTTAAAGCCAAGGGCTTCATTTGCCTCCACCGTATCATGTCCGCAATCCTGGAGAGCATACGCCTTACATTTATTTACCAGCCCAATACCCCTTCCTTCCTGTCGCATATACAAAATTGCACCCTTCCCTTCTTTCTGGATCATCTTCATCGCTGCCTGAAGTTGAGCACCGCAATCACAACGCCGGGAACCCAAAGCATCGCCGGTTAAACATTCAGAGTGAGCGCGGACCAAGACCGGCTCATCAGCCTCCCATTCTCCTTTAACCAAAGCCACATGGTAAGAGCTATCCAGCTCATTTTCGTAAATAATTGCTTTAAACTCTCCCCCGTAACTGGTCGGCAAATTCGTAGTAACAATCCGTCTTACTAGGGACTCTTTTTTGATTCGGTAGGTTATAATGCTTGCCACCGTAACAATTTTTAGGTTATGTTCAGTGGCGAATCTTTCTAAATCCGGCATGCGAGCCATGCTTCCATCATCTTTCATAATTTCGCAGATAACCCCCGCTGATTTTAATCCCGCCAACCGGGACAAATCCACCGAACCTTCAGTCTGTCCGGTTCTTTTCAACACTCCTCCCCGCTTTGCCTGTAAAGGAAAAATGTGGCCCGGCCGCACCAGATCATCGGGACGGGCATCATCAGCAATTGCTGTAAGAATCGTATTAGCCCGGTCGTGAGCTGAAATCCCGGTCGTAACCCCCCGCCGCGCATCAACAGAAACCGTGAATGCGGTGGTAAAGGGCGAGGTATTATTATCGACCATCATGGGAATATCGAGTTGTTTAAGCTTTTCTTCGATCAAGGTAAGACAAATAAGGCCTCGGCCATGTTTCGCCATAAAATTGATGGCCTCTGGGGTGACTTTTTCCGCCGCCATGGTAAGGTCGCCCTCATTTTCCCGGTCTTCATCATCGCAAAGAATCACCATCTTCCCGAGTCTAATATCATTAAGCGCTTCTTCAACTGTACAGATTGGCATGTCTAGATTCCTTCCATTGTTCAAAATTCAAGCAACAAAAAATTGGCAACTTAAATAATTTACTATAACCACCAAAAAAATCAAGTAAATCCATGTTTATTCAAAAAATTATAATCAATTGAGGAAGATTCTCCTTTTTCTTTGGAGATTAACCCTGACTCTTTCAAAAACTTTTCCACGTATTTCCCAATGAGATCGGTCTCAATATTGACCTCATCTCCAACTTTCCTTCTGTCAATGGTGGTGATCTGCGCAGTATGGGGGATAATATTCACCGAAAAAGTATTACCCGTAACTTTGTTAATAGTGAGACTTATTCCATCCAAACCCACCGAACCCTTTTCAATTAAATACGGAGAAAGTCCTTTGGGCACCTCGATCGAAACTATGAGGGAATTTTCCTTTTTGTCGATAGATTTGATTGTCCCAACTCCATCTATGTGTCCGGTTACTAAGTGTCCACCTAAACGATCAGAAATTTTCAAGGCCCGCTCGAGATTGACAAAATCTCCCCGTTTCCTTTTCTGCAGGGTAGTTCTTTCCAAAGTTTCCGGCGACACGTCAACCGTAAATTTTTGCTTATCTAATTTCACGACCGTAAGGCAAACCCCATCCACCGAGATGCTTGCCCCAATGTCTTGAGTATCAAAATCAAAATGAGAGGCAATCGTAAGTTGGAAGGAATTTTCCTTTTTCCCAATCTGAACAATTTCCCCTAAATCTTCAATCAAACCGGTAAACATTCTTTATTCCTTTTACGTGGGGCGACGGTTATCTATTCTTATTGGTATTTTTTGACATCTTTTTTAATATACCCCTCAATCATCACGTCATCACTAAACCTTTGGGTGGTGATGTTATGAAGCACGAGAGCATCTTTCACTCTGGCAATTCCTTTACCACCCACCATCAACGGGGCCTGTTTCCCGCCGATTATTTTGGGGGCATAAAAAAATAAAACTTTATCAACGATCCCCGACTGAAGCGCCGAGGTATTGATCGCACTTCCCCCTTCAATCAACACGCTGGTGATCTCCTCTTTGCCCAGGATCTCCATGAGCAGACGGAGGTCAACCCGGTCCTTAGAAGGGATTACTAAAACCCGTGCTCCTTTTTTTTCGATCAGCGCGCGCTTTTTCAAAGAGGCTTTCGAAGTAGTGGCAATAATAGTCAGAGCTTGGGAGTTACGGTTTAAAACTTTTGCTTTGGGAGAAATGCTTAGAGTTGAGTCAACAACTATGCGAATCGGGTCTTTTCCCTTCCGATTTTTTAACCGGCAGGTAAGTTGAGGGTCGTCTTTTTTGACTGTCCCAATCCCTACCAGCACTGCGTCAACCGCACTCCGTAACTGGTGAACATACTCACGGGATTTTTCATTCGTAATCCATTGTGAATCACCACTCTCTGCCGCGACTCTCCCGTCGAGACTAGCGGCTGCCTTCAGGATAACAAAGGGGCGCTTTGTAGTAATGTATTTGATAAACACCTCATTCAGTTTGCGGCATTCTTTTTCTAGAATTCCGGTCGCAACTTCAATTCCCGCTTCTTTTAGTTNTTCTTATTCCCNTNCCACGNACNAAAGGGTTAGGATCCACCATTCCCACAAANACTTTCATTATTTTTTTTTGGATAATAGCATCCACACACGGTGGNGTCCTCCCAAAATGGCTGCACGGCTCTAAGTTCAAATAGAGTTCCGCTCCTTGGGCTTTGTTTCCTGCTTCCGTGAGAGCATTTATTTCAGCATGAGGAGTTCCGGCCTGGCAATGGAATCCTCGACCCACTATGGTGCCATTTTTAACGATCAAAGCCCCAACTAAAGGGTTTGGGCTGGTTTGGCCTTGTGCCTTTAAAGCCAGTTTAATGGCCAACCACATGTATTCTTCAGGAGTTTTATTAAGGACAAGGTTTCGCAAGCGAGTAGATTGGTTAAGACTTTTTTTCTTTCTCACGGGTTCCGAGTAATTCCTTAACTTCACTCATAAAATCAGTGAGATCTTTAAAAGATCGGTAGACCGAAGCAAAACGGACATACGCAACTTCGTCCAACGCATGTAATTCCTGCATAATTTTTTCGCCAATAACCGAGGAGGGTAGCTCTTTTTCTCCTTTTTCCTGGAGAAATTCCTCAATCCTTGAAACGGTAGCTTCCATATCCTCTGCGCTGATCGGTCTTTTCTGACAGGCTTTTTGAATCCCCCCCAAAATCTTGTTCCGGTCAAAAGGTTCTCGACCCCCATCTTTTTTAATCACCATGGGCATAATCTCTTCGATCCGTTCGTGGGTAGTGAACCTCCGTTGACACGAAAGGCACTCTCTGCGCCGGCGAATCACACTTCCATCCTTACTCATCCGGGAGTCAATTACTTTGTTTTCCAAATGACGGCAAAAAGGACATTTCATGCCATAATCCTTTAAGAAAAATTTGGGTAATGAGGACTATAAAAGATTTAAATATCGAAAAATTTTAATATTGTCAACATGAAAGAAGTTAGACAACATAAAAAAATTCCCACCAACCCACCTTGAAGCGAATATATAAAAATCCTTAGATAAAACTAGTGGTTCTTGTCGGGTTCTTTGCGGGACCATTTTAAAAAACCACAAAGGAAGCAAAATATTTTTTGATAGCTTTAGCTCAAACACGAAAAATGCTTGCATAAAATATTCCAATTTGAGATTTTACCTGTTGACTTTGTTGGCTTTATAATATAATTTTTAAACAAAAACCCTGTCCTATAGTGATGAAGATTGTCGCAGTAATTCCTGCACGTTATCAGTCAAGCCGTCTCCCAGGCAAACCCCTTGCCGAAATAGCCGGAGAGCCAATGATTCGGTGGGTGTACGAACGAGCTCGAAAAGCTCAATTTATAGATGAGGTTTGGGTGGCAACGGATGACGAGCGGATACATAGGGTAGTAAAAAGTTTTGGTGGCAATGCACGGATGACTTCATCCGAACACCAGTCCGGAACCGACCGTATCGCCGAAATAGCCCGGCACATGGATTGGGATTTGGTGATCAATGTCCAGGGTGATGAACCACTCATTGATCCAGACATGATTGATGAAGTAATTTTATGCTTTAAAAATAACCCTTCGGTTTATATGGGTACATTGAAGCGAGAAATAAAAACTACTCATGAAGTCTTAAACCCAAATGTGGTAAAGGTCGTTACCGATAACGAAGGATATGCCCTTTATTTTTCACGTTCTCCTCTTCCTTTTTTGCGAACCCTTTGGAATACTATTCAAGAAATTGAGCACGTACCCTTATCTTTCCCTATCTTTAAACATATTGGGTTATATGGTTATACGAAGGATTTTCTCCTCCATTTTTCGAGCTTGAAGCCAACCCCATTAGAAAAAATCGAACACTTAGAACAACTGCGAGCTTTAGAACATGGCTATAAAATAAAAGTTGGGATAACCGAAAAAGATTCCCTCGGGGTCGACCACCCTGATGATCTGCAACGAGTTAGAACACTGGTTAAGCAGCAGGGGTTATCCTTCAACGTTACATAGGAGACAGAGGTGATAAAGCCCAAATATATTTTTATTACTGGTGGAGTTCTCTCATCGCTTGGTAAGGGAGTATCTGCTGCTTCGATCGGTGCTCTTTTGGAAGCGCGGGGCCTTACGGTTACTTTTTTGAAACTTGATCCCTATATCAATGTTGACCCCGGAACGATGAGCCCCTTTCAGCATGGCGAAGTTTTTGTAACTGATGATGGTGCCGAAACTGATTTGGATTTAGGCCATTATGAAAGATATACCTCTGCTCGGATGGGGAAAAAAAATAATTTTACCACCGGCCAAATTTACGACGCAGTAATCAATAAAGAAAGAAGAGGGGAGTATTTAGGGGGCACAGTCCAAGTTATTCCCCATATCACTGATGAAATTAAACAAAAGATCAGGGCAGTAGGTGGAGGAGCTGATATTGCTCTTGTTGAGATCGGTGGCACGGTGGGCGATATTGAATCTCTCCCTTTCCTGGAAGCAATACGACAGCTTAAAACCGATCTTGGAAAAGAAAATGTCTTGTATGTGCACCTCACCCTCGTCCCTTATATCGGTACTGCCGGACAACTTAAAACCAAACCCACTCAGCATAGTGTGAAAGAGCTGCTGGAGATTGGTATTCAGCCCGATATCCTCATATGCCGAACCGACCGATTACTTCCGGATGATGTTAAGTCAAAAATTGCCCTTTTCTGCAACATTGATAAAAGCGCGGTAATAACAGCATTAGATGTGGGACATATTTATGAAGTGCCTTTGGTCTTCCATCAGGAAGGGATTGACGAAAAGATAGTTGAATTCCTCAATATCTGGACTGGGATGCCCAACCTGAGCAAGTGGGAAGAAATTGTAAAAAGAATTAATCATCCTGAGTCAGCAACCACCATCGCGGTAATAGGGAAATATGTCAATTTAATTGACTCATATAAAAGTCTCAATGAAGCTCTCCTCCACGGCGGCATTGCCAATAACTGCAGGGTTAACCTTAAATTCGTCGACTCGGAAGAGATTGAAAAAAAAGGAGCAAAAGTTTTACTTTCTGGGGTTCAGGGTGTTCTAGTACCCGGGGGGTTTGGAAACCGGGGGATTGAGGGAAAAATTGAAGCTATCCGACATGCCCGGGAAAATAAAATACCTTTTTTTGGAATCTGTCTCGGGATGCAGCTTGCAGTGATTGAATTTGCACGGGCTGTTTGTGGCTTAAAGGAAGCCCATAGCGCGGAATTTGTTCCAGATACCCCTTATCCAGTCATTTTTCTTTTAAAAGAATGGATTGATTATAAAAATAATGTAGTGCAAAAGCGGGATGAAACTTCTTATTTGGGCGGGACCATGCGGCTCGGTGAATATCCTTGCAAAGTTCAAAAAGACACCTTCACCTACCAAGCCTATCAAAAAGAACTCATCCATGAGCGTCACCGCCATCGGTATGAATTCAACCAAAAGTATCAAGAAATCCTGGTTAATAATGGTCTTAAACTTGGGGGAACTTCACCAGATGGAAAGTTGGTGGAAATAATCGAGCTCTCTGACCACCCTTGGTTTTTGGGATGCCAGTTCCATCCGGAATTTAAATCCAAGCCAAAAGACCCCCACCCCTTGTTTCGAGAATTTATTCGTGCATCCTTAAGGTATAAATCATGACCAGCGAAGTAACCATAACCAACCATATTAAAATCGGAGGGGGGAATCCTCTCGTATTAATTGCCGGTCCCTGTGTTATCGAAACAGAAAAGAAAACCCTATGGCTCGCTCAGGAGCTTAAGACAATTACCGAAAAACTGAATATCCCTTTTATCTTTAAATCTTCTTATGACAAGGCTAACCGCACCTCGATCAATTCTTACCGGGGACCTGGATTAAAGGAGGGGTTGAGAATTTTGGCAAAGGTGAAAAAAAATTTGGGCGTCCCTATCCTCTCGGATGTGCATCAACTCTCAGAAATCAACCAAGCAGAAAAAGTTTTGGATATTATCCAAATCCCTGCCTTCTTATGCCGTCAAACTGACCTCATCGTTAAAGCTGCACGTACCGGTAAACCAATCAATATAAAAAAAGGACAATTCCTTTCCCCCTATGAAATCGTGCCGATCACCAAAAAGATAACCACCTGTAATAATCCCCATATCCTTTTAACTGAACGAGGGACATCTTTTGGTTACAACAACTTAGTCGTTGATATGCGATCATTGGTGATCATGCGGAGATTCGGATTTCCCATAATCTTTGATGCCACTCACAGCGTCCAGCTCCCCGGAGGAGAAGGCACTGCTTCTGGTGGGGAGCGGGAATTTATCCCTTATCTGACAATGGCTGCAACCGCAGTAGGTATAGATGGACTATACTTAGAGGTTCATGATAATCCCGAAGAAGCGCTTTGTGATGGTCCCAATTCCTTAAAAATTTCTGAGCTTGCTCCTTTACTTAAAAAAATAAAAAAAATATCCACCATCAGTGAAAAAAGGTAAAACATGATCTTGGAAATTGCCAAGCGGGTTTTAAAAATTGAAGCTGAGTCAATCTTGAGCCTCATTGATAAAATCAACGACAATTTTGTTCGTGCCGTTGATCTCATCTCCACATGCAAAGGCAAAGTGGCCCTAACCGGAATCGGAAAATCCGGGTTTATCAGCAAAAAAATTGCCTCTACCTTGGCAAGCACCGGAACCCCGGCTTTTTTTCTCCACCCTGCTGAGGGTGTTCACGGCGATATGGGGATGCTTTCTCCCAAGGATGTGGTAATCGTTATTTCCAATAGCGGCGAAACTGATGAAGTCCTTCAATTGATCCCACTCCTGAAGCACATGAACTTAAAAATAATTATCTTTACCGGTAATGCAAATTCTACCTTAGCCTCGCGGGGGGATATCATCATCAATACCAGTGTCAAGGAAGAAGCGTGTCCCTGGGGGTTCGTTCCTACCTCTTCTACCACTGCTGCCTTAGCTATGGGAGATGCCTTGGCGATCGCCGTCCTGAAAAAAAAGGGCTTCAAACAAGAAGATTTTGCCATCCTTCATCCCGGAGGAACGTTAGGAAAAAGGCTTCTTTTAAAGGTTACGGATCTTATGCACCGCGGAAGCTCTGTTCCTTTAGTACGAGAAAATACCATCATGAAAGATGCTTTATTAGAAATGACCTCCAAGCGGCTTGGGTTAACTGGAGTGGTGAATAAAAACAAAATCTTGGTCGGGGTGATTACTGATGGAGATCTGCGCCGAGCTTTGGAAAAACACAGCGATTTACTCAACAAAAAAGCCTTAGAAATCATGACCACCAACCCGAAATGGATCTGCGAGGACGCACTGGCTGTCATTGCCCTCGAAATGATGGAAGAGTATGCCATTACCGCCTTTTTTGTCTATAAAGGGAAAAAACCAAACCGGGTGGTTGGGGTTATCCATTTGCACGATTTGCTCAAAGCAGGAATTGTTTAGGATGATAGAAAAAGCCAAAAAAGTCCGGCTGTTGATTTTAGACGTTGATGGAGTTTTGACCGATGGAGAAATAATTTATTCCGATAAAGGAGGAGAATCCAAATCATTCAATGTCAAGGACGGGCTGGGAATAAAGATGTTAATCCAAGGGGGGATAAAAGTGGCAATCATTTCCGGTCGGAAGTCACGGGCAGTAGAATATCGAGCTAAAGATTTAGGTATCCAAGAAGTTTACCAAGGAATAAAAGACAAGGTGGCGGTATTTGATGAAATCTTAAAAAGGAATAAAATAAATCCTGAGGAGATAGGTTTCATAGGAGATGACTTGATTGACTTACCCCTTTTATGCCGTGTGGGGTTTGCCATTGGAGTTTCCGATGCAGTGCAAGAAGTTAAAAAAGCTGTTGATTATGTAACCAGACTCCCGGGGGGAAAAGGAGCGGTTCGAGAAGTTTGTGAGTTACTATTAACATCACAGAAAAAGTGGAGAAGATGTCTCGAACAATTAAAATAGACCTACACGCTTTTTCCTTTAGGGTTTGATAACGTGAAACTCATACCAAAAAAAATTACTTTTAAGAGGACAAAACTTTTCTTGGCCGGAATAGGGGTTGCTTCTTTTTTGGGGATCATAATAGTATTAACCCTAACGTTATCAGAAAAAGAACCCCCCAAAACTCCGCCCGTACCTGAAAACCCTCAAGGGGCTGACATCATAATAAATAATTTTGAATATACCTCAACCAATGCGCAGGGAGTTAAGGAGTGGAAGCTTAAGTCTGATACTGCCAGCTATTTTCAGGACAATAAGATGGTGGGATTCAAAAAAGTAAACGCCACTTTTTATGCTAAGGAAAACCGAACTTTTACCGTGCAGGGAGATAGGGGCACTTTGAATACCGAATCCAAAGACTTTGAGTTATCAGGAAATGTAGTGGGCACTTCAAGTGACGGCTATACATTTCGAACTGAGACGTTAACCTACTCGGCTGATAAAAACCAAGCCCGTACTAACAAGAAAGTTTATTTGGAAAGCCCTCAGTTTAAGCTGGAAGGAACAGGAATGGTTTTGGACGTAAAAGAACAAAAACTATTTCTGGTAAACAATGTAACGGCGCAGGCAACAAAAGCGAAATAAGAATGCTGTTTAGTTTTGGCGTAATGGGATGGTAAGGGCTTTTTGATTCTCTGCCTTACTCCCATACTCCATTTTTTTGACAATCCATAACCTCTAAGTATGGAAAGTATTATGATTAGTTACAAAAATACCGATAAACATTTGCGAGGATTCCTTTCCAAAAAAACAGTTTTTAGTGTTTTTCTGGTCTTACTCCTTCTGTTGTGGGTTGGAGATAAAAACACTCTCTGTGGCAAAAGCACTGCCCAGGTCGGAATCCTTCCCTTTCAAATTTTTAGTGGGGAGAAAGTGGAATATCTCAACGAGGTCATTGCCACTAATTTATCCCAGCAATTAAAAACAAAAGAGGGATTTACCATTATTAACCAAGAAGAGATTAATAACGTATCCAGAAAAAGAGCAGGTTCGGGAGCTTTTTCCCTTCAAGAACTAAGTCTTATCGCAAAGAAAACGGGAGCTCAGTTTCTCATTTATGGCAGCCTAACCAAAATCGAAGATAATTTAAGTATCGATGCCCGAGTATTTACTACTTTGGAGTCCTCGCCCCCGTATAAAGATTTTGTGGAAGGAAAGGATTTGGACATCTTACTGAAAAATTTGGGAGATAAAATTTCTCATCATGTCTCACAGGTAGTGCTTGCATCTCCGCCCCCGGTGGTAATCGCAGAAGCACCCAATGAGCCAACCCCATCCGCTCCCGCAACAGGATCAGAAACTACGCAGGAGAAAGTGCCGGCTTCCTCCGTCATAAAAGAGTCTCCTTTGGGTGAAACCAAATCTCCCCCTCGAGGGGAAGAAGCGGCAACAACTCAAGCGCACGTAATGGAGCAGCCTTCTGAGGAGCCAACGACTGATTCAACAGCCGAAGCTTCTTCCGAACATCCCAAAAAAGCGTCTGACGATAAGGCGCAAGTTCTTAAACCTAAAGGCTTAACCTCAGACCAACCCGTAAATATCACATCTGACCGAATGGTGGCGGATAACCGAAATCGGACGGTAAATTTCCTGGGTAGTGTGGTAGCCAAGCGGGAAGATATGATTATTTTTTCTGATCAACTTTCTGCGTTTTATACTGAACAAAGCAAGATCGAAAAAATCATCGCCCGGGGCAATGTAAAAATTAATCAAACTGATCGAACTGCCACCTGTCAAGAAGCAACCTTTTTTCAATTGCCCCAACAAAAGGTTGTCATGACCGGAAAACCAAAAGTCTGGCAAGGCAAAAACATCATAACCGGTGATAAGATCACTATTCTTATCAAAGAAGA
>JGI20214J51088_10001238_pt1 | contig 17427 bp, 17 predicted proteins | sample WetSurMetagenome_FD_51088 | JGI IMG/M metagenome (IMG submission 51088) | reverse complement strand
TTAGTTCTTCTTAATTTTTACTTAATCTTGTTTTAATAAGGTGCTAAAAAAAGTAAAAATAATAACAATAACTAAAATAACATTTAAATAGGATTAAAAGTTTTATTATTACTTGTTATAATAACAGAAGTAAATTATAATTAATCATTTGCGTTCCAAAACTGCTTTTTGGAACGAGATATCGGGAATTGTTTAGGATTTTGTATTTAAAGAATTATATTCTTTCAACAAATCATTCAGCAATGACGAAGCACCAATCCTGAATAAATCGGGTGTCAGCCATTCTTCACCTAATATTTCTTTTACGAGTAAAATATATTCAGTAGCATCTTTTGTGGTCCTGATACCGCCTGCGGCTTTGATTCCGATTTTTATTCCGGTTTTTTCATAAAAATCTTTTATCGCTTCACACATCACATAAACAACAGGCAGTGTGGCTGATACGGAAATTTTTCCTGTCGATGTTTTTATAAAATCAGCTCCGGCTGACATTGCAATTATACTTGCTTTCCATACGTTTTCGAGCGAGCCGAGTTCACCCGTTTCAAGTATTACTTTCAGGTGTGCAGGTTTTTTCTTTTTTGTACTTAAACAGACTTTTTTTACTTTTTTTATTTCATCGAATACATATTCAAAATTACCGGAAAGAAATTCACCACGTGAGATTACCATATCTATTTCTCTTGCTCCTTCTTCGATGCAGTATTTTACGTCCGCAAGTTTAAGTTTAAGAGGGAACTGTCCCGATGGAAATCCGGTAGCAACGGATGCAACTTTAACCTTGCTACCTTTTGCAGTCTTTCTTGCGTATTTAATCAAATTTGGGTATACGCAAACAGCCGCACAGTGTGGAAAACCGGTCTCTTCAAGTGGTTTAATTGCTTTCTTTGACATATCGATAACTTTTTTTCCTGTGTCGCTTCCTTCCAATGTAGTTAAATCTATTATCGAAACGGCAAGTTTGATTATTCCGATTTTTTCTTCCTTCGTAAGAGTTTTCGATATTATTGAATTGATACTATTTTCAATAGAAGATTCATCTATGTCAATTTTGTGGCTTTTAAAAAGCTTATTTAAATTTTTCATTATATATGTATATATTTAATAAGTAAATTAATATAATAAATAATTTTTTTAATAAAAAGTTGTTATACCCGGAAATACAAATGAATGTATATTAGACTAATAAGTAATTAAAAAAAACGTTATTTTAAACTAATAATATTCTTTTGATTATATATAATATTATTATTATTTTAGACATAATAATTAAAGTCATAGTTTAACCAATAGAGCTATGAGTAACGGAGACGGAAAAATAAGGAGAATACCGGTTGAAAAATTCTTTTCAATCAGGACATTGGATGGATTTACTATATCATCCGATGACAAATATATCTATTATATTACAAATACAACCGGGTTACCGCAAATATGGAGGGTTTCGCTTATATCGGGATGCCCGGAACAGATGTCGGTTTTAAATAGTGCAATCAAATCAGTATTGCACAATCCTGTAAAAAACGAGCTATTATTTCTTAGTGATAAAGAGGGTGATGAGAATTACAGGATTTTTAGATTAAAAATAAAAGAAGGCGAGATAGATTATTTAACTGAAGAGTTTGAAAATTCACAATGCTTTTTTCATGTATATAATAAAAAGGGAGATAAATTTTTATTTTCGACAAATAAAAGATTAAAGTATAATTTTGATATATATTTAAAAGATTTAAAGACAGGAAAGAATGAATTAATAAAATCTTNTGAAGATAAATATCCGACTGAAGGTGAATCGTGGAGCGATGACGAAAGATATATAACATTTATAAGGCATTATGGTAATATTAATCTCGATATTTTATTGCTCGATAGGAAAACAGGAGAATGTGAAAATGTAACAAAGCACGATATTGACGAAGATGTTTTTAATGCATATACAAAGTTTAATAAAAAATGTACGGGTTTTTATTATATATCGGATGAAGGAAGAAATTTTAAAGGTATTAAGTTCTATGACATAAAATCCAAAATATCGGAGTGGTTTATAACCGAAAAATGGGATATTACAAATTTTGAGTTTTCGAAAAATTTTGACCGTATAATTTACACCGTAAATGAAAACGGAAGTAATAATTTGAAGCTCAAAAATCTCGGGACAGGAAAAGTGAAAAAATTAAAATTACCTAAGGGTAATTACGCATCGTTTTTATTCTCTAAAAGCGGAGAAAAAATTATATATATTTGCGATAGTCCGCTGAATCCTGCCGATATTTTTGTGTATGATTTCAAAACGGGAAAAATAAGTCAACGAACATATTCTGTGGTTGGGGGTGTTACACGGGATTCTTTTACGAAACCGGTTGATATTTTTTATAACTCGTTTGATGGGAAAAAAATTCATGCACTTTTATTTATTCCAAAAGGATTAAAAAAAGACAGAAAAAATCCTGCAATAGTTTGGCCCCACGGAGGACCCGAATGGCAGGTTATGCATAATTTTGATAAATATATTCAGGTTATGGCAAATGCGGGGTTTATTGTTCTGGCTCCGAATTTCCGGGGAAGCGTGGGTTACGGAAAAGAATTCCAGAAACTTATTTACAAAGACTGGGGTGGAAACGAATTTAAAGATGTTTTATCCGGTGTGGATTATCTGAATAAGACAGGTTATATTGATAAAGAAAAAATTGCAGTAGCAGGGGGGAGCTTTGGAGGTTTTATGGTCTTAACGTGTATTACAAAAGCTCCTGATATCTGGAAATGTGCAGTAGATATTTTCGGACCATCGAATTTATTTACGTTTTTGAAATCCGTTCCGGAACATTGGAAAAACGGAACAGATAAATTGGTCGGAAATCCCGAAAAAGATAGGAAATTACTTTTCGAAAGATCACCGATTAATTATGTAGAAAATATAAAATGCCCTTTACTTGTGATACAGGGAAAACAAGACCCAAGAGTAGTTCATGCTGAGTCGGAACAGATAGTGAATAAATTAAAAAATATGGGTAAACCTGTAGATTATATATTATTAGAAGATGAAGGTCACGGATTTAGCAAGGTTAGTAATCAGATAAAGGTTTTTAAAGAAAAAATAAAATTTTTAGAAACGAATCTTAGATAATTCAATTTTAAACAAAAATGATTAAAAAAATTATTTATTTTGTTATCCCGGTGACAGTATTGTTTTCAGTATTGTTTTATTCCTGTTCCTCCGATGTCTATGATGAGGAAGATATTATTGTCGTCAGGGATACAATAACCATAAAGATTGATACTACGATTAAAGAGCAAAGGGAAATGGAAAAGCTAAGATTAATGCTGGTAATACAACTCGGTGCTTTTTCAAATAAAGATTATGCGGATTTATTTGCTTCATCGGCAAGCGAAAAGCTTTCCCGTGATACGGATGTAAGAAATGTGGGAAATTTATTTATAGTGACTATTGGTAACTTTACAGATGCGAATAAGGCTGAGGATTATTTGATGTTTGTAAAATCGAAGGGATATGATAAAGCTTTTATAAAAAACATTAAATTTTATTAATATAAATTTTATATAGAAATCTCTTATGAGGATAATTAAAATGTATAAAAAATTTTCAATTGGTTTTGTCTTGATGTGTTTTTTTGTACTCCCATTGTACTTTGCATCTTGTTGTGGTGATGAACAATGTTCAGAGGAAGATACGTACGGAAAAGCAATATTTAAAAAAACCGATACGGTATTTAAGAGGGTGCCAAATATACAAAAAAGTCCGATGAGTGTACAGATTGGAGCATTTGTTAATAAAAATTATGCGGATTATTTTACGAGGGAAGCAAAAGAAAGACTTAAGATGGAAGTATATATGCGCTCTACACCCGAAGGTGTATACAGAATATTGATTGGAGAATATAGCGATATAAAATCAGCAAGAGAAACGCTTAGTTTGGTAAAGGGAAACGGTTATGAAGATGCGTTTATTAGAGATGAATTTGGAGCAGTCGAAAGGTAATTAATAAAAATAAAATATTTAATGAACGGAAATAAAATCATAGATGGCAAATTAATTGCGTCACAAATTAAAGAGGAAATTAAGAGTGAAGTAACAAAATTAAAAGTAGAAAAAAATATCACACCGGGTTTAGCTTTTATTCTTGCAGGTGAAGATCCTGCATCTGTTTCTTATGTTAAAGGGAAAGGGAAAACCTGCGAAGAATTAGGCTTTTACTCTGTCACAAATACACTTCCAGGAAATACTTCCGAAAATCATATCCTCGATTTAATAGAAAAATATAATGAAGATAAAAAGATTAACGGAATATTGGTACAGCTTCCGCTACCTAAACATATTAACGAAGAAAAAGTAATTGAAGCAATAAATTATAAAAAAGATGTAGACGGTTTCCATCCTCAAAATATTGGCAGGTTAATGATTGGTACTAATTGTTTTATTCCCTGTACTCCTTACGGAATTCTCGAAATGATTCACAGGAGTAATATCGAAACAAAAGGAAAAAATCTTGTAGTGATAGGCAGGAGTAATATAGTCGGAAAACCTGTTGCAAACCTGTTTCTTAGAAAATCTCTAAGCTCAACCGTGACAGTGTGCCATAGCTATACAAGAAATATTAAAGAATACACATTAAATGCCGATATAATAATCGCGGCAATTGGAAAACCTCATTTTCTTAAACGGGATATGATAAAAGAAGGTTGTGTGATTATCGATGTCGGAATAAATCGCATCCCTGATGCAAGCAAAAAGACCGGTAATAGATTAGTTGGTGATGTCGATTTCGATGATTGCTTCGAAAAGTGTTCAAGAATTACTCCTGTTCCCGGTGGAGTTGGTTTGATGACGGTTGCTATGCTGATGAAAAACACACTTGATTCTACGTTAGGAAAAATTTATGAGTAATACAAAAAACTATTTTGAGTTAGAAATAAAGTTCAGCGGTTCGAATTACGAAAACATCCTGCAGGTTTTATACCTTTCCGGAATAAAAAATATTCTTGAAACAGATAACTTAATCATATTATATTTTCCCGAAAACGAAAAGGATAAAATCGATGAGTTGGTAAGAATGCTTTTCTCAAAAAAAATTGCAGATAAAAAATCTGTTAATTTAAAGATTCAAAAAAATCGGGATTGGGACAAAAACTGGAAAAAAACTATTAAACCTGTTTTTATAAAAGAAAAAATCATTGTATATCCTTCGTGGTTAAAAAAAAGTGTACTGAAGTATAAAGGCAGAATATTGATTGAAATTGATCCAAAAATGTCTTTTGGTACCGGGCATAACGAAACAACCCAATTGATGTTGGAATTGATGAGCGACTTTTTTGATTCGAAAGATAAATATGCTCTCGATTACGGTTGCGGAACGGGAGTGCTGGCGATTGCCGCTGTTAAACAGGGGGTCGAAAAAGTTATTGCAATTGATATTGATGAAGATTCTATAGAAAATGCAAAAGATTATTTAGAAATTAATAGAGTTTATGATAATATTAAACTTTATAAAAAAGATATATTTGAGATAGAGAATAAAAACTTCGATATTATATATGCCAATATTCTCCGGAATGTAATCGAAAAAAATCTTGGAGTAATGTATGGTAAATTGAAATCCGGCGGAAAACTGTTTATTTCGGGAGTGCTTGCTAACGAAGATAACCGAATTTCGAATTCATTAAGAAAAAACTGTTTTCGAATTATTGATAAAAGATATAAGTCAGAGTGGCTCGGGATTTATGCCGTAAAAGAAAAATAATTATGAGGAATATTTTTAATACGGAATGTGAAATCGATTTTTCAAAAGAAGTTTCTATCGAATTATTAAAAAATAATAATTGTCTTATTGAAAAAATAATTTCGACAGGGCAGGCTACAAATGAAAATGAATGGCTCGAGGAAGATAAAGATGAATGGGTGATTTTAATGCAGGGAGATTCGGAATTAGAATTCTTTAATGGTAAAAAATATAAAATGAAAGCAGGGGATTATTTATTAATTTCCTCTAACACTAAACATAGGGTTGTAAGTACGAGTACGAATCCACCCTGTATCTGGCTTGCAATTCATATAAAATCAAATAAATAAATTATGGAAAATATCATTCCTGAAGGGTTTAGAGAAAAAGAATATAAAGCACGGCGTTTCCAAAACTGGATTACCATCGGTTTTTTATATTCTTTGTTTTATATGACGAGGTACAACTTTTCAGCTAATGCTCCTACATTACAAGCAATTTTCGGATGGACAAAAGCTGACCTTGGAATATTCGAAACATTATTACCGCTTGTTTATGGTCTTGCTGTAGTAATAAATGGACCTCTTGCAGATAAAATCGGCGGGAAAAAATCTTTCCTTATTGGTTCTGTTGGCGTGATTATTATGAATATTCTATTCGGAGCAACCGGATATTTAGTTCTTTCACCTGCCTTAATGAACGGAAAGGAAGTAGCGAAAGATGCGGTTTTATTGTTTGGATTTACAAAACAATCTTTACTCTGGAGTATGGCAATTATCTGGGCTGTAAACGGATATTTTCAGGCATTTGGCGCTTTATCAATTGTAAAGATTAATGCACAATGGTTTCATATTAGAGAGAGAGGAACGTTTGCGGCGATATTTGGAGTTTTGATTAGATTCGGATTAATATTATCATTTTCAATTACTCCGTTAATTGCTTCTTCACTGAATTGGAAATGGTCATTCTGGATTCCTGCTATGCTTGTTACTATATTTTTCTTTCTTACTTTATTTCTTGTAAAAGATACTCCATCGCAGGCAGGATATCCTCATTTAGATACCGGTGATGGAGCTATTGATCCGAACGAAAAAGTAAGCCTGTCTGAAGTTCTTAGAAAAGTTTTTGCAAGTAAAGTTATGTGGATGATAGGTGTTGGTTCTATGATGATTGGATTTGTAAGGCGAAGTGTTGTAGACGCATGGTATCCTGTGTATTTTAAAGATGTTTATGGGGTTTCGGGAACTGATACGCCATACCAGCTTGCCGCATGGGGAATTGCAGTTTTGGGTATTATTGGGGGATTTGTTTTTGGTATTATGTCAGATAAAGTATATAAAGGGAGACGTGCACCGGTTATAGTTTATGGATTTATAGGGATGGTGATTGTTTTAAGTTTGTTTGCTATTTCCGATTTAATGAATTTTGGACCCATTGCCGCGGCAATAATGATAATGTTTTTATCGTTTTTTGTTAATGGTGCTCATGGTATGATTGGTGGTGCGGCATCGATGGATTTTGGAGGAAGAAAAGCGGCAGCAACTGCGGCAGGACTAATAGATGGATTTCAATATCTGGCGGGTGCTTTTGTCGGTCAAGCAGTAGGATATATAACTACAACATATGGTTGGCAGGCATGGAAGTTATGGCCAATTCCTTTTGCAATAATAGGAGCAATTGTAATGATGTTTTTATGGAATGCGATGCCGAAAGGAAAATCCGCACATTAAAAAATTAATTATAATTGAAAATAAATTATTATAGTAGTTTTTTTTAATTTTAAAAAAATATTGAAAAATAAAGATAATAAAGCGTTAAATTTAGAAGTAATTTTATCATTTAGTTTTAGTTAATAAAATAATATATTAAACATTAAAATTTTTTTCAGTTGAATAAAATATTTCCAATATTAATATTGTGTTTTGTCTTTATTTTAGCGGGAGTTATTAAATCTCAAAATAAAGAAAGAGTGGGTGTAGATCAAGTTAATACCCAACAAGGTGGATTTTATAATTATGGGGAAAAAGATAAAGTAAATATCGAAATAGGCGTTTGGGGTTTCGTGAAGAATCCGGGAAAATATATAATACCACTTGGTTCTACTTTTATTGATTTGATTTCTTATGCGGGGGGACCTTTGAATGAAGCTAATCTGGATGACATAAGATTATTCAGACCGAAAAACGATACTTTAAAGATAACTAAAGATGAGCTTATCAGGCTTAATTATTACGACTTGTTTTGGGAAAAAGAAATAAATACCAATACTAACAGAAATATAATTTTAAAACCGGGAGATGTAATAATATTCCCGGGTAGTCCAAAATATTATTTCCGTGATAATCTTACGCTCATTCTGTCTGTTGCCACTACGCTTGTATCGATAGCAGTATTAATGGTAACGATTTCAAATAAATAAGCATTAAACTTGAAGTATTTTCATTTGAATAAATAAAAGAATATATCTTTGAATCAAACATCTACAGAAAAAGGAAGCAGAATAAATACCGCTAAAAATGCCAGTGCTGTTTCACAACATCCATCTAATAATTTAAAAGAATATGCGAACATTATCCGCGCAAATATATTTCCAATAATACTTATTTTTTTAGCAAGTATTTTGGTTACTGTTTTATATGTTATAAATGCCGCAGATATTTATAGAACTGCTACTTCATTAAAAATTGTAAAGCCACAGGGAAATATATTAACAGCTCAAATTATTCCTGAATTTCAGGATTGGCAAGGTGATAGATTCATTTCCAATGAAATTGAAATACTTAAAAGTCTGAATATCCGGGAAAGGGTTGCTTATGCATTATTAGATAGTTTTAAGATAAATCCAAATAAAGCTAAGTATTTTTATATTCTTAATAAAAATCCGGAAATAAAGAGCGAAACAGTATCAGCCGCTACTTTATCTATTATTTTAGGGAAAATAACTTCTGTGGCGCAAAAAAGGGGATTAGATATTGCTGAAATAGAAGTTTTAAGCCCGTCAAATTATGAAGCTCAATTGATTGCTAATGTTTATGCCCGTATTTATTTAGAATATAGTATTGATTTTGCAAGAAGAGAGCTGACTAACCTTAAAAATTTTTTAGAGGAAGAAAAAAGTAAAAAATCGGTTGATTTAAATAACTCCGAATCTGCGATACAGGATTATCAACAAAAAGGTGGGATATTATTTCTTGACGACCAGGCGAAAAATTTAGTCGAACAAATATCGACGTTCGAAGCAGAAAAAAATTCGGCTGAAATCGAGTTAGCTACAAAACAAAGAGCGTTTACGGAAATAAAAAGTGAACTGGAAAAAACGGATAAGAGCTTACCGGATTATATAGAAGGACAAATAAATTCTCCATTTCTTATTGAACTTCAAAAAAAGATTGCAGAATTAGAAACTCAGAAAAAATTGGATATTGTTATTCCAAAAGAACAGTCTTTAATCGATAAGGTTCGTTCTGAATATGATAAAAAATTAATACCCCTAAAGAAAGAATATGATGACAGGGTAGAAATTTTCAAGAAAGGAATACTGGCGAGTAATCCGGAAGAAAAGTCGAAATTATCGAATTTATTTTTAGAAACAAATATTGACGTCCAATCAAAAAAAGCAAAGTATAATTCATTAAATAAACTTTTAGGAAAATATGAAACGGAATTTTCAAAATTACCTTCTCAAAGTATAGAGCTAGCCCGTTTAGAAAGAGCCAGAAAATCAAACGAAAAACTTTATCTTGCCTTAGAAGAAAAATACCAGGAAGCACTTGTGAATGAAAGAGCTCAATTAGGTAATGTAAATATCATAGATGCGGCGATTTTACCGTTGAGTCCGTCTAAACCGAACAGACAACTTATTATTATTATAGGTGCTATGATAGGTTTGTCACTGGGAGTAGGATTTGCATTTCTAAGGAATTATTTGGATAGATCAATAAAAAATCCGGACGATATTGAGAGCAGAGGAATACCGGTACTTTCATGGGTACCTTCGATTGAAGAGTTGAAAGAATTAGGTTCATCGCAATTGGAATTTATAGTTGCTAATAAACCAAATGCAACAGCATCCGAATCATTTAAGGCATTGAGAACAAGGGTAATGTATTCGAAAATTGAATCTGAATTAAAGATAATTTTGATTACAAGCTCCGTTCCTGCCGAAGGTAAAACAACCGTATCTTTGAATCTTGCGGGTAGTTTTGCACAGTCAAACAAAAAAGTGTTGTTGCTGGATGCTGATTTAAGAAAACCCAGAGTTCACGCAATTTTTGAAAGTGAACGCTTTCCCGGATTAAGCGATTATTTGTTTTCTAATGTTACATTTAACGAGATAATTAGAGAAACGAAATTGAAAAATATGTATTATATAACGAGTGGGACTATTCCACCGAATCCATCCGAGCTTTTAGGCTCACAACAAATGTTCGACTTTTTGCAAATGTTAAAAAAAGAATTTGATGTAATCTTATTGGATTCACCACCATTTATCTCTGTAACGGATGCTGAAATTTTATCAAGAATTTCCGATGGAACCATACTGGTGGTTCAGGCAAATAAAACACCTGTGGATGCATTTTTAAAAACATATCAGAGGATTGTTGATATCGATTCACATAAGTTTCTTGGGTCGGTTTTAAATAACTTCCGTTTGAAGAGTGCGTATGGATACTATTACAATTATTACTATTATTATTCTAAACCCGATGGTTTGGATAAAAGAAGAAGCAAGCAAGTTAAAAAATCCTAATATAATAATTTAGAAAGTGAATTTAAGATTATTTGTAAGAAAAAATGTTCAATTGGCAAGATGCCCGAATTGTGGGAAAATTGCCGCTTTAAGAAGAAGCAGGACAAGGAATTTCATTGAAAAATTGTTACGAAAAATTAAAATGAGCCCTTATTTTTGCCAGTCCTGCGGATGGAGAGGAAAAATATTTTCTTACAAAATAAGTAAAAATTTTTTCCAATTAATCTTGATGTATATAATTTTAATGATACTTTCAGCGTATATAGTACAAAAATTTTTGAATAGTTATTTCGATTAATAAATTAATAGGTGTTGTTAAATTGGGATGTGAGAAAAACTGGTATGTAATTCATACTAAACCGAGAAACGAGAAAAAAGTATTTGAACAGATATTTAATAAAGAAATTGAGGTTTTTCTGCCGCTTATTCAAACTGTAAGATATTGGTCTGATAGAAAGAAAAAACTTTTAATTCCTTTATTTCCGGGATATGTTTTTGTTAATACGGATGAAAACGAAAGATTAAAAGCTATAGCAAATACTTATGGAGCTTTAAGATATGTTATGTACCAAAAAAGACCGGCAATAATATCTAATAAAGAAATTACTAATATAAAGTTATCACTGCAAACGCCCGAAAAAATTAAAATTGAAGAAAAACAAATTATGGAAGGGGATTTAGTAGAAATTACAGGTGGTATCTTTAAAGGCTTATCGGGTTATATAAAAGAAATTAGAGGTCATTATAAAATAATTGTAAATATACTAGAACTGAATTCGACTTTCAGCGTTCAGCTAAGCAGTTCTGAAGTTAAACATCTCAAACCACTTATTTAAACCATTCGTTAAATTAATAAATTACAATTTATGGATTTAATACAAAGAATAAAACAAGATAAATTTAAAGTTGGAATTATTGGATTGGGCTACGTAGGTCTTCCGCTTGCATTGGAGTTTTCCATAAAAAATATTAAAGTTCTTGGCTTTGATATGGATACGGAAAAAGTAAGAAAGATTAATTTCGAAAAGAAATCTTATATAAAACATATTCCCTCGGAAAAAATAAAAAAAGAAGTAAATAAAAAAACTTTTATTGCTACGACGGATTTTTCAAGAATTAAGGAAGTAGACGTCGTGATTATTTGTGTCCCTACACCTTTAAATGTTAATAGGGAGCCTGATTTAAGTTATGTTATTAACTCTACGATTGAAATAGCAAAATATATGAAAAAGGGACAGCTTATTTCACTTGAAAGCACTACTTATCCCGGTACTACAGATGAAGATATACTTCAAATTCTTGAAAAAAACGGTTTAAAAGTAGGTAAAGATTTTTATCTGTGCTTCTCTCCGGAAAGAGAAGACCCGAATAATCCTCATTATTCTACTTCGACTATTCCAAAAGTGATAGGAGGAGTTACAAAAAAATGCACGATGATTGGTGTTATGGTTTATAGCAAAGTAATAAATAATGTTATCCCTGTATCAAATGCAAGAGCAGCTGAAGCTACTAAATTATTGGAGAATATTTATCGTTCTATAAACATTGCTCTTGTAAATGAATTGAAAATTGTTTTTGACAGAATGAATATAGATATCTGGGAAGTCATCAGAGCGGCTTCAACAAAACCGTTTGGTTTTACTCCTTTCTATCCGGGTCCCGGCTTAGGCGGGCATTGCATTCCGATTGATCCTTTTTATTTAACGTGGAAAGCGAGAGAGTACGAAATCTCAACTAAATTTATTGAACTTGCAGGTGAAATCAATACATCGATGCCTTATTATGTAGTTGAGAAAGTTATGTATGCCTTGAATAAAAACTTTATGCATATTAACAAGTCGAAGATATTAATTCTCGGGCTTGCTTATAAAAAAGATATAGATGATATAAGGGAATCTCCATCATTAAAATTAATAGAATTGCTACAGGATAAAGGAGCAATGGTAGATTATAACGATGAATACGTAACTGAAATTCCCAAATTAAGAAAATACAAATTCAATAAAAAATCTATAAAAATAACCAAATCAAATTTAGAAAAATATGATTTAGTGTTGTTATCTACAGACCACTCATATTATGATTATTCTTTAATATTGAAATACTCAAAAATTATTGTTGATACGAGAAATGCTTTCGGGAAATTTAAAAGCATTAAAATTTTTAAAGCTTAATAAGTAACTATTTTTGCAATAATTATTTTGAATTTCAAAATTTTCTATTCCTGTTTTTATATTGATAAAAGTTTTGAATAAAGGTATATTATTAATCATTTGAAATTAGAATAAATCTGATTTTCCATATACCTTTTACTCATTTGTGAGTAATAAAGCGGAGCTATATTCAAAATTAATAACGAAACCTCAAAATAAATAAATATATACCTTGAAAAAGAAAATTGCTTTAATAACGGGAATAACAGGTCAGGATGGCAGTTATCTGACAGAAATTTTGCTCGAAAAAAATTATGAAGTTCACGGGATAATAAGAAGAAGCAGTTCTTTTAATACGGGAAGAATTGACCATCTTTATAATAATTCCAAATTGCTTAATAAAAGATTGTTTCTACATTATGGAGATGTTACCGACACGAGTAATTTGAACAGGTTAATTGAAAAAACCCAGCCGGATGAAATTTATAATCTTGCCGCTCAAAGTCACGTAAAAGTATCTTTCGAAATTCCCGAATATACTGCAGAAGTTGATGCAATAGGTACGTTGCGATTTTTAGATGCCATCAGGGAGACTGGTATAAAAACGAAGTTTTACCAGGCTTCAACAAGTGAGTTATATGGAAAAGTTCAGCAGATTCCACAGGACGAAAAAACACCTTTTTACCCTCGCAGTCCGTATGGAGTAGCAAAAATTTACGGGTACTGGATAGTAATAAATTACAGGGAGGCATATAATTTATTTGCCTGTAACGGAATTCTTTTTAATCACGAATCACCAAGAAGGGGTGAAACATTTGTAACACGAAAAATCACGCGTGCTGCCGCAAGAATTGCAATTGGTTTGCAGGATAAATTATATCTTGGAAATCTGAACGCAAAAAGAGATTGGGGTTATGCCCCGGAATATTGTGAAGGTATGTGGTTAATGTTGCAACAGAATACTCCGGAGGACTATGTACTTGCTACAGGGGAGACTCATACGGTAAAAGAATTTACGGAATTAACTTTTAGAGAACTTGGTATCGAGATAGAATGGAAGGGAAATAATCAAAATGAAAAAGGGATTATAAGTAAAATTAAAGATAATTCTTTGATAGAAAAGAAAAAAATTAATAAAAAAGTCGGTGATGTTGTAGTTGAAGTAGATAAAAGTTATTATCGTCCTACGGAAGTGGATATATTAATAGGCAATCCGGGAAAAGCTAAAGAAAAACTCGGATGGAAACCTCAAATAAAATTTTCGGAGCTGGTAAAAATTATGATAAAATCCGATTATCATAAAGTTATAAAACGTGGTTTCTAAATTGTTTAATAAATTAAGCTGAATAACAAAGTGGAAATAAAATTAGCAATTGTAGGGTGCGGGAAATGGGGATTAAAACACGTAAAAACAGCATACGAAATATTAAATAAAAATTTAATTCTGGTATGTGATTCGGATATTTCGATATCCAAAAGTGTGGAAGAAATTTCAAAAGAAATAAAATTTACAACAAACCTCGATGATATTTTAAATAATCGGGAAATAAATGCTGTAATTGTATCTACGTCCGCAGAAACTCATTTTGAAATTTCAAAAAAATGTTTGTTAGCGAATAAAAATGTACTCGTTGAAAAACCGATTACATTACTTTCGAGTGAAGCATGTGAATTGGTTAATATCTCGAAAAAAAATAATTTAAGACTAATGGTTGGGCATGTTTTATTGTATCATCCTGCGATTTTAAATATGAAAGAAAAAATTAAGCAGGGTGTAATTGGAAAACTGCAATATATTTATAGCAACAGGTTAAATTTAGGTACAATAAGAAGCGAGGAAAATATTTTATGGAGCTTTGCACCACACGATATTTCCATAATACAGTTTATAACCGATTCAAAACCTATTTATATTGGTGCTAAAGGTGCCGCTTTTGTACAGGAAAACATTGAAGATTCTACCCTAACATATTTAAAATATCCGGATAACATACACGCACATATTTTTGTAAGCTGGCTTCATCCATTTAAAGAGCATAGGGTGGTGGTTATTGGCGATAAAGGTATGTTTGTATTCGAAGATAGTCTGAAAAAAGAAAAATTGAAATTCTACAAGAAAGGTTTTAATCTTGTTAATGGTTCACCGGAGAAGTTTGATTCCGATTACGAGGTTGTGAATTTTTCCGAAAAAGCCCCTCTTGAAGAAGAGCAAAAGCATTTCTTTGACTGTATTGTAAATAATAAAGTTCCCAGAACGGATGGTGTACATGCCAAAGAAGTTTTGGAAATATTGGAAATAGCTCAAAGTAGATTAAATGAAGTATAATTTCTTTTCAAATTATTAAAAAAAAATTATAATATGGATTATTATATAAACGAATTTGCAGTAGTAGATGATAATGTAAAAATTGGTGAAGGTACAAAGATTTGGCATTTTTCCCATATTCAATCAGGTTCGAAAATCGGGAAAAAATGTGTTCTTGGACAAAATGTTAATGTAGGCAACAATGTCACAATAGGTAACTTTGTAAAAATTCAAAATAACGTTTCTGTTTATGAAGGAGTTGAATTAGAGAATTATGTGTTTTGTGGACCGTCTATGGTATTTACGAATATTATAGACCCGAGAAGTAAATATCCGCAAGTGGGTGCAGAGTATTATTTAAAAACATTAGTAAAAGAAGGTGCATCATTAGGAGCAAATAGTACTATCGTTTGCGGGCATACAATAGGAAGATTTGCGTTCGTTGGTGCAGGAGCTGTAGTTACGAAAGACATTCCTGATTTTGCGCTGGCTGTCGGAAATCCAGCCAGAGTTGTCGGATGGCTTAGTGAAGCCGGAAAAAAATTAAAGTTTGATAAAGACGGAATCGCTTTTTGTGAAAAATCACAAAAGAAATATAAACTCGAAAATAATTTAGTTAGAGAAATATGAGTTAAAGTTTTTTTAAAATAAAAATACTAATTATTAATATGAAAGTACCACTTTTAGATTTAAAAGCACAATATAAAACATTAAAAAAGGAATTAGACGAAGCTTTAATACGTATTGCAGAGTCGCAATATTTTATTCTTGGTCCCGAAGTCGAAAAGCTTGAGAAAGCAATGTGCGAATATCTCGGTTGTAAATATGCAATAGGTGTATCTTCCGGAACAGATGCACTTCTGATTGCATTGATGGCAATTGATATAAAACCCGGTGATGAAATTATCGTTCCCACTTATTCGTTTTTTGCGACGGCAGGTGTAGTATCGAGATTAAATGCCATTCCGATTTTTGTAGATTCAGATCCCGTGACATACAATATCAACCCAAAAGAAATCGAAAGTAAAATTACAAATAAAACCAAAGCGATTATTCCTGTTCATCTTTATGGCCAGTCTGCGGAAATGGATGAAATTAATGCAATTGCAAAGCGTCACAATATAAAAGTTATTGAAGATGGAGCGCAGGCAATTGGAGTACAGTATAAAAATGGAGTAAAAGTAGGGAATCTTGGTGATATTGGATGTTTTTCTTTTTTTCCAAGTAAAAATCTTGGATGTTTTGGAGATGGAGGACTCGTTGTTACTAATAATGATGAACTTGGTGAAAAACTGAGAATTATGAGGGTACATGGTGGAAAACCAAAATACTATCATAAAGTAATTGGAGGTAATTTCAGGTTAGATGCAATTCAAGCGGCAGTGTTGAATGTAAAACTCCCACACCTTGATAGCTGGTCGGAGAAGCGAAGAAAAAACGCTGAGCTTTATACAAAGCTATTTATAGAGTCAGGTCTGGCTACTTCAGTAGGTAAAACTGAATTCACAAACACTGAAAAAGTATTGTTACCGAAAGCAATTTATAATGATAGTGGATACAAGAATTATCACATTTATAATCAATATGTAATAAGATCTCAAAATCGTGATGATNTAAGAAAACACTTAAAGGAAAAAGAAATCGGTACGGAAATTTATTATCCGGTACCATTTCATAAACAGGAATGTTTTTCAAATCTGAAAGCGAGATTCGAGAAAACAAGTTTTGTTAATTCTGAAAAAGCCGCAAATGAATCGATAGCTCTGCCAATTTATCCTGAATTAACTAATGAGCAGATTGAATTTGTTGTAAACACAATAAAATCCAAATTACTTTAAAAATTTCCAAATTTATAAATGCAATTTATAATAAAACCGGGCAAAACTCCAAGTTTAAGTATAAGAGAAATTATTCGCTTTAGAGAGTTATTTTATTTTTTTGTTTGGAGGGATGTAAAAGTACGGTATAAGCAGACTTTACTTGGAACTGCATGGGCAGTATTCCGACCGGTTATATCCACGATAATTTTTACTTTTATATTCAACAGGCTTGCCGGGTTCGATTCATCCGGAATTCCTTATCCTCTTTTTGTCTTATCGGGTGTTATTATTTGGAATTTTATTTCCGAAGGCATCACGTCATCGACACAAAGTCTTGTTAGTAATGCAAGCCTTGTATCAAAAATATATTTTCCTCGAATAATATTGCCGATGTCTTCGATTTTAAAGGGGGTTGTAGATTTAGGCGTTGCTATGGTTATATTTATTATTTTATCTTTCTATTATCAGTTTATTCCAAATATTTCATTGTTATTATTTCCTATTGCAATTCTTTGGGCTTTCCTAGCAACAGCAAGTATCGGTACTTTATTTTCAGCTTTCAGTGTTAAATACAGGGACATTGCTCAAATATTACCATTCTTTATTCAGCTTATGGCATGGATTTCACCTGTGGGTTATTCTGCCGATAAGATTCCCGGAAAAT
>JGI20214J51088_10001237_pt1 | contig 17429 bp, 12 predicted proteins | sample WetSurMetagenome_FD_51088 | JGI IMG/M metagenome (IMG submission 51088) | reverse complement strand
ACTCACCCTCATCCCCTTTTACCTTTGTAATCAGAACAAAATTGGTTATTTGGTTGTAGCTTAGCTTTACTTGATGACCAGAGGAAATGAGATTATGACCCCCAAGATAGGCTTAATGCTATATCGATAGAGAGGTTTTATCCATTTCCTTTTAATTTCTTCAGAGTCTGGACAGTACTTAAGGCTATCTGATTGATAAGCAAGTGTAAAATAAAAGGCAAGACGAGGGAGAATAAGGTCTTAACCTTAAAAGATTTAATCTATGCAAACTATTATCAAACAATGTGTAGGTATCGACATCTCAAAAGGTAGTTTTACAGCCTGTGTTTGTCGAAAATTATTATCTGGTGAAGCTTTGCTGAGTTCAGTAGAAAGCTTTGAGAATAACAAAACTGGATACAACCAATTTGTTAAATGGAACCGAAAGATTACAATACCTTCAGTAGAGGTGCTGTACTTAATGGAAGCAACTGGAATTTATTATGAAGGGATTGCTTATCATCTTCATAAATTAAAACAATCATTATGTGTTATCTTACCTAATAAAGTTAAGCACTATGCCAAAAGCCTGAATATTAAAACAAAGACAGATATGGTCGATGCTCGTATCATTGCACAGATGGGAGCAGAAAGGAATCTTCCTCTATGGCAACCTCCTTTACCTGTATTAAAACAGCTACGTGACTTAACCAGGCTTTATACTGATTTAAAAAATGAACGTACTGTATATCTTAATCGCCTTGACAGTGAAAAAGCGTCAGCTATTGCATTGCCGTTCGTCATCAAAAGCAATTTACTGATATTAAAAGAATTAGAGAAACAAATCAAGCAATGTGAAAAAGAAATAGAAAAAACCATTATGTCTGAAGAATGGTTAGCTGAGAAAGTAAATAAATTAATAACCATAAATGGGGTTGGTTTAATTACTCTGGCAATAGTCATAGCGGAAACCCAGGGATTTGCACTGGTCAGTAGCAGGAAACAGTTAGCAAGCTATGCTGGGTATGATGTTGTTCAGGTTGAATCAGGTACCAGCGTAAAAGGAAAAACACACATATCTAAGAAAGGAAATAGTAGAATTAGGGCTGCATTACACTTCCCTGCATTAACCGCATCGCGTTATAATCAAGAATTAAAAGAAGACTACCAAAGAATTAACATTGCAAAGCCAAGTAAAATGGTAGGTGCTACCGCTTTACAAAGGAAACTCCTATTATTAATTTACACACTATGGAAAAACAATGATGTGTTCAGAACATCCGGGGATCAGCAGACAAAGCTCCTCCTTCGTCGGAACGAAGTCCCTAAAAAAGTAGGTAACCCAAAAGAGTTACCTACACAGGATGAACTTCCGGACGATCTCTCGACTAAAGTCCTCCTTCGTCAATTACAAAGGTCGTAATTTTTTTATAAAATATTTGCAAATTAACACAGTACCTCTCTACTTCATAAAGAGGGGGCAATTCATTGATATGATGAAATATATGAGTTATCCTTATAAAATAATAAAGTGGTTTTACATTATTATTTCAGGCTGGAAATACCCCCAATCCAAAATGATTTAATCGTAATCATCATATATGAAACTTTATCACCTGCACTCCCCTCTTTACAGGGCCGAACGTTAAGAAATAGCCCGGCGGGCTATTTTAGNGAAGGAGCCAGATTGCAGCGGTGGCAGGGGAAGGGGGTGAGTATGCAAGTGACAAAGGAAATTATCTATTGAGAAGATGTGTATAAAGGGTAGTTACGATGTAGAGAGGGTCCCGATAGCTATCGGGAGGGGTGATTATATAAATGGTAAAAAAATATACTCTTGACAAGATGTGTATAAAGGCTAGCTAACAGGAATGGCTGGCAAAAAATAAATTCAAACGTTATATCATGAATTGTACGTTATTTATATATTTATATTATATTTGTATACTTTTTATATTATAGTAATGCAAATGGAAAAAGGATCAGCAAAGTTTGAAGCGATAGTCGGAGCAGCAAAATCACTCTTCTGGAAACACGGGATCAGACGTGTATCCATTGAAGAAATATGTGAGAATGCAGGCGTAAGCAAGATGACCTGTTACAAATACTTCAGCAATAAAACAGCAATTGCAAAATATCTGATTGAAGGGATGTTTGAAACAGGTGTAAAAGTGTATAAAGAAATATACACCAGTGATATTCCCTATGAGGAAAAGATAAAAAAACTGCTCGATCTTAAGATGAGTAATGCTCACGAAATGAGCCAGGAGCTTTTAGATGATATTTATAAATATCAGGATGAAGAATTATCNGAGACAATCGAAAACATTAAAAAGAAGATGATCGGAATTTATCTTGATGATATTCGTGAGGCTCAGAAAACGGGTGAAATACGTAATGATGTCAAACCTGAGTTTTTACTCTATTTTCTTAATAACTTAACTGAAATGCTTGTCGATCAACAGGTGACCAGTCTGTATCCCAATCCTGAACAAATGATAGTTGAAGTAATGAATTTCTTTTTTTATGGCATTATGCCACGAAAAAGCAGAAAATAATCAATGAATTGCCTTAAACTAATTATAAGTACNCTTTTCTTAATGATGCTTCCGCAGTTGCAGGCACAGGACAGCATTTTTAAATTTAAAGGACAGGTTGATGGTTATGGGGGACTGAACTTTTCATCACCTGTTCAATACCAGACCGGGGCAAGATTTATTCCCTCTCTCTCAATAGGAAAGAATATTAAAAACAACCTGAAGTTCGATTCCGAAATTTCCTTCAACAGTTATCTCGATTATCATTTTATAGGTTCATCCAATGANATATCCGATGCAAAAATAAAGCCATACCGTTTCTGGATAAGGCTAAGCAGTGAAAGATTCGAGCTCAGGGCCGGTCTGCAGAAAATAAATTTTGGTTCTGCCTACATGCTGCGTCCGCTTATGTGGTTCGATCATATCGATCCCCGCGACCCGCTCCAGCTAACTGACGGAGTTTATGCCCTGCTCGGAAGATACTATTTCCAGAATAATGCAAATGCGTGGCTATGGATTCTATGGGGAAATGATAAAACAAAAGGCTGGGAAACAGTTCCTTCATCATCGAAGATTCCTGAATTCGGAGGAAGAATGCAATTCCCTCTGCCAAAAGGCGAAGTGGCAGTTTCATATAATCACCGTACTCCTGACCTGAGCATGGTGCTGAATCCGGTCCTTTATCATGGTGCTTTAACTTACCCCGAAGACAAAATAGGACTCGACGCCAAATTCGACATCGGCCCGGGGGTGTGGGCTGAATATTCTCTCACTCACAGTATTCCCGATTCTGCCTATTTTGCACCATGGACCAAATTATTCACCCTTGGCATTGATTATACATTCAGCGTTGGAAACGGCTTGTACCTGGCTTCGGAATATTTCAGATACAGCTCTGCAAATGAGATATTTACTCCCGGGACAGATATTACATTTTCTTCGCTCACAGTCAACTATCCTGTAGGAATTAATAAAATTGGAAGTATAATATATTACAACTGGAAAGACAAATCGTGGTACCGGTTCATTAACCTGCAAAGGCAGAACGATAACTGGACCTACTATCTTTTCCTCTTCTGGAATCCTGAAAAATTTGCAATCTATAATAACATATCGGGAAATAATATGTTCTCCGGAAAAGGAATACAGTTTATGGCAGTGTTTAATTTTTAAAAATAAAAATTCATTCAATGTTATGGAATAAATTTAACCGCAAAGCACGCAAAGATCATCTCAGATAAAGCTATGGTTCGAAATACGTAAAGTGCGCAAAGTAAAGATCTGTTCATATAGTTCTTTGTGACCTTTGCGAAATCCCGATAGCTATCGGGACTTTGCGGCCTTTGCGGTTAATGGATTTCCGAATAAGTCAAAAAAATTTAACAAGTTCATATGGAAAACACAACACTAATCTCAATTGAAGCACTCATGAAGTATTTTCCGACATCAGGAGGCAGCTTCACAGCCCTGAACGGGATTGATCTTAAAATAGGCAGGGCCGAGTTTACAGGTGTTGTCGGTCCCAGCGGCAGCGGGAAAACAACACTCCTCAACATTATCGGTTCCCTCGATTCTCCTTCGGAAGGCAAGGCTGTCGTACTGGGTCAGTCGATAAGTGATCTAAATCCTAAGCAGGCAGCTCTTCTGCGACGTAAGAAACTCGGTTTTATCTTTCAGAGTTATAATCTTCTTCCTGTTTATACTGTTTTCGAGAATGTGGAATTCCCATTGCTGCTTCTTAAACTCAATGATAATGTGCGTAGGAAAATGGTAATGGATTCGCTGGAATGGCTGGGGCTTACCGACAAAATAACTTCAAAACCATCACAGCTCTCGGGAGGTGAATGTCAGAGAGTGGCAATCGCCAGGGCCATGGTGAAGAAACCCGAAATAGTTCTTGCAGATGAACCTACAGCAAATCTCGATGCAGCAAATTCACATAATATCCTTAAATCGATGGTTCAGCTGAATAAAGAATTCGGAACAACCTTCCTGTTTGCTACCCACGATGAAAAAGTCATTGGATATCTGAAGCGAAAGATTTCACTCGTCGACGGGAAAATAACCACCGACGAAATCAGGAATAATTAAATCCTTGTCAACATGAATTTATTATTCAGATCAGCAGTAAAAAATCTCATTGGAGCAGGCTTGAGAACCTGGTTGAATGTGATTGTGCTTTCTTTCTCATTCCTCATGATTATCTGGCATAAAGGATTACTTGACGGATGGGACAGACAGGCAAAGAATGAAACTANAAAATGGGAAACCGGAGGAGGCCAGTACTGGCACTCAGGCTACGATCCTTACGATCCATTCTCATTAACAGATGCACATGCCAAAATTCCTTCATCCCTCGATTCACTGGTAACTGCCGGGAAGATAGCCCCCATCCTGATAACACAGGGAACTATTTATCCGCGTGGTCGTATTCAAAGTATTCTGATCAAAGGAATAGATTCAAACCAGAAATTGCTTAAAATACCCAGTTCATTATTTAACGACGGGGAAGATATACCGGCCATAATCGGCAAAAATACTGCAACCGATAACGGTTTAAAGGAGGGCGACTTAATTACCCTGAGGTGGCGCGATGTACATGGCACTTTCGATGCCAACAACATAAAAATAGCCGGGATATTCAATTCGGATGTACCTACAGTGGATATGGGTCAGATCTGGGTTCCTCTTGATCGCCTTCAAAAAATGATGAGTATGCCAGGCGAAGCCACAATAATTGTTTCTGATAAAGAACAACAGGGAAAAAATATTGGCGGCGAATGGAAATTTATGAACAATGAGGTTCTTCTGAAATCAATTACTGACCTCATTAAAATGAAATCGGTGAGCGGGTATGTTCTATACATAATTCTCATGAGCCTTGCCATGCTTGCTATTTTTGACACTCAGGTATTGTCGATTTTCAGAAGACAAAAAGAGATAGGCACATACATAGCGCTGGGGATGACACGCAGGCAAGTTGTCGGCCTCTTCACAATCGAAGGTTCACTGAATTCTGTTCTGGCCGGAATACTTGCAGCAATTTATGGAATTCCACTGCTTGCTTTGCAGGCAACTCACGGTTTGTCAATCCCCGGAGGAAGCAAAGGTTTTGGGTTAGCCGTGACAGATAAAATGTATCCCATTTACAGCCTCGGACTGGTTGTTACAACTATTCTTCTCATCCTGCTTACAACAACCATTGTAAGCTATTTGCCTTCACGGAAAATTGCAAGAATGAAACCAACAGATGCTTTAAGGGGGAAAATACAATGATCAGATTCTTGTTAAAAGGTATATTGAGAGACAAACAACGAAGTCTTCTTCCGGTTGTTATCGTTATAATAGGAGTATTCCTTACAGTTGCTCTGTTCTGTTGGTTAAACGGAGTTCTTAACGACAGTATAGAATTGAATGCCCGATTTAATGCAGGTCACGTGAAAATTATGTCAGCAGCTTATGCAAAGAATATTGAACAGCTGCCAAACGATCTTGCACTTACCGGGGTTGATACCCTGCTTATCAGATTAAAAAAAGAGTTTCCCGGAATGGTATGGGGAGAGCGAATCCATTTTGGCGGATTGATAGATGCTCCTGATGCCAGGGGTGAAACACGAACTCAGGGCCCTGCGATNGGTTTTGGCATAGATCTGCTCTCNGGCGACCGTTCTGAAACCGAACGGTTTAATCTCGAAAAATCACTGCGAAGGGGGAGACTCCCTGTTCATCATGGAGAAATACTTATTAGTGATGAGTTTTCACGCAAGCTTAAAGTTAACCCCGGCGATACGGTAACACTGATTGGTTCTACCATGAACGGAAGTATGACTATGTATAACTATACGGTTAGTGGTACCATCGTTTTCGGAACCGGACCCATGGACCAGGGATCCGTTATTGCAGATCTTGAAGATGTCCGTAATGCTCTGGATATGAATAATGCAGCCGGGGAGATAGTCGGATATCTGGCAGATAATTACTATGATGAAGAGAAAATAGGTCAGGTGGTCGCCCGCTTTGACAGTCTTTTCCCGGCATCGAAAGATGAATATGCCCCGGTTCTCCTTACTCTGCGTCAGCAGAACAGTCTGGGTCAGATGATAGATCAGATTAAAGGTCTTGGAGGTATCGCCGTCTTTATATTTGTATTATCAATGTCGCTGGTTTTATGGAATGCCGGTCTGCTTGGTGGACTGAGAAGATATCCTGAATTTGGACTCAGACTGGCAATTGGAGAGGATTATTCGCATATTTATTTTACCATGATCTATGAATCCATACTTATAGGAATTATCGGTTCAATCATAGGAACAATGATCGGGTTGCTCGCATCACTCTNTATGCAGCATCATGGTCTTGATCTGAGCTCAATGATGAAAAATGCAACTATATTAATGCCGACAGTCTTTCATACCCGTATTACTCCAACAGCATTTTATATAGGGTTTATTCCCGGCTTAATTTCAACTGTCATTGGAACTGCNCTTTCGGGAATAGGCATTTACAAACGCAAAACAGCTCAATTATTTAAAGAATTAGAAGCATGAGAAAAATGGTTATACCCTTTTGGTTGATATGCATTTCATTAAATGCACAGAATCCGTCTGCAAAGGAAATAATAGAAAAAGTAGACAGGAACATGTCTGCCGACAGCAGGGTTTTTACTTCAAAAATGGTGATCCATAACCCAAGAAATACCAGGACTGTTGAATCCAAATCGTGGAGTATAGGAGAAAAAAAATCTTATACGGAATATCTTTCACCACCGCGTGAACAGGGAACCAAAATGCTTAAACTTGAAGATCAGCTCTGGATATTTTCTCCTTCAACCGACAGGATAATTCAGATTTCGGGGCATATGCTCCGACAGTCTGTTATGGGGTCAGATCTGTCATATGAGGATATGATGGAAGATCCTCATCTTCTGAATCACTACACAGGAAATGTCGAAAAGGAAGAAAAAATATCTGACCGCACCTGCTGGGTAATAACTCTTATTGCCAATACTGCAGATGTTGCTTACCAGTCACAAAAAGTATGGGTTGATAAGGACCGTTTTATACCATTGAAAAAGGAGCTTTATGCAAAAAGTGGCGTTCTGCTTAAAAAAATGGAATTGTCTGATATTGTGCAGATCCAGGGGAGATGGTATCCCATGAGAATACTATTCAAAGATGTATTGAAAGAGGGTGACGGAACAGAGTTCCGGATAATGAATATTGAATTCAATGTTAAAATACCCGATTATATCTTTTCAAAGGCAAGTCTGAAGAAATAGAAGTATTCAAATTTACTCACCCCCTTTGGTCCCCCTCTCTACTTCGTAAAGAGGGGGAAACTAAGTGATATAGTGTGTCTTACACCCCCTCTTTGCGAAGCAGAGAGGGGGATGGGGGGTGAGTTCATTGGATCAGGAGGGGGATGGGGGGGTGAGTTCATTGGTTCAAAAGGGGGTTGTTGGCGAGTTTATTTCCCCATATTCGCCGGAGTTCTGATCATTCTGCCCGAAGCAGCATAGGTGCCAAAATAGCCTAAAGCCCCATTACTGAGATTACTGGTAGGATTTGCCGGTGTCGAACCAAAGAAAGGATTAATAAAAAGCAGTTGGTCGAGAGTATGATAATAGATATAAGTTTTGCGGTCGAGCGATTCAAGCTCAATACGATAGGTGTTTCCGCCTGTTACATTTCTCTCTACCCGAAGGTCAATCCTTTCGCTGTTTGTATATTGATCATCATATAATCTGTAATTTGCAGTATTTATCGAGTCATTTTTAAAGACCTTTATCCTATAGAAGTTCTTTTCAGGAGGATCGTTGAAAAAACAATGAATCTCATAAGGAGTCTCATTTACATCATTTCCACCGAAGAAGATATTCTGAGAATCGTCCTTTACAATGGCTAACGAATCGATGTTTACATGATCCGATAGTGTAGAAGATGCATCATATTCCTTACCTTCCGATATCACCTTTAACCAGTATGTGTGGCCCGGGATCCCCCTGATTTTTGTTGTAAGATAAATACCGGCTGCTGTTTCATGTAATGTATCCTTTATGCCGGTATCGTCGTTTATAATAACAACTGCTCCCGATACCGGGGGTAGGTCAGGCTGATTGAAATAGCTCCCCGATTTGCTTATTTTAACCGCATAAGGGCCTCTCCTGTCGCTGATGGTAGCATCGATAACAATCACCGGCGCAGCCTCATTAAGATCAACATTGATGACTTTCTGGCAACCCTGAACCGTCATCAAAGCAACCATCAGCATGATAATATGCAGAATACTTTTGATATTTATTTTCATATCACCATGTCTTAAAACTTGAAATTATAAGTAATAGCCGGAACAAAACGGAAAAGAGAAAGCTGCACAGCCTGTGTTTTCGTTGGATCATTGGGATCAGGCTGAAAATTAATCGCATATGCATTCGACCGGCCATAGGCATTATAGACTGAAAAATTCCAGTTGCTTTCAAACCTGTCGCTCTTTTTCCTCTGCCAGGTAAGACCTATGTCCAACCTGTGGTAATCGGGCATGCGATACCCATTCCTCTCAGTATAGTATGGTATAACATTCCCGTCGACAACATATCGTCCGCTTGGAAAAGTTACCACATTACCGCTGATAAAGATCCATGTGGCCGAGAATGTGAGTTTCGGATTGAGTTCATACATACCCACAATAGCCAGATTATTTGGTCTGTCCTGCTTTGCAAGAAATACATTTCCATTATTTATATCCGGAAACTGCCTTTTTGTTTTTGACAGTGTATAGCTGATCCATCCTGTCAGTTTGCCGTATTTTTTCCTTATCAGGAATTCCGCTCCATAACCCCATCCTTTACCAAAAACCAGCTGTGACTCGACTTTACTATTCAGAATTAGATCAGCCCCGTTCCTGTAATCAATCTGGTTGTGCATTGTTTTATAATACACTTCCACAGATGTCTCAAACATATTATTTNAGAAGTTCCTGAAATAGCCAAGAGTGTACTGATCGGCGATCTCTGGTCTGATGTTGATATTACTCGGAATCCACAGGTCGAAAGGTGTTGTGGAGGTAGTGTTTGACAATAAATGGATATACTGACGTGTACGTGCATAAGATGCTTTAAAAGAAACAGAATCATTAACTATATAATTCACGAGGAACCTGGGTTCCAGCCCCCCATAGGTATTGAATATCTTCCCTTTCGGATAAGTTGCTGAATCGATAATATCCGATACCTGGTTGTAAGTATAAACCGTGCCCGGACCAATTGAGCTGAAGAGAGAATAACGCAATCCGTATGTAACCTTCAGATGTTTAGATATAGTCTGCTCGTCAGAAATATATAATGCGTTTTCAAGTGCATACCGGTTATCCATCGATCTTACTCTAAGGAAAGCGCTACTGTCTACTTTGCTCGGAACGAAAGTATGATATATGACGTTAAAACCGAATTTTATGGTATTGTTTGAGTTCAGGTAATAATGAAAGTCTTCTTTCAGGTTCCAGTCCTTAATTTCTGATATCACCCTCATTGTAAGACTGCCGACGTCTACATTGAATTTATAACTGTACTGGTTGTATATCAGAGAAGTATTTGAAAATATTTTATCATTTATAATATGGTTCCACCTGGTTGTGGCTGTAATATTCCCCCAATTCAGGCCTAGCAATCCTCCCAGGTTGAAATTGTCCCTGCCCAGGTAACATGAGAAATAAATCCTGTCTTTTTCAGATAACTGGTAGTTTGCTTTGGCATTTAAATCATAGAAATAGAGGGTCGACCGGCTTGCTGTGGAATCAGCGCCATGATGCGGGAGTAACCTGAGAAAAATATCCGCGTAAGTTCTGCGGGCAGCTATCATGAATGAGCCTTTGTTCTTTATTAAAGGGCCTTCGATGGCTAATCGCGAAGCAATAATTCCAACACCTCCCGATATATGATATTTCTTGCTGTTCCCTTCATTCATCTTAATATCAACAACTGATGATAACCGTCCGCCATATTCAGCTGGAAAACCGCCTTTATAAAGCGTAATATCTTTGATTGCATCGGAATTGAAAGTTGAAAAGAATCCCAGCAGGTGAGAAGGGTTGTATACCGGCGCCTCATCAAGCAGAATAAGATTCTGGTCAATGGCGCCTCCACGCACAAAGAATCCGGCATTCCCCTCACCTGCAGGCGTTACTCCGGGCAACAGCTGAATAGTCTTCAGAATATCTTTTTCGCCAAGAATAACAGGTATATTTTGGATCTCCCTTACATTTATTTTGGATATCAGTTCGCTTTGGACCACATTATTGTTGTTCTTCTCTCCCATTATAGTTATCTCTTTAAGCGCTATCGACTCTTCCTCCATATCAAAGTTCATCTTTACATTTTCCTTTAAATCGATTGAAACTTTCTGGAGTTTAAATCCCATAAACCTTACTATCAATGAATATTTGCCGACAGGAAGAGAGAGGGAATAATATCCATACGAATTTGTAGTGATCCCTACGGCTGGATTTTCCTCAGGATAAATGACTGCTCCAGTCAGGGTTTCACCATTCACGGCGTCCCTTACAAAACCACTTATAGTTGCCGATTTTGATGTCTCATTCTCTGAAAATCCCGGTAGCAGGAAANCCAAAATTATAAGAATTAATAAGAAAGTCCTTTTAGTCATAAAATGCGTTTGTTGGGGATTCTGAAAGAGATAAATTTCTGTTCTTATTTCCCTTTTTGCTACTATATTTCCCGATAGTTGTCAGGATATTTTGTGCCCTTTGTGCTTATGGTTACTACGGTTTTATTACCCTGGTGAGCACTCCAGGTACCTGTAGAAGATCGTAATCGTTGCTGTAAATCAGGAACTTATCATTCCAACGGGGATTGAATTTATCCTTATAATCACGCTGTCCTCTGTAATGTGAGAATGATCGTATTTTTTCATAAGCAAACTTCATTGATTTCTCAGTGAAGTTGTGAGGATCATTAAGTCCCGACATTGGTGCAAAACCAAGATTAACATATCTTATTCCGTTTGCTTTAAAGTATTTGAAAAGCTCAACAAGGATATGATCCATAATCCCATTTGGTGCGTCTGATGTTTTCCTCAGCAGATCGTAAGTGCCCTCGTCCTTTCCATAGTCGGGAATGATATTTAAAAAAGCAATAATTTTTTCTTCATTGTTTTCTATTGATATAACTGTTTGTCCCTTTATCTCTTTTTCAACAAACATCCCCTGAGAAAAAATAATTTCTTCACGTTCGGTGAGTCTAAGCCACTCATCGCTTACCGCCTTAAGTTTCTGAATGAGGCCATCGCGCAAAGGAGGTTTATTAATATGTGTAGTATATCCCTGTTCTTTTATCTTATTCAGCGCATTCCTTATCGATTTTTTTTCTCCTCCTTCGAGGGAAAAGGTTTCCAGATCCACAACTCCCTCCTGACCCAGGAAAAGGCTTTTCCGCGATAGTTCATTGTAAACCGGCAAACTCTCTTTTGGAACACGGTAATAGATATCTTTTAATCCATTCTCATAGCAATACCTGCTGAAAGAGACAATACTTTTTTTCATCTCATCCCTGTTCTCTGCCACAGGATCTTCGAGGACAACAGCGAAGTTCATATTGACACGGTATGAGATGAAGGCGTTTATCCCTTCAGGGGCATAAATAAATTTATCGGAATATGTCTTGAAAAAGTCAAGAGGCGATTTTCCATACTGCCGGGTAAGTGTCAGTGCTCTCGATTTTTCTTCTTCGGTCGGCGTAATTTTGAATACATAAGGCCTAACAAGCGAATAAACAAGAAACGATATTGAAGCGAATCCGCTTATCTTGATGAGGTAAATGAAATCGCGTGCAAAAGCATCTCGGGGTATCAGATCGCGGCTTCCGATCAGAAAAAAGTTTTGAATAGTATACCTGAAAGACTGGAAAATATTAAAATCAATGCGAAAATGCCTTTTATCAAGGAAGTAGAAACCGACTATTCCGTAAAGCATAACTGCAGCCATACTCAGGAGTGCAGTCTGTAACCCCACTGTGCCTAGCCTTGGATTTGTTTTTACATGGTATTGTTTTCGGGTTGCTACCAACGAACCAATGATAAGTAGTGCTATAGTAGCTTCCTCATAGTCAATACCTTTGGTTATATGGCCGAAAACCGATATAATACTCAGACCTATTGCAAACCACCATGCTGTTCGCAAGCCTCTTAACATAAAAGCCGCTGTAACAAGAAGGAACAAGCCTGCAATAAAAACAAAACTGTTTGAGAAACTTACAAAATCAACCAGTAAATAATCTTTAAGAAGATGGAGTCTTTCAGGAAGAACAGGGGTGAGAACAGATATAATATTTACTATACCAAGGGCAAAGATCAGAATGGCAGGAAATATTCTCATAATCAGCTTATCGAGCTTTAAAAGGAAACTTATGATCCCTGAAAAAAGCGGTAACCAGAATTCAAAGAATCTGAATAACATTGTTATGGCTATTGATTCAATATTATTGAATCCTGAATGCATAAGAACGTAAGTCATTGAGACTTCAATTGCACCGAGCCCCCTGAGAAACGGCGATATGATAAGGAATATCACTACAACGATATATGCCAGGATCGCAGATGACAATGTTGCAGGAAAATTCAGGGCAAGCATCGATATGTAAACATGTGCAATTCCGACAAATTCTATTAATACAGAAACCAGCACCGTAAAAAGAAATTGCCGGTGGTTTATTTTATTGGTTTTAAGATCCTCAATATAGAGTTCAGCTTTAGGATAAATTTTAAGTATCCAGTTATAAATCTTTCCTTTTCTGAGAAGTGAATAATAAATAAAAACAAACAATAAAAGTATCGAAACTACTCCTGCAAGGGCATACCATTTTCCCATTCCCAGATCTCCGCCTGACACAACAAACAGGAATGCCGGGATAGCAACTATAACTACAGAAAGGATGCCGACAAATGCATAAATTGAGGAGGCAAAATAGACCTGTGTCCTGGTAATTCCCTTTTTTTCTATTTCATTACTGAAAAATGCAAGTGATGAGACCGCACCTGCCGGAAGAAACACACTGATAAAATTTCTTTTAAGGAATAAGATTATTGCATCCCATAGCTTCAACCTGATATCAATTGAAGCAAATGAGGTCACATACATTACCCCCTGAATAAAAATATAAAACAGAACGAGTCCTAAACCGGCAAGAATCCAGTATTTATTGGCATCCGAGATGACAATCATAACCGAATTCAGTTCATGTTTCTGACGAAAGATAAACCATGCAGCCAGAATAATAAATAATGCAGTAAAAAGAAATTGGGTGATAAGCTTCGCATTTTCGTTAAGAAAGATGAAGACCTTATCTTTGAAAAAGTTCCGGATAGCTGCTGATGAATTTTCTTTACTCATAGTGTAACTACTCCAAATTTAACCACATTAGAACGTATTATTCTCTCTCATAGTCTGCATGATCAGAGGAAGATTAAATTTATAGTGATGATCTCCCGGAATTTTCTTAATCGCTATCGTCTTTCCGGCAAGTAATTCCGGGATTTGCGTTTTCTCGCCTTCTCCAAAGATAATAAGCGTTCGAAAATTTTGCATTTTAACAATCTCATCTATTGTATTGTAGGTATTATTCCTGTTACCCATTCCCAGCATGTTTGAGATATGGATCTCAAAATCGGTGGTCGTTGCTGGCGACAGGAGTACAGCAGATTTAACCTTTAATTTCATATCGTCAGGCAGCCTGTTAATGATAAATGGAACAATTTCAGCTCCCAGCGAATAACCTATCAGAACAAACTTATCTCTGCCCCATTCTTTACAGTAAAAATTCAGAGCTCCGGCTATGTCAGTGGCTGTCTCTTCGGGAGTACGGCGCTTCCAGAAATATTTTTTTGAATCGAGCCCCACTGTCGGAATACCAGTTTTGGCAAGATTATCAGCTATTGATTGCTCAAATCCATACCATCCTCCATCGCCCGATATCAGTAAAGCGAAAGGAGCCTGTTTATCCTGATATTTAGAATTAGTAATTATCAATGGTAGGGATTTAACCTCATCAATATTAACTACAGGAGGCTTATCTCTTTCATATTTAGCTATAAGCCGGGTATAGGCATCTTTCCATTGTGGCATAAAATCGTTCCACTTTGAGAATCCATGTCCGACTTTAGGCAAAGTGATAAATTCTGCATTTTNGGTTTTTGACATAAAATCAACCACTGCAGGATANTTGCATATTTTGTCAAGCTGTCCGTTAAGAACTATCCAGGTATTTCCAAGGTCTCTATCGGGCTGAAGAAGATATCGTTTCCCAGGAATATCCTCTTTCACTGTCAGTCCGTTAATCTCGCAAAGCTTCCTGGGAAGTTCAATATCAGGACAAAAGCCAATTGAAATACCTCCGATAAAAGTCCCGGGTCTTGCCTGAGCCAATATCCCGTAAGCTAGTGTTGCTCCGCTGGAATATCCCATTATTACCGGTGGTTTATAATCGGGGAAATCATATTTCTTCTCAACAAAGGTTGCAAGCTGTACAAAATCGGCNGCAACATTATAACATTCATCAGTTCTCTGCCTCAGCTCTTTAAAATATCTCAGTATATCAACACCGATAACAAGGGAATTCATTTCCGAAAAGGTCTCTGAAAAGCCTATAACCCCCGATCTCCATCCTCCATCGCCCGAAATCATAATTATTACATTCTGCGGAGTATTGGTACGGTTATAAATATAAACCTTACCAAAAACTGAAACATTTACAGAATCTATGGAGGATGATGATCCGGAGATACAGAACAATGTAAAAAAGAGAGAAGTAAAAATTAATTTATATATATTCTTAAGGCTCATATACTTCATATTTTAAAAAATTCAAACGANGTCTTATCCGATAACATAGTCATAGTAAATAGTATGCAAGTATAGGTAAATTCCGGATTAGATTTAACGATTGCTTCGTCGCTTCACTCCTCGCAATGACCGCTTACTTTATTAAAATCTGTTTAGCTCCCATAAAGAATTAATATTACCTGCACCGTCATTGCGAGAAGCGCAGCGACGAAGCAACCTCCCGTTCATCTGCCCCATTCCCATTCTGCCATTGCGCCATTGTGCCCTTGCGCCCTTGTGCCGTTGTGCCATTCAGCCGTTGCGCCGTTGCGCCGTTGAGCCGTTGCGCCATTGCCCCCTTACACCAGCTTCTTATATTTTATCCTAGCAGGCGTTGTATCAGCAACTCTTTTTTTATAGTTCTCTTCATAGTCGGAATAGTTGCCTTCGAACCACACTGCTTTTGAGTTTCCTTCAAAAGCCAGCATATGGGTGGTAATCCTGTCGAGGAACCACCTGTCGTGTGAAATAATCACTGCACAGCCGGCAAAATTTTCAAGACCTTCCTCGAGAGCACGGAGGGTATTTACATCAATATCGTTGGTTGGTTCATCAAGGAGCAGGACATTTGCCCCTGATTTAAGCGTAAGAGCGAGATGTAGCCTGTTTCGCTCCCCTCCTGATAGAACACCACATTTCTTTTCCTGATCGGCTCCTGTGAAATTAAAACGAGCTACATAAGCCCTGGCATTTACCAGGCGATTTCCTACCATAACATCCTGCTGACCTCCTGAGATCACTTCATAAACTGTTTTAGCCGGATCAATTGCGGCATGGGCCTGGTCAACATATCCGAGGGTAACTGTTTCACCAATAGTAAATGAGCCCTTTGTGGCAGCTTCCTGTCCCATTATCATCCGGAACAGGGTTGTTTTTCCGGCTCCGTTCGGTCCAATAACACCAACTATTCCGTTTGGAGGAAGGCTGAATTCGAGATCTTCAAAAAGAAGCTTATCATCAAATGATTTTGTGACAGCCCGGGCCTCAATAACTTTGTCGCCAAGCCTGGGTCCGTTTGGAATGAAAATTTCCAGCTTATCTTCTTTCTGTTTCACATCCTGATTAAGAAGATTTTCATAAGCTCCCAACCTTGCTTTTGATTTGGCATGACGGGCTTTTGGTGACATCCTTACCCATTCAAGCTCACGTTCCAGGATCTTTCTCCTTTTAACATTTCCTTTTTCTTCCGATTCCAGTCTTTTGGCCTTTTGTTCCAGCCATGAAGAATAATTTCCTTTCCAGGGAATTCCTTCTCCCCTGTCGAGTTCGAGGATCCACCCGGCAACATTATCAAGGAAATAACGGTCGTGAGTGATGCAAATCACTGTCCCGTTATATTGTTTCAGAGTTGTTTCGAGCCATTGTACCGATTCGGCATCGAGGTGGTTGGTAGGCTCATCGAGAAGAAGGATATCGGGTTGCTGCAAAAGCAATCTGCATAATGCCACCCTTCTGCGTTCACCTCCGGAAAGTACGTTTACCCTTGCAGTACTGTCGGGGCACCTCAGGGCATCCATTGCACGCTCAAGCCTGTGTTCGATATTCCAGCCATCAGCATAGTCGATCTTTTCCTGAAGTACAGCCTGTCTGTCCATAAGCTGTTGCATCTTATCGGGGTTTTCATAAATTTCTGGAAGACCAAAACTGTTGTTTATCTTTTCGAATTCCTTCAGTAATTCCATTGTCTCTTTCAGCCCCTCCTCAACAATTTCACGTACTGTCCTGCTTTCATCGAGAAGCGGATCCTGCGAAAGATGACCCACAGAATATCCTGGAAGAAAAGTAATCTCTCCCTGGTATTCTTTTTCCATGCCGGCAATTATCTTCAGGAGTGTCGATTTCCCTGAACCGTTCAGACCGATGATCCCGATCTTGGCCCCTANGAAAAATGAGAGTGAAATATCTTTAAGAACCTGTCTGTGAGGGGGAAAAGATTTTCCAACCCTGTACATCGAAAATATAATCTTATTGTCGTCAGCCATAAAAAATGTATTTTATACTTTAATGCAAAAATAAGATGAAAAA
>JGI20214J51088_10001236_pt1 | contig 17432 bp, 14 predicted proteins | sample WetSurMetagenome_FD_51088 | JGI IMG/M metagenome (IMG submission 51088) | reverse complement strand
GCCGAGCTGGCGGCCGCGTTGGCGGCCAGCCGGGGCGACACGCTGGCCACCTTCGCCGCCATCGAGACGGCCCTGCCCGGGCTGCGCGTGCCGCGGCGCGAGACGCTGAATCCGCCCTTGTGGGAGCTGGGCCACATCGGCTGGTTCCAGGAGCGTTGGGTCGCGCGCAACGCAGTGCGCGACGAAGGCCCGAACGCCGACCCCGAGACGCCGCGCCATGCAGCCGTGCGTGCCGGCTCCGATGCGCTCTTTGATTCGAGCCTTGTCGCGCACCACCGGCGCTGGTCGCTGCCGTTGCCCGACGCCGACGCGACGCGCGCCGGTCTGGCCGCGCAGCTGCAGGCCACGCTGGCGCTGCTGGCCGCGGTCGACGACAGCGCGCGCGACGCCGCGCCCGCCACCGAGGACCGCCTGTACTTCTTCCGCCTTGGCCTGCTGCACGAGGACATGCACCACGAGGCCGCCCTGACGCTGGCGCAGGATCTGGGCCTGCCGATCTCCGACCCGCGCTGGCAGCCCGCCGCGCTGCCCGAACCGCCGCCACCGCTGCCGCTAGACGCGCGGCGCTGGCGGCTCGGCAGCGACACCGGCTTCGCGTTCGACAACGAGCTCGGCGCACACGAGGTCGAGCTGCCCGCCGGCTCGATCGACGCCCAGGCGCGGCGCTGGGCTGAATACCTGCCCTTCGTCGAGGCCGGCGGCTACGACGAGCCGCGCTGGTGGTGCGCCGCCGGCTGGCACTGGCGGCAGCAGACCGGCACCGCCGTGCCGCGCCATCTGCGCCGCGACGGTGCGAAGTGGGAGGAATGCCGGTACGGCCGCTGGCAGGCGCTGGACCCGCGTGCCGCGGCCCGGCACCTGAGTCGCTTCGAGGCCGAGGCGTGGTGCCGCTGGGCCGGCCGCCGTCTGCCCACCGAGGCGGAATGGGAGCGTGCCGCCTGCACGCTCGGGCCGCGCTTGCGCTGGGGCGAGGTCTGGGAATGGACGGCAAGCCCGTTCGCGCCCTACCCCGGATTCCGGCCCCACCCCTACCGCGACTACTCGGCGCCCTGGTTCGACGGCCGCCCGGTGCTGCGCGGCGGCTCGTTCCTGACCCAGCCGCGGATCAAGCACCCGCGCTACCGGAACTTCTTCGCCGCCGCACGCAACGACATCGCGGCGGGGTTTCGCAGCTGCGCCGTCTGAACCACGCTCATAACCATTCGCGATCGATCGTCTAGCCAGGCCATGTGTTGGCTCGCGGCCCGTCACCCTGGCCGATCGATCGCAAGTCGGCACGAGTCACCGATGCCGCTTCAGTGCAGGCTGCGCCAAGCCAGGATGGCGCCGATCAGCACCGGCTGGTGGACCATGTAAAAGCTCAGTGGCCAGCGCCCCAGCGCCGCCAGCACGCGCAGCGCGCGCGGCAGCGGCCCGGCCAACAGCGACGGCCGATGCGCGCGCAGCCAGTCGCCGGCCGCCAGCCCCCACAGCATCACGCCCAGCCAGGGCAGCACCGGCACGTAGTCCTCGGTGATCGGCTTGTGCGTCACGAGGCCGACCCAGTCGGTGAGCCGGTCGTCGAAGAACGGGTGCTGGACGAACTGTGGCAGCGCAATCGCGAGTGCGCCGGCCGGCCACAGCCAGCCCCCCAGCGGCCACGCCAGGCGCGCGAGGATCAGCATCACCGCCATCCCGTGCAGGACTCCGAAGCTTATCCAGCTGCGCGGGAACATGATCGCCGAGCCGGCGCTGACGAGGAGCGCGCAGCCGACGATCCGGCCCCAGCGCTTCCAAAAGCGCGGCCAGCCCTGGCCGGCGGCGAGCGCGGTCGATTGGCCCAGCCCGGCGCAGAGCAGGAACAGGCTCACGATCGCGATTCGCTGCAGCGTCCAGAACGGGTCGGCGTAGAAGTTCTGCGGCGGCTGCAGCAGGCGGTAGGTATTGAGGTCGAAGCTGAAGTGGAAGCCGGCCATCCAGACCATCGCCAGCCCGCGCAGCGCGTCGAGCCTGTCGTAGCGCAGGCCGCTGCCGGCAGCGGAGGGCGGGCGGTTCATTCGGTCTTCTCGTAGACGTCGCTGAAGCGTTCGCCGTCCCAGGCGTACAGCAGGTAGGCCGAATGCACGCAGGCGCTGGCGCCGCGCGGCTTGAACAGGCCCGCGCATTGGCCGCGCGCGTGGCGCACGCTGCGGTAGGCCACGCCGGCCGAGCCGGCCGCGTGCAGCCGCGCGCCGAGCGCACGCGAGACGCCGTAATCGTCCGGGTCGTACACCGCGTCGGGCACCGCGCCGCGCGGGCGCAGATCGTGCAAACGCGCGTCGATCGCCACCGAGTACAGCCGCATCGGCAGGTGCATCGGCCCCTGCCGCGTCGCGGCGAGGAAGCGGCCGTGGTGGTAGCGCGTCTCGGCGACGGCGGTGGGGCGCTCNCGCGCGGCGTAGAACACGCCNTAGCGGCCGTCCGAGAAGCGGCTGCCGAGCACGTTGACATGTGTGAACGCCGCCATGATCGGGCCGCTGCCCAGGCCGAACACGCGCTCGTCGCGCGCCACGCGCTCGATTTGGCCGAGTTCGTCGCGCACGCGCTCGTTCGTCATTGCCTCGAGCGCATAGAGGGCGTCGAAGTCGTCAGCATCGGCGACGCGGTCAAAGAGCAGGATCGCCGGGTAGCGCGTCGGCACGATGCGGCAGGCCTGCTGCCAGCGCACGCGACGCAGCGCCGGCTCGTTCGGCATCGCAGCGCCCGGGCTGGCGCGTGGGGCGGCGGCACGGCTCAGGACCAGCCGCCGCCACGCACGCTGTCGAGGTAGCGGCGCACGAGGTTGAGGTCACTGACGTTGCCGGCCAGCATGCGCTCGAGCGCGCTGCGCCCGCCGAACGCGGACTCCTGATTGGGCTGGCGCACCCAGGCGTCGGCCGCGGCGGCGTCGGGGAGCAGGATCTGCAGCGACTTGTAGATGCCGAGCAGGTTCGACAGGCGCTCGAGTGTGTCGCGCGGCAGACTGGCCTTGTCGGGATGCTTGCGCCAGGCGAAGAAAGTCGAGCGCGGCGGCTGGCCGAGCAGGCACAACTGCTCATCGACCGACAACCCCCAGGCCTGGGCGATGCGCGAAAAGGCGCGCAGCCCGGCCGCGGCCATGCGTTCGGGGCTGGCCGCGGGCTGGCGTTCGGGGGCGATGAGGGCGCTCAACGAGAAGCTTGCTCTGGACTGTTCGTTTATCCTAGTCCAGATCCGGACCTTCGACCAGTCCGACGACGCCGTGGACAGAAACCGCAGGCATGAAACCCGGGACTTCGAAGTCAGCCGTCGCAGCGGACGAAGACCTGGAACGTGGGCCTGGGGGGCGTCGACTTCATGCTGCCGACGGCTCCAGCTTGGCGCCCTTCTCGGCCAGCAGCTCGCGCAGCACCGAGCGATGGCATTGCGCTTCGAGCTCGCAGTAGCAGCCGACCGAAAAGTCGCTGTGATGGGACATTGCGGCGAGCAGCTCGATCGCGTGTCTGTTGTCGGGCCTGGCCATCTCGGCGCGGTATGTCCTGACGAATGCCGCCCACTGCGCGGGCGTCGCGGCCTCCAGCCCGAGCTTCATCGTTTCGGCGCTCGGCGCGAGGTTGGGGAACCAGACGTCGTACCAGTTCCGCGACCCGAACTCGCTCTTGGGCACGCCGCGAGGCGGGCGCCGGACGGTGCCGATGCGCAGGCCTTCGCCTGGCAAACGCGGGCTGCCGAGTCTCAGCACACGGACTGTCACGGCTGGCCATTTCCCGGCTGACGGCCCAGGCTTCCTGCCTTNAAGGCCTTCAAGGCCTTCACTGGCCGAACCCTNGCCCCGTCGCCGCCTGCTCGACGACCACGGCCGCCGGCTCGAAGCGCGGCCCGAATTTCGCCGCCAGTTCGCGCGACCTCACGACGAAGGCCTTCGCGCCCATCGCGTCGATGAACTGCAGCGCGCCGCCGTGGAAGGGGGCGAAGCCCCAGCCGAAGATAGAGCCGACGTTGGCGTCGGCGACGGATCTCAGCACGCCTTCCTCGTAGCAGCGCGCAGCCTCGTTCGCTTGGGCGAACATCAGCCGGTCGATCAGCTCGCGCTGTTCGGGTTGCGTCACCGCCACCGGGTAGAGCCGGGTCAGCTCGGGCCAGAGCGCCTTGCCGCCCTCGGTCCAGTCGTAGAAGCCGTGGCCAGCCTTCCTGCCGATGCGGCCGACCTCGCACAGCTGCCGGATCACGCNNAAGCCCGGGTGCTCGGCATAGGGCCGGCCCTCGGCGGCGAGGTCTTTCTTCGTCTGCTCGGCGACGTGCAGGCTCAGGCTCAGCGACACCTCGTCCTGCAGCGCCAGCGGCGGCATCGGCATGCCGGCCTGCAGGCCTGCGACCTCGATGCTGCGTGGGTGCACGCCCTCCTTCAGCATCGCGATGCCTTCCATTACATAGGTCGCAAAGACGCGGCTGGTGTAGAAGCCGCGGCTGTCGTTGACGACGATCGGCGTCTTGCCGATCTGCTGCACGTAGTCGAATGCTCGGGCTATCGTCTCATCACTGGTCCGCGTCGGTCCGGCTCTGCCGGCCGCCGGGTCCCCGCCAGGGGATGGCGGCGTGCTCGCCGCCTGGGCGCCGGTACCGGCGACGATGATCTCGACCAGCGGCATCTTGTCCACCGGGCTGAAGAAATGCAGGCCGATGAAGTTCTTCGGCCGGCCGCTGGCCTGCGCCAGGCCNGTGATGGGCAGGGTCGAGGTGTTGGAGGCGAAGACGGCGCTCGGCTTCAGCACGGCCTCGGCGCGCTTCGTCACCTCGGCCTTGATNGCACGGTCCTCGAACACGGCCTCGATGACGAGATCGCAGCCCTCCAGCAGCGCGAAGTCGGTACCGGCNCTGATCCGGGCCAGCAGCGCGTCGCGCTTCTCTGGCGTGCTGCGACCCTTCTTGACCGCCTTGTCCAGGAGACCCTGCGAGTACGCCTTGCCTTTGTCGGCCAGCTCCTGCGTCGTGTCCAGCAGCACGACGTCGATGCCGGCCTTGGCCGAGACGTAGGCGATGCCGCCACCCATCATGCCGGCGCCGAGCACGCCGAGCCTCTTCACCTTCTGCGGCGCGATGCCCTGCGCGNCCGAGCTTGGGCGCGAGGCCCCCTTCTTGATGGCATTGAGCTGATACCACAGCGTGTTGATGAGGTTCTTCGATTCCTGCGACAGCACGCAAGCGGCGAAGTAGCGGCTCTCCACCATGCAGGCGGCGTCGAAATCGAGCAGGCAGCCTTCGAAGATGCTGCTCATGATGTGCGTCACCGCCGGATAGTTGCCCCAGCTCTTGGCCGCAGCGACCGACGGACCGATGGCCAGCATCTGCGCGATCGCCGGGCTGCGCGAGTCGCCNCCGGGGATGCGGAACTTCGACTGGTCCCAGGGCTGCTTGGCCTTCGGNTTGGCGGCGATCCACGCGCGCGCCTGGGCCATCAGCTCGTCGCGGTCCCCGGCCANCGCCGTGATCAGCCCCATGGCCAGCGCCCTGGCCGGCGCGATGTCGCTGCCCTCGGCGCAGATCTGCAGCGCCTGTTGCATGCCCACCAGGCGCGGCAGGCGCTGCGTGCCGCCGCCGCCGGGAAGCAGGCCGAGCTTGACCTCGGGCTGGCCGAGCTTGAGCCGGGGGTCGTCGACGACGATGCGTGCGTGGCAGCCGAGCGCGATCTCCAGCCCGCCGCCCAGCGCGTGGCCATTGATCGCAGCCACCACTGGCTTGCCCTGCAGCTCGAGCTGGCGCAGCACCCTCTTCATCGCCATCGAGGCCTCGAAGGGCTCCTCGGCCCGGGTCCACTTCGACATCCGGTCGAGGTCGCCGCCGGCGCAGAAGTCGGCCTTGCCGCTGGTCAGGATCAGGCCCTTCACCGCCGGGTCGGCGAGTTTGTCGCAAGCCGCGGCAATGCCTTCCATCAGCGCGTCGCCGACGACATTCATCGGCCGGCCCGGCAGGTCCATCGTGGCGACGAGGATGCCGTCGTCGCCCAGGGTCAGAGTGACTGCGTTGCTCATGCTCAGACTCGCTCGATGATGGTGGCGATACCCATGCCGCCGCCGACGCACAGCGTGGCGAGGCCGGTGGACAGGTTGCGGCGCTCGAGCTCGTCGAGCAGGGTGCCGAGGATGATGCAGCCGGTGGCACCAAGCGGGTGGCCCATTGCGATCGCGCCGCCGTTGACGTTGACGCGGTCGAGGTCGACGCCCAGGTCGCGCGCGGTCTTCATCGGCACCACCGCGAAGGCCTCGTTGATCTCCCACAGGTCGATGTCGCCTGGGGCCATGCCGGCCTTGGCAAGCGCCTTGCGGCAGGCCGGCGTGGGGCCGGTGAGCATGATCGTCGGCTCGGAACCGATCACTGCTGCGGCGCGGATGCGCGCGCGTGGCCTGAGCCCGGCCTTCATGCCACCGTCGGCGCTGCCGACCAGCATCAGCGCCGCGCCATCGACGATGCCCGACGAGTTGCCGGCATGGTGCATGTGCGTGATGCGCTCGACCGTCGTGTACCTGCGCAGCGCGGTCGCATCGAAGCCCATCTGGCCCATCGTCGCAAAACTGGGCTCGAGCTTGGCCATCGACTCGAGGCTGGCGCCGGGGCGGATGGTCTCGTCCTCGGCCAGCATCGTGAGTCCGGCGATGTCCTTCACCGGCACGATGGATTTCGCGAATCGGCCCTCCGCGCGCGCCGCCGCGGCGCGCTGGTGCGAGCGCAGGGCAAAGGTGTCGACGTCAGCGCGACCCCAGCCTTCGAGCGTGGCGATGAGGTCGGCACCCACGCCCTGCGGCACGAAGCCGGTCTTCTGGTTGACGCGGGGGTCCATCACCCAGGCACCGCCGTCGCTGCCCATCGGCCAGCGGCTCATGCTCTCGACGCCGCCGGCAACGACCAGGTCCTCCCAGCCGCTCTTGACCTTGGCCGCGGCGAGATTCACCGACTCGAGGCCGCTGGCGCAGAAGCGGCTTTGCGTGACGCCGGCCACCGTCTGCGCCCATTCGGCGTCGAGCACCGCGGTGCGCGCGATGTCGGCCCCCTGCTCGCCCAACGGCGTGACGCAGCCGAGCACGACGTCGTCGACGAGGGCAGTGTCGAGCCCGTGGCGCGACTGCAGCGCCTGCAGCAGCGTGCGCAGCAGCCAGACCGGACTCGCCTGGTGCAAGGAGCCGTCCTTCTTGCCCTTGCCGCGAGGCGTGCGCAGATGGTCGTAGATGAATGCATCACTCATTGGGGCCTCACTTGATCAAGAACTTGAGCACCGTGTCGGCAAGTCTGCCGTACGGGGGTGCGAACAACTTCATTGCGGAAAAGCGCGCCTGGTGGAACACCGGGCGCATCTTCGAGAAGGTCTCGAATCCTTCGCGGCCGTGGTAATGGCCCATGCCGGAGGCGCCGACGCCCCCGAACGGCAGCTCGTCCTGGGCGACATGGAACAGCGCATCGTTGACCGAGACGCCTCCCGACATGACGTGCTCCAGCAAGTGCCGAACGACAGCGCTGTCGTTGCTGAACGGGTAGACGGCCAACGGGCGGTCGGCGGCGTTGATCGCGGCCACCACCGTGTCGAGCTGGGTGTAGCCGCGCAGCGGCAGGATGGGGCCGAAAATCTCGCGCTGCATCAGTGCCGTGTCGGCCGGGGCGTCGAGCACGACGTGCGGCGCGATCTTGCGGCTGGCGCGGTCGAAAGCCGGCCCCGGCAGCAGCGGTATCACGGTGGCACCACGCTCGCGTGCTTCGTCCAGCGCCGCCAGCAGCCGGTCGAACGACCGCTGGTCGATGATGGCCGTGTAGTCGGGCGANGCCAGGCTGGCGTAACGCGCCGGCACGATGGCCTGCGCCATGCGGACGAACTCGGCGATCCGGTGCTGCGGCAGCCAGGCGTGGTCGACAGTGGTGCAGATCTGGCCCGCGTTCAGGCACTTCACGAACAGGATGCGCTCGGCCGCGGTTTGGAGCGGGAAGTCGTCGCAGACGATGGCCGGCGCCTTGCCGCCGAGCTCGAGCGTCACCGGGCACAGGTTGCTCGCGGCCGCCGCCATCACCGCACGGCCGGTGGTGCCGGAGCCGGTGAACAACAGGTGGTCGAAGGGAAGCTTCGAGAACTCGATGCCGACGCCGCCGGTCTCGTCGAAGAACTGCAGCTTCTCGGGCGCGAAGTAGGCCGGCATCTTCTCGATCAGCAGCCTGGCCAGATGGCGCGAGTTCTCGCTCAACTTCACCATCGCGCGGTTGCCTGCGGCAAAGATCGAGGTCAGCGGCACGAAACTGAGGTTGACGGGAAAATTCCAGGGCACGATGACACCGACGACGCCCAGCGGTTGAGGGATCACGCGGTTGCGGGCGCCTGGGAAGCTCCTGAAATCGACACCGCGGCGCTGCGGCTTCATCCACCGGCGCAGCGTGCGCAGCGTGCGCCGGATGGCGGCGATCGCGGGCACGATTTCGCACAGCCGGGTCTCGTGCGTGGAGCGGTGGCCGTAGTCGGCGCTGATCGCCACGCACAGTGCTTCCTCGTGGTCGCGCAGGAAGGCCTGCAACTGCAGCAAGTCGGCGCGGCGCTCGGCCAGCGTCGGCACCGGGTGCGCCTGGTACGCGGCGCGCTGCTGCGCCAGCGCGCCGCGCAGGCGCTCGGCCAGCGGAAGATCGGTGACGTCCATGGGGCGGCTCCTGCTGCCGGCCTTGCGCTCACATGGAGCGTGAAGCCAGTTCCTTCATGATCTCGTTCGTGCCGCCGTAGATGCGCTGCACGCGAGCGTCCACGTACAGCTCGGCGATCGGGGTTTCCACCATGTAGCCGTAGCCGCCGAAGAGCTGCAGGCATTCGTCCATCACCCGGCCCTGCTGCTCGCTGACCCAAGCCTTCGCGAGCGCGGCGCGCGCGGCGTCGAGTTCGCCCTTCAGGTGCGCGACGATGCAGGCGTCGACGAAGGCGCGCGCGGCCAGCACCGTGGCCTGCACCTCGGCGAGCTTGAAGCGCGTGTTCTGGAACTCCCACAGCGGCTTGCCGAAGGCCTGGCGTTCCTTCGCGTAGCGCAGTGTCTCGTCGAGCGCGCGCTCCATCGCACCGATGCCCTGCACCGCGATGATCAGCCGCTCCTGCGGCAGCTGCTCCATGAGTTGGAAGAAGCCCTGGCCTTCGCGCCCACCGATCAGATGGTCGACCGGGACGCGCACCTCGTCGAAGAAGAGCTCGGAGGTGTCCTGCGCGTGCAAGCCGATCTTCTCGAGCGCGCGGCCGCGGCGAAAGCCGGTCGCCGTATCGGGCGCGCCGGCCATGGCGGCGGTCTCGACGGCGAGCAGCGACAGGCCCTTGGCGCCCTTCTCGTCGCCGGTGCGGCAGACGACAACGATCAAGTTCGCGTTCTGGCCGTTGGTGATGAACGTCTTGGCGCCGTTGACGCGGTAATGGTCGCCCGAGCCCGACGAATCACGCCGGGCCGAGGTTCGTACCGCCTGCAGGTCGCTGCCGGTGCCGGGCTCGGTCATCGCGATGGCTGTGATGAACTCCCCGCTGCACATCTTCGGCAGCCAGCGCCGCTTCTGCGCTTCGGTGCCGTAGCGCAGCAGGTAGGGCGCGACGATCGCCGAATGCAGCCCGCCGCCCCAGCCGGAAACGTTGGCCCGCGCCTGCTCAAGCAGGATCACCGCCTCGTGGCCGAAGTCGCCGCCGGCGCCGCCGTAGACCTCGGGTGTCGACGCGCAGAGCAGGCCGTTCGCGGCCGCGTCGCGCCACACCTCGGGGCTCATCCGGCCGGCGGCACGGAACTCGGCCGCGCGCGGCACCCACTGGGCGGACATGTAGCGCGCCGCTGCGTGCTGCAGCATGCGGTGCTCTTCGGTCATCCACGGACTGGGAAAATTGGGCAGGCTCATCTTGGCACCTGACGGGCCACCCCGAAGGCGCCGCGCGCCCCCGTGGGGAGCAACAAACGAAGAGAGCACGAGCGCATCATCTGGCTTCCAGCTGCTTGCGCGCAGTGCCGTTGATGACGCGCAGCTCGGCCAGGCTGGCCTCGATGTGGGCGCGCTTTTGTTCCAGCGCGGCGATCGCCGCGTCGGTGCGATCGACGACGAACTTCAGCTGCTGCACCCGGCCCTCGCCGTGGGTGCCGTAGAGATCGAGGTAATGCTTGATCTCGGCAAGCGGCGCACCGATCGCCTTGCTGCGCAGGATCAGCGCAAGGCGCGCGCGGTCGCGTCGGTTGTAGACGCGCGTGCCGTTGACGCGCCGCGGCTTGAGCAGGCCCTTGTCCTCGTAGAAGCGGATCGTGCGCAGCGTGATGCCGAACTCGCGGCACAGCTCGGTGATGCCGAACAGCTCGCCGCCGCCGCCGTCGTCGCGGTGCGCGTCCACCACCTCCTTGGCGGAGGCGGCGGCGCGTCGGCGGACCGCCTCCACGACGGTCACAGCACGCGCTGCAGCTTCATCGCCACGCCGATGTCGCCGCTGACCTTGAAGTGGCCCATCATGAAGCCAGTGGTCGGCTCGAGCTCGCCGGTCAGCAGCGCGACCAGATTGGCGTGCGAGATCGCGATCGTGCAGTCGGTGTCACGGTCGTCGTTGCTCACGGCGTTGGGCACGGACAGTCCGTCGAGAACGATCACGCCGTCGTCTCCGCAGTCGAACTTGAGCGTCGCGTTCAGCCCGCTCGCGTCGCCCATCCGGGTGCGCAACGTCTCGGTGCAGGTAGGCATGTCCATGGCGTCGGACCTCCGGGTGACTGATGGACCCGATGCTAGCCAACCGCCGTGCCGCACGCCTTCTCGTAATCACCTAGTGGTGATGTCGTTGACGTTAACGTTACCCTGCTGCCTAATTGCGTCCATGGATCGTTACCGTAGCGTCTTCCGCCCCGGCCTGTTCGACGGCCAGCTACATTGGGTCACCGGCGGCGGCAGCGGCATCGGCCGCTGCGTCGCGCATGAGCTGGCGTCGCTGGGCGCCACCGTCGTGATCAGCGGCCGCAGCCAGGACAAGCTTGACCGCGTCGCCGCCGAGATCGCCGAGGACGGCGGCCAGGCCCGCACGATGGCCTTCGACATCCGCGACGAAGAGGCGGTGAAGGCCGGCGTCGCAGCGGTGATCCAGGCGCATGGGCCCGTGGCCGGGCTGGTCAACAACGCCGGCGGCCAGTTCCCGGCGCCGTTGATGGCCATCGGCAAGAAGGGCTTCGACGCGGTCGTTGCGAACAACCTCACCGGCGGCTTCCTGATGATGCGCGAGCTGTTCAACCAGTGCATGCAGCAGCACGGCGGCGCGGTCGTCAACATGACGGCGGACTTCCGCAACGGCATGCCCGGCATGGGCCACAGCGGAGCCGCGCGCGCGGGCATGAGCAACCTGACGATGACGGCGGCCTTCGAATGGGCGCATGCCGGCGTGCGCGTGAACGCGGTCGCGCCGGGCTGGATCGCGTCCAGCGGCATGGACACCTACGGCGGCGCGATGAAGGCGTTGATCCCCAGGCTGAAGCAGCACGTGCCGCTGCGCCGCCTGGGCGTCGAGGCGGAGGTCAGCGGCGCGATCGTCTTTCTGCTCTCGCCCGCAGCAAGCTTCATCACCGGCGTCACGCTGCAGATCGACGGTGCGGCCTCGCTCGGCAGCGAGATCTTCCCACTCGGTGCCGAGTCGAAATCGGTGCCATTCGACGGCTTTCACCGCGCAGTGACCCCCGAGGTGCTACGGTGACACTGCGAGCGGCCGCTCGCGGCCCTTTGCGCCCGTTCGCGGGCGGCCGCTTTGCACGGGTCGCGTCGACGCGGCGCGGCAAGCGGTGCGCCGCCGGGGTTGTGGATTCGGTGGTCTGCGCAAGGCGCAGACTGCGCCGCGCTGCTCGCTCGGGGGTCGTGCGGCACGACTCGCTGCGTTCGCTGGGCGCTTTGCGCCCGGACAGATGCTGCGAATCAGTTCGCGAAACGCGCCCGTGCGCGCCGACCCCGGACCCGCGCTTGCCACCTCCGTACTCACCCCTGCCCGGACGTGCCTTTGCTCGCTCGCAAGTGGGCCCGCGAACGGCCGCATCGGGCCGCGAGTCCCCGCTGGCGAGAAAATTCGCGCGGTTCGCCCGCTTCGCCAGGGCCTGACCATGCCGGCCCTCGGGACGAACCTCGACACGAGTTCGCCGGCCTTCCGGGTCAACGCACAGCGCATGGAAGAGCGCCTCGCCGAGGTGCGCGTACTGGAGGCCAAGGTCGTCGCCGAGTCGGCGAGCAAGCGCGAGAAGTTTGAGGCCCGCGGCCAGCTGCTTCCGCGCGAACGCGTCGCGCGGCTGCTCGACCGGGGCAGCGAGTTCGTCGAGCTGTCGCCGCTCGCCGGGCTGGGGATGCACGACGACGACGGTCGCAAGAGCGTTCTGGGCGGAGGCAGCATCGTCGGTATCGGCGTCGTCGCCGGCAAGCGCGTGCTCGTCTCGGCCAGCGACAGCGCGGTCAAGGGCGGCACGGTCGCGCCGATGGGGCTGAAAAAGGCTCTGCGCGCGCAAGAGCTTGCGGCCGAGAACAAGCTGCCGCTGATCGCGCTCGTCGAGTCGGGTGGCGCGAACCTGATGTATCAGGCCGAGATCTTCGTCGACGGCGGCCGCACCTTCGCGAACCAGGCGCGGCTGTCGGCGGCGGGCATTCCGCAGATCGCGGTGGTGCACGGCGCATCGACCGCAGGCGGCGCCTACTTGCCGGGCCTTTCGGATTATGTGGTGCTGGTGCGCGGGCGTTCCAGCATCTATCTCGCCGGGCCGCCGTTGGTGAAGGCCGCGATCGGCGAGGACGCCACCGAGGAGGAACTCGGCGGCGCCGCGATGCACGCCGAGCTCACCGGCCTGGGCGAATACCTGACGGAAAACGACGCCCACGCGATCGCGCTCACACGCGAGCTGGTCGACAAGCTGCCCTGGGATCGCGTGCCGGAGCGCGGCGCCGTGCCCGAGCCGCTGTTCCCGGCCGACGAGCTCCTCGGCGTAGTGCCGGCCGACGAGCGCGAACCCTACGACGTGCGTGAGGTCGTCGCGCGGCTTGTCGACGGCTCGGACTTCCTCGAGTTCAAGGCCGGTTACGCGCGCGACACGGTCTGCGGCCATGCGCGGCTGCACGGTCACGCGGTGGGCGTGATCGGCAACAACGGGCCGATCCAGCCCCAGGGCTCGACCAAGGCGGCGCAGTTCATCCAGCTCTGTGACCAGGCCGGCACGGCGCTGATCTTCCTGCAGAACACCACCGGCTACATGGTCGGCAAGGCGGCCGAGCAGGCAGGCGCGATCAAGCACGGCAGCAAGATGATCCAGGCCGTGGCGAACGCCCGGGTGCCGAAGTTCACCATCGTGCTCGGCGGCAGCTACGGTGCGGGCAACTACGGCATGTGCGGGCGCGGCTTCGACCCGCGCTTGGTCTTCGCCTGGCCGAGCGCGCGTACCGCGGTGATGGGCGGCGCACAGGCGGCCAAGGTGATGGACATCCTGAATCGCAACAAGCTCGAACGCATGGGCCTGCCCGCCAACGAGGAGGCGCTGGCGGCGATGAGCGACGCACTGCACCGGCGCCTGGACGCCGAGAGCGCCGCGCTCTTCGGCACCGCGCGGCTCTGGGACGACGGCATCGTCGACCCGCGCGACACACGTCGGCTGCTCGGCCTGGGCCTGGACCTCGCCCGCGACGCGACCCGACGAACCCTGCGCCCGAACACCTTCGGCGTGGCCCGGATGTAAGGAGACAGCGAATGAAGTTCACGACCGAACACCGCCAGATCGAAGACACGGTGATCAAGTTCTGCGACAAGGAGATCAACCCCTTCGTCGCCGAATGGGAGGCGGCCGAGGAGTTCCCGAGTCACGCGCTCTTCAAGAAGCTCGGCGAGCTGGGTCTGATGGGCCTGAAGTACCCCGAGGAGTACGGCGGCGCCGGGCTCGACTTCAGCTACTCGATGGTGATGGCCGAGGCGCTGGGCCAGTGCAACTGCGGCGGCGTGCCGATGGCGATCGGCGTGCAGACCGACATGGCGACGCCGGCGCTGGCGCGCTTTGGCAGCGACGAACTGAGGCGCGAGTTCCTCGCGCCGACGATCACCGGCGACGTCGTCGCCTGCCTGGGCGTGAGCGAGGCCGGCGGCGGCAGCGACGTCGCCGCCGTGAAGACCACCGCGCGCAGCGACGGCGGCGACTACGTGATCAACGGCAGCAAGATGTGGATCACCAACGGTCTGAAGGCCGACTGGTGCTGCCTGCTCGCGAACACCAGCGACGGCCCGCCGCACAAGAACAAGAGCCTGATCGTCGTGCCGATGGACGCGCCCGGCATCACGAAGCAGAAGATCCGCAAGATCGGTATGAACAGCAGCGACACCGCGCAGCTCTTCTTCGACGACGTGCGCGTGCCCAGGCGCCACCTGATCGGCCAGGAAGGCCTGGGCTTCACCTTCCAGATGCTGCAGTTCCAGGAAGAGCGGCTGTGGGGTGCGGCAAGTTCGTTGCGCAGCCTGGACCGGCTCATCGACCAGACCATCGCCTACACGCGTGAGCGCAAGGCCTTCGGCAAGAGCATCCTCGACAACCAGGTCGTCCATTACCGGCTCGCCGAGCTGCGCACCGAGGTCGAGGCGCTGCGTGCGCTGACCTACCGAGCGGTCGAGATGTACATCGGCGGCAAGGACGTGACCCGTCTCGCGTCGATGGCGAAGCTGAAATGCGGCCGGCTCAGCCGTGAGCTCACCGACGCCTGCCTGCAGTACTGGGGCGGCATGGGATTCACCTGGGACAATCCGATCTCGCAGGCCTACCGCGACAGCCGCCTGGTCAGCATCGGCGGCGGCGCCGACGAGGTGATGCTGGGCATCATCTGCAAGCTCGAAGGCACTCTGCAGAAATGACGAACACCCTCGCAGCGGCTTCGCCGCTCCCCCTCCAGGGGGCGGAGCGGGTGGTCCGGCGAAGCCGGATCCGCCGCGCCCGCTCGATAGCGTTGCGTTGCGTTGAGCGCACTTGGAGAATCGCTTGAACACATTGCTCGTTCGTCACGAAAGCCCGGTGCTGCACCTCACGCTGAACCGACCCGAGCTGCGCAACGCGATGTCGCTGGCGATGGTGCTCGAGCTGCGCGAGGTGCTTGCAGCCGCCGAGGCCGACGGCCGCACGCGCGTGATCGTGCTGCGCGGCGCCGGCGGCCATTTCTGCGCCGGCGCCGATCTGAAGGACATGGCCGGCGCGCGCGCGCGCATCGCCGAAGACCCCGACGCGGTGCTCAAGGTCAACGCGGCCTTCGGCGAACTCTGCGTCGCGTTCGCGAACACCGGGCTCGCGCTCGTCGCCGTGCTCGAGGGCACGGTGATGGGCGGCGGTCTCGGCCTGGCCTGTGTTGCCGATGTCGCGCTTGCCGGCACGAGCGCGGTGTTCAGGCTGCCCGAGACCAGCCTCGGCGTGGTGCCGGCGCAGATCGCGCCCTTCCTCGTCGAGCGGCTGGGGTATTCGGAGGCGCGGCGCCTGGCCGTCACCGGCGGCCGGCTCGACGCCAGCGCAGCGCTGGACCTGCGCCTGGTCCACGCCGTGCACGCTTCGGGCGCACTGGACAACGCACTCGCAGCCGTCGTGCACGAGATCTTGCAGTGCGCGCCTGGCGCAGTGGCCGCGACCAAGGAGCTGATGGCCAAGGCGCGCTTTCACGCGCCGGCCACGCTGGTGCACGAGGCGGCCGAGGTGTTCGCGAAGGCCGCGCTCGGGCCCGAGGGGCTGGAGGGCACGACAGCGTTTCTCCACAAGCGCAAGGCCAGTTGGGCTACATGAAGCCTGCGATGTTGCTTGCGCTCGCTCCCCCCCGAGGGGGCCGTCTGCCGGCGCCCCGGCCGCGCCGGTTCCGCAACGGGAAGCCGGGTTTCACCGTCATGAGTCATGCGCCGCGTGCGGCGCAGGCAGGCGAGATCGCCGCGCTGGAGCCGGCGCATGTTTAGGAAGATCCTGGTCGCGAATCGCGGCGAGATCGCCTGCCGCGTGATGCGCACGGCGCGACGCCTGGGCTACCGCACCGTGGCCGTCTACAGCGATGCTGACGCGAACGCGCTCCACGTGCGCCAGGCGGACGAAGCGGTGCACATCGGCGCGGCGCCCGCCTCGGCCTCGTACCTGAACATCGACGCGCTGCTCGAGGCGGCGCGGCGCGCCGGCGCGGACGCAGTGCACCCCGGCTACGGTTTCCTGTCCGAGCGCGCCGACTTCGCGCAGGCCTGTGTCGACGCCGGGCTGTTGTTCATCGGCCCACCGCCCGAGGCGATCCGCGCGATGGGTGACAAGGCCGGCGCGAAGCGCCGCATGCTGGCCGCCGGCGTGCCTTGCGCACCCGGCTACCTGGGCGAAGACCAGTGCGATGAGCGGCTGACGAGCGAAGCGCAGCGGCTCGGTCTGCCGCTGCTCGTCAAGGCGGTGGCCGGCGGCGGCGGCCGCGGCATGCGGCTGGTGCGCACGATGGCCGAGCTGCCCGAGGCGCTCGCCGGCGCGCGGCGCGAGGCCGCAAGCGCCTTCGGCGACGCCAAGTTGATGCTGGAAAAGCTGATCGACGACAGCCGCCACATCGAGATCCAGGTCTTCGCCGACGCGCACGGCAACGCAGTGCATCTGGGCGAGCGCGACTGCAGCGCACAGCGGCGGCGCCAGAAGGTGATCGAGGAAGCGCCGTCGCCGGTGGTCGGCGCCGCGCTGCGCGCGGCGATGGGCCGAGACGCCGTGGCCGCGGCGCTCGCAGTCGGCTACTGCGGCGCCGGCACGGTGGAGTTCATCGTTGACGCGGCAATGAAGCATCACTTCCTCGAGATGAACACGCGGCTGCAGGTCGAGCACCCGGTCACCGAGTGCATCACCGGGCTGGACCTCGTCGAATGGCAGCTGCGCGTCGCGGCCGGCGAACCGCTGCCGCTGGCGCAGGCGCAGATCACCTTCAGCGGTCATGCGATCGAGGCGCGGCTCTATGCCGAGGATCCCTACGATGGCTGGACGCCGCAGACCGGCGGCATCGTCGGCTGGCGCCCCGAGCGCGCCGTGACGATCGACGGCGCGCGGCCAGGCGGCGTGCGCATCGACCATGGCATCGAGGACGGCGACGCGGTCACGCCCTGGTATGACGCGATGGTCGCGAAGATCGTCGCCCACGGTCGCGACCGCGCCGACGCGATCCGCCGGCTCACGCGCGCACTCGAGGACGCGCCGCTGCTGGCGCCGCGGAACAACGGCCGCTTCCTGCGCGACCTGCTCGAGCACCCGCAGTTCAGGGCCGCCGCGATGACGACGACGCGGCTCGACGATTGGGCGGCGTCGGGCGAATCGCTGCTGCAACGCCCCGCCGCCAGCGACGCCACCTGGCGCCTGGCCGCCGCGCTGCTGGCGCCGGCGGCCGGCGCGCGCCCGGCCAGCGTCGCCACTGTCGAGCTTACGCTCGAGTGCGAGGGCCAGCGCCGCACGCTGCGCGCGCCGCCCGCC
>JGI20214J51088_10001235_pt1 | contig 17438 bp, 15 predicted proteins | sample WetSurMetagenome_FD_51088 | JGI IMG/M metagenome (IMG submission 51088) | reverse complement strand
TATATTTCAAAGCAGGAGCCTTTTTTTATCTTGTATTTAACATACTTGATTGCAGCGACGGTCAGCTTGCCCGTCTTAAAAAAACCGGCACACCAGTCGGACGGATAATTGACGGAATTTCGGATTATATAGCTACAATTGCGGTCTATCTCGGGATAGCAGCAGGCTTTGCGGCCAGAAGTCCCAAACCCTGGTTCTGGTTATTAATGCTCCTTATTGCCGGAGCAAGCAATATTATTCATGCAATTCTTGTTGATTACTACAGGAGCAGGTTTCTTTTTTATGTTAACGGAGGAGGGAGCAATTTTGAGAAAGAATTTGAGGAGTTCAGAAAAGAGTATGAATTGATCAGAAATCAGAAAGGTAAATGGTTCGACAGAGTGGTTCTGCTTATTTATTTCAAATACTCGGCACTACAAAGATTGCTGGTGGCTAAAAGAAAGAAAACAAAGTTATTCATTACAACGCCTGAGGAGTATTTTAAGAAAAATAAAACCATTATCCGTCTATGGCTGCTTATTGGAGCTACAACCGAGATAACCANACTGATAATCTGTTCATTTTTTAATCGCTTTGATCTTTTTGTCTGGATTATAATTTTTGGATTCAACAGCCTGGCATTGATCTTGTGGCCGGTACAGCAGATAATTGACAAAACCTTTAATAAAGAGCCTTAAATGAAAGCCGTCATACTGGCAGCCGGTGTAGCTTCACGGTTGAGACCACTTACAAATAATACTCCCAAATGTTTGTTGAAAGTAGGGCCAAAAAACATTCTCGAGCTTGCACTTGAAAATCTGGTTGAAAATAAAATATCCGATATTGTTATTGTTACAGGTTATCTTGAAAACCGGATCAGGGATTTTCTTAAAATCAGATTTCCGGAATTGAATATTACATTCTGTTATAACGAACTCTACAACTCAACAAATAATATTTATTCTTTGTGGCTGGCCCGAAATGCTTTGCAGGGAGAAGAAATGCTGTTGATGGACAGTGATATAGTTTTTGATTCCCGTATAATTACAAGACTGATCAGTTCTGGTTTTAAGAGCTGCCTTGCTTTAAAACGTCATGAGGTTCATGATGAAGAGATAAAGGTCAGGACCGATATGAATGGCAGGATTCTTGAGATAAGCAAAGAAGTCAATCCGGCAGAAGCAGCCGGGGAATCAGTGGGGATTGAATTATTTGGCAAGGATCTGCTCAGTGAACTATTCAGAGTGATTGACCGCAAGGTAAATATTGATAAAAATGTAAACCAGTTTTATGAAGCTGCTTTCCAGGAGTTGATTGATAATAATCACGATATTTACGCAGTTGACATAACTGAATATTTTTGTACTGAAATCGATACTGAAGAAGATTTAAGAAATGCTGGAGATCTCTATAATAAGCAGGGTGGAGCATAGATCAAACTCATTATGTCGGAAAGTCTTATTACCATATCAATTGCAGGATTAATCGCCGGTTTTATCTTTTCCATGCCCATTGCCGGACCAATAAGCATTCTTGTCACCTCGAATGCCTTGAAAGGGAGATTGAAATACTGTAACCTTCTGACTATAGGAGCCTCATTTGCTGACCTGGTTTATGTATTCATTGCCGTGTACGGACTCACCAGGTTTTATTCATGGTATAAGCCGGCAATTCCTTATTTAATGGGCGTTTGTTCCATATTTATATTTTTTATCGGGTACACTATTCTCAGAACAAAAATTGACCCGGAGAAACTTGATGATAAAATACATCTTCCCGAAAGAATCAATAAAGAACGTAAAGGTGGTTTTTATACAGGACTNCTGGTTAACATTCTCAATCCGACTATATTTTTCGGCTGGCTTACAACTTCCTTTATAATAATATCAGTCGTTTCTTCTCTTGGTTTTAATACCGGAGGCCTGAATTTAATGATTGATCAGAATATTACTGAAATTAATAACATTGGCGGGAAAGTTATTGAAAAACCAAGTTTACCAGGTTATCTCACTTTTGATACTCTGGAGATTTTCAGGAAGGGNATCCCGGCTCAGAATCCACAGATAGCCACCACAAAGAATTTTCACATTTTATCAAGCTTATGTTTCGCTATTTCTCTATCGCTTGGGAGCATAATATGGTTTTATCTGCTAGCTTTATTTATTTTCAGGTTCCGCAATAAAATAAGCATCAAAATANTAAATCTGATTATAAATGGTCTGGGGCTGTTTTTGTGCCTCTTCGGAATGTTTATTGTTTACAAGACAATAAACATGATTCTCTGAGAATTACGTTTTAAATAAATCCATTATGATTATCCCAAATAAAAAGGGTGTCGAAATTGCTGTAAAGAAAGTATTCAGGCATCTATTTCCCTTTGATGAAAGGTTAACACAANTGGAGATTGAACAACCCGGGAAGGGGGTAACTGATCACTTGGACCTCATGTTCAAAAGTCTGACTCCGGAAAGCGATTCATATACTCGACTATTTCTGAATGCACTGCAATCAATAAAAAAAACACTTTTAGATGATGCTGTTTTTATTTTTGATTCTGATCCTGCAGCTAAGAATCTCGAGGAAGTAATAGCGATCTATCCGGGATTCTTTGCAATTTATTGTCATCGTATAGCGTGTACCCTCAACAGGCTTTCAATACCTTTGCTGCCAAGGATGATAACAGAATATGCGCATAAAGTAACCGGTATTGACATACATCCCGGAGCGACTATTGGCACTCCTTTTTCAATCGACCATGGAACAGGAATTGTCATNGGGGAAACCGCTGTTATAGGAAATCATGTAAAAATATATCAGGGTGTAACCCTTGGGGCATTAAGTGTTGATAAAAGCAAGGCCTCAAAAAAGCGACATCCCACTATTGAGGATAATGTCATTTTGTATGCNGGCTGCACAATACTTGGGGGAGAGACTATTGTCGGCAGGAATAGTATTATTGGCGGTAATGTATGGCTTACAGAGAGCGTCTCTCCATTTTCAGTTGTATATCATAAAAGTGAAATTATCATCAGGAACCAAAATGAATTTCAGGAACCTATAAATTTTGTCATCTGAATCTGGTTATAAAACTCAGTTATTATGAAAGTAGATTCCATACTTGAAACAATTGGTAATACTCCTCATGTTAAAATCAACAGGCTTTTCAATCCTGATTATAAAGTCTGGATAAAGCTGGAGAAAGCCAATCCGGGTGCCAGTATAAAAGACCGTATCGCATTTTCAATGGTTGATGATGCTGAAAAAAAGGGAATTCTCAAACCACATAGTGTAATCATTGAACCAACTTCAGGTAATACAGGTATCGGACTGGCAATGGTAGCTGCGGTAAAAGGGTACAGGATTATTCTTGTAATGCCTGAATCGATGTCAGTTGAGAGACGCAGAATAATGAGTGCATTTGGAGCTGAATTCGATCTGACTCCGAGAGAGAAAGGTATGAAGGGAGCTATTGAACGTGCGAATCAGTTGCATTCTGAAATCTCTGATTCATGGGTCCCGATGCAGTTTGACAATCCGGCAAACACTGAAATTCACAGGAACACCACAGCGCAGGAGATCATCGATGATTTCCCCGACGGAATTGATTATCTGATCACAGGTGTTGGTACCGGCGGACATATTACCGGTTGTGCCGAAATCTTAAAAAAGAAATTTCCGGACCTTAAAGTTTATGCAGTTGAGCCAGAATTATCCCCTGTATTGAGCGGCGGAAAACCAGGACCTCATCCTTTGCAGGGAATAGGTGCCGGGTTTGTGCCCACTATATTGAATACAAAGATTTTAGACGGAGTGATTACCGTAAGTAAAGACGATGCATTTGCTTTTACAAAAAGGGCGGCAAGGGAAGAGGGATTGTTTTTGGGGATTTCTTCGGGTGCTTCACTGGCTGCTGTTAATCAAAAACTGGTTGATATTCCGAAAGGATCAATAATCCTTACATTCTGCTATGATACTGGTGAAAGATATTTATCGGTTGATGGATTGTTCTAACGCTGAATAAGTGTTTCCAGTGTTGCTTTTTTAAGAATGCTGTCGGTGTTTAAATGTATTTCTTTAAAGACTTTCCTGATCTGACACGTTGTCTCATCCCTGCAGAATTCGCAGGGACGATAAGCTTTCTCCGAAACACAATATAAGAGAGATAATGTCCCTTCAAAATGATCTATTATCTCCGCCAGATTGACATCGACCGGTTTTCTTAATAAAAAGTACCCTCCGGATTTTCCAAGCTGGCTGCCCAGGATACCCATTTTTCGCAACTCGAGTAGAATATTTTCGAGAAAGCTGCGGGGAATACTTTCTTCTTCAGAAATCTCTTTTATCTGCACAGGTCCCTTTCCGTAATCCCTTGCCAGCCTTGCAAGAGCAACCATTGCATACCTTGTTTTTTTCGAAAGAATCATCCCTGGATATTTATCTTCTGCCGAAAGTTAAGTATTTATACCTAATCCTTTTTGGTTTTTATGCCAATTAAACATAACAAATAAGAGTTTACATTTGTTCACCTAATCGGTAGACATTATGAGATATCCATTTTTTGTTTTAGTTTTTCTGATACTTCAGGTGGAGTTATACTCTCAGACAGCAAATGATATTTTGAATGTTCTGGTTCAACAGAATACGATATCCCAGGACAAGGCTGATTCACTAAGGGCTGAATATTCGATAAATCAACAGACTTCGCTTCCTGATAAAAAACTACGTATCGATGCTGAGTTCAGACCAAGGACTGAGCTCCGGAACGGATATCAGCAACTAAGAAACGACTCATCTACAGGAGCATTCTTTACTAACCAGCGTCTCAGAATAAGCGCCAATTATGCCTTCAATAACCGGCTGGTAATGCAGGTTTCGGTTCAGGATCTGAGGGTCTGGGGTCAGCAGGATCCAAGATCGACATCGGCTACCCTTCAGTTGTTTGAGGGATGGGCTGAGGCATATTTAACAGACAGGTTTTCAATCAGGGCGGGAAGGCAACGGCTTGTTTATGACAACCAGAGATTATTTGCTGAAAATGACTGGAGACTGAGTGCCGCAGTTCATGATGCCTTAAATTTCAGATTCAACTCTCCAAAATTATCTTCCGAACTTGCACTTGCCTTTAATCAGTCATCCGAACGCTTTTTTGGAACCGATTATGCTCCTTCGGGCTTTTCAAATTATAAATTTCTGGCCGTTAATTACTTCCGCTACAAAATCAACAATCGTTTTATACTGACCGGTATTAACAGTACTGATGGCTATCAGGACAAAACAGATCCGGAAAAAATTAATTTCCGGTATACTCTTGGCGGCCGGCTTGAATGGGAAATGAATGGCTTCTATTCTACTTTCAGTGCATATTACCAGGGAGGAAAGAATAATTCAGGTAAAGGTTTATCAGCGTGGTATGTTCAGCCTGAACTCCGGTACACCTCTCCCAGGAACTTCGTTGCAAGAATCGGAGCGGAAATTTTCAGCGGGAACAACAACGGAACCACTAATATTACCGACCACTNNTTTGTACCATTATATGGAGTTGCCCACCGGTTTAACGGATCAATGGACCTTATAACCAAATTTCCAGCTGATGTGGCAGGTGCAGGTCTGGTGAATCCTTACCTTTTTTTGATACAACCTCTTTCTGCCAAACTTGATGTCAGGGCTGATTTTCACACCTTCCATCTTCAGCAGAACTATTTTACGGTTAATGATATAAAGATTGACCGTTATCTGGGATTTGAAAATGATTTCCTGATTACATATAAGCCAAATGCAGTCACAAAGGTTGATCTTGGGATTTCCTATATGATGCCCACAAAAAGCTTTGAAATAGTGAAAGGCGGCGGCAGCAGTCAATATAATCTTACCTGGGTTTACCTGAGCCTTACCTTCAGACCGCAATTACTTGGTCTAAATTTTAAATGATACTAATCTATGAATAAGAAAATTATCATGTGTCTCCTGCTGATACTGGTCCTGGTTTTCAGCATCAACCCGAAACCTGCCTTTGCTCAGGAAAAACTCAAAGGTACGATCTCTCTTTCAGGCGCATGGGCTCTGTATCCGATGGCTGTAAGATGGGCTGAGGAATTCAGGAAAATAAATCCGGAGGTAAGGATCGATCTGTCGGCCGGTGGAGCCGGTAAAGGGATTACCGATGCCCTGAATGATATGGTCGATTTAGGCATGGTCTCCCGTGAGATTTATAAGGAAGAGCTCACCAAAGGAGCATATCCTGTTGCTGTAACAAAAGATGCAGTTGTACCCGTCATTAATGCCTCAAATCCATACCTGGATATTTTACTTGGCAAGGGGCTGAAGAAAGAGGGTGGCAGCAATATATGGGTTACCGGAATGTATAAAACCTGGGCACAGGCTTTTGGAATTAAAAGCACATCCCCGATACATGTTTATACAAGGTCAGATGCCTGCGGTGCTGCGGAAGTATGGGCCAAATATTTCGGTAAAAAACAGGAGGATCTTCTGGGCAGCGGCGTTTACGGAGATCCGGGACTGGCTTTGGCTGTAAAAAAGGATGCCCTTGGTATTGGTTATAATAATATAGGTTACGCATACGACAGTAAAACCAAAAAGCAATTAGCTGGTATCAGAGTACTTCCAATCGATATAAACAATGACGGGAAGATAACTCCTGATGAAAACTTTTATGATTCTATGGATGATCTTATAAATGCAATTGCAAATGGGAAATATCCTTCACCTCCGGCACGTGAACTATATTTTGTTTCACATGGAAAGCCGCAAAAAGAGGTGGTGACTAAATTTCTTGAATGGGTTTTGACTGATGGTCAGAAATATGTCAACGAATCAGGGTATATAACATTATCAAAAGAAAAAGTTGCGGGAGAACTGAAAAAAATCCAATAGAGCCTATGCGAAAGATCCGTCTGGTTAAAGATAAAATTGCCCGGCATTTTATGCTGGGCATTGCTGTTTTTACTATCCTGTTTCTTTTGGTGATCGGGTTTAGTCTCTTATTCAAGGCTTTACCAATAATGAAAGAGAAAAACCTGTGGGTATTACTGACCTCCGCCAACTGGAGGCCATTTAAAGGTGACTTTGGTTTCCTTCCGTACATTATAAGCACTGTTTATGTTTCTCTCATTGCTATAATTATTGCCCTTCCGTTTTCAATCCTGACGAGTATTTATCTTAATTCCTATGCCTCAAGGAGTATCCGCCGTATTTTTGAACCGGTTGTCGATCTTCTTTCAGGTATTCCGCCAGTCATATACGGAGTATGGGGTACCATTACAATTGTGCCGCTTATTTCAAATAAGATTGCACCACGATTTGTTGAGTTTTCAACGGGTTATACGGTTCTTGCCGGAGGAATAGTTCTTGCGATTATGATAGTCCCGCTGCTGATAAGCATTCTGGTGGAAGTATTCCGCTCCATACCTAAAGAAATTACTGATGCTTCACTGAGCATGGGGGCAACAAAATGGCAGACAGTAAAAAAAGTCATTCTCAGGAAATCGTTCCCCGGAATAATTGCTGCTGCTATTCTTGCCTTATCAAGGGCTTTCGGTGAAACGATGGCTGTGCTTATGGTCTGCGGTAATATTGCCCAGATACCTCATTCATTCTTTGATGCGTGTTATCCCCTCCCTGCTTTGATTGCAAATAACTATGGGGAAATGCTTTCAATGCCAGATTATGAGTCGGCGTTGATGTTTGCTGCATTTCTTTTATTCATAATAGTAGTTCTGTTTAACGGGCTTTCAAGGTTTACCCTTAACCAGATTGAGAAGAAATATCAGTTTTCATGAATTGTAATTGGACTATATAATAAAAATGAAATACCTGGAAGAAAAAATATTCAGGATCATAATGATCGGGGCAGCAGCTATTATAATGGGTGTTCTGATATATATAATCGGTACGATCTTTTACAAAGGAATACCTTCCCTTACATTGGATATGATAACAAAGATCCCTGGAGGAGGTTTTTATCTTGGTAAGGAAGGCGGTGTCTTAAATGCAATCGCCGGTTCAGTATTCATTATTGCCGGAGCTCTGATCATAAGTATGCTGATCAGTGTTCCCCTTGTAATGTATATTAATTTCTACCTCCCCGGCAAGTCGCTCTTTTCCGGCATAATCCGCTTTTCGCTGGATATTCTTTTCGGGGTTCCCTCCATAGTTTACGGCGCTTTCGGATTTGCTCTCATGGTCTATATGGGAGTAAAAGCATCACTGCTGGGTGGAATTATTACAGTGGCTATGTTGATAATGCCGATTATGATGCGTTCGCTTGACGAGGTTACACGGCTTCTTCCACGCGACCTACCCGATGCACTGTTATCGCTTGGTTCAACCAAATATGAAATGTCAAAAGTATTGCTCAGGCAATTAATGCCTGGGCTAATGACAGCAACTCTTCTTGCAATTGGCCGGGGTATAGGAGACGCTGCCACTGTCCTTTTTACTGCAGGATACACTGACAATATCCCGACATCGCTCGGGCAGCCTGCTGCAACATTGCCCCTGTCGATTTTCTTCCAGCTTGGAAGCCCGGTTGAGGAGGTCCAGAACCGTGCCTATGCGTCTGCTGTAATCTTAACGGTTATTATATTGATACTGAGTTTTTCAGCACGGTATTTCAGTTCGAAATTCTTAAAAAACAAATCATGATAAGTGCAAAACAACAATTGTCAGAAATGACTTTTGATCCGGTAACGGTAATTGAAAGAACAACTCCGTTAAAAAAGGTGTTATATAATAACCCTATCAGAATTGAGAACCTCGACGTTTACATCGAGGAGCAGCATATTCTGCAGGACATTAATCTTACAATACCTGAAAAAAGCATTACCTGTATAATCGGCCCGTCAGGTTGCGGAAAAACAACTTTTCTTAAAACCCTCAACCGAATGCATGATGAAACACCTGAGGTGAAAATAACAGGCAGAGTGTTCGTGGACGGTGAGAATATCTATGATAAAAGAATTAATGTCATCAATACCCGTAAAAAAATGGGATTGCTGGCACAGCGTCCCTGCCCACTGCCGATGTCAATTTTTGATAATGTCGCCTATGGCCCGCGGATCCACGGAATAAGAAGAAGGAAAAAAATCAATCAGACTGTAATCCAGTATCTGCAGTACGTCGGTTTATGGGATGAAGTCAGAGGCAGGGTACGTTCATCTGCAAACCGATTGTCGATAGGTCAGCAGCAGAGACTATGCCTTGCACGGGGTCTGGCGATTGAACCCGAATACATCCTGGGCGACGAAGCCACCTCAGCCCTCGACCCTCTTTCAACAAAAAAAATAGAGGAGCTTTTTATAAAGCTCAAAGAGAAATATACTGTTATCCTTGTGACCCACACACTAAGACAGGCAAAAAGAATTGCTGATAATATAGTTTTTATGTATCTGGGGAAAGTTGTGGAATCAGGCCCGACTGAAGAGTTTTTCAGTAATCCGAAAAAGCAATTGACAAAAGATTATCTGTCGGGGAGTTTTAGTTGAAAATTGATAAAGAGAAATGAATGGAGATAAATAGAAATATAGATAAAAGAAATAATTGGAGATAAATTGAGATATAGATATTTAAGAAATAAGTTGATATAGAAAGCATTTATGGGAATAGATGAAATAAGGAAAAGGATAGAGAACAAACCGGTTGAAGATCAGCTGAAAGCTCTTTCTGAGATCTTCCCGGAAAAGGTTGTTTTTACTTCCAGCTTCGGAATTGAAGATCAGGTTATTTCTCATTTTATTTTTGAAAATAATATTCAGATCGATATTGCCACTCTCGATACAGGAAGACTCTTTCCGCAGACCTACAAGGTATTCAGTGAGACAATAAAAAGATACGGTANGAAAATANATACTTATTTCCCTGATTATGNATCTGTTGAAAAGATGGTGACAGAAAAGGGACCTTTCAGCTTTTACCATTCGCGGGAGAACAGGCTGGAGTGCTGCAGGGTAAGAAAACTTGAACCTTTAAACAGAGTCCTTAAGAATAAAGAGTGCTGGATATCAGGCATCAGGGCGGATCAGTCGGATAACCGCCGCCAAATGGACTGGATAGAGTATGACGAAGAAAAGTTTCTATTTAAGTTTTACCCTCTTTTCACCTGGACCCTTGAGGATGTTGAAAGGTTCATCAAACAAAATAATATTCCATACAATGTTTTGCACGACAAAGGTTTTGTCAGCATCGGGTGTGAGCCATGTACAAGAGCGGTGGAAAAAGGGGCCGATTTCCGGTCGGGACGATGGTGGTGGGAAGAAGGGGGCCAGAAGGAATGCGGACTGCATATTAAGTAGAACTCGATACAACGAAAAAGATTGCTCCTCCGCCGGTTGGCGGATCGCAATGACGGTAAATATCATTAAGTCCCACTTGGAAGAGCCTGCCCCGCTTCGGCGGGGGGTCAGGGGTGGGTAAAAAAAAGATAAAGACACATTAAATATGAAGATAAACAATGAACATCTGAAGGAGCTTGAAGACGAGGCCATTTTTGTAATGAGGGAGGTAGCTGCCCAGTTCGAGAAAAAAGTTATCCTTTTTTCAGGTGGTAAAGATTCGATCGTATTGGTACATCTTGCAAAAAAGGCTTTCTGGCCTGCTAAAATGCCTTTCAGCCTGTTGCATATCGATACCGGGCATAACTTTGAAGAGACACTTACGTTCAGGGATAACCTTGCAAAGGAANTTGGAGTAGAGCTGGTTGTAAAGCTTGTGCAAGATTCTATCGACCGGGGAAGGGTCGCAGAGGAGACCGGGATCAATGCCAGCAGAAACAAGGCCCAGTCGGTCACTCTCCTTGATGCAATCGATGAATTAAAAATAGATGTGGCAATTGGCGGAGGACGACGTGATGAAGAGAAAGCCAGAGCAAAGGAAAGATTTTTTTCGCACCGGAATGAATTCGGACAGTGGGATCCAAAGAATCAGAGGCCTGAACTCTGGAACATATTTAACGGTCATAAGAATTTCGGAGAACACTTCAGGGTGTTCCCGATCAGTAACTGGACAGAGCTTGATGTCTGGCAGTATATTATGAGTGAAAACATCATCTTACCGCACCTTTACTATACGCACCGGCGGAAGATTTTTCAGCGGAACGGAGTCTACCTTGCTTGGGCGCCTTTCATGCAGACAAAACCATCTGAAAGGGTTTTTGAGGCCGATGTACGGTGCCGGACAATCGGGGATATAACATGTACCGGGGTTACACTTTCAAAAGCAGAATCGCTGGAAGAAATAGTTAGCGAGATTGCTGCAACAAGGGTGACCGAAAGAGGTGGACGATATGATGACAGAAGATCGGAAGCGGCTATGGAAGACCGGAAGAAAGAGGGTTATTTTTAATGGTATAAGTATGGAAAGCAAAATAAACGGTACTAAAAGCCTCCTGAGGTTCACAACAGCCGGCAGTGTCGATGATGGAAAGAGTACTTTGATAGGAAGGCTTCTTTATGACAGCAAATCGATCTTTGAGGATCAGATGGATCACATTGTCGAATCCAGTAAACGTCTTGGCAAAGAGGGGATCGATCTTTCACTTCTGACCGACGGACTCAGGGCAGAAAGAGAACAGGGGATAACAATTGATGTGGCATACAGGTATTTCGCCACACCTGCAAGGAAGTTTATAATTGCAGATACTCCCGGTCATATTCAATATACAAGGAATATGGTTACAGGAGCAAGCACTGCCGACCTTGCTGTAATACTTATCGATGCAAGAAAAGGGGTTCTTGAACAGACTCTTCGCCATTCATATATAGCATCTTTACTTGATATAAGACACATAGTCTTCTGTATCAACAAAATGGATATGGTAAATTTCGCTGAAGAAGTATTTGTAAATATCAGAAATGAACTTGCAGCGCTTGCCGGAAAACTCGAAATAGAAAATGTATATTATATTCCGATCAGTGCAAAATTCGGGGACAATGTAGTTGAACCCTCTGAGAATATGAGATGGTATGAAGGCAGAACCTTCCTTCGGTTTATTGAAACTATTGAAATAAAAAAAATAAAAAACTCTTACGAATCGAGACTTCCTGTGCAGACAATTATTCGGCCATTATCCGATGAATATCATGATTACCGTGGTTATGCAGGCAGAATTGCAGGCGGAATATTCAGAAAAGGAGATTATGTTACAGTTCTGCCTTCAATGTTAAGATCAAGGATTACTGGTATCGATGTGATGGGGAAATCGTTATCTGAAGCTTCAGCAGGGGATTCTGTTTCAATTGCACTTGAAGATCAGATTGATATCGGCAGAGGAGATCTGATTGTCAGTAACGGTAAACTCCCGCAGTCTGGCCAGGAGATTAATCTTATGGTTTGCTGGTTCAATGAAAAGCCACTGAAAACCGGCGGCAGGTTTCTTGTCCGGCTAAATACAAATGAAGTCGAATGTATAATAAAATCAATCAATTACAGNATGAATATCGATTCTCTTGAACGAGATTATGAAAATATTACAATCAAGATGAACGATATAGCAAATATAAATATCAGGACCTCGAAGCCGGTATTTTTTGATCCTTATAAGAAGAACAATATTACCGGAAGCCTGATATTTATTGATTCCGGTACAAAAGAGACAGTTGCCGCGGGAATGATTCAGGATCAGTAAATGTTTGCCATTATACCTAAATCGTATAGCTTTGTAAAACAAAATGAACGGTTATCTGTTTAATTACTGGTGAAAAAGGGAGCTTCAATATTATTTGCATTTGTGATTATCGCCGCAATGTTCCGCTTTTCGGTGGCGATACACTATTGTGGTGGTCATATAGCAGCCTCTAAAATCTCTCTTACCGGAAAGCTGGCAAGCTGCGGTATGGAGGATTCACAAAAGAAGTCGACTCCACCCGGAATATTCTTCTCCAGACACTGCTGTGAAGATGCTGTAACTTCCTTTTCGACAGATAATAATTATGTCCCCTCGTTTTTTAATGTCACTCCTCCGGTTCAAATTGATTTTCAGACAGCAGGATTATCTTCTGAATCCACGATCAGCCTTGCTGAAGTATTCAAAATACAATATTCAGACAAAAGCCCTCCCGGGGCAATAATGTCCACAAATGTGGACCTCTCTGAAATTTGCATTTTCCGCATCTGATCAATTTATTTCTTTCTATTCTACAAATTAGAATAATATCTCATTTGTAAATTTCTATTTATTTCAAATCTATCTTCTAGTATTTACAATTAAAGAATTTCAAGCAATGAAAAAGAATCTGATAATTTTTGGTTTTGTTATGCTTTCCGGTTTGATGTTCAGCTCGTGCGGTAACAATTCATCCAAAGAAAAGCAAACCACCACAAAGGAGGTAGCAAAAGTTCAGTATACCTGCCCCATGCATCCGGAAGTTGTAAGCGATAAACCAGGCGATTGTCCCAAATGCGGAATGGCCCTGGTTGAAAAAAAATAAACCGCAATGTTTAACCGGCTAGTCAGGTATTTTCTCGAGAACAGGCTGATAACTTTCATCTTCCTGATCGCTTTTTTGATCATGGGATTGGTAACTATGCCATTCAATCTGAAATCGGATCTTTTACCAAGGGACCCGGTTCCGGTGGATGCCATTCCTGATATTGGTGAAAACCAGCAGATTGTTGCAACCGAATGGATGGGCCGTTCACCAAAAGACATTCAGGACCAGATAACCTATCCATTGACCACAGCATTATCAGGTATTCCGGGTGTACAGACAATCAGAAGCACCTCGATGTTCGGAATGTCGTTCATCTACATCATTTTTAAAGATAATACAGAGTTTTACTGGAGCAGGTCAAGGATCCTTGAAAAACTAAATTCGTTACCACCAGGGACAATACCTGCCGGAGTTCAACCGACACTTGGTCCTGACGCAACGGCCCTTGGTCAGATTTTCTGGTATACCCTTGAAGGCCGGGATCCCAAAACGGGAATGGCTAATGGTGGATGGGACCCGTCGGAGCTTAAAACCATCCAGGATTTTTATGTCAAATACAGCCTTTCCTCTGCCGAAGGTGTATCAGAAGTTGCATCTGTAGGTGGATTTGTCAGGGAGTATCAGGTTGATCTCAATCCTGGTGCTCTGAAAGCTTACAATGTATCCGTTATGGATGTGATGAATGCTGTTAAAAACAGCAACCTGGATATCGGGGCGGAAACAATTGAATTGAATAGTGTTGAGTACATCATTCGCGGACTGGGTTATATAAAGAGCCTTAACGATCTTGAATTATCCGTTGTCGCCGTTAGGAATAACGTTCCTGTGCGGATTAAAGATGTGGCGCATGTAAATTTTGGCCCGGCAACACGCCGGGGAGGTCTTGATAAAGCCGGTTCAGAGGCAGTGGGAGCCGTAGTAGTCGCCCGTTATGGGTCCAACCCGATGGAGGTAATCAATAATGTCAAAGAGAAGATTCAGGAAATAGAAGCCGGACTACCCCAAAAAACATTGCCTGACGGATCTGTTTCAAAGGTAACTGTCATCCCATTCTATGACAGGACAGGGCTCATCAGGGAAACAATCGGAACACTCGAATCGGCACTTTCCCATGAAATCCTGATCAGTATTATCGTGATAATTGTTCTGGTAATGAATCTCAGAGCTTCTCTGATCGTTGCCGGGTTATTACCTCTAGGAGTGCTCATCACATTTATACTGATGCGGTTCTTCGGAATTGATGCCAATATTGTAGCGTTATCAGGTATTGCAATAGCTATCGGTGTAATGGTGGATATAGGTATTGTGGACGTAGAGAATATTCTCCGTCATCTCGAAATGCCTGAAAACAGGGGAATCCGCGGTAAAAAATTAATGAAGGTAATTTACAGTGCAACAACAGAAGTGAGAGCTGCCGTAGTTACCTCAATTGCTACGACAATTGTAAGTTTTCTTCCTGTCTTCGCCATGCAGGCTCAGGAAGGTAAAATGTTCCATCCGCTGGCATGGACCAAGACTTTTGCTCTTCTTGCAGCATTTATTCTTGGAATAGTAGCGCTTCCGACACTGGTACATATCTTATTTCATATCCGGTTCGATACAAAGAAAATCAGAAAGATTTGGAACGGGGCACTGATCCTGGCAGGTATATTTTTTGCTATTGTCTGGCATACCTGGCCAGTTCTTGCCTTAACCGCTCTGGGTATAAATAACCTGTTTGATTACAGATGGTCTGAAACGCGTAGGGAATTTCCAAATTATATAAACATTGGGATAACAGTGCTTGTGGCAACCTGGTATCTTTCAATTGAATGGCTGCCACTGGGAGCACATAACAATGAGTTTGTCAATTTTCTTTTTGTTGCCGGAATTGTAACTGTTATTCTGATTGCCCTGATGTCGATGGTACATTTTTACGAAAAGATTCTTCGGTGGGCTTTGCTCAATAAATGGAAGTTTTTAATGATCCCTGCTTTTACCTTGTTTTTTGGCTTATTAGTCTGGCAGGGATTTGATAGAATTTTTGGAATTATTGCTTCAGGGGCAGAAAAAGCAGGCTGGAAAAATTTTCGCAATACAGCATTCTGGAAGGCTCCCGTCAAAACATTCCCTGGTACTGGCAAGGAGTTTATGCCCACGCTGGACGAGGGTTCATTTTTGCTGATGCCATCCAGTATGCCTCATTCAGGAATTGAAAAAAATCTTGAATATATAGAGACTCTCGATAAACGCTTATCGGCAATTCCTGAAGTTGAAGCAGCTGTTGGTAAATGGGGTCGTGTAAATTCGGCTCTTGACCCTGCACCAGTCCAAATGTTTGAAAACACTGTCAACTACCGTCCCGAGTACATCCTCGATAAAAATGGTCATCGTATGCAGTTTAAGGTGGATAAATCGGGATATTATATATTGAATCTGGCGGAAATTAGAAATATGATAGAAATAAATAGAAATGAAGTTGAAATAAATGGAAATAAAGTTGAAATAAATGGGAAAATGATTGATATAGATAGCGTTAGTGAAGTAAAGTTTGATCAGGAAACAAGTTCATTTTTAATTCGAACAAATAATGAATGGATCAAGACAGATACCNAGTCCCATCCTATTTCAACCAATTTCAACGTATTTCAACATATATCAACTCATTTCAATATATTTCTGGTTCCTGATAACAAAGGGGAATATTTCCGTCAGTGGCGTCCACAGATTAAAAAGCCGGCTGATATCTGGAATGAGATAGTAAAGGTTACANATATCCCTGGCCTGACATCTGCACCGAAATTACAGCCTATTGAAACACGTCTCGTTATGCTTTCGACCGGGATGCGGGCCCCGATGGGTTTAAAAGTGTATGGTCCTGACCTTAATTCAATTGAAGAGGCCGGAATGATGTTCGAATCAGCTTTAAAAAANGTACCCTCTGTAAAGTCCTCATCCGTATTCTACGATCGTGCCATTGGTGCACCTTATCTTGAGATTAAGCTTAACCGTGAAGCCATGGCACGTTTCGGAATGACTGTAAACGAAGTACAGGAAATATTGCAGGTCGCTGTCGGAGGTATGACACTATCAACTTCGGTGGAAGGCCGTGAACGATTCCCGCTGAGGGTAAGATACGCCCGTGAACTGCGTGATAACCCTGAGGATTTAAAACGAATTCTTGTTCCTGCAATGAACGGAGTACAGATCCCACTCGGTGAAATTGCCGATATTGATTACACCCGCGGGGCACAGATGATCAGGAGCGAAAACACTTTCCTCACAGGTTTCGTTATTTTTGATAAGCCAGAAGGAAAAGCAGAAGTAGATGTGGTGGAAGAGGCAACAAAATTCTTAAAAGGCAAAATTGATTCAGGTGAATTAATTATTCCTCCAGGAGTTACATACAAATTTGCAGGAACTTATGAAAATCAGATAAGAGCCACAAAGAGGCTGGCTNTGGTTATCCCGNTAAGCCTGATATTGATTTTTCTTCTTTTGTTTTTCCAGTTCCGGACAATTACAGCTTCCTTAATTCATTTCTCAGGTGTTTTTGTTGCTTTCTCAGGCGGATTTTTGATGCTATGGCTTTATGGTCAGGATTGGTTCATGAACTTCCCGGTTGCGGGATTAAACCTCCGGGATATGTTCCAGATGCACACTATCAACCTAAGTGTGGCTGTATGGGTGGGATTTATCGCCCTTTTCGGTATAGCAACAAATGATGGGGTAATAATGGGGACATATATTCACCAGGTCTTTGAAGAAAAGAAACCCGACACAGTCCGTGATGTCCGGGAGGCTGTGGTGATGGCAGGTAAAAAACGCATCCGCCCGGCTATGATGACAACAGCAGTGGCTGTAATTGCCTTGCTTCCTGTTCTTTCATCAACAGGAAAGGGTGCCGATATTATGGTTCCGATGGCTATCCCCGTGTTCGGCGGAATGATAATTCAGGTAATGACTGTTTTTGTTGTCCCGCTTTTACAATCGGTGTGGAGGGAAAATTGGATAAGGAAGATGAGAACAGGTGGAAAC
>JGI20214J51088_10001234_pt1 | contig 17447 bp, 13 predicted proteins | sample WetSurMetagenome_FD_51088 | JGI IMG/M metagenome (IMG submission 51088) | reverse complement strand
GCCATCGTTACCGGGTGCACGGGTGGGCTGGGGCAGCGCATCTGCCGGGCGTTCGCCGAGAACGGCGTGCAGGTCGCCGGGGTGTATCAGCACTCCAAGGAACAGGCCGAGGCCCTGACCAAGGAATGGACGTCGCTCGGGCCGCGCTGCGTTGCCATCCAAGCCGACGTGACGCTGCCGGCGGAGATCCAGCGCATGGTGGAACAGGTGATGGCAACATACGGCCGGGTGGACATCCTCGTGAACAATGCCGCCTTCAACCAGACGGTGCCCTTCAAGGATCTCGACGGCCTGACGCTGGAGCTCTGGGACAAGATTCTGCTGGCTAACCTGACCTCGCCTCTGCTCTGCGTCAAGGCGGTGGCGGCGATCATGCGGAAGCAGGGGCGCGGCCGGATCGTGAACATCGGCTCCATCGCCGGCCTGGCTCCCCTGGGGAGCAGCATGGCCTACGCCGTCTCCAAGGCCGGCATCATCCATCTGACCCGCTGCCTGGCCGTGGCCCTGGGGCCCGAGGTGTCCGTGAACGCGGTTGCGCCCGGCACCATGATGGGGACCCGGATGACGTCAAAGCTGGCCCCGGAGCTGGTGGAGCGGACCACCAAGTCCGCCGCCCTGCAGAGGCCGGTGGAGCGGGACGACGTGGCCCGGCAGATCGTGGAGTTCTGTCGGAACGACAGCACCACCGGCCAGGTGCTCGTGCTGGATTCGGGGGTCGTGTATCATTAACCCGGATCATTCACGAAGGATTCGTGAATGATCCGGGTTAATGACCAATGGCCAATTTCCCATGACCAATACGCCGAGTCCTGCCTAGCGGTCTGACGCCCATTCAGGCGAATGTCTCGCCTATCCCCCTCCCCGAACGCTCGCCCGGGCCGCGTAACCNGTGTTTCCTNCCGCGTTCNCGCATGACGTATGCCCCGGCATCGGTGGGCCTTGCCCCACCAGNCCCCGCGTGGCTTGGTCAACATTGCCCAAGGTCCACACGGGGACTTACGTCGATGGTTTGCGGCCGGGGAAGGCNTCGCAGGGGTCATTCTCTGATCGGCTTCTGATCGGAGATCACCTGAAGGGCCGTGTTTGGTCAGTCGATCTGGGAGCGCGCCGAGCGCACCAAGGGGGGGATGGGGCCATGAAGATCGTCTGGGGTTTGCTTCCGGCGGGTGTGCTGGTCAGCACGCTCGCAGTCGCTATGACCGTCTTTGCACAGGGTATTACGGACATGAAGAAGGGTGAGGGCGGAAGTGCGGTCCAAGGATCGGCAGGACCGGGGGGATCGTCCGACGCTCCGTCCGATCTCGAACGCTGCGACAAGCCCATGGGCACCGTAGCGGTGGTCGAACCACAGAACAACGTCGCGCTGGCCCTGTCCCGATACAAGCTGGGATCCCCGACCGGCCTGATCCGGCTGATGGTGCAGCAATCCAACTGCTTCCTGGTGGTCGAGCGCGGGGCGGGCATGCAGAATCTGATGCAGGAGCGTGCCTTGGCGGACTCCGGCCAGCTCCGGCAGGGATCGAACATGGGCGGCGGGCAGATGGTGACGGCCGACTACGTCCTGACGCCCGCGGTGGTCTTCTCGGAGAACAACGCCGGCGGGGTCGGTGGGGCCGTCGGAAGCTTTTTCGGTACCGGCGGGCGCGTCCTCGGGGCACTGGCGGGCGGCCTGCAGTTCAAAGAGGCCCAGACCAGCATGCTGCTAGCCGATGCCCGGTCCANCCTCCAGGTGGCCGCGGCAGAGGGAAGCGCCAAGAAGGCCGACTTCCGGCTCGGCGGGATGTTGGCAGGCGCGGGGACGGCGGGCGCACTGGGTGGCTACGCCAACACGAATGAGGGCAAGGTCATCGCGGCCAGCTTCGCCGACAATTACAACGGCATCGTCCGATCCGTCCGTGCCAACCCAAGTCTCCAACGGGACGTCGCCTCGCTGGCCGAGGAGGCCGGGAAACGCACCAAGTCCGGGGCCGTCTTCAACGAAGGGGACGTGCTCCGGCCAAAACTTGCGAATGTGAAACTGCTGGCCCAGCCTTCGGATCAGAGTGACGCCATCGCCATGCTCGCCCGGGGGGAGGAGTTGATCTTCCTGGGCAAGGAACAGGACGGGTTCCTGAGCGTCGAGACCGCCAAAGGTGGTGGTTGGGTCAAGAAAGTGCTCGTCGCACGATAGATGCGCAGACGCTGGTGCGCGTCTTCTTGTCTCACCGACCCGGGATGGACGTGGAGCCGGCCGGGTGAAGTACCATGCCCGGTGGCCTTCCCGGACCGCCGTCGACCGCCGCCCCCGTATCATTGCCGGCCCGCCGCGGAAAGGGAGCCCTCCGTTCCGACCGGATTGTCGCCGGCCGGTGTCTGTCCGCAGTACTGGGCCAAGAAGGTCTCCCCCAGTTCAAGGGGCGTCCCGCTCGAAACGGCGCAGACACCGTGAAACGCGTCCCCAGAAACGCCCTGGGGTCTGAAGTGCCGGCGCCGTGCTCACCTTCGCCGCGGGGTCCGAGGAAGGACCGACAGGCCGACGCGGCGCGGGTTGGCCCTGCTCCGGAATAAGGTCGGCGCTTGTTCTTTCCGTTCCGGGCATAGGCGTCTATAATCCACCGGACGGGAAGTTCGATCTTCGCCGGGAGCGAGTTCTCCCGGACCCGGCAAGAATAGAAACGTTCGTAGAAACCGAGTGCCGTTGCCACGGAAGGCGACGTACCGCGTCACCCGGTGCGACCGGGTGCGGGGCCAGCCGTCGGATGCGTTGGCCATGGTTCTCGGCAGCACTTTCGAGTATCGTTCCCACGCGAACCCTCCTTTGCTGACAAACCGGGCATACCGCGGCGGATGAGCCGCATGGGTCGCCCATGAGACGGGAAACCCTCTACAGCAGTTCCAGCCGGTCGCGGCCGGCTGGTCGACCATCGCCGACGACTCACACGGAGGAAGGAGCAGTTCCACCGCCCGGGAGCGCCGGTCAGCCAACCGAGGCCTCTCCCGGCCCGGGGGAGAGTCAGCGGTCCCCCCGGTCTGCGTGGACGTTCTTTCGGCGCTATGAGCGCGCGCTGCTGGTCGTCGCCGGCGGACTCTTCGCCTTGCTCCTGGTTTCTCTCTATTCTATTTTGACGCCGTCGCCGCGCGTGATCACCCAACGCGATATTGACGCTGCGGTGCTGCACACGCTGGAGACCAAGCCCCTGCCCTCGGCCGCGGCGCGGGCGTACGAGATCATTCGACCCTCCGTGGTGCGCGTGCGCGGATTGGGCCATCAGGGCAGCGACGAGGATGCAGACACCGAAACGGGCGTCGGAAGCGGCGTCGTCATCGTCGACAAGGGGATCATCCTCACCAACCTGCATGTCGTCGCCGGGGCCAAGCGGGTGACCGTGGTGTTTGCCGACGGGCTCGAGTCCGACGCCACGGTCGTCGGGTTGCAACCCGAGAACGATCTTGCGGTGCTCCAGGCGGCGAAGATCCCCGACGATCTCGCCCCGGCCACCATGCGCTCTACCAAGGACCTCGCACCGGGCGACGAGGTGATCGCCGTCGGCTTCCCCTTCGGTATCGGGCCGTCGGTTTCGGCCGGTGTGGTATCCGGTCTGCGGCGCGAGTTCCAATCCCCGCAAGGGCAGCGGCTGCTGACGAATCTCATCCAGTTCGACGCCGCAGCCAATCCCGGCAGCTCCGGCGGGCCGCTGGTGACCACCGACGGCGCGGTGGTCGGGATCGTCACGGCGATCCTGAACCCGAGTGCGCAGCGGGTGTTCGTCGGCATCGGGTTTGCTGTGCCGATCGAGAATGCGGCATCCGCCGTGGGCATCCACCCGTTCTAGTGGGCCGCTGAAAACGGCCCATCCGCGGCGTTGGCCCGCCTCGACACTCGCTGCGGCGTACCTGAAGTACGCCTCGCTCGGTCGTCGGCGCGCCGCCTTGCGTCTGGACCTTTTTGAGCAGCCCGAGTGAGCGAGCTTTTTTGCAGGCTCCTTGTCAGGATCGGCATCGGAGGGGATGTATGGACACCAACGACACGGAATACGGTGGAAACTCTCCCCTCATGGAGCGCATCCTTTACGAGGTGAAGAAGGTCGTCGTCGGGCAGGATCACTTCCTCGAGCGCGTGCTGGTCGCCATACTGGCGCAGGGGCACCTGCTCGTGGAGGGGGTGCCGGGACTTGCGAAAACCTTGACTGTCAAGACGCTCGCGCGCACCATTCGCGGCTCCTTCAAGCGCATCCAGTTCACACCGGACCTCGTCCCCGCGGACGTGGTGGGGACCCGCATCTATAATCAGAAGACCGGCGACTTCGCCACTGCGCTCGGTCCCGTCTTCACCAACCTGCTGCTCGCCGACGAGATCAACCGCGCGCCGGCGAAGGTCCAGAGCGCGCTGCTCGAGGTGATGCAGGAGCGTCAGGTCACGATCGGCGGGGAGACCCACACGGTCCCGGAGCCGTTTCTGGTGATGGCGACGCAGAACCCGATCGAGACCGAGGGCACCTACCCGCTGCCCGAGGCGCAGGTGGACCGGTTCATGATGAAGGTGCTGGTGGGCTACCCGAGCGAGGAAGAGGAGTTTGTCATCGTTGACCGAGTGACGGGCGTGGCGGAGCCCGGGGTCGCCGCCGTGGCTACGACCGAGCAACTCTGCTCGCTGCAACGAGAGTGCCGGAGGGTGTACGTCGAGCCATCGCTCATCCAGTACGCTGTGCGGCTCGCCGCGGCGAGCCGCGACCCGGGGCGTTATGGCCTGGCGGAGCTTGCCAAGTACCTGTCCTTCGGCGCGAGCCCCCGCGCGCCCATCCATGTCATCGAAGGCGCCCGGGCGCTCGCCTTCCTGCGTGGACGCACCTACGCCCTGCCCGAAGACGTGACGGATCTCGTGCCCGACGCCTTCCGGCACCGCCTCATCCTCACCTACGAGGCGCTCGCCGAGGGGCTGACCGCCGACGCACTGATCCTCCGAATCATGCAGCGGATTCCGGCGCCCGAGAAGCCGCTCGAAGCCCATGTCCACGTTGCCACGGGATCCTGAGCGCATCCTCCTTCGCCTCGAGTGGGCGGTGATCCGTCGTCTGGACGGGGCGCTGCACGGTAACTACCGGACGCTCTTTCGCGGCGTCGGCCTGGATCTCGCCGATCTGCGCGAGTACCAGCATCACGACGACGTCCGACACATCGACTGGAATGTCACGGCGCGCCTCCAGACGCCCTACGTGCGCGTCTTTAACGAGGATCGGGAAATCACGGCGTGGTTCCTGTTGGACCTGAGCCCGTCGATGGACTTCGGCTCCCAGGAGATGAAGAAGCAAGCGGCCTTGACCGAATTCGTCACGGTGTTGGCGCGGCTCCTCACGCGCCACGGCAACCGGGTCGGGGCGCTGCTCTACGGCGACAGCGTCGACACGGTCATCCCGGCGCGGACCGGGCGGCGCCATGTGCTGCATCTCCTCCACCGGATGCTGTCCCGGCCCGGGCGATCCCAGTCGGCGCCCACGAATCTGGGCGATCTCCTGCGGGCCGCTTTCCGATTCATCCCCAGACGGTCGCTCGTGTTCCTCGTCTCGGATTTCCTCAGCGCCCCTGGCTGGACGGCGCCGCTCGCCCACCTGGCGCAGCGGCACGAGATCCTGGCGGTGCGGCTCACCGACCCGCTGGAGATGAACCTGCCTGACCTCGGGCTGGTGGTCGTCCAGGACGCCGAGACGGGCGAGCAGGTGTTCGTCGACACGCACGACGGCGCCTTCCGAACGCGCTTCGCCGCGGTGGCCGAGCGGCGCGAGCAGGAGCTCCGCGCGGCGTTCGGCGACGCCGGTGTGGACGCGCTTGAGCTGTCCACGGACGACGATCTCGTCGACACGATCCTGCGATTTGCCGATCTTCGCAAACGGCGCAGCCAACTGGCGGGTGGCGGACGGCTGCCCGCGCACTTGGAGCGGAGCCCGCGATGACGTTCTTTTGGCCCGAGATGCTCTGGCTGTTGACCGGCGTGCCGGNGCTCGTTGCCGTGTACGTTCTCCTGCTCCGGCGGAAGAAGAAGGCGGCGCTGAGATACGCGAGCCTGAGCGTGATGAAGGAAGCGATGAGTGCGGGGCAGCGGTTCCGGCGCCACGTGCCGCCGCTGCTCCTGGCGCTGGCGCTTGCCACGATGCTGATCGCGGTGGCCCGTCCGGCCGCGATCGTCACCCTCCCGATGTCGCAGCAGACCATCATTCTGGCCATGGACGTGTCGGGAAGCATGCGCGCCAAGGACGTGGAGCCGAGCCGGCTGGTCGCGGCGCAGGAGGCGGCCAAGACGTTTTTGGCCGACCTGCCGCGCGACGTGCGCGTCGGTGTGGTGGCCTTTGCGGGAACCGCCGCACTCGTGCAGCCGCCCACGCGGAATCGCGAGGACATCGTGGCGGCCATCGACCGGTTCCAGTTACAACGCGGCACCGCCATCGGCAGCGGGATCCTGGTCTCGCTGGCCACCATTTTCCCCGACGCCGGCATCGACGTGAGCGACGCGATCTACGGGCGTCGCGCGCCGCGCGCGCTCCCCTTGGACACGGTGCGTGCGCCGGAGAAGAAGGAGTTCACGCCCGTCCCACCCGGCTCCTACGCCTCGGCCGCCATCATTCTGCTGACGGACGGCCAGCGGACGACCGGACCCGATTCCCTCGAGTGCGCCAAGGTCGCCGCCGACCGGGGCGTGCGCATCTTCACCGTCGGGGTCGGTACGCCGAACGGCGAGGTGATCGGCTTCGAGGGCTGGTCCTTCCGCGCGCGCCTAGACGAGGACACGCTCAAGGCGATCGCGGATCTGACCCGCGGCGAATATTTCCACGCCGGCACCGCCCTGGATCTGAAGAAGGTCTACCGGGGCCTCAACGCGCGCCTGGTGTTCGAGAAGAAGCCGACCGAGATCACCGCGCTCTTCTCCGCAGCGGCTGCCGTTCTGACGCTGCTGTCCGCGTTCCTCTCCCTGCTCTGGTTCAACCGGACGCTGTGAACCCACTCGACCGTTTCTGTCGTCTGTAAGAACACCTTCCGTTCGGTGAGTGGGGAAGCTCCTTCATCTGTGAGTGGGGCACAGATGGCGAGTGACCACAGGGAAGAAGGGAGGGCTTGACAGGATCACTATAGGTGCATATACTCCTAATATGCGGCACGGACCCACAGTTCTCCAACGCAAAGCGGCTGCCTCGACTCCCTGCGTCTGCGCCACCTTCCGCAAGGCCACGCGGGCGCTGACCTTGCTGTACGATTCATACCTCCGGCCCGCCGGTCTCCGGGTCACCCAGTACAGCCTTCTGAAGAACGTGATCGCGCGCGAACCCGTGGGCGTGAATCAGCTTGCCGAGGCCACCGTGACAGATCGCACGACGCTGACCCGGAACCTGCGGGTCCTCCAGCAGAACGGGCTCATCCGGATCCAGGAGGGCGAAGATCGGCGCTCGCGAGAAGTCACGGTAACACCCCGGGGCCGCGAGGCGGTGGCCAAGGCGACGCCTTGCTGGGAACAAGCCCAGGCGCATGTGGTCGGACAGGTGGGAGTGGAGCACTGGAGGATTCTGCGGGAGGAGTTGGACATGGTGATCGCTCTCGGGCGACGCGGGTGAGAGCTTGTGGGGTCGTTCTTTCGGCTGATAGGTGCAGTTACACCTAGTGTCCTACCCCAGAGATTCGCCGCCTAAGTCAGGGCCTCAGCTCCGTCCCGAGGACGCTGCGCCAGACCCATCCTGCGGATGGGTACCCCCCGGCCGGCGCCGGTCCGGAGTCTCGCCGCAGGCGGGACGACCCGGAGCAAGGCCGGGCGGTTCCGGGTACCCACTCACCAGAGTGGGTGCAGGCGCCAAGCGTCGGAGGGATGGAGCGGAGGCCCGGCAAATCGCCAACGAACTTCGGGGACAGGTCGCGAGTACGATGCGAGACGGTTCGGCTGCGGTCGACAGGGAGACCGCTTTACGCAGGACGGTGGGTCTCGCAAGGGACGCGCACGAAAGGAGTCTGCGGCATGACCGCTCGGAAAAGTGAGGTGGCGCCTCGGCAACCCGTGCCGGGCCCGCAGCGGCATTATGCGTGGGTTGTGCTGGGTGTCATGTTCGTGACGCTCTTGACCGCCGCGGCTGTGCGGTCGCTGCCGGGGATACTGACACACTCCCTGGAAGCGGAATTTGGGTGGAATCGGGCGACGATCGGCTTCGCCGTCTCGATCAACGTGTTGCTGTTCGGCCTCGTCGGCCCCTTTGTGGGGCGCGTGATGGATCGGGTGGGCCCGCGCACGGTGGCGAGCGGGGCGACCCTGCTGATCGCGCTGGGTGCGGCCGGGACACTCGGCATGAGCCGGCCCTGGCACATGGATCTGCTCTGGGGCCTCGTCGTTGGGATCGGCTCCGGTGGGGCGACCATGGTCATGGGGTCGGTGGTCGCGAATCGGTGGTTCACCACGCATCGGGGTTTGGCCCTGGGCATCCTGGGAGCGGCCACGTCGGCCGGCCAGATCGTCTTCACCCCCACGCTCATGCAGTTGACCCTCCGGTGGGGCTGGCGGGGGAGCACATTGGTCATCGCGGGAATCATGGGCGGCCTAGTGTTTCCCTTGGTGGCGCTCCTTCTGCGCAACCGGCCAGCCGACGTGGGGCTTCAACCCTACGGGGCGCAGGGAGGGAAAGCCGGAGGCGTCCCGCCCCAGCCGGACGCCCATCCCATGCGGGCAGCGGTCCGGAGCGGGGACTTCTGGCTCTTGGCGGGGAGCTTCGCGATCTGTGGGCTCACGACCTCCGGGCTGATCCAGACCCATCTGATCCCCCACGGGACGGAGCATGGCTTCTCCGAGATGACCATGGCGGCGGCCCTCGGGGTCATGGGGGCGGCGGATGTGCTCGGGACNATCGCCTCGGGGTGGATCTGNGACCGNTTCGGCCCGCGCGGTCCCCTGGCGTTCTACTACCTGTTCCGGGGCGTCTCTCTCCTCCTGCTGCCGTATATCCACACCCGGGGAGCCATGCTGGCCTTCGCGGTGCTCTATGGTCTAAACTGGATCTCGACCGTACCGCCGACGGCCGCCCTCGCCGCCGATCGCTTCGGCCGCCAGAACGTGGGCACCGTCTTCGGCTGGATCTTCTGTGCGCACCAGGTCGGGGCCGCGATCGCCGCCTCCGGGGCGGGACTGCTGCATGTGTGGCTCGGGGATTACACGCTGTCCTTCCTCCTAGCGGGCGGGCTGGCACTGCTCGGCGCGGGCCTCGCCTGGGGGATTCGAGGAGGAGGACACCGAGGGCTGTCGCGCAGCCCCGTGGTCGCATCGGCCTCGGACGTAGCAGGGTGACCCGCTTCATCGGTTGGGGCGCGGAGCCTGCGGCCGGGCTACACGCGACAGGGTTACAACGGTGTGCGGGCTGGACGAACGGCGGGCCTGTGCCGCGGTGGACGACCGGCAACGTGGACACTCCGCGCATCAGCATCGGCGTTCTCCCATTCGATTGACTACCGACCAACCCGGACGAGGAACAAAAGGATGAGCCAGGTCGAGGTGCGGACGATTTGCATGCGGGACTGCCCGGATGCGTGCAGCATCCTCGCCACGGTCGAGGACGGGCGCGTGATCCGCCAGCGGGGCGATCCCGACCACGGCGTCACGCGGGGCTTCCTCTGCGCGCGCGGCAACGCCTACCTGAAACGGCAGTATGACCCGGCCCGCCTCCGGTCTCCCCTGCGGCGAACGGCCCACGGCTGGGAGCGCCTCTCCTGGGAGGACGCCCTCGATCTTGTCGCCGAGAAACTGGTGCGATGCCGGGACGCCTGGGGACCCCGTTCCATCCTCGCGGTCCACTACTCCGGAATGCGCGGCTGGGTGGCGAAGGTCCTGACTCGCCTCTTCTGGGCGCACGTCGGCGGCGTGACGATGAGCCGGGGCGGGCTGAGCATCGAAACACTCGGGGCGGCGCAGGCCGCGGACTTCGGCGCGGACGACACCCACGCTCCTCAGGATCTCGCACACAGCCGGGCCTTCGTGCTCTGGGGCAAGAATGTGGCCGTCACCCATCTGCACTGGGCGGCCTTCATCACCGAGGCGCGCAAGCGCGGCGCGCCGGTTCACGTCATCGATCCCGTCTGCACCGCCACGGCGAAGCAGGCCGACCGCTTCTACCAGATACGGCCGGGCACCGACGGACTCCTGGCCCTCGGGGTGGCCCGCCGGCTGCTCGAGCGCCAGGCCCTGGACACGGCGTTTATCAGCGCGCATACCGCGGGGTTCGAGGCCTATCGCCGCCTGGTCCTGACCCGCTCGCTCGCCGACATCGCCCAGGCCACGGATCTGTCGATGGCGCAGATCGACGAGATTGCCGATTGCTACGTCGCCACGAAGCCGGTCGCGACCCTGATCGGCCTGGGACCAAGCTACTGGCCCCGCGGTGGGGCGAGCGTGCGGCTGATCGACGCGCTGGCGGCCCTCAGCGGCAACATCGGCATCCCGGGCGGGGGTGTCGGCACCAGCTTCTTCGCCCGCCCGCCCTTCGACTGGTCGATCCTGGACGCCGCACCGACAAGTGCCGGGCGCCACGTACGGCTGCCCTATCTGGGAGACGACCTCTTTGCGGCCAGCGAGCCGCCGCTCAAGCTGGGCTGGATCGCCGGCGCCAATCCGGCCGCGACCGTCCCGAATACCACGCGCGTCAAGGAGGGGCTAGGCGCCCTGGAGTATCTGGTCGTCGTCGATCAGTTCCTGACCGCCACGGCGGAGCTGGCCCATCTCGTGCTGCCGTGCACGACCTACCTGGAGACGGAGGATCTGGTCACCACCTTCGGCCATACCTGGTTGGGTCTGGCCCAGGNGGCGGTGCCGCCCGAGGGCGAGGCGCGATCCGACGCCACCATCCTGCAGGGGCTCGCGGTGCGCCTGGGGTTCGGTCCGGTCCTGGCCGGCACCCCGGAGGTGTGGATGCGGCGCCTTCTCGGCCCGCTGGCTGCCCACGGCGTGACGCTGGAGACACTGCGGCAGGGGCCGCAGCCCAACCCCCTCACCCCGACTGTGCCGTTCGCCGACCACCGCTTCCGGACGCCCTCCGGCCGGTTCGAATTCCTCGATGAGTTCGCGCCCCCCGCGCCGCTGTCCGGGGGTCTCCACCTCGTGGCCACCAAGACGCTCCGCATGGTGAACTCGCAGATCCTGCCGGAGGACCTGCCCGCCGAGCCGACGGTGGCCATGCATCCCGAGACGGTCGCACTGCTGGGCGTGACCGGCGGCCAGCGCGTCCGGGTGGTCAGTTCCGCCGGTGCGGTCGAGGCGCGCCTGGCTGCCGACGCAGCCGTGCGCCGCGACGTGGTTCTGTTCAACCCCGCCCTCTGGCAAGGCGATCTCAGCGGCGTCAATCAACTCCGCGAGGCTCGGGTCACCGACCTCGGCGAGAGCGCCGCCCTGCATGCGACCACGGTGACCGTCCTCCCCGCCTAGCGTGTTTCCGGGGACCGCGGGCACGGGTCTTCGTGGTCCTCTTGCAGCCCTCTCCAGCGCCTAAAGGAGTGTTGCCAGCTCCACACAAAGCGGNGGTGCTTCATTCCAGTACAATAGCNCGTCCTCCGTCGCGAATGGCTTCATTCCCCCCGCGACCTCATGTATACTTTTACCCCGCGGCGCGCCCGGTCGCTCAGGCGTGCCGTCGATTACGGGACCGCGGTGTGCGCCGGACCTGCCCGGCGGCCTGGCGGGATCGCGCCGGTAACTGGCAAGGAGGAGCGAGGGATGCTCGAGCGGGTCGGCTTTATCGGTGTGGGCAGGATGGGTCACGGGATGGCTCGCAACCTGCTTGAGAAAGGCTTCCCGCTGACGGTCCTCGGCCACCGCAACCGCGCCCCGGTCGAGGATCTCGTTGGCCGCGGCGCCCGAGAAGTCAAGGCGCCGCGGGAGCTGGCCGAGGGCTGCGCGGTCGTGTTCCTCTGCGTCAGCGGATCGCCCCAGGTTGAATCGGTGGTCTATGGCGACGACGGAATCCTCGCCGGCTCGCGGCCCGGATTCATCCTGGTCGACTGTTCGACCAGCGATCCCGCCTCGACGCGACGGATCGCCGCCGACCTGGAGGCGCGGAGCGCCGCCATGGCTGACGCCCCCGTCACCCGTGCACCCAAGGACGCCGAGGCCGGCCGCCTCAACAGCCTGGTGGGCGCCTCGGANGAGACCTTCGCCCGCATCCGTCCGATGCTTGACGCGTATTCCGAGGCGGTCTTTCACTTCGGTCTCGTCGGCGCCGGGCATACCGCCAAGCTGGTCAACAACTTCATCACCATGGGCTATTGCGCGCTCATCGCGGAGGGTATGGCCGTCTGCGCCGCCTCCGGGGTGGACCTGCGGTCGATGTACCAGGTCATGTCGCGCGGGGCCGCCGATAGCGGCGCACTTCGCAAGATGATCCCGGCCTTCCTGGACGGGGACCTGACCGGCCACCAGTTTGCCATCGCCAATGCTCTGAAGGATGTCAGCTACGCCCGCACCATGATGGCCGGTTGCGGTTTCGAGAGCCTACTGGTCGAGGCCGTCCGACAGACCTATGCCCAGGCGGTGGATAAAGGATACGGCGACCGCCTGATGGCGTCTCTGATGGAGATGCACGAGGAAAAGATCGGCCGGCCTGTGGTCCCGCGCCGCCAGGGCGACTGCGCGTGATCGCCAGGCGGCTCGCCGTCCAGGCAATGCGCCTTGATCAACCTTTCATGCGGCCGACGTCGCCGATCCTGTGCGGGTTGATGGCTCGTCTATTTTCTCTTCGCTCTTCCACCAACCCTGGGCGCGGAAGTCAGTAGCGGTGCAACGCGACACGCCAGGCGGGATGCACACAGTCAACATCGGAGGCTTGGAATGTACCTAGAAACGTTACTCCGCTCAGCCAAAGATCGCACCGTCCGCGTCCTGCTGATGGGGGCCGGCGAGTACGGCATGTCATTCCTGGCCCAGGCGAGCCGCACGCCGGGGCTACAGGTGGTCGCCGTCTATGCCCGACATGTCGAGCGCGGCGTGGCGGCTTGCCGACACGCCGGCCGGCCCGCGGACGCGATCCGGATCTGCGACAACCTGGCGGCCGCCCAGGCGGCGCTGACCGCCGGGAAAGTCGTCGTCTCGGACGACCCCCTCATGCTGATGCAGTTGCCGGTCGACATCGTGGTGGAATCCACGGGTGCCCCCGACGCGGCGGCCGTCCACGCCGAAGCGGCCCTCACGCGCGGGAAGCATGTCGCCATGGTGTCGAAAGAGCCCGATTCCGTCGTCGGACCGCTGTTCCATCGCCGGGCAAAGGCAGCCGGCCTCGTCTACACGCCGGTGGACGGTGACCAGCCGAGTCTGCTGATGCAGCTCGTGGTGTGGGCGCGAGTACTCGGGCTGGAGATTCTCTGCGCGGGCAAGACGAGTGAGTACGACTTCGTGTACGACCCCGCCGCCAAGCGCGTGACCAGCCTGGACCGGGTCGCCGACGGCGCTGCGGTGGACGTTCTTTGGGAGTTCGGTGCGCGGGATGTGAGGAGCGTGCTCCAGGCGCGGGCCGACGCGCTGACGGCGATTCCCCAACACACGGTCCCGGACCTCGTAGAGATGGGGCTGGTGGCCAACGCCACAGGGCTTGCCCCCGATGTCCCCGCCTTCCACGCGCCCATCGCGCGGACGCCGGAGATCGCGGACGTGCTCGTCCCGACCGAGATGGGCGGTATCCTCCACGGGACAGGGCGGGTGGACGTGGTCAACTCGCTCAGGCGTCCGGATGAGGCAGGCTTTGCCGGTGGCGTGTTCGTGGTGGTCCGGTGTGAGGATAAGAAGACCTGGGAGGTCCTGCGGGCCAAGGGGCACGTGGTGAGCCGATCCGGCGAGGCGGCGATGATCTACCGGCCGTCGCACTTGCTGGGGGTCGAGTCCGCGACGACGGTGCTGTCTGCCGTGCTCCACGGCAGATCTTCGGGGCCGGACGACATGCAGCCTCGTTTCGACGTGGTCGGGAGGACCAACAAGCCGCTCACCGCGGGGATCGTCCTCGAGGCCACGGGGCACCACCACCAGATCGATGGCATTGACGGCTTGCTGGTTCCGGCCCGGGCGGCGACCGGCGCCAACCCGATTCCCTTTTACCTGATGGCCGGAAACCGCCTGCTCCGGAATGTCCCCGCGGGCACCGTGATCACGGCCGAGATGGTCGCGCCGCCGCCGGCCTCGGTGCTCTGGCGCCTGCGGCGGGAGATGGAAGCGATGTTCGGGCTTGTCTGAGACATCCAGGACTTTCAGAGGCGTAGCATGTCGGGAGAGGAAGGAGAGTCGAGATGAAGAGAGTGTTGTTCGGTCACAAAGTGGTGAGCGTGGCGGTATTGGCGTGCGTCGCGATGTTGTGCCTTGTCGTTCAGGTGCAGGCCGGAGAATTCGTGCCGACCAAACCGATTCAAATGATCGCCGCCGCCGCCCCGGGTGGAGGCAGCGACGTCCTCGCCAGAGTCATCGCACAGATCGTGGCCAGTGAGAAGCTCTCCCCGCAACCGATGATCGTCCAGAACATCCCCGGCGGCGGCAGCGCCATCGGCACCACGCAGGTCGCCCGCATGAAGGGGGACACCCACGCGCTCCTGGTCTTCAACCCCGCGTCGGTGGCCGGCTTGCTGGTCGCCGGCAAGGGCGCCGCGAGCATCCGGGACCTGACGATGATCGCCCAGCTCGCTCTCGACGAGCAGTTGATCGTTGTGAAGAGCGATTCCCGCTTCAAATCCATCCAGGACATTGTGACCGAAGCCAAGAAGAAGGAAAACTCCCTGTCGATCGCCGGCGCCGATCAGGCGGACCGGGTCTGCAACCGTTTGTTTGAAAAAGCCGCCGGGATCAAGCTGCGGTTTGCCCAATTCAACAGCGGTGGCGAGGCCATGACGGCGCTGCTGGGCGGCCATGTGGACATGATCTGGGCGAATCCTCCCGAATACGTGTCCCAGCACGAGGCCAAGATGGTCGTTCCGCTGGTTGTCGCGCAGGAAAACCGCATCCCGGCGTTCAAGGATGTTCCCACCTTCCGGGAAAGCGGCCTGGATGTCGTTTTCAAGTTTTACCGCGGCGTCGTCGCGCCGCCGGGACTCGCCCCCGAAGTGGTCGCGTATTACGAAAGCATGCTGAAGAAGCTGAACGACACCAAGGCATGGAAAGAGAACTACCTGGCGAAGTACATCCTGAGCCCCGGATGGCAGGGCAGCAAGGAGTTCACCAAGACGATTACCGACAGCGAGGCGGTCTTCGAGGAGACGCTGAAGAGCCTTGGTCTGATAAAGTAGTACGAGCGCTCAGCGCTCAGCGAACAGCTAAAGACATTTCACGCCATAGACAGTGCATGGGACCGCCCTCCGCGTCTTCCGTGGGGTTCTTGTCCCACGCTGATCGCTGAGTGCTGACCGCTTCGANCGGGGGAGTGACGATGTGGTATGCGAACATCATCGCGGGCGTGGCGGTCTTCCTGCTGGGAGTCGCCACGACCATCGTGGCCTGGACGACGTTGCCCTACGGCGGGGACTTCGGCCCGGGGCCGGGGTTTCTGCCCCTCTGGCTGGGCGTCACCCTGACGGTCTGCGCGATTCCGGTCATTATCACAGACCTCAGAGCCACGGAGAAATCGGAGAGGTTGTTTCGACCGGAAACCGCGAAGTGCCTCAAGGTGCTCACCTTGATCGTGGCCGTGTTTTTCACCCTGCCGGTCCTCGGTTTCTCCGCCGGCCTGGCCCTCATCACAGGGGGCGGAATGCGCTTAATGGGAAAACACAGTTGGATGACCTGTGTGGCGGTCGTGATCGGGACGGCCATCTGTGTCCGTTACCTCTTCGGGCAGTGGCTCAGTATCCCCCTGCCGAAAGGAATGATCGGCTGGTAGAGGGTAGAGAAGGACGAAGGGGAAACACCCCATGGACCTCCTGCACAATCTGTATATCGGATTCGCCATCGCACTGACGTGGCAGAATCTGCTCTGCTGCGCGGCGGGCGTCTTCTTCGGGCAACTGATCGGCATTCTGCCAGGGATCGGCGCGCCGACAGCAATCGCGCTGCTCCTACCCTTGACTTTTTCCCTCAACCCGACCTCGGCTATCATCATGTTTGCCGGGATCTATTACGGCGTGGCGTACGGCGGGACGATCACCTCCGTCCTCATCAATGTCCCAGGGGAATCCTCCTCGGTCATGACCTGTGTGGACGGGTATGCGATGGCGCAGAAGGGACGAGCGGGGGCCGCGCTCTCCATCGCGGCCATCGGGTCGTTCATTGCCGGCACGATTTCCATCGTCCTGCTGATGTCCTTTGCCCCGGCGATGGCCAGGCTTGCGCTCCGTTTCGGCCCGGCGGAATACTTCGGTCTCGCCGTCATGGCCTTCGGCCTGCTGACGGTCTTCGGCAGCGGTTCGCCTTTCAAGATCGTCATCTCCACCGCCATCGGCGTGTTGATCTCGACGGTCGGCATGGACGGTGTGAGCGGCATGCCCCGCTTCACCTTCGGGACACCGGAGCTCCTTGGCGGCATCGAGTTCATCGTCATCATTTGCGGGCTCTTTGGCCTGGCGGAGGTCTTCAACAGCATCGAGGAGTCGGAGAGCGGTCACCTGGCCCAGGAGAAATTCAAGCTCAGTGAAGTCTTTCTGACGCGGCACGAGTGGGTCGAGAGCCGCTGGGCGATCGCTCGTGGCGGCATCATCGGCTTTCTGATCGGCCTCATCCCGGCCGGCGGAATCACCACCGCATCCTTTCTCGCCTACCTGGCGGAAAAGAATGCGTCNAAGCACCCGGAGACCTTCGGGAACGGCGACATCGCCGGCGTCGCCGCACCGGAATCGGCCAACAACGCTGCCTCGATCAGCGGCTTCGCTCCGCTGCTCGCTCTCGGCGTGCCCGGGTCCGCGACGACCGCTGTCATGCTCGCCGGCTTCATGATGTGGGGCATCCGTCCGGGTCCGCTCCTCTTCACGACCAAACCCGATCTGGTCTGGGGTCTCTTCGCGAGCATGTACATCGGGAATGTCATTCTGCTCGTGTTGAACATATTCCTGATCCCCCTGTTCGTGGCGATGCTCCGGATCCCCTATTCGATCCTGATGGGGTTCATCATCATCTTCGCCTCGATCGGGGCGTACAGCGTGAACAACAGCATGTTTGAGGTCTGGCTGATGGTGGGCTTCGGCATCCTCGGCTATGCCATGAAGAAGCTCAAGTATCCGATCGTGCCGCTCATCCTGGCGATGGTCCTCGGGAATCTGGTCGAGAAGTCCCTCCGGCAGGCCCTGGTATTATCTGCCGGAAGTTTGGATGTCTTCTACACCCGGCCGATCACGGCCGTGTTTCTGTTGATTGCGCTTCTCGCGTACAGTAGTCCGTTGATCCGGATGGCCCTGAAGAAGGCCGGCTACGGCAAGGCCGCCATCAACGTAGAGTCTCTGTAGTTCTGCTGGCGCGGCGGGGACGACCTTCGTGTCGCCCCGCTGTACCGCGTCCCCCCCCC
>JGI20214J51088_10001233_pt1 | contig 17448 bp, 16 predicted proteins | sample WetSurMetagenome_FD_51088 | JGI IMG/M metagenome (IMG submission 51088) | reverse complement strand
GAACCAACGACCCACGCCTTAAAAGGGCGTTGCTCTACCAACTGAGCTAGCGGCCCTGAGGCGCATACACCGCCAAAAGAGACAATTAATTTACTATTTTAGTCCGTTTTTTGTCAATAACGTCCGGCAACGTGTCAAGGCAATTTAGAAATGTCCTCTTCATAGCAACGCCCGGGGCGTCTTTTGTTCTATCTTTTTCCGGGCCGGCCTCATCCCGATTTTTTGAATAATCCTTTTCCCAACCATTATATTATAATAACGCGATTATTTCTGTAGCGCCGGGAAGGTTATGGTTAAGATAAACAAAAACATATTAGGTCTTCTTTTTGCGGCCGCGCTGTTCGTGGTTCTCTTCAGGCTCGATGCAGTGACCCTCTTCGATGTGGATGAGGCAGTCTTTTCAACCGCAACAAAAGAGATGGTCGAAAGCGGAGACTGGATCACTCCGACCTATAACGGCGAAGTCAGGTACGACAAGCCCATATTCTTTTATTGGCTGATGGCTGCATCATACAAGGCTTTCGGCATAAATGAGTTCGGCGCGCGCTTTCCTTCGGCAGTGGCCGCCTTCCTTCTGGCGCTGTCGCTATTTTATTTCGCCCGGCGTGTCTGTACGGATAAAGTCGCCTTTTATGCGACGATGGCAATATCTCTAAGCGCGTACTTCCTTGTGTATTCGCGCTCCGCTGTAACAGATATGGTTTTGACGCTGTTTATCACGCTCTCGCTCTTCTGTTTCTACATTGCCGTGAGCGAAAACCGCCGCTACATATACGGGTTCTATTTCTTTTCCGCGCTTGCTTTTCTAACCAAGGGACTCATAGGCATAGTCTTTCCGTTCGGCATAGCGGTCATCTATATGCTTATAAGCGAAGGATTCAGGGGACTGTTAAAGATATTCGACTGGAAGGCTGCGCTGCTTTTCATTATAGTGGCCGTGCCGTGGTATGCCGCAGAATTCGCTATAAACGGAGACGAGTTCTTTCAGCAGTTCTTCATGAAGCATCACTTCAAACGCTATACGGATGTGATATCGGGTCACAAAGGCCCGTTCTATTACTATCTGATCACACTTGCTATCGGTATGGCTCCGTGGGTAGTCTTCATGCCCGCAGGCATCATTAGGGCTATAAAGGAGCGGTCGGGCATACTGCTTTTCTCGGCCTTATGGTTTGGAGTGGTCTTTGTCTTTTTCTCTTTTTCTACAACCAAACTGCCCAATTATATCCTGTCGGCGCTGCCGCCCGCGGCAATACTCATCGCTGAAGGCATGTCTGATTTTAATGCCCGTCCGCAAAAGGTCGCGTGGCTCGTAATCGCCATTGGCGCGCTTCTGGCCGCAATCGGCATGCAGTTCCTGCCGCCGCTACTCATAAAAACGGGTATTTCAGACACCGGCTGGACGATCTGGACTTCCGCTATCCTGATGGCCATGTCGGTGATCGCCTTTTATTCTGTTCGTCTGTCAAAGCCTCTGTATGCGCCCCTGGCGTGTGTGATGTTCACGCTGCTGATATTCCTGCTGGTCTCGGCCCTGCCGCCTGCAAATCAGTATCTGCAAAGCGCTCTCCACAAGTTCAGCGTTTACGCAAAAGAAAACGCGCGCAGCGATGAAAGGATAATCTGTTACAACATCAACAACCCGAGCATCGTATTCTATTCCGACCACAAGGTCGCCAATATCCGAGGCAAGGAATCTCTGGCGGAGCATGTCAAAGGGAAAAAAGACAGGTTAGCCATAGCAAAGGTGAAGGATGAAGATACGCTCAAAGAGGCCGGCTTCAGATTGTTGCAGAAGGAAGGTGGATATGCCCTCTTCGAGAGAAATTAATTATTATCTCTTGTGCCTGGCCCTCATTCTTCCTTTTTTCTATCTCGACCCGTATGTAATGGTCTGGCTCAGGGAGTTTCGCGGCGCAAACCCGGATATGGATCAACTTCTTCACCAGGTCGGCAGGGCAGCCTATTTTGCGGCGCACGGAGGGCTTATTGCCGGCGGCGCGGTCCTGATTTACCTCGCAGGCATATATCGGAAAAGACCACGGATCAGACAGTTGGGCAAGGTCCTTTTTATCGGGTTTGTCTCTTCCGGGATATCAGTGCAGATTATAAAACATCTGCTTGGCAGGGCAAGGCCCCGCATTACAGACGAGCTCCTCTTTATCGGGCCGACATTCGAGGGCAGTTATGACTCGTTCCCGTCCGGCCATACAATAACGGCCTTCTGCCTTGCATATATATGTTCATGTTTCTTCCCTAAATATCGGGGTTTGTTCTATGTTTACGGCGTGTTCATATGCTTCGGCAGGGTTATCGGCGGCTCTCACTTTCCGTCCGATGTGCTGGCCGGCGCGCTGTTGGGCATTGTGATAGGCGGCATAATAGAAAAAATGACGGGTATGCGGGGCTGCCGGATCGCGGAGAAATCGGAATGCTGAAGAAAATTACAGTGTCTTTTGCCGTTTTTTTATTCATAACAGCTTTTGGTTGTGCTACACCTGAAAGCAGGTATTGCGGTCCCCTGAAAATATATACCGACTCTGCGCGGGAGCTGAAGAGCCCCGGGTTCTGGACAAGCCGTCATCCCTTTGCTGATGAGAAACTGCTTGACGATTCCGGTGTTCGCCGTCTGAATGAGCGCATCAGAAACAGACTGCATCTGACCAAAGATGTTTCAGGAACGCTCAAAACCAATTCAGGGGAAGCCCTGATAAAAACGCTTAAGAGTTCCCTGGATTTATTCAGCTCCGGGACATATTATTTGAAGACATCCCGGATTGCGGACAGGGCCTTTCTGCTTGACCTCGAGAAGAATGTGAGGGCAGGGGCGATACCTGAAAATATCAGGGTCAAATTCGGATTGACCAACAGTTATGCCGACCAGAGGATATTGCCGACCATGGAAGGGCTGTTCGAGAATCCGGGAGACACTGTATTTGATGAACTCCAGAACAGCTCGCTTGATTTGGGAACACCGCTTGCGATACTGCATGAAAGCCGCGACGGGAAGTGGTTGTATGCAAGGGGGCCGTCAAGCGACGGCTGGATCGAAAAAGAAAAGGTCTCTTTCCTGAATCGCGCAAAGCTGAAAAATTATCTTGATCAGACCGATTTTATTGTTGTTGTAAGCTCCAGGGCGGATATTTTTCTTGACCCCGGGATGACGGTTTATCATGATTACGTGAGAATGGGCGCAAGGTTTCCTGCAATACCGGGCAATAATCCTTCAGTCGTTGAAATAACCATTCCCGCCCGAGGCGCTGACGGCGGAGCCGTACTGAAAAAAGCGTATATCAGGAAAGAATCTGTAAATTTCGGATATCTTGCATATACGCCACGCAATGTCATTGATCAGGCCTTCAGACTTATCAACGCCCCGTATTCATGGGGGAGCGCAAACAGCGAACAGGACTGCTCGGGATTTGTCCAACAGGTATTTGCAACCTTTGGCATATTCCTGCCGAGGAACTCATCGGCCCAGGCTGAAGTCGGAACCCTTCTCGGCAAATTCGGAAGGCAGACCGAAGACCTGGAAAAAATAACCGTCCTTTCCGAAAAGGCGGCAGGCGGAGCAACGCTGATTTATCTGGATGGTCATATAATGATTTTCCTGGGTATGCATGAAGGTAACCCTTACGTTATTCATGACACCTGGAGCTATCGCAGCAAAGGTCAATTCGGCGATGAGCCGCGTGTTATAGGGCGAGTTGTCGTAACAGGGCTCGATCTCGGCGAAGGCTCATCCCGCGGCTCGCTGCTGAAACGGGTTGTTTCGATAAGGTCCATTCTGGAGTAGTAAAGCGGCCATCATGCTTTCTATCAATTTTGTAGATGTCTTGGACATCCATATCTCGGCTCGCCAAATTAAAGCAGTTTTTCAGACAAACTCAGGCAATGGAAAGGCGCTTGATATAATGGACTGAAATCGTAACATTTACTGCCGTCGCCGAGCCTTCGATATGGTTACCCATGACATCTGTTTCAGTCATATTGGGTTTTCTAATGAACATTCCGGGTTAAACATGTCTGTCCAGTTCCTGACGGACTGCCAATCCCAGCTTCTCAAGGATGTAGGGTTTTTTAATGTAGGGACCGGCTCCCAGTTTCTGCGCCTCAGCTACTCGTTCGGACTCGGAATAACCGCTGACAATAACGGCCTTTTGGCCAGGATGAAGCTCCAGAATTTTTTTGTATGTGTCGAGCCCGTCCATACCCGGATCCATAATCATATCCAGAACTATCAGGTCTACCCCATTGGACTTCAGGTATTCGCAGGCCTCCTCACCGCTTGAGACGGTCACGACCTGATAATTCAGTCTCTTCAGCATCTCAGCCGCCAGATCATGCTGGTCCTTCACATCGTCCACAACCAGAATGGTTTCCCCTTTCCCCATATATTCCGAAACAGATAAGGTCGCTTTCCCCGCAGGTATAACCTCACGGGTAACGGGGAAATAGAGAGTAAAAACACTGCCCTTTCCAGGTTCGCTTACAACATCAATATATCCGTTATGATCCTTGACCGTTCCCCAGACCACTGCCAACCCCATGCCGGTTCCCTTCTTGCCCATGACCTTCTTTGTGTAGAACGGCTCAAAAATGCGTTTGAGATCGGTTTCAGTTATGCCGTTACCGGTATCCGACACCGACAGGACAACGTAATCGCCTTCGCAGACCTCATCATATCCATGTATTGGCCTGTCCAGGTACTGATTGGCCGTTCTTATAGTCAGTTCGCCTCCGTTTGGCATGGCCTCGCTGGCATTCAGCGCCAGGCTGTACAGTGTCTTGCTGATATGCAGGGAGGACCCGGATATTTTGAGGAGGTCAGGCTCCAGTTCAGTCCTGATCACCATTGACGGATTCCTGGATTTCAGTTTTTCAAACTCGGGTGTTTTTCCGAGATTTGTTACAATTCTGTTCAAATTCAGCGTTTCCACGTTGGCCACGCCCCTTCTTGCCAGTGTCAACAGGTCTTCAACGATAGCGGCAGCCCTGTCTCCGCCCTTCTGGATATTCAGCGCATGAGGCCTGAGAGGACTCGATTCATCCATATCGTATAACAACAGTTCGGCACGGCCTATGACAATTCCAAGGACATTGTTGAGGTCATGGGCTATCCCGCCGGCCATCGTTCCCAGCGCCTCCATCTTTTCCATTCGCTGAACACGCTCTTCCAATATATGCTTCTCATCTTCAGCTCTCTTCTGCTCTGTGATGTCCCGGATGGATTCGACCGCGCCGATGCGATTCCCCTGCTGGTCAAAAAGCGGCGCAGCCGCGGCAAAGATGTAGCCCCCCTTTCCACTATAGAGGGCCGGGGCAAAGACCTCGGAATAAATAACGTATCCTCTTCTCTTCAGATTCGTATATGTTGCTTCAAGCTCCTTATCGTCGGTGTCTATAAGATCCAGAAGATGTTTCCGCTGTTCTCCATAAAATGGACATGTGATCATATGAGTTTTCTTGCCCATTATATCTTCCTTGCTGATCCCTGTCATCTCTTCGATCGCGCGGTTCCAGGCGAGCGCCCTGCCTTCAAGATCGACGACAAACGTAGCGTCGGGAAGGAATTCAATAATACCGGCCAGTTTGCTCTCAGACTGCCTTAAGGCCGCCTCGGCGCGCGAGCGTTTTTTCCCTTCACTGATGATAAACCAGGCCCTGATCCCATAGTAACCGCCCAGGACAGCGGCCAGAAGCATTAAGGCGGCAACCCAGATGAGCCGGTTCCTGAAGCCTTCCAGGGATCCGATTATTTCATCTTCAGATACAGCAATAACAATAGACCAATAAGTATCCGCCATGTTAACAGGCATATAAACGGCATGCCTCTTTATGGTCTCCACCCGCTCCCCGCGGATTTGGTCAACGGTATATATGGCTGTGCCCTGTTTGCCCTTCATCATATCTTCCGACAAGGCCTTAATAGAGGGGTATTCCCTGCGGTTCTCGAAAACAGATTTGCCTATGTGCCCGGGAACAGGACAGTAGAGTTCCGTCCCATTACGGCTGATGATCCTCGCATGGCCCGAATCACCTATCTTTATTTCTTCAAGATAGTGTTTCGTCAACGCCTGAAAATTAACACTTATGCCGAGTGTCCCGTCGAAGGTTTTATCCCTGAAAACCGGAACATGTAGCGCAATAGTGTCATATCCCTGTACCGGACGGATTACGTCACTGGCCGCAGGTTTATGGTCCCGCATAATATTCCTTATATGCGGCTGATATGAAATGTCTCTGCCGATTGCTTCAGGCGCTGTCGGATAAGTATAAACAATTCTGCCGGCCGCATCCACACGGGTGATTCCTTTAAGCATGTCCTTATTGGAGTTAAATAGAAGGGCCATGTATTCCTTGCCCTTGCCGCTCATTTGCGCGATCTCTTCCGATTTTGCAAAGACAGACAACTTATAGGTCCAACTGCTGAAAAAGTCTTCTATTCCACGGGCGGCCTGCCTGGCATAAACAAACTGTTCTTTTTGGGACCTGATGATGGCCTTACGCTTCGCCTCTACATAAAAGGAATAAAAAAGATATGAAGAGAACAGAAACGCTAAAACAAGACAAATCAAAAGGAGGCGATTTCTCATACCACAATTTCTCCAGCAAGCCGGGAGTTATCTGTTTAAAAAGGATCAGTTGTGAAAATGATCGACAAGTTACGCCTCATAATTCGCTTTGAGCTGGCCGCAGGCCGCAAGTATGTCCATGCCTTTGCTCTTTCTGATCATGGCCGTCAAATGCGCGTTTATGAGCGTCTGCTGAAACTCAAGCACGCTCTCTTCATCAGGTTTCTCGTATGCACAACCTTTGAACGGATTGAAGGGAATGAGATTGATTTTAGATTTTATACCGTGCAGCAAACGGATCAGACGCTTCGCGTCAGCCGGTGTATCGTTTATCCCGCGCAGAAGGACATATTCAAAAATAATCCTCCGCCTTGGCTGAAGCGGAAATTTTCTGCACACGTCAATTAATTCTTCAATCGGCCATTTTTTATTTACCGGCATGATTTTGTCGCGCACTTCATCGGTAGTAGCGTTAAGCGATATAGCGAGCATAATATGCGGCGCCTTTTCAGCAAGCAGGTTGATCCCCGGCACGACACCGGCAGTCGAAACAGTAATCCTGCGCGGAGCGAGTTTCATCATGTCCGTCATACGCCAGAGGGTTTCAATCACGGCCTCTGCATTGGCCAGAGGCTCACCCATCCCCATCAGGACAACATTTGTAATGTGCGCCGGCAGGATGAGCCTGCTTACAGAGATTACCTGGTCCACGATTTCGTATGTCTCGAGATTTCGTTTCAGCCCGAGTTTTCCTGTCAGGCAGAATTCACAACCCATGGCGCAGCCGGCCTGTGTTGATATGCAGAGTGTCAGGCGGTCTTCGTTATAGATCAGCACGCTTTCGATCGTTTCACCATCTTCAAGTTTAAAGAGATATTTTTCTGTCTTGTCGAGGGCGGTTTTACGTTCGATCAACTCGATATTGCTTATGTACGCCCGCCCGGACAGTGTCTCCCTCATCTCCCTGGAGAACTCTGTTATCTGGTCGATGGATTGCGCATGATGTTCATAGATCCAGCGGATGAGCTGCCGCGCCCTGAATGCAGGGAGCCCCGCGTCCTTCATGAATGATGCCGTTTCTTCTTTAGTCAGAGCTTTAAGGTTGGTCTTTATTATATTCATTAATGATATGGTACCAGTTTTCGACTTATGTCTCAATCTTTTTTTTCGGGTCGTCTTCCCTTGGTTTGGTCAGCTTGAGCCGCAGCGATTTGCCGAGCAGGAAAATACCTGTTACGGTCAATGCAGCTCCGACAGAATATGCAAAGGCATTCGGCAGCAATACAACACTTGCCGCTGCAGCGCAGAGGGTAAGGCCTATGCTGAACAGGGGCCATGACTCGGACTTGCCGAGTTTACGCTTGCCTGTAACGGCAGCGTTCAGCGCGCTTCCAGCTGTGATGGCCTTTGTTATTACACCCTGTCCACTGCTGTGAATGATTTTCAAACGGCGCGGCCTGCCCCTGCGTTTAAGCGGTCTGACCTTGTTATGTTCAGTTATTACTATCTCCGTCGAATTCCTGAGGTCTTCGAGGAACATGTCTGCGACACTTGCAGCGAGTATGTTGTTTTCGATAACCACGTCAAGCTCCCAATTGCCGAGCCAGCTCGCAAGGTTAAGGTTGGTCGAGCCTATGCGGGCCCATACCCCGTCGCAAACAGCGGTCTTTGCATGCACCATAGTCCCGTTCCATTCATAGACCCGCACACCGGCTTCAATCAGAGTCTTATAGGTAGAACGCGAGAGGTTCGCAATCCATTGTATGTCGCTGACTTGCGGCACGAGCAGGCGCACATCAACCCCATGAATGGCGGCTGAACGCAAGGCCTGTATATAGGCGCTGGTGCCGAGAAAATATGCGTCTGTGATCCACAGATATTCCTGCGCTGCCGCAGAAATAAGGAGATCCATCCTGTAAAGTCCGGCGGTATTTGGAGAGGCTGCGACAACACGCACGTCCGCGTCTCCTTCAGGGCTGATATCTTCGCGCTTTGGAAGCGAGGCATGATCGATACTCCCTCCGCTCAGACGCCAGGCTTCGGCAAAGGCTTCTTCCGCGTCCGCAACCGCAGGCCCACGCATTTTAACCCCCGTGTCGCGCCATGGAATCATTCCTGATGAGGCGTCTCCAACCCATGCGTCTCCTATACATAACCCTGATATGAAAGCCACAGAGCTATCTACCGCAAGCAGCTTGCGATGGTCCCGGCGAAGCCATCCTATCAGGCCGCTCATCCGGGGCGGATTGGCGCTTCTGACTTCGCCTCCTGCTTCGATAAGCTGCTTCCACATATTTCTGCCCAGTATGCTGCGGCTTCCGAACCAGTCGTAAAGTACCCTGACCTTTACCCCTTCGCGCGCTTTTTCGACAAGCAGGTCTCTGAAATGGCGTCCTGTCCGGTCATTATGGATAATATACATCTCAATGTGAATAGTCTTTTTCGACGACCTAATGGCCGCTTCCCAGGCCGGATAGTTTTCCCTGCCGTCTCGCAGTATGCTCAGCTGGTTGCCGGAAACGAGAGAGGCCCCGCTGGCACGGAAAAGTGTTGAGTCGCTAAGCGCCGACTGATAAGTATGTCTTTTTTTGTTCATTGGCTTTTAACCGTAATCCGCAGTTCCGCAAGCATCGGAAGATGGTCGGATGCCATCAGCGCCCGCCATCCCCTCGGCACATGAATCTTCACAACCTCGACATTCCCAGAGTAGTATAAATTATCAAGGTGGAAGATAGGTAGCATCCCCGGATAGGTTTTTCGCCACATGAGATGCGTGGTCAGATCAATGCCTTTCAGCTTCTCATTCAGATAATGGGTAGCCTTGCCTTTTTTCCATTCGTTAAAGTCGCCGACCAATATTTTGGGTCCGCGAATGTTTTCATCGGTGATTCGCGATACCAGTTTCCTGGCCTGGCGGGACCTTTCAGCTTCAGAGGTCCCGAGGTGAACATTATAAAAATTGATAGTATGCCCTTCGAGTGTCACTTCGGCTTTCTGGCACAGGCGCGCCTCATGCCCGGGCACGGAAAGGTCACAAAGTATATGTTTTGTCACCGGCAGGCGGCTGAGCACTGCGTTGCCGTAAAGATGGCCCCTATAGGACCGGGCCGGAGCGAATAGCGGAATCATGCGGAGCCGCAAGGCGAGGTCTTCTTCCTGGCCGGGCGATCTTAATGACGGACCGATAACTTCCTGTAAGGCTATTATATCCGCCTTAAGCGGTTTCAGCACCGAGGCTATACGGGCAATATCCATCATACCGTCAAGTCCCCGGCATTTATGCACATTATATGTGACGATACGCAATATATATTTCTTTTGTCTTAACGGACTCATATTGTCCCACTGTCTCCCTTCATCAAACTATCTTTAATAAATATATTCATTTTTTGATAAAATATACCGTCCGGGAAGAAACAATACTCAAAAGCCCGGCGTGAGGGAGGATTATTATGTATTTTGCAAAAAATGTTACCGTGTGGCTGCTCGCTCTTTTTGTCCTTGTTGCCTTTGTTCAGCCTGCAACTACCCATTCATCGGCGGATGTGAATGTCAAATGTCCGCTTTGCCACACTGCCTTTAAAACAAGAACGGATGATTCGGGCGCAAGGCTGGGTATGCGGCTGGATCTGAAACCCCTGGGCCAGATGCCGCGCAGCCTTCCCAAATGCCCAAACTGCCATTTTATAGTATATAACGGTGAAATGAGCGCCAAAGACAAGAAGCTTTTGCTGAAGCTGGTGAATTCAGGTGAATACAGACATATTTCCGATAATAATTCGACATATTTTTTGCTCGCTAAGATTTATGAAACCATAGGTATGAATAATCTTGAGATTGCGCACACATATCTGAAGGCTTCCTGGCAGGTTGAGGATGATCCTGCTAAATACGCCAGATATCTCGAGGCCAGTCACTCAAAATTTGAGGCATATTTGGCATCGGGCAAAGACAATTCGACCCAGTATATCATGGCTCAACTGATGGCCGGCGAGATTGAGCGCAGGCTCGGCAGATTTGATCAGGCCCGGAGCAGATTCAGCGAGCTGCAGAAACAGCCTGAATTCAGCGGGCTTCAGCATATAGCCTCAATCATCAATTATCAGTTGGCGCTTGTCAGCTCAAAGGACTCCGGTCCGCATGAGATAAAGAGGTAGTTTCGAGAGACGTTTTCGATATAGTCGCCGGATCTGTCCGATGGATATTAGGTATCAGACAGCCCCGGCGACTGTTTTATTCAGGAATTTTCATCAGGAAAACTGGCTTTTGAAAACAATATTGTAGCCGTCATGAGCATCCATATCTCGTCTCGCCAAATCAATGCGCACTATCACACATGCGCGGACACCCGGAAAGCGCATGATATAATGACCTGAAATCGCAACCCGGAATGCTGCGCCGAGACTTCGATACGGCTACCCATGACGGCTATTTCAGTTTTTATGACAATTCCGGGTTTATTCGGAATCAGTTAGCTTTTGAACATTGTTGTTCCTTCAGCCCGCAAGTCGCTGATTGCCTGTTTTACCCTTTCAGCCATTGATGTTTCGGCAACGCCGAGCCAGGCCCGGGGGTCATAGACTTTCTTGTTTCCGACCTCGCCGTCGACCTTGAGGACTCCGTCGTAATTTTTGAACATAAAATCGGCGACCGGGCGGGTAAAGGCATACTGGGTGTCCGTGTCCACATTCATCTTGACCACTCCATAATCTATGGCCTCAAATATATCGTCTTTGCCGGATCCGGACCCTCCATGAAAAACAAGGTTAAATCTGGCCTCTTTGCCGAATGCTTTTTCCACCGCATCCTGGCAATCCTTCAATATGGAGGGTTTCAACTTGACATGGCCGGGCTTGTAAACACCGTGGACGTTGCCGAATGTAGCCGCAAGCATATAACGGGCGCCCTTTACCGTATTCAGTCTGCGGGCGACTTCCAGGGTATCCTCAGGGGTCGTATACAGTTTTGCGGCTGCGGACGCTGTGACTCCATCTTCTTCACCGCCGACCACACCGGTTTCGATTTCGAGTATGATTTCACTTTTTGCGCAGCGTTCAAGCAGTTTTACCGCAATGTCGAGATTTTCAGCAAGGGGCAATTCGCTGCCGTCGAACATATGACTGTTGAACAGGTTCGGCTGACCGGCCGCCCTGCGCCGCTCGGTTTCGGCTATCAATGGGTTGACGAATTTGTCGAGTTTGCCGGCCTGACAATGGTCGGTATGCAGGGCTACATATATCGGATATCCGGCAGCAACCCTGTGAACATGTTCGGCAATGGAGATTGCTCCGAGCGGCATGTCTTTCAGGTATGCTCCGGAAGCAAAAGCGGCTCCGCCCGTCGACACCTGTATAATGCCGTCACTCCTGCTTTCGGCCAGGCCGCGCAGCACGGCATTGGCTGTTGTGAGCGATGTCACATTGATTGCGGGGTATGCGAATTTCTGCTCCCTGGCCCTGTCCAGCATCCTGCAATAAGTCTGATAATCGGCAACCGGCATAAAATCCCCCTGTTGTAAAGTTTTGTATATTCAATAATGGATTAATATTCTTTAACAAGTATACCAATTTTTATTCTTCTCCTGCGAACACCAATCCTTTTTCAAGTCGGCGGATGGAGCAATGGCCTGACCATTTGCTAATCTCACGTGCAGACATGTAATTCCAGTATAAGACAATTACCTACAAATAATTCAGATTCACTCTGATTGTGTGATTTTGCAAATCTATTTATGCTAGAACTATGGATAAAGTTGAATAAATCCTTCATTAAAGGGAGGTAAAATATGGTATGTCCCTGTTTCATGAATGATTATGTAGGGTTTTGCACCAGTTCCGAAGTTTCTTATGTTCCGAGTATCGATGAAATGGAAACATTCTGCTTTACAAGCGGATACTGCAAATGCATGCTTTATAAAAACGGATTATTGAGGGCGGCGTCTGCAAAGGGCAGGCGCCACAGGAATTCAGCCAGGCAGTTGGTGGCGACCGGACTTTGCAGCGTTGAAGCGGAAGTATCCGGAATCAAGGTTACTGCCGCATAATAAAGCTCGTTAGAATTGTGTAATGGCGTCCCGTATAAAACAGGGCGCCATTTGTTTATAGGCGCCGGATTTTTCTGATGTTGAGCCGCATACCGCTTTATTTCAGCCGGATATGACATATCGCTGTCTAATTCTTTATCGTCTCGTTTATAATTAATACTGACACTATGCGATTTGACGATCTTGAAATACCGGATGCGATCCGTGATGGGATAAGGGCCGCCGGCTTTACAGAATGTACGCCGGTTCAGACCATGACATTACCGGCGGCATTAAGCGGCAGGGATATTGCGGCCCAGGCCCAGACAGGCACCGGCAAGACGGCCGCCTTTCTTATTTCCGTTTTTTCCAGGATGCTGATCGCGCCGCATCACGGCCATGGAACATCTCCGCGTGCGCTTGTGATTGCGCCGACACGTGAGCTGGTCGCGCAGATAGACGCTGAGGCGCAGATACTCAGCGGTTCATCAGGATTGCGTATTGTGCCTGTATTCGGCGGCATAGACTACCAGAAGCAGCGGAATGAACTCTCACGCGGCGTTGATATGATTGTCGGCACACCGGGGCGTCTTATCGACTTTCTCAGGCAGCAGGTCTACAGCCTGAAGAAGACTGAGTTTCTTATCATAGATGAAGCCGACCGCATGTTCGACATGGGATTTATAGCAGACCTGAGATTTATGCTGAAACGCATGTCTCCATATAATGAACGTCAGTCCATGCTCTTCTCCGCGACCCTTTCGTGCCGGGTAATGGAGCTTTCCCACGAGTTCATGAACATGCCTGAAAAATTTGTGGTTACCCCTGAAAAGATGACTGTGGAACTGACCGAGCAGCAGATATATCATGTCGGCAAGGCCGAAAAGTTCGGACTCCTCCTGGGCATGATCAGGCGTGAGCCGGAGGGACGCTATCTTGTATTCTGCAACATGAAAGTTACGGCGGAACGCCTGAAAAATCTCCTTGCGGCGAACGGCATATCTACCGCCGCCATTACCGGCGATCTTCCCCAACTGCGGAGGATAAAGATACTCGCGAATTTCAAAGACGGTAATTTCCCTGTTCTCATTGCGACCGATGTTGCAAGCCGCGGCCTTCATATTGACGGGGTAACGCATGTAATAAATTATGATCTCCCGCAAGACCCTGAAGACTATGTGCATCGGATAGGGAGAACGGGCCGCGCAGGGGCGGAAGGCAAGGCCATAAGCCTGGCCTGCGAAAGCTATATTTTCTCGCTTCCGGATATCGAAAACTTTATAAAACAGAAGATCCCGGTTATGCCTCTTACCGATGAGATGATTGTTACCGATTACAGGAGGGCGGCCCCTGTTGTCCGGGGTAAGGAGCGGCCCGCTGAAAAGAGGCGGCAAGGCGACAGGCATGGACGCAAGGACAAGCGCAAAGATAACCTTAAGCTGAAGCCTGTGTCAAAACTGGGACCGCAGCCGCAGACCGACACGCCGATTAAGAAACGCAGGCGACGCAGGAAGAAGCCGGGGGCCCCGCCGCCTGAGAATACTGCCTGAGCGATTATCACAAACACAGGAGGGGAAAGCATGCTGCAGTCCATTAATCCGACCAGAACCGTCAGCTGGCGCAAGCTCACCGACCATTTCAAACTTGTCAAAAATGTTCAGATAAAAGAGCTGTTTGTTCAGGACCCGGCGCGTTTTCACAAATACTCTGTGCGCTTTAACGATATCCTGTTCGATTATTCCAAAAACCGCGTAAATGATGAGACCATGGGCCTGCTGTTCGAACTGGCGCGTGAGACCAAAGTGGCAGACGCGACAGAGAAGATGTTCAGCGGAGACTTTATCAATGGAACGGAAGGCAGGGCTGTCCTGCATGTGGCCCTCAGAAACCGGGCAAATACAGAGGTTATGGTTGACGGCCGGGATGTGATGCCTGATGTAAATCGCGTTCTCGACCGGATGAAGGCATTCTGCGACCGTTTGCATTCCGGCGACTGGACCGGGTATTCCGGCAAAAAAATAAATACAATTGTGAATATAGGTATCGGCGGCTCCGATCTCGGGCCTGCAATGGTGACCGAATGTCTTAAGCCTTATGCCGGGGACGGCATGAGCGTTCATTTTGTGTCCAACGTAGACGGCACACATATTTCCGAAACCCTCAGGATCATCGATCCTGAAACCACCCTCTTTCTGATAGCCTCGAAGACCTTTACGACACAGGAAACCATGATCAATGCCATGACCGCCCGCAGCTGGTTCGTGGAACGGGCCGGAAACGAAGGGCATATTTCGAAGCATTTTGTCGCGATTTCGACGAATCTGAAAAAGACGCGGGAGTTCGGCATTGCCGGGGAAAATGTGTTCGAGTTCTGGGACTGGGTCGGAGGCCGCTATTCGCTGTGGTCCGCCATCGGGCTTTCGATAGCGGCGTACACGGGATTTGATAATTTTATAGAACTGCTCAGCGGCGCGCATGAAATGGATCTACACTTTAAAGGCGAGCCGTTTGAAAGCAATATTCCCGTGATTATGGCGCTTCTCGGCATATGGTACAACAATTTCTATGAAGCAGAAACATTGGCCATATTGCCTTATGATCAATATATGAAACATTTCCCCGCATATCTCCAGCAGGCCGATATGGAGAGCAACGGCAAATCATTGGATCGTTCCGGCAGGCCGGTCGCTTACCGGACAGGCCCTGTCATATGGGGCGAGCCGGGAACTAACGGGCAGCATGCCTTCTATCAGCTTATTCATCAGGGCACACGGATGGTCCCTGCTGATTTTCTCGCGCCGGCTATAAGTCATAATCCGATAGGAGATCACCATCGTATATTGCTCTCGAACTTCTTCGCCCAGACCGAGGCGCTTATGATGGGGAAGGGCAAGGAAGAGATACTCTCCGACCTGTTTGAGGAAGGCAAGCAGAAGGACGATATAAAGAGACTGTGGCCGTTCAGGGCTTTCGACGGCAACAGGCCGACAAATTCAATCCTCTTCAAACAACTGACGCCGCGAACCCTCGGAAGCCTGATTGCGATGTACGAGCACAAGATATTCGTGCAGGGCGTGATATGGAACATCTTCAGCTTTGACCAGTGGGGAGTGGAACTCGGGAAGCAGCTCGCAAAGAAGATATTGCCCGAGTTGAAAAACGATGAACCGGTGGCGTCGCATGACGCATCGACAAACGGGCTGATCAATGCGTATAAGGGAATGAGGACGAATTAACTCAGGTCTGTCCATAAAAAACAGGAGGCATCATGGGCGCCCTCCTCGGGCTTTCAACTCTAGGAGGGCGCCATGTCCTTATTCCTGCAGAATGTTCGCAACTCCAATAATAATTAATTCCGGGTTAATCTCCATGGTTATTCTCAAACTTTACCGTAACTGTTTTTGCCGCCGTCAGCTTGCTGAAGGTGCAGGAGGCTTTGGTCGTGCCGTTGCCTCTTTCCGCTCCGCCGGCAGATTTGCATGTGCCGCCCCACGTGGCGGATCGTATTCCCGCAATCGCTGTCAGGATCACTTTTGATCCGTGATTGAATGCGGCTTTGCCTGACTTATTTTTTCCAATATACGTATAGCTTATTCCCGCCGGGGTTGACGCGATGCGGCCCGCGCCGGCTCCGTTTGATTTGACAGTTACCATGTATTTGTTCAATGTAAACTTTGCTGCGCAGGTCTTTGCCCCGGTCATCGTCACAGTTGTTGCGCTTGACGTTCCAGAGCAGTCGCCGCTCCAGCCTGTGAAGGTAGAACCCGTGGAAGCCGTCGCTGTTACTATTGCTGTAGAGCTGTAGTTATATGTGCCCGCCCCGGAGACTGTGCCGCTTCCTGTTCCCGTCTTGTTTATTGTCAATACATATCGATTGATCGTGAAGCTGGCTATTACCGTGCAGTTAGCCGTCACCGCGTTAGTGGTGTATGTCGTTCCTACAAGGCTTCCTCCGCAGGTTCCTGTCACGCTTGCCGTGTATCCAATTTCCGGCGTGACCATGAAATCCTTCGTAGTGTTATAGGCCACCGCCTGCGCCGCGCCTGGCGAGATAGCGCCGTGTCCGGATCCCGTTACGACTGACGGAGTGGCTGTGTATGCCCTTGTGGCGGAGCAGCTTGCGTCAGATCCGGTGTTGCTGCCGGAGCAAGTCCATGTGAACGTTCCTGCGTTGGATGTAACAGCCGACGCCGTGCCGACCGAGCAGAGATTTGCTGTTGGAGCCGCAGTCGTTGTCTGTCCGCCAGAGGTCCCGCAACTACCGTTCACTATCTCCAGGAAATTCGCAATTACCGTGCAGTTGGCCGTTATAGCATTCGTTGTGTACGTTGTCCCTGACAGACTGCCTCCGCAGGTGCCGGACATACTAGTTATATATCCAGTTGAGGGCGAGACTGTGAACCCTTTCGTTGTATTGTACGCCACTGCCTGCGCCGTGTCCGGCGAGATCGTGCCGTGCCCGGACCCCGTTACGACTGACGGAGTGGCTGTGTATGCCCTTGTGGCGGAGCAGCTTGCGTCAGATCCGGTGTTGCTCCCGGCGCAGGTCCAGGTGAATGTGCCTGCATTGGTCGTCACTTCCGACGCAGTCCCCTTTGCGCAAAGATTGGCGGTCGGGGCCGTGGTCGTCGTCGTCTGTCCGCCAGATGTCCCGCAACTGCCGTTCACTATCTCCAGGAAGTTCGCCACTACCGTACAGTCGGCTGTTATCGCATTCGTGGTGTACGTCGTCCCTGACAGACTGCCGCTGCAGGTCCCAGCCATACTCGATATATATCCCGCTGAAGGAGTGACCGTGAAATCCTTCGTAGTGTTATAGACTACCGCCTGCGCCGTGTCGGGCGAGATCGT
>JGI20214J51088_10001232_pt1 | contig 17450 bp, 11 predicted proteins | sample WetSurMetagenome_FD_51088 | JGI IMG/M metagenome (IMG submission 51088) | reverse complement strand
TGTTCAAATGTTCAAATTTCAAATTCATGATTTCTTCCTTAGCAGATTCTGCAGATCAGCCATCTCATCCCTGAAACGGGCAGCTTCAACAAAATCGAGATCTGCAGCAGCTTTTTCCATACTTTTCCTGGTTTTTTCAATAGCTTTTTCAAGAGCTTCCCTGTTCATGTATTTTACAACAGGGTCCGCTGCAACATCAGGACGATCAGGTTCGATATAAGCTTTCATGGCTAATCCTTTTTTACTTAATCCGCTCAGGGCCGATCCGGTTTTCTTTGTGATCTGGGCAGGTGTAATACCCATCTCTTCATTGTATTTCAATTGCTTAATCCTTCGACGATTTGTTTCGTCGATTGTCTGCTTCATGCTGCGTGTTACATTATCGGCGTACATTATAACCTTTCCNTTCAGATTACGGGCAGCCCTTCCTGCAGTCTGGGTCAGCGATCTTGATGATCTTAAAAACCCTTCCTTATCTGCATCGAGGATCGCAACAAGTGAAACTTCAGGCAGATCAAGACCTTCCCGAAGCAGGTTAACTCCTACAAGAACATCGATTAAGCCTGTGCGAAGTTCTTCCATAATATCAATCCTGTCGAGTGTATCAATATCCGAATGAATATAACTGCATTTAATATCATATTTTATCAGGTAAGAGGAAAGCTCCTCTGCCATCCTTTTTGTGATAGTGGTTACCAGTGTCCTCTCTCCTGCTTTTGTCCTTGAACGGATCTCTGCCATGAGATCGTCAATCTGGTTAAGACTCGGACGAATTTCAATGGGTGGATCAAGCAGGCCTGTCGNTCTTATTACCTGGTCAACAAATACTCCTTCACTCTTCTCCAGCTCATAATCTGCAGGCGTGGCACTCACAAAGATTGTCTGACCGGTCAGTGATTCAAACTCTTCAATCCTCATAGGTCTGTTATCAAGTGCTGCCGGAAGTCTGAATCCATATTCAACAAGCGTTTGTTTCCTTGAATGATCACCACCGAACATGGCTCTTATCTGAGGTAAGCTTACATGGCTTTCATCAATAACAGTAATAAAATCGTCAGGGAAATAATCAAGAAGGCAGAAAGGTCTGGTCCCTGGTTTCCTTCCATCAAAATAACGGGAATAATTCTCTATGCCGCTGCAATAGCCAAGTTCCTTTATCATCTCAAGATCGTACAACACCCTTTGCTGCAACCGCTTGGCTTCCTCTTTCTTTCCGATATCATTAAAATGCGTTACCTGGCGCATCATATCGTCCTGGATTTCACTGACGGCAAGATTGATCCTTTCCCTGGTAGTAACAAAGATGTTCGCCGGATAGATTATATATTCACTTAAAATATCCAGCCGATGACCATCAAGTGGGTCAAAAGTGTTAATCTCCTCAATCTGGTCACCAAAGAATACCACCCTGACAGCAATGTCAGCGTATGCCGGAAAGAGGTCAACTGTATCTCCGCGGACCCGAAAGGTTCCATGTTTGAATTCCAATTCATTACGTGAATACAGAGAGTCAACGAGCTTCCTTAAAAACAGGTTTCTGCCAATATTCTGGCCCCGCGTCACATGAATTGTATTTGAATGAAAATCGTCAGGATTTCCAATTCCATAAATGCAGGAAACAGAAGATACAACAATCACGTCGTGTCGTCCTGACAGCAGGGATGATGTTGCACTTAGTCTTAGTTTCTCAATCTCCTCGTTAATTGAAAGGTCCTTTTCAATATAGGTATCTGATACCGGAAGATATGCTTCCGGCTGATAGTAATCGTAATACGATACAAAATACTCCACCCTGTTCTCAGGAAAGAACTGTTTGAATTCGCCGTACAATTGAGCAGCCAGAGTTTTATTATGACTTAAAACCAGAACGGGCCGGTTGACTTTCTCAATAACATTTGCAATTGTGAAAGTCTTTCCTGAACCGGTTACGCCAAGCAGTGTCTGAAATGGCATCCCCTTCTCAAGGCCTTCCACCAGTTGCCTGATAGCTTCCGGCTGGTCGCCGGTAGGCTGGAAATCGGATATAAGTTTAAAATCCATACTTTGTTATTCGAAGATAAGAATGCGAAATTACATAAATATTCCTGCCCGGCGAAGTCTCTGACATAATCGAAGCTTAACAGGGTTTATTGAAAGTCTTCTTTAACCACCAAGTGCACTAAGAATACACGAAGAGCACAAAGTTAAAGATATGTTATTCTGTCCTTTGCGTCCTTTGTGTAGAATCTTTGAGATCTTTGCGGTTCATGGATTTCGATTTTTAACATACCCCTGAAATTAATCTCTTTAACAAAAAAAGGCGCCCGGAAAGAGCGCCTGTGATTTCCGGAAATCCGGAATTTTATCCTAAATAACCCTTCAATAATCTGCTTCTTGAGGTATGTCTTAACCTTCTGATAGCCTTCTCTTTAATCTGACGAACTCTTTCCCGGGTCAGACCAAACTTTTCACCAATCTCCTCAAGAGTCATCTCCTGGCAACCTATTCCGAAAAAGAACCTTATAATATCTCTCTCTCTCTCGGTAAGTGTTGCAAGTGCCCTGTATATCTCCCTTGACAGGGATTCATCCATCAGGAGTTTATCAGCAACNGGGGAATCGGAGTTTGTAAGAACATCAAGCAGACTNTTGTCTTCTCCTTCAATAAAAGGTGCATCAACAGATACATGACGTCCTGAAACTTTCAGTGTATCGGTAACCTTNTCCTTTGGTAATTCAAGCACATCAGCCAACTCTTCAGGTGAAGGAGTACGTTCATTCTCCTGTTCAAACTTTGAGAAAGCCTTGTTTATTTTGTTTAGTGAGCCTACCTGGTTAAGAGGTAACCTTACAATTCTTGATTGCTCAGCAAGAGCCTGAAGAATAGATTGCCTGATCCACCATACAGCATATGAAATAAACTTGAATCCCCGTGTTTCNTCAAACTTCTCTGCAGCCTTAATAAGGCCCAGGTTTCCCTCATTGATAAGGTCTGGAAGACTAAGTCCCTGATTCTGATATTGCTTTGCAACAGATACTACGAATCGCAAGTTTGCTTTGGTGAGTTTCTCCAGAGCGGCCCGATCGCCTTTCTTTATCCGCTGAGCCAATTCAACTTCTTCTTCTACAGATATCAACTCCTCCTTACCAATCTCCTGTAAATATTTGTCGAGTGAAGCACTCTCCCTGTTGGTTATGGATTTGGTAATCTTTAGTTGTCTCATTCTACCTCCCGAAAAATTTTTTGCAAAGATATTGCAATTATATGTAATAACAAAAATAATTCGTAATTGTTGTGAGAAGGGAATTTAATTTAATAAATCCCCTGAAAAACAATACTTTATATTATCAGACTAATTAGTTCCCGAACTGGTAGCTGAATATAGTCCCATCTGATTGTATTCCTCCAATTGACTTAAGCGTTCTTTCGTTGTTTGTAAACTGCTTCATATCAGAGGGGTTTCTTACTTTTTTGCCATTTACATTAAGGATAATATATCCGCGTTTAATTCCCAGATCTTTTAACTTTCCATCTTTAAGATCAGCGATTTTCACTCCATAATCAACATTCAGTGATCTCATTTCATCAGTTCCGATCGATTCAAGCCTGGCCCCGTAAACTTCATCATCCGTCATTGCAGTAGTAACAACACTTGTAGTCCCTGCTTCATTCTTCAAAACAATCGGAACTGAATTTTCTTTACTATTCCGGATATACGTAACAGTAGCTTTATCTCCTGGACGATGTTTTCCAACCTGTTCCTGTAATTCAGATACTGTATTAACATCTATTCCATCAAATTTTACAATCACATCATTTATTTTCAGGTTTGCCTCTTCAGCTGAACCATCCGGAACAATTCTTTTAATCAGAATTCCCTTCACCTCTCCAAGATTTTGTTTAGCAGCAATTTCCGCATCAACATCATCTATCTCAACACCAATGAGCGCTCTCTGAACCTCACCGTACTCTTTAAGATCATCAACAACTTTTTTAACGATAGTGACAGGTATTGCAAATGAGTTTCCGGCATAGGCACCACTTGGAGACAGAATTGCAGAAGTAATACCAACCAGCAGCCCCTTTGTATTAACAAGGGCGCCTCCGCTGTTTCCCATGTTGAGAGCTGCATCGGTCTGAATAAAAGATTCTATCTTGTAACTACCTTCATTTAATCCAAGGCTTCTTCCTTTGGCACTAACAATTCCTGCAGTAACAGTTGATGTAAGATTAAACGGATTTCCAACAGCCAGAACCCATTCACCCAGTCTTAGCTGTTCCGAATCACCATATTTTATATAAGGCAGATTATCCGCCTTGATTTTTAAAAGTGCAATATCACTGCCAGGATCCCTACCAACTACCTTTGCTGTAAAGATTCTTTTGTCATTCAATGTAACGTCAACAGATTCAGCATTTTCAATTACGTGATTATTTGTAATTATATATCCGTCACCCGAAATGATAACTCCGGAACCGTATCCCTGCACTTCTCTGGGTTTTGAATAGCGGTCGCCATAAAACCACTCGAGGATTGGATTTTCAACCTGCCCTCCCATTGTGGTTTTGGTATGCACATGAACAACTGCATGAACTGTCTGCTCAGCAGCATAAGTAAAATCTATCTGCCCTTCCTGCATCTGCATAGATGTCAGAAATGCCCTGGCATTCTGAACCTCAACACCGGAACTATCTTTAGAAATAACTACTGTGGGTTTTCCAAGTATCTTAGTGTAAGCAAACAATGCTATTGATGCTCCCAGAAGAGCCATAAAAACTGCTCCTAACAAATACTTACCTTTCATAACTTCATTTTTTAATTAAACTGTCCTCTTTATCTATAAATTTCTATTATCATACCCTCATAAAAGATTCATATCTTTACAACCAATTTACAGCAATTTTGTTTCACAAAGATCATGCATTTTTCGGATGATCTCCATTAATTTACAAAGATTTAACAACTCTTTAACACTGATGATAATAGTATTTAACAAATACCAGGGAGCCGGAAACGATTTCGTTATAATAGACAACCGGAACGACATTTTTAATCCGGACAATTCAGAACTTATTGAAAAGCTTTGCAACCGCAGGTTTGGAATCGGAGCGGACGGACTGATACTCATATGCAATAGCAAACAATATGATTATGAAATGAAGTATTTCAACTCTGATGGCAAAGAAAGTACGATGTGTGGCAATGGAGGAAGATGCTCAGCGGATTTTTCAATCAGAACCGGAATGGCGGGTAAAAATCATACTTTCAAAGCGATTGATGGTGTGCATCATGCAATCTCGGAAGGAGGAATAATCCGGTTGCAGATGAATGATATAAAAGAATCGCAGCTTATCGATGGCAATTATTTCATTAATACCGGATCGCCTCACTATGTCATTTTCAAAAAAGATATAGATAAAACCGATGTAAATTCAGAGGGTAAAAGGATCAGATGGTCAGATAGTTTTAAACCCGGAGGTACCAATGTTAACTTTGTTGAAATTGAAAAAAACGGGATTTACGTAAGAACATTTGAAAGAGGGGTCGAAGAAGAAACCCTGTCGTGCGGTACAGGTGTCACAGCATCTGCCATTGCTTCAGTTCTATCAGGACAATTTGACACAAAATCTGTCAGTGTAAGAACCAGGGGCGGCAACTTATCTGTCTCATTCAATGTCTCAGGAGAAACTGTAACCGATGTTTGGCTATCAGGTCCGGCAACTTTTGTTTTCGAAGGAATTATTAATGTATGATGTATTATAGGCGATAGGCGATAGGCGTTAGGAGGAAGAATTTATGATGTATTATAGACGATGGACTATGTATAAGAAAAGATTCCATTAACCACTGAGAAAACGGATTTAAACGGAGGGCAATTTAAATCTGGTTCAGTGATACTCCGTGAAATCCGTGGTTAGAAAATATTAAAGCTGGAATATAAATTGATGATGCAGAAAGAGAAACTATACGGGAAGACATTAAATGAGCTGATTGCTGTAACAAAACGGATCGGATTACCGGGTTTCGCTGCCAGGCAACTGGCTGACTGGCTGTACAAGAAAGAGATTCAGACCATTGAGGAGATGACAAACCTCTCAAAAAGAACAAGAGAACTTCTCTCTGTTGATTATGAAATAGGCCTGACAGCTCCCGTTAATACTACTGAAAGTAATGATGGAACTAAAAAATATCTATATAAAGTCCTGAATGATAAATACATAGAAACCGCGTATATTCCTGATGATGAGCGTGCTACAATATGTGTCTCTTCGCAGGCAGGATGCAAAATGGGATGCGTCTTCTGTATGACAGGAAAACAGGGCTTCCAGGGGAACCTGTCATCGAATGAAATACTGAACCAGTTCAGGAGCCTTCCGGAGTTTTCCACACTAACTAATATGGTGTATATGGGCATGGGTGAGCCTCTGGATAATATCACTGAAGTGCTTAAGAGTCTCGATATACTTACAAGCGAATGGGGATATGCATGGAGCCCGACAAGGATAACTGTAAGCACAGTAGGACTGATAGCCGGAATAAAAGAATTCCTTGAAAAAAGCCGGTGCCATCTTGCTGTAAGTCTGCACTCTCCATTCGATGAAGAAAGAAAAAAACTGATGCCGATTCAACGCACCAATACAGTTGCAGAGGTTCTTGATGTAATAAGGAATTTTGAGATGAACAGTCAGCGAAGAGTCTCTTTCGAGTATATACTTTTTAAAGGGATGAATGACACACCACGTCATATCAAAGAGCTTGCAAGAATTCTTAATGGCATCAAATGCCGTATCAATATAATACGTTTTCACCAGATCCCCGGATCTGAGTTCCAAAGTCCGGATCTGACTGCAACCAATAATTTTAAGGAGGCTCTTAATGCAAAAGGAATTCTCACAACAATAAGGGCAAGCCGGGGTGTGGATATTCAGGCCGCATGCGGTTTATTATCAACACTTAAAATGAATAAACCCGAGTAGAAATGTTGAGAACCTTCCTTTTTATCATCCCGTTCGGATTTCTGACAATATGCAGCTATTCACAGGAGAGTTCCATTGAAAAATTCCTGAATGACACATCGTTAATCCATGCATCAGTATCTCTTTGTATCGCGGAAGCTGAAACAGGAAATATTATTAAAGAAGTAAACTCCGGGACAAGTCTGATGCCGGCATCTGTTCTGAAACTTGTGACCACTGCTGCCGCACTCGAATTGCTGGGGCCACAATATACTTTCAAGACAATTGTCGGTTATACAGGTTCACTGAATAAACGTTCAGGAAGGCTTAAAGGTGATATTGTTATAAAAGGTGGTGGAGATCCGGCCCTTGGTTCAAAGTACTTCCAGGATCATTACGGTGACTTTATAAGCCAATGGGTGGAAGAAATCAGAAGACTGGGAATCAGAAAAATTGAAGGGAAAGTGATCACCGATGATTCGTATTATGATTTTCAGCCTGTTCCGGCAAAATGGCTATGGGAAGATGTTGGAAATTATTACGGTGCAGGCGCATACGGACTGTCTGTCTTTGATAACACCTATGAAATTCATTTCAAAACATTGTCAGATAGCTCAAATGCTATGATTAATACAATGGTTCCTGAAGAATATAAATATGAACTTTCAAATTTTCTCACAGTTGCCGGCACCACAGATGAAGGATATGTTTTCGCTGCTCCGTACAATCCGTACGGCTGGATTACAGGAACCATTCCACCAAACCAGGCGGACTTTATTCTTAAAGCCTCGATTTCTGATCCGCCTCTTTTTATGGCAAAGATTTTTNACGGGAAGCTTAAATCAGCCGGAATATCTGTCACAGGAAATCCTACAACTGTCAGGCTGGAAAAGAATTACATGCCGGAAGAGATTGTCCGGGTAACGGAAACAGTCTCTCCTCCCCTTTCTGATATCATTATTGTACTGAACCATGAAAGTGTTAATCTTTTTGCAGAACATCTTTTAAAAGAACTGGGGAGGAAATTTAAAAATCATGGATCTACCGTGGTGGGTGCTGAGGTTGTAACAGGGTTTCTTCAAAAAGCAGGAATCAAAACAGATGGAATGTTCATTGAAGATGGAAGCGGACTATCCCCTCTGAATGCTATCAATACGGAGGAACTCGTCAGATTGCTGAATTACATGGAGATACATGGAAAGTATTTCCAGGAATATTATTCATCCCTGCCCGATGCCGGGAAAAACGGGACTCTCGCAGGTTATTTTAAAGATCCGGTTTTTGATTCAAATCTTAAAGCGAAAAGTGGTTCAATTACCAGGGTAAGGAACTTTGCAGGATACTTTACTTCAAAATCGGGCAAAAAAATGACATTCAGTATCTTTGTCAATAATTATTCGGGACCTTCAAAAAATATTATTTCCGGAATCGAAGCTATTCTTAAGGAAACGATACTGAATAATTGAGGAACAGGAATAATCTTACTGCAATAATTTATATTTGCAGACTATTTTAAGCTAAAATTTATGAACAACAAAATCGCAGTCAGGATTTGTAAAGAATATGATGTCAATGAGGTGCGTAATATTATAGCCGATATCTACAAAGCAACTGATGGCCCTGAGGTAGAAGGGAAAAAAGTACTTGTAAAGCCGAATATCCTTACTGACGATGATCCTGCCAGATGCATCAGTACCAATCCTGTTGTTGTTGAAGCCATGATTCGTTTTTTACAGGCTAATGGTGCAACTGTGTTTGTTGGTGATTCTCCGGCTGTCCATACACAGAAATTCAGGGGTGAGAAATCGGGGATATTTAAGGTATGCCAGACAACCGGGGCAACATGGGTCGATTTCATGAAAAACCCGATAGAGAAAAAACTGCGGAAAGGGAAGATAAAAATTGCGGCTATTGTTGGCGAAGTTGATCTGATTATTTCTCTCCCGAAATTTAAAAATCANGANCTTGTTTATTTTACCGGTGCAATTAAAAATTCNCTGGGATTTGTACCNGGTTTCAGNAAAGGTAAGCAGCATGCTTTGCATCAGGACAGAAAAAAATTCGGGGAGTTCCTGGTTGATCTTAATGAGGCTGTGACTCCCGATTATTTTTTTATGGATGGTATAATGGGAATGGAAGGCCCGGGNCCGGGACGCGGTTTTCCTACAGATATTGGATTATTATTTGGCTCAACAAATCCATTGATTCTGGATATGACAGCCTGCCGGATTGCAGGTTATGAACCGATGATGATCCCTACCAACAGGACAGCTCTGTTCAGGAAAAACTGGTTGCAGTCAGAAGATGATATAATTTATGACGGACCTGAAATCAGTACTATCGTGAAAAAGGGATTCACGAGAATTCCGATATCTGACAATAACAATATCGCCCTTCAGTTTATTATGAAAAGGATCAAATTCCTTAAAAAGCTGGAAAGAAGACCCGTTTTTATTCATGAGAATTGTACAGGTTGTCAGAAATGCATAAATATATGCCCCGTCGGGGCTATTCACCCACTTCCCGGGAATAAGACTCATATTCTCCTTACCGACAAAAAATGTATAAGGTGTTTCTGTTGCAGTGAAGTCTGTTCTGACAATGCTGTGGAAATCAGAAGGAAGGTTTTTGGAGTATAAGAGATACATTAACCACAAAGTACTCAAAGCACACCTCCGCTAAAGCTTCGGTGTGTAAGAAATTCACGAAGGGCACAAAAATTAAATCAAAAATAAAATCTCATCGTAGCCTTAGAGAGTATTTAGCCCACTACACCTTTCACTTTGTCAGTACCAGGCTGTAATGGGGGCTAAATCAGTTCAGTAATCTTAGACGAACATTATGGTATTTATGCTATAAGAAGCAACTGAACATAATATACTCCGGCTCCTGCGAAATAACCTAAGAGTGCCAGTAAAGAGATATTTTTCAGATACCATATAAAGTCAATTTTTTCAAGACCCATAGCTGCAACTCCTGCCGCTGATCCAACTATCAGCACACTTCCTCCTGTACCTGCTGTATATGCAAGGAACTCCCAGAAAACACCATCCTGAACAAAATTTGACCCAAAACCAACAGTTCCGACTGCTTCAACCGGGTACATCCCCATCGCTCCAGCCACGAGTGGTACATTGTCTACTATTGCAGAAATCAAACCAATAGCAATATCTATGAAATAGACATTATTCAGATTTCCGTTCAGGTATTTAGCCATAATATTAAGCTGACCGGCTGACTGAAGTGCTGCTACAGCACTTAATATCCCAAGGAAAAAAAGAATAGTCGGTACCTCAACTCTCTTAAGAATATTAGTAATCTTAAGTTTAGATTTAATTTCGGAATCTTTATTCCTATGCATCAACTCTGTTACCAGCCATAATATTGAGAGACTAAGAAGCATCCCCATAAAGGGCGGAAGATGTGTAACCGTCTTGAAAACAGGAACAAAAAGAAGTCCTGCTACCCCTAGTATAAGAATAAACTTACGTTCATACTGTGTGGTTACCTGATTATCATGTTCCTCATTCACAGGACGTTTCACTACTCCTTTCATAATAAAACTCAGAACTGTCAGCGGTATAATAATGGCCGTTAGGCTTGGAAGCAGTACCCTTGTAATAATTGCCACAGTAGTCACCTGCCCCCCGATCCAGAGCATAATAGTTGTTACATCGCCAATTGGTGACCATGCACCTCCGGCATTAGCCGCAAGAACGATTATACTTGCAAAAAACCAGCGTGTGTGCTTTTCAGAAATCAGTTTTCTTATCACAGCAACCATTACAATAGTTGTTGTGAGATTATCCAGAACAGCAGATAGAAAGAATGTCATAAAACTGATAATCCATAAGAGTTTGACCTTATTGGTTGTTCTGATCCTGTCTGTGAGCACTCTGAATCCTTCATGCTGATCTATTACTTCAACAATTGTCATTGCCCCGAGAAGAAAGAATAGAATCTCAGATATTTCACCAAGATGCATGATTATCTGATTATCTACGAGCCACTCCCTCATCTCCTTTATCCATCCGGTTTTCTCAGGTCCCTCAAGATTCCGTATTCCATTCAGAAACACACTGACAGCATTATCATCTTTTAGCATTTCCTTATTGCGGACAAATTCTAAAAACTGTGGACTCAGCCCACCGGTTAGAATATCAAATAATCCGAACATATAAGCCACCCAGCACAATGTCCCAATTGCAAGTGCAGAGACAGCTTTATCTACTTTCAGAGGGTGTTCAAGGGCAATAGCGACATAACCCAGAACAAAAATAACGATCATTAAAATAAACATACTTTGACTTTTGCTATATTTAAAATAAGTTTAGGCAGAGTATCAATTTATGCTTGCCATCGTTCTTAATAGAGTTGCAGCCCAGGAATAGATATTATGTCTTAAAACAACCAATCGCATTTGTTTCATGCGAAAGTTTTGTTCTTCAATAGTCATCTCCAATGCTAATTTTATTGCGTCTGCCGATTTTTCGATATCGTAAGGATTAACGATGATTGCTCCCTGAAGTTCCTTTGCGGCTCCGGTAAAGGCGCTCAGAATAAGTGATCCGTCATTTTGATTTCGTGAAGCAACGAATTCTTTCGCAACAAGATTCATCCCGTCATGGAGTGAAGTAACCATACAAAAATCCGCCGATGAATAAAAGGGAGTAATTTCTTTATGGCTGTGATGTCGTTTTAACAGGAGTATTGGCTTCCAGTTCTTTGATTTGAAACGCATATTGATTCTGTTGGCTTCGTTTTCAACAGCAAGTACCATGTCAGAATAATTTTTAAGCAATGTTCGGCTTGGTGCACCGATCTGAACAAAGGTAAATTTATTCAGATAAGATGGATTCTTTTCCAAAAATCGTTCGATAGCAAGCAATTTTTCAATGAGCCCTTTTGTATAATCGATCCTGTCAACACCAATACCCATAAATTGCGCCTTGATACCATTATCATTCAAAATCTGGGATGGCTTTATTTTCGGTGAAGTATTATCGTAATCCTTTATTGTGAACGCAATGCTGATAGGAAATGGCTTGACAAAAGTAGTATGCCCACGCATTTTTACTGAATAATTCTCCCATAAAACTCTTGATTCCAGTGCATTATTTACTGTTTCAAGAAAATGATTGCAATGATACTGAGTATGAAATCCTATTAAGTCAGCGCCAAGCATACCCTGCAGAATTTCCCGCTGCCATGGACAAATTCCAAATGATTCGGGATTTGGCCAGGGGATATGCCAGAATATGGCAACCTTAGCTTTGGGCTTTTCTCTTTTTATCAGTTCCGGAAGTAATGCAAAATGATAGTCCTGAATTAAAATGAAAGGTTCTTCTTCATTTTTAGTTTCATCAAGAACAGCTCTGGCAAAGTCTTCATTCACTTTTTTATAATATTTCCAATCATCATTTCTGAAGGTCGGACGTGTATGTGCAATATGACAAAGCGGCCACAGTCCTTCATTTGAGAAACCATAGTAATAATGCTTTTCTTCATCTTTTGAAAGCCATAATCTTTTTAAAGTGTATTGTGGTTCCTCAGGAGGAACTTCAACTTTGCCATGTTTGTTTACAGTTTCTTTATCTGCATCACCAGTTCCTGATGCAATCCAAAGTCCGCTGCATGCTTTAAGGATAGGTTCCATAGCGGTAATCAATCCACTGGCTGGAACAATGCATTTAATCTCTTTGCCTTCATGAATATGCATATAAGGTTCACGATTGGATACTACAATCATTTTCTTTTTGTTTAAAAGATTTTGCATTTCCACCTTGAGTCTTTCCGGTGTCCAAATGGCTTCTGCACTTGTTCTTAGCCGTGCTTCTTCTTCAGCGGTGGCTTTAGCTTCATGCATTGCTTTTGCTATGTATTCGATCTCTTTATGTAAGGGATCAAGAAATTTTAAATATGGCTGAGGTTTTATTTGTCCAATATTTCCCGCACGTACGCCCTTTACCCAGTCTAAAATTTTATTCATGGGGCTAAAAATTCCCCAACGTATTATAAGTAAAGTAACAAGGGAGACTAAAAATGCCTGAATAAACCATCTTATAAAATTGCGGAACCAAATACTGCGAATGATCTTATTAATATATCCGGCGTCAATATAAAAAACAACTGCATTATTGGCCACATCTGCGCGGTTTATCGGCTTGATATATTGATATATGTTTTTCCTTGCATATTTGAAAAAATTTCCAAGCGAGGTATCTGCAGTTATTGATTGCGAAATGTAGTCTACCGAATTATTAATGAAATTGCGGGTATAATTATTGCTTATAATACTATCAATATTATAAAAAATGGCAATACCCAGTAGATTGTAACGTTTGTTTATACTGTCAGTAAAACGCTCAATATTATTCTGATTGATTTTCTGTATAAAAGAGATATCATCTTGAAGCATATCCTCTGTTACCCTCACAGTACGGACCTCAAGTTCTTTAATAAGCTTATCCCTTTCATTTGAACTTTGATAAAAAGTAAAACCGAATGCTACCAGCCCAACAGCAAAAACGATTGAAAGTATGAATGCAAGGGTTAATCTCATCCGGATATCTGTTTTAGGAGCAAAACAACATCGTTGATGCTTTCAAATTTATATTTGGCAAAAGTATCTCCGTTTCCGACTTTAATTGTATATGCCCTGGTTTTATGTAAGAAATACTCAAACATCTCTTCATCTGTTGCGTCATCTCCAATAGCCAATATGAAATCAAAATTGTTCTGCTCAAATAATTTTTTTACAGCTTTCCCTTTCCCTACTTCCTTAGTCATTACTTCCACTACTTTATTTCCATCCAGTATTTTTAAATCATCAGAATGACCGGTTTTTTCTAATAAACGGATCAATTCCCGTGAACAATTATATCCTGATCGTGATTCAGCATTTCTGTAATGCCATGCCAGTGAAAAAAGTTTTTCCTCGACAAATGAATCAGGGCATTTCGAAGTAATCTGATTTAGAATCGGGAAGATTGTTTCTTTCCACAAGCCATCATTGCTTATCTGATTTTTCCATATCCCTCTTTCTTTGATTATGACTCCATGTTCTGCAATAATACTAATTGGAATATGAGCAAAGATTTTATCAATTTCATGCTTACCTCTGCCAGTGATTATATAAACTTCAGTTCGTGGTGTCTCAATGAGTTTTAGCAGAATATCAAATAAAGGATTCGTCAGTCTGGTTGTATCAGGAACAGGCGTATAATCAACAAGCGTTCCGTCATAGTCAAGCAGAACCAGCCTGCTATCAGCATTCCTGTATTTTTCTATCAATCCTGCCGCTATAAAATTGTCCATAAAACCTGCTGGTAAAATATTTTAGCTCAATCGAATTATATTGGAATGGAATTTTGAGCAAATGCAAAATTACCAAATTTCCGGATAAAGATTTTTTATTCCCTTTAATATTATATAATAAGGTCTTATTACCAAAAAATTTCATTGCTATCTTTGTTACGGAAAATAGTATATTCTTTTCTAAGTTGTCAGGGGAAGGGATCTGACTAAAATAAAAGAAATTTATATGAATAATCTGAATTATGGTGTTATAGGAAATTGCAGAAGTGCAGCCCTCGTGTCAGATAAGGGAAGTATTGACTGGTGCTGTCTCCCCGATTTTGATTCCCCTTCCGTTTTTGCGAAGTTAATTGACAATGATAGTGGAGGACATTTTAGTATTGTTACAGATGATAGTTACATAATTACACAAAAATACCTTGTATGGACAAATGTATTATGTACAGAATTTAAATCAGATCAGGGTACTTTTGAGGTAATTGACTTCATGCCCCGTTACAAACTAATTGAGGATAACTACTTTGCTCCTGCTGAAATTTATCGGTATATAAAATACATTTCAGGTGCTCCGACCTTCAGGGTAGAATATTGCCCTATGTTTAATTATGCAAGTGAGGAAGTTTCTAATATAATTATTGATAACTATATACGAACATTTTCGAGGATAAAACCAACCGATTGCATTTATCTCTACAGCAGCTTAAATTTCGATGATATTCTGGAATCAAAGGAAATTGTAATTAACCAGCACCAGTTTCTTTTGCTGTCATACAACCAAAAACTGATTGAAATAGATATCAACAGGGTTTACCTCGAATTCCAGCGTACTAAAGTATATTGGCTTAACTGGACAAACCGTTCAAAGAAATATGAGAAATATACCGAAGAGATTAACAGGAGTCTACTGGTATTAAAAATTATGTCATATCAACCGACCGGTGCTGTGCTGGCAGCNATAACAACCAGCATTCCGGAGACTATTGGTGGGGTACGCAACTGGGATTATCGTTTCTGCTGGTTACGCGATGCATCCATGTCACTGGAAACATTACTTAAAATGGGCCATTACTATTCAGCTAAACGATTCCTGGATTATTTAAAGAGAATTCTTAAATCTAAGACTGATTCATTCCAGGTTATGTATGGTATCAGAGGGGAAAGGGAACTTACAGAAACCGAACTGTCTCACCTTGCAGGTTATGAAAACTCAAAACCAGTAAGAATTGGTAATGCTGCATATTCTCAAAGACAGAATGATGTATTTGGCTATTTGTTAAACATCATTTATCAATATTATGAGTTTTTCCAGGGTTCATTAGACGAAATTGAGGATATCTGGGAGATTGTCCGAAATATTTCCCGTACCATTTCTACTCATTGGGAAAAACCGGATAAAGGCATCTGGGAGATAAGGAATTGTGAAAGACATTATGTTTTTTCAAAAGTAATGAGTTGGGTTGCTATGGACAAGGCGACGAAAATTGCATATGTACTGAATAAACCTTACTATGCTGAAACATGGAGAGGTATTGCAGATGACATTAAAGAAGATGTGTTAAGGAATGGCTGGAAGGAGGATCTTCAAACATTTACCCAGACCTATGATAATTCAGAACTGGATGCCTCTTTATTACTGATGGCTGAATATGGTTTTATTGCTCCGGATGATCCGAAGTTTCAAAAAACTGTGATAGCGGTTAAAAATGCACTTTTATTTAACGGGTTTGTTTATCGTTATAAAAATCCTGATGATTTTGGCGAACCTATGTCATCATTTACAATCTGTACTTTCTGGCTGGTTCAGGCTCTGTTCAGAACAGGTAAGCAGGAAGATGCAAAAAATATTTTTGAAAACCTCTTAGCCTGTAGCAATCATTTGGGTCTTTTCAGTGAAGACATCCATTTCACTACTAAAAGGCTTTTAGGTAATTTCCCTCAGGCATATTCCCACCTGGCTTTAATTAATACAGCGGCTTTGTTTTCGGAGGAAAAAATAATTCCCAAATTTATCAGGCCGTAATTTCTGAGTTTAGTACTACCTGACCGGAAGATGGAGCAGGTTATAAATCAAGCAGATCAATCAGATAGATAAGTGATGCAATTGCAGCGCTTCCCATTTGCAGCTCTCTGATATTTACCTGTTCAAAGGTATCATTCGCTGAATGGTGATAAGAAAAATACCTTTGAGTATCAGGTATATATCCAATCTGCAAAGCACCAAGAGCTTTGAGAGGTCCTATATCAGAACCGCCACCTCCTTTATCAAAGTCTCTGATATTATAAGGTATAAACCAGGAAGAAAGTGATTGAAGCTTCTCAAGCCTTGCTCCTTCAGCATCGAATCCGAATCCNCGGGGACTCATTACGCCCCTGTCAGATTCAAGAGCGGCATATTGAATTTCNCCCTTTTGTTTTGCGTACTCTGCGTAAGCTTTGCCTCCTGTTGATGACATCTCTTCATTCATAAACATTACAGCACGTACTGATCTTTTGGGTTTTATTCCAAGCTTTTTAAATATCCTTATCATCTCGATTGCCTGAACACACCCACCGGCATCATCATGAGCCCCTTCAGTGATATCCCATGAATCGAGATGTCCTCCAACAGTGATAAATTCACCAGGCTTCTCAGATCCGCGTATTTCGCCAATTACATTGTAAGAAGTGGTATCGGGATAGTTTTTACAGATGGAGATCAGATGAATTGTGAGCGAAGGGTCAGTTTTTAAACTTTTGCTGAGATAATCAGCATCAATAGTTGATACTGCCACAGCAGGAATTTTAGTTACTCCATCCTCATAATGAGTAACACCTGTATGCGGAAAGTCGTCAAGTGACTGGGTCACCGATCTTACAATAACTGCAACAGCTCCAAATTTTGATGCTTCAGAGGCACCGGAAGTGCGCTGGTTAACAGCGCTGCCATAACCTGCAAAAGAATTAATTAATTTATTATCGGCAGGACGATTAAAGAATACTATTTTCCCCTCAATTCTACTTGCACCAAATGCTTTAAGTTCGTCAAAATCATGGACTTCAATCACTTCCGATGTTATTCCTTCTTTCGGAGTGCCTGCAGAGAGACCCAGAGCGGCTATCGACAGATCCTTATTACCGGCAAGTGAAGAGTTCATCCGGCACTTTTCCAGTCCACGTTTCCAGTGAGGTACTGTTACCTTCTGCAACCAGACAGTATC
>JGI20214J51088_10001231_pt1 | contig 17454 bp, 16 predicted proteins | sample WetSurMetagenome_FD_51088 | JGI IMG/M metagenome (IMG submission 51088) | reverse complement strand
GGTTTGATCGAGCCCGAACGGGTTGCCGATGGCCATCACCCACTCGGCGATCCGCACCTTCCCCGAGTCGCCCAGCTTGGCGACCGGCAAGTCCCCCGTTGCATCCACCTTGATGACGGCCAGATCCGTCTTGGGATCCCTCCCCACCACGGTCGCCTTGAACTTGCGCTTGTCCGATACCTGGACCTCGATCTCGTCCGCCTGCTCGACCACATGATTGTTGGTGAGGATGAAGCCCCGCTTGTCGACGATCACGCCCGACCCCAGGCTGTGCCGCTCGCGTTGAGGCTGCTCGCCGAAGAAACGCTCGAGGAACTCCTCACCGAAGAACTCGCGGAACGGCCCCCGGAACTGGGGCGGCACCTGCCCGCGCCGGCCTTCCGGTGCCCGCGGCTTTTGCGTCGTGGCGATGTTTACGACTGACGGCTTCGCCGCCTGCGCCACCTGGACGAAGGCGTCCTGCAGGCTCTGGAGGGCGCTCCGCGCCTCCTGGGCGACCGCGGGTGCGACGGGAACGAACAGACAGCAGAGCAGAAAGCTTGTCAGAATCCGGCAGGCGGCCGGTGTGGCGTGACATGTACGCTGTTTCACGGATGATCCTCCCTGAACCTCGGCGGCGGGTGCCGCCATGAAGAATTCTTTCTAACACATGCCCCGGCGAGTGTCAAACCGGCGTCAGTGGCCGGTTTGAAGGCTTCTGAGAGCCCCGGCCGGCCTTACGGCTCTTTGCCCGCGAACCTGTCGTGCACCTCCCGCGCTTCCGTCCCCGCACCGCTGTCCGATCCCGGCAGCGACGGTCGAAAACGGGCGGGACCCGGCCGCGACGAACCGCGCACGCTCACGCGTCCCCGGGTCGCTGTAGGCACACGGGATCCCCAATGCTCACCCGCCAGTCGCGCGCGAGATTCCCTCGATTGCAGAATAGCTCGAGGTAACCCGTACTCCCGACGAGCGCGCCGGCCGCTTCGCTCCCAACCTCGGCAAACGTCTCGACGAGACGGTCGAGGGGGCGCCCCCCGACCCATACCTGGATTTGCCCGCTCCGCCCCTTCGTCGGGACGGGGACGAGATCGCGGGGGATGTTCGTGATGCAATTCCCGAATCGATCCACCCAGACCACCTCGCCCTGGACCCGACCTGCGGTATCGACGCGCGGTTGCGGGATCTCCAAGCGGACGGGATCGGCGATGGTTGGCCCGAAACGGTCCGGGGACACGCCGGCGGCCAGATGGCCGGCGACCGGCGCGAAGACATCTCGTCCGTGAAACGAGGCGCTGACCGGATGCCGCCAGAACGCTTCCACCGAAAGCCCTCTGACCTCGCACCGCGCCGCGGACGCCAAGGGATAACTCAACACCCCGTTGTCCGGAGCGACGAAAACCTGCCCGTCGATCTCGGCCAAGATCGGGCGGCGCGCGCCACCGACCCCCGGATCCACCACGGCCACATGAATCGTCCCGGCGGGAAAGACCCCCACCGCCGTGTGGAGGAGGAAGCTGCCGCCGATGATATCATGCGCCGGAACCTCATGGCAGAGATCCACGAAGGCCACATCGGGACAGATGCCGAGCACTACGCCCTTCATGATACCCACGAAGGGATCCTGCGTACCGAAATCGGTCAGGAACGTCACGACCGGTCGCGCGCGCACGGTATCCTTCCGGTGCGGCCGCCTGGACACGGAAGCGTCATCGGGCCCGCCGGCGGCCGCTCGTGCTCGTCCCGAAACGCTTTTCGATTGACTATTCCTTGCAGAGCGACTATAAAAAACCCCGTTGCCGAAGTGGCGGAACTGGTAGACGCGCTACGTTCAGGGCGTAGTGAGGGTATCCTCATGGGGGTTCGAGTCCCCCCTTCGGCACCATGACTTTTCTAACCGCTTGTTTTCCCTGCCTCTTCTCACTTGACCACCACTCAACGGGACCAAATCGGGACCAGAGCTTTGTTTTCTGGTCCCGTTTTTTCGTTCTAAGCACCCCCTCAACATAACTGACGAATGGCGTAAGCTCAAGCCCTCTCTTCTACCACCTGACGCCCCTGGACGACGGCCTGATGCCCCTCGCCTTCCATCCGGGCGGCGAAGGCGGAGCCATCCTTGCGCGTCTTGTTCGGGATGTACCGGGCGTACACGTCGAAGAGGATCTCCGCGCCCCGGTGCGCGAGTTGTGCGGCGACCCATGCGGGATTCTCTCCGGCCGCAAGCGCGTTGCTGGCGAATGAATGTCTGGTCTGGTACATCGTGCGCTTTCGGAGCTTGGCGGCCGTCATGGCGTCCAGTACCACACCCGATCCCGAACCCAGTTGGTTTTGTTACTGGCATTCCCCCCGCGTCTCCCCCGAGGAGCGGCACGCCACCGCCGTCAAGGGTGGCTTGATGAGTCGGCACAAGGTCTTGCCCGCTGAGGCAGCGGACGTGCGGTTGACCTCCCCGGAAGCCTGTCTCGCGTTGCTGCAAGAGAGCGTCTCTCAGATGCGCCGGGGCACCATCGACATCAAGGTTATGAACTCCATCGCCTACTCGGTGACGGCGGCCTGTCGCGTCTGGGAAGTGGCGATTAGTGCAAAGCTGAACAAGTTGGAGAGGATGGTTCGCGGGAGGGGCCGACGATGAACAACGGATTGCAAGCCAGAGTCGAACGACTCACCGAGCAGTTACACCCCGAACCGGCGGAACTCCTCACGGTGGTCCTGCTACAGTTTACCCCTGTCGAAGAGGGAGCCAGGCTGCACGACGGATTCCATCGGGTCGGCAAGTATGGGATTGCGGCGTTCATGGGCGGGACCGAGAAGGAACGGCGGAAGGAAGTGAAGCGACTGCGGGACAGCGGGGCGTATGACGCGGACCCGTTCACGCGGGCGATTAATGATGGAGACCAAGGGGAACATCAGGCAGTCAGCGAGGGGGAGGAAGCGTCGGGAGAACGCTACCGGTAGACAAGGCCCTGCGATCCCTACTCTGGTGGCCCCGCGCGGTGCATCGGCATCGCAGACCACCCTCTGTCCGTCAGGATGTAGACCCGGCCGTCCACGCCCAGGCCATACAGCGTTTCCTTGACTTGATGCGTTCCAGCTTCCCCTGGAACCACCACCGCAGTCGCCGCTATCTGCCGGAACTCCAAGTCCCCCTCTGCGTACCTTGCCTCTCGCATCGCTTCACCCGCTGTCTAGTGGAAGCCCCACCATCGAATATCCGCCCTGTCGAGGCCCTTATCCAAGCTGTGCTTCTGGATGCCTACGCCCCGATGCACTTGTGCGGCTAAGTACTTGAAAACCGGCCCCCCGAATCTGGCCTGCCTGCTGCATCAACATAGAGACAGCCGAATAGGCGGAAAGGGAGGCTGTCATGCGAACCATCGTGGTCCTGATCATCGCGGCTCTCGTCCTGACCCCGACCCTGGCCCATGCCTCTGGGTCCTCGGCGGATGGGGTGGCGTTCGTGCTCGCGGCCATCGTGGCCATCCCGGTGCTGCTGATCATGCTCATCGTTCACCTTGCGAAAAAATACCCGAGGGCAACAGAGGCTGGCGAGCCGACCGCATTGCCTTCCGAGACCGGTACGGCCCCAGCGGTTGGCAGCGACCGGTGAGCCGACCTTCGGCCGCCTGATTGTGGGTTGGCGACCCCCCCAGTGATACATAGAATCGGACGCGGCCGGTACGCGAAGCCGTGGCTCCAACGAAGCCCGCGGGACGGGACCAAATCGGGACCACNGCATGCCTCGCAAGGGGTCTTTTCTGCTCTCAACTGCTCTCTTATGCTTCTAGGGCCATCCAACGAATTTCACGTGGGAATCTCGTAACCCTGTGAAATTGTGAAACCCGCTGAAAATGGCCGTTTTTCATTCCCCCCTTCGGCACCATCCGCCCTGCTCCTCCCCCGATACCGTTCGCTTAACATTCCCCATATGTCCCCGGGTCCGCGCCCGTCGTCAGACCAGCCACGCGTCACCGCAAACGGTCATCGAAGAATTCCGTGGTCGCGCGCTGCTCGTATTCCAGCATCGTCATCATCAGCGCATCCCGCTGTTTCTGCTTGGCCAGCATCTCCCGCAGCTTGTCTTTCACCTCATCGTAGGGCTGGACGGTGGTCCCGTGAGGCCCGCCCTGGATCAGGTGGTATCCGTACTGTGTCTTCACCACCCCGCTGACCTCGCCCTCTTTCAAGGCGAAGGCTGCCGTTTCAAATTCCGGCTCCGTCTGCCCGCGGATCAACACCCCCAGCTCCCCACCCTTCTCCGCGCTTCCGGTGTCCTGCGACTTCTCCTTCGCCAACGCCGCGAACGGTTTCCCGGCTTTGAGCTCCGCCTGGAGCGCCTCGGCCTCGGCCTCGGTCTTCACCATGATATGGCTGGCGCCCACGGTCTCGGTGGTGAAAAGCGGCTTGTTATCTTCGTACGCCTTCTTGATATCCTCGTCGGTGACCTGACTCAGCGCCTCCACCTTCCGCCGCAGGAGCTCCTCGATAACCACCTGGCGCTTCGCGACCTCCACACGCCGCCTGACCAGGGCCTCTTGGTCCACTTGCTGGGCTGTCGCCGCCTGGAACAGAATCTCCTCCCGCACCAACGCTCGCAAGATCTCCCCGTATCGCTCCGGAGGGATCGGGCCGCGCTCCTGTTCCAGCATGCCGAGCCGCACCTTAAAATCGTCGTACGTCAGGTCCACCTGATTCACCCGCGCGACGACACGGCCCCCCTCCGGCGGCCCCTCGGGCGCCGCCGCCTGCCCGGCGGTCACCCACACCGCCACCGCCAGCACGCTTATTCCAACAACCATCCCACCTCGCATGACCGCCTCGCTTTCTCGCCTGCGCCCGCGCCGAACCTGTCCCGACCACACATCCCTAAGCGCCCCCGCCTGGTGTCCCAGCCGCGTCGAGTCGCCACCCCAGAAACCCGTCCGCGCCGCCCAGAGGGGTTTCGGACCGTCCCATCGCCGCAACCGGTGCCGGGGTGGCCCGGCTCGGGCGTACGCCGTCCACAGCAGCCTACAATACGAGGAAAGAGGCGTCAATCGCGCAAGTCGCCCATTCCCGTGTCTCGACCAGGACGGGAGAGATGCGCACTCCGTCGGATGGAAAGGGATGCGCTCAGACCTGCCGCGCCTCGGACGACCCGAGAGCGCCCCGGAGCCGTTCCGCCGCCAGTTCCGGCGAGACCGGGTTGATCAGGATGCCGGTACCCCATTCGGGGCCCAGCAGGTGGGGCGGGTGCGGGACCACCTCGAGGTGCCAGTGATACTCCTCTCGCGCGAACTCTGCCAGGGGAGACGAATGCAATACCAGCGTAAAGGGCGGATCTTGCAGCACCTCTCGGAGTGCCCCCAGCACGCGTGGGAGGAGGCGTGCCAGGTCGCGGCGCACCCCGGTGGCGGCAATGCNGAAGTCGTGGGCGTGGTCGACGGGAACGATCCAGCACTCGAAGGGGAAACGCGAGGCAAAGGGGGCGAAGGCCAGGACACCATCTTCGCGCCACAGAATCCGCCGCCCGTCCCGCTGTTCCTGCTTGACCATGTCGCATAGCACGCAGCGCTCTTTCCAGCGCGCGTAGTCACCGAACCCCTTCAGTTCCTCCTCGATCACCCGCGGCACGAAGGGGCTNGCCATGATGTGGGAGTGCGGGTGCTGGAACACGCTCGCCGGCAAGCCATAGTTCTTGACCCACATGACCTGCCGGAACCGCAGGTCGTTGCGCAGGTCGAGGCACCGCTGCTGGCACACGCGGAGGACGCGATCGAGCTGGTGCGCCTCCANGTCCGCCCAGTGACGCGCGTGGTCCGCCGTTTCGATCAGGATCTCATGGGCGCCCACGGCATTCATGCTGTCGTACATCCCCTCGGCGTGTTTCTCCAGACCGCCTTCGATGCGAAAGATCGGGTAGCGATCCGCCACCACGCGCACCGACCAGCCGGGCCGGTTGGCCGAGGTGCCCGCCTCCCGCTCCACGTAGATCTCGCCCCCCGTCTGGCTTTCATTCCCCGGACAGAAGGGGCACGCCTCGGGCGAGAGTTCCGTCGGTCGGGCGGGGGCTCCCGGTGTGGGGAGATCCGCCCGGTCGGGCGAGATCACAACCCAGCGCTGGGTCACCGGGTCCTTGCGCAGCCGCGGCTGGTTCACGCGCGCCTCCCCCGGCCGCGTGCCCCCGCNGGGCCGTTCCCTGCCGCCCGCTCGACCACCACGTTGGTGGAGGTCTTCAGCACCCCCGGAAGCCGGTGAATGCGCTGACTGATCAGCTCCCCCAGCGCGCTCAGGCTCGCCGCCTCCACGAACGCGATCACGTCGTAGGCACCGGTGACGGCATGCGCCATCTCGACGCCCGGCAGCTTCGCCAGCGCCTCGGCGACCTGCGTTGCCCTGCCCAGCGTCGACTCGACAAACACGTAGGCACGGATTGCCATCCTTCGTCCCTCCCTGTCTCCCCGACGCACAGCCTACTCGGACGTGCGCCGCCAGGTGGGTGGGAGACCCGCCCGCCCGGCCTCCGGACGGCGCGGCGACTGCTCGATACCGGCCACCACCAGCACCTCCGCGGCCACCTCCTCGACCGACTTGTCGGTCACGTCGACCAGCGGCCACCCCGCGCGGCCGCACAGGTCGCGCGCATACTCCAATTCCGCCCAGATCTGGCGTACGTCGGCGTAGGGAAACTTCGGCGGGGTCTCCATCTGCTGGAGCCGGGAGCGTCGCAACTCCAGCAAACGCTCCGGCTTGATCGTCAACCCGATCACTTTGCGGACCGGGACACGCGCCAACTCCTCGGGAAGGGGCAAGCTATGCACGATGGGGACGTTGGCCACCCGCAGGCCCCGCCAGGCCAGAAACATGCTCAACGGCGTCTTGGAGGTGCGCGACACCCCGACCAGGATCAGGTCCGCCTGCAGCAACCCCTCCGCCCCTTGCCCGTCGTCGTGGCGCACGGTGAAGTCCATCACCTCGAAGCGCCGGCGATACTCCGCGTCCACGTCCCGAAAGAGGCCGGGCTTGGCGAGTGGCTGGAGCGCTAGGAGGTCCTCGAGCCGCAAGAGCAAGGGGCCGAGCAGATCGATGGTCGGCACGCGCTGCGCCCGCGCCTCCGTGAGCATCAGGCTGCGCATCTCCTGAGAGACCAGCGTGTGCACGATGAGGCCGCCGACCTGGCTCGCCTCGCGCACACACAGCCGCACGTCCCCGGCGGTGCGGATGTGGGAGCGGAGATGGAGGTGCACCTTCGCCCCGCGAAACTGCACCAGCGCAGCCCGCACCACGACCTCGGCGGTGTGCCCGGTGGCGTCGGACGCCACCACGACCTGATGGCCCGGGGGCGCGCCGCGCCGGGCCAGGGGGGCCACTGCCGCGGCGGGCGCCTTGCGCACCATCAGGCCGTCTCCAGGATGGGGTACGCCACGGCGGTAATGTGGGAATTGATCCGCTTCAGGTTGGTCAGGATGTCGAGATGGATCTCGCTGGTGTCGATCGACTCTCGGAACCCGGCGTGCAGTCGCTCGATATGCGCTTGGCGAAAGCGGCGCTCCGTCTGGCTCAGCTCCAACTTCCGCTCCAGCACCTGCTGCGCGAGAACCGGATCGTTGCTGGCAAAGGCGGCGATGGCCAACTCCAGGTTCTGCTGGACCTTTTTGTGGAGCAGGGTAATCTCCTGTGCCCCGGCCTCGGAAAAGCGCGCCCCCTTGTTGAGCTTCTTCTTCGCCAACTCCATCAGATTCTTGTCGACGATGTCCCCGATGTTCTCCAGGTTATTGACGAAGGAGAGGATTCCGATTTCGCGCTTGCTCTGCTCGCCGGTCAGGCTCTGCTGCGAGAGCTTGGTCAGGTAGTGTTTGATGTCTCGATCCAGCGTGTCCACCTGGTTGTCCCGCTCCTCGATCCGGTCGATCAGCTCGAGATCGTCGCGGGTGAAGGTGTCGATAGTCTTGGTGAACATCTCAGACACGATGTCCGCCATGCGCAGCGCCTCGCGATGCGCCTGCCCCAGGGCCAGCGCCGGCGTGTCGAGCACCCGCTCGTCCAGGTACTTGGATTTGAACACCCCGTCCGCTTCCGCGCTTTCGGGGACCAGCACGGCGATGACCCGCGCCAGAGTGGTGGAAAACGGCAGGAAGAGGGCCGTGATGCCGACATTGAACAGCGTGTGCGCGTTGGCGATCTGCCGTGGCACGTCACTGGCCGTCATCTCGGCCAACCAGGCGAACGGAGTGATGAGCGGAAAAAACACCAGCACTCCGACGACCTTGAAGAAGACATGCGCCATGGCCACGCGCTTGGCTTCCGTGTGTGTCCCGATGGAGCTGGCAAACGCCGTCACGCAGGTCCCGATGTTGGCCCCGTAGATCACCGGGATGGCGGCGGTCAGCGGGATGAGGCCCTGCAGAGACAGGGTGATCGCCAGCCCGATGGTCGCCGCAGAGCTGTGCACCAGCGCGGAGAAGGTGGCGGCCACGATCAAACCCAGGAACGGCTGGTCGCTGAGCGAGACCAGGAGGAGACGGAAGACCTCGCTGTCATGCAAGGGCACCATCGCGTCGGACATCACCTTCATCGCGAAGAAAATGAAACCGAAACCGAGGACCGCCTGCCCGACGAACTTCAGGACTTTCCGGCGAGAGACGAAGATCAACGTAAAGCCGACGCCGACCAAGAGCAGGGCATAGTCGAAGATCTTGAACGCGATGAGCTGGACGGTGAGAGTCGTCCCGATGTCGGCCCCCAAGATCACGCTCACCGACTGGGCCAGCGTCATGAGCCCCGAGCTGGCGAAGCCCACCAACATCACGGTGGTGGCGCTGGACGACTGGACGGCGGCCGTGATGAAGGCGCCCGCCAGCATCCCCTTGACCCGGCTGTTGGTGATCCCGCTGAGGATGTGCCGCATCCGACCGCCGGCAGCCTGCTGGAGCCCCTCCCCCACCAGCTGCATCCCATACAGGAGCAGGGCCATGCCCCCAAACAGGGCGATCAGCATCGCGTTGGTCACGGTGGAATGGCTCCCTCGCGAACGACAGCCGCCGGATCGCCGTCGCGCACGCCCGCGGCGACGCCGCGGGGCACAACGGTGAAACCTGGCCCTGTGTAACATACGGTCAGGAGCGTGTCAAGAAAGCCCGCGCCCGCGTGCGCCTGTCCTGGCCGAGGATGGCCGTCCGCCGCCGGGCCGGTCGCAGTTCACGGCGCCGTCTCGCGGAGCGGCAGGTTCAAGGGATTGGCGAGGTACCGATCCCGGCATCCCGGACACAAGAGATGCCGTTCGCTGTGATAGACATCCCGCGCCAGCGCATCCGGATCTCGTTGTGCCATGGCCGTCACGACCTGGCGCATCTCCACCTCCGGATCGGCCCCCGCCTCGGGTACCGGCAGCACGCCGTCAAAGTCAGCGTACACCTGGATGCGCACCTCGTACGCCAGGCTGCCGCCCGCCATCCGGCACCCGCACTTCTCGCATCGCTTCGCCATGGCCCGCCCCGCGCGGTCAACCGGTCGCCACGCGTCCGCCAGGTTTCACTGATCCCCGCGCGCCGGGTCGGCGTCGCGGATCAACGCCACTTCGTCGCAGCAGGTGAAGTTCGCGCACCGGATGCAGTCCTTCCAGATCTTCTGGGGTAGCTCCCGCTTGTCCAGCGTCCGAAACCCGAGCTGTTCGAAGAATCCGGGGCGATAGGTCAACGCGAACACGCGCCGGATGCCCAACTGCGCCGCCTCCGCCACACACGCGCTGACCAGCGCCTTTCCGAACCCGCGCCCCCCGTGGTTTTCCAGCACGGCCAGCGAGCGCACTTCGGCGAGGTCCTCCCAGTACAGCCAGAGCGCACATACGCCCACCACGTGACCTTCCACCTCGCACACGAAGAAGTCGCGCAGATGCTGATAGATTTCGTTGAGCGTTCGATGAAGCAACTCTCCCCGCGCCGCAAAATGCGCCAAGAGCTTCTGGATGGCGGGACCGTCCCCGGCCGTGGCCTTTCGGACCCGCGCCGGCACCGCGACGCCACAGCGCTCGTCGCGCGCGCTGCTCGACTGCCCATGCAGGCCCTCGCCCCCCGTCTCGGCTCCCGGCTCGTGGCGCTCCGCTCGTGGCTCCCGGCTCGAACCCCTCGACTCTCGACTCTCCATTCCCACCCCCTCGATCGTCACGGAACCCGGTCCTCCCACCTCCCCACGCACTTGAACCGGGCACCCCAGGACCTGTTGCACCAGCGCGAGCGCCGTGACGAGGTGGGGCGTCAGGCGCCCGGTGGTGACGCGGGACGTGCCGGCCGCCAGCGCCATCGGCACCACCAGCTGATCTGCCAGATGCGGGTCGCATCCGACATCCGCGCCGGCGAACTCCAGCAGCGCCTCGACCGCCTCGTCGGCCACCGTCTCGGCACGTTTCCCGCGCGCCCCCAGGGCCGAGAATCCCCCGCAACTCCCCGTGGCGTCGGCCGCCAGGAACAGGGCGCTCCCGGGGTTCGATGCCTCCCGCTCGCCGATCTCGATGACCGCACCCTGTCCGGCCGCCTCGAGTCGCTCCAGCGCGCGCGCCCGCTGCCGCTCGGCAATGCCGCGGGGAAGACCCGCCACCGTCGAGACCCCGCGGACGGACAACGGGCCGTCCCGATGCACGAGCGCAAGCGGCCGAAGGACTGTCCCTCCTCCCACGTCGAGGACGACCTGCCCCCCACCTTTCGGGTGGAACCCCCACCGGGCGATCTCCAGGCTGGCCCGGAGACCCATACGGACCAGGAGGGGCAGGAACACCGCCTGCACGTACTCTGCGGGCGGGGCCCCCGAGACGTGCGTTCCCCCGAGGAGCGTGATGCGCGATGCNCCCTCTGCNAGGGCCAACGGCAGGAGAACAGCCTGGAGCACCAGCGCCGTCGAGCCGGCCGTCCCGACGTCAAAACAGTACTCGCCAGGACGAAGGGGGCCCGGAGCGAACGTCACCGCTCGCGAGCCGAGGCTCGCCCCCCGGACCTCGGCCCCGCACATGGCGGCCAGGGCTTTTACCGCGGTCAGGTGCTGGGGTTGCAGGCCGGGGATTCGCCGGCCAGCGCGGATGTCGTGGACGTGTACCGGGACCCCGCGAACTGCGGCCAGCGTCAGGGCCGTCCGGAGGACCTGCCCACCCCCCTCTCCTTGCCCACCGTTAATCTGGATCACGCTTGTGCGACCTCGGACACCGGTGTGAGATTTCTCGCCGAGTTACGCCCCTTCTTATCACTGCGATTTGGCGAGTGTCAAGACCGACTCCGCGACGGTGGCGATTCGTGGAGGATCAGCGGTCGAACCGGCCGGCGCCGCGATCCGGCGCGCGCCCAGGACGACCAGGCGCCGGCGAGTGCGAACACATCCGGTTTCGGGTGCGTTCGGATCCATCAGAAAACCTCCAAACCCTAGAAAACACTTGACATTCGCGGCTCTCATCAATACATTGGCGCTCGTTCTCGGACCCGTCGCCTGGCCGACGCCCCTCGAAAGGAGGCCCCTGTGAGACCGAAGGTGCTGGTGTCCCGCAAAGTCTTCGACGAAGCCTTGGCCCTGCTCAGCAGGAGTTTCGAGGTCGAGTCGAATCAGCGTGATGTTCCCTTTACGCCGATCCAATTGGTCAAGAAACTGCAGGGAAAATCCGGGGCGATCGTCCTTTTGACCGACACCATCGACGATCGATTGCTGGCCCAATGCCCGGACCTCAAAGTCGTCTGCAACGTGGCCGTCGGGTACAACAACATCGACGTCAAAGCCGCCACTCGCCGCGGCATCATGATCTGCAATACCCCGGGCGTGCTGGATGATACGACGGCCGACTTTACCTGGACCTTGCTCCTGGCAACCGCACGCCGCGTGGTGGAATCGGATAAATTTTTCCGGTCGGGGAAGTGGAAGGGGTGGGGCCTGATGCAGTTCACCGGCTACGACGTGCACCACAAGACGCTGGGCGTCGTGGGGTTCGGCCGCATCGGCAAGGGCGTCGCCCGGCGCGCCAAGGGGTTCGACATGCGCGTGATCTACACCGATGTCCAGCGCGTGGACGAGGCGACCGAGCGCGAGTACGGCGTCATGTATGTGGACAAGCGGACATTATTGCGGGAGTCCGACTTCGTCTCCTTGCACATCCCCCTCTTTCCGGAGACCCGCCACTACCTGTCCGATCCCGAGTTCGCGCTCATGAAGAGGACGGCCATCCTGGTCAATGCCGCGCGCGGTCCGATCGTGGACGAGAAGGCCTTGGTCAAAGCCCTCCGGGACGGGAAGATCGCCGGCGCCGGCCTGGACGTGTACGAGCGGGAGCCCAAGTGCGAGCGCGCCCTGATCGCCATGAAGCAGGTCGTGCTCGCGCCGCATACCGCCAGCGCCTCCATCGAGACCCGGACGAAAATGGCCACGATGGCCGTGCAGAACTGCATCGCGGGCGTCAATGGGCAGCGACCCGCGAACATCGTGAATCCGGAAGTCCTCGCCCGCTGACCGCAGGACCCCCGCACACAAAAAACCCCGGCGTCCGATGGGGCCGCCGGGGTCCGAGAGAGGCGCGCGCGCCTCACATCCGGTATCGGCCGAAGTCCTCCGGCTTTAAGTTCTCCAGCCACTCCTTCCACTTGTCCGTCTCTTCCTTCTCTTCGGAAATCTCGACACTCTTTGCCTGGGACACCACATTCTCGGTCACAAAGATGGGCGCGTTCACCCGGAGCGCAAGCGCGATCGCGTCGCTCGGGCGGGAGTCGATGTTGATCACCGTGCCGTTGTGGTTGAGTTCGATCACGGCGAAGAAGGTGTTGTCCTTCAGATCGTTGACGATCACCTGTCGCACGGTAACCCCTAGCCCATCCAACACGCTCTTGAGCAGGTCGTGGGTCATCGGCCGGGGCGTCGTGACCTTCTCGAGTTCCAACGCGATGGCATTGGCCTCGAAGATCCCGACCCAGATCGGCAGCGCCTTCCGCTCGTCGACGTCTTTCAGGATGATGATGGGCATATTGGTGATGGGATCCAGCGCGATCCCGCGCACCGTCATTTGAACCAGCATGGCCCCCTCCTACCCTCGCTCTCCCCGGAAAAAGGGGACCAGCTTCTCGTAGGTCGATTCCAGGTAGTCTGGCATGACCTTCGTCTCGGCCAGGACCGGCATGAAATTGGTGTCGCCCACCCAGCGGGGCACCACGTGCAGGTGTACATGATCCGCAACCCCGGCGCCTGCTGCTTTCCCCAGATTAATCCCCAGGTTGAAGCCCTCCGCACGGAAACACTCGCGCAGGATCCGGGTTGCCCGCTGGGACTCGTGCATGATTTCCAAGGTGTCCTCGGCGGACAACTGGTCCAGATCGGCGCAGTGCCGGTAGGGAACGACCATGAGGTGCCCGTTGTTGTACGGGTACCGATTCATCACCACGTACGTCCGCGGGCCTCGGTGAAGAATGAGTGTCCGACGATCGTCGACCTCGCGCGGCAAATCGCACAGCAGGCACCCGTCGGGGCGCGGTCCGTCGATATACGCCATCCGCCACGGGGCCCAGAGCGTCGATGTCATCCGCGCTCCTGCGGCAACGCAACGGCCACCCCCGGCGCGGTCCGTTCAGTCCCAAGCCGGTAGATCGCAATCGATCGGCCCACGCCTTTGAACTTAGCATCGCCCACATACTCTAGCAAGACATTTTTTCCCAGCACCTCGTCGAAGAAGCGGTACCCGTGCACGCCGCCGCGCGCCCACGGCTCGGCCAGCCCTTGCCGCACCACCTCCTCCACCGTATCCTGGCTGACCACGATGCCGGTGTTGTAGAGGGTGCCGGCCTCGTCCACCCACACCTCCCGCCGGCCGCCGGCTTCGTCCAGGGGAATCTTGGGCTGGTCGTCCCCCACGGCGTCGTCCGACATCCCGCCCTGCACCTTCCCAGAATTGGAGAGTCGGCCGGCGATATTCACGTTCCGGCCGATGACCGTCCGGTCCATGCTCCGATCATTCAGCACGAAATGCGCCACCTGCGCCCGCCCCGTGTGGACGCTGATCCCGATGGTGAAGTCGGTCCGGCGGTCGGCGCGGAGGCCCGCCATCAACTCCTGAATGGCCAACGCCGTGCGCAGCGCGTTGATCTCGTCCTGGGGTGTCACGCGCGAGAAGCCGAAGGTGATCATGGCGCCGTCGCCGGTGAACTTGTCGATGCGGCCCCGGTACCGTTCCACCAGCGCCGCAAACGGATCGAACACCTCGTAGAGGTGGTGCGCCAGTTCGCGCTCCGACACCCCACCCTCCGAGGTGGCGGTGAACCCGCGCACATCCGCGAACACCACCGTGATCTTGCGAGCCAGTTTCCAGATCTCGCCGTCCGGATGGAATCGGAAGAGGCGCCCCTCGTCGTAGCGCGTGCGGAGTTCGACCTCCGATTGCGCGTACCCGACCACGCCCACCGCTTGGCGTGCCAGATCCACCACCTCGCTGCGCTTCACCGCCTGCAGAAGATCCAGGTANTCCAGCACCAGTTCGCCCCAGGCGCGGTGGGTGGCGCGCTCCAGTCGCCCGACCGGCGAATTGAACCCGACCGCCCAGGCGCCGGCGAATTCCGCCAGCAGATAGGTCACCACATGGCTGTTAAAGAGCAGCCGGGTGACCGACCGTTCCTCGTCGTACGCCTCCGGGCGCACGCCCGGTAACCAGCGACGGAACATCTCCATCATCCGGGGGTCCTTCCGCTGCAACACGGCCCGCAATCGCTCCCGGAACGCGGCGTGCATCTCGCGGAACTCCCGGAAGTTCAACCGGAATCGTTTGTTGTTCTCGACCAAAAGCTGGGGAAACGTCAGACGTGCGAGGCTGGTGTCCGTAAAGGGGATCTGGTCGTCGATGATGCAGTCGATCAGCGCGGTGTTGAAGTCCACCCCCAGATTCTGCCGTAACGGATTTCCGGTCTGATGCTTGAAGCGCGCCCACACACGCTCGAAGGCATTGCGGTGGACCCCTTGCAGGAACGGATGCATCTGGTACTTCAGATCCAGTTTGATCCGTGGCTGCGAGAAGAAGTCCTGGAGCACCTCCGCCACCGCCTTGGAGTGCGCCAGCCAGAACAGGTTCATCAGCCCCAGGCGGCGCTCCTGCTCGATGAGGCTGGTCAGGACGGTTTCCAGGACCTGCTCGAACTGATCCAGGGGGGCGGCGCCGCTCCCGTGCGTGAACGCGGCATGCTCCCCGCCGCCGGCCGCCGCCGTCAGGCCCCGGTAGAGGTACTCCACCAGGTCCCGAAGGCACTTTCGCAAGGGCGGAAAGAGGTCCACTAAGAAGAGGTCGCCCGTCGCCGGGTCGAGAGGCCCGTCCGGCAGCTCGGGAACGCGACCCCCGAAGAGTTCTTCGATTTCCTCCACGGTCCCCGCGATGAAGCGCGGGTCTGGAGCCGATTGCCCCCCGAAAATCCTCCGCATACTCCCCTCGACGCGTGCCGACTTCCCCACCACTGCCGGAATGAAAAAGCAGGGCGGGTCGCCCTGCTTTCCACTGCGGGGAATCGATCCCAGAGGTTATGAGTCCACGAGCGCCTTCAACTCCTTACCCGGCTTGAAATACGGTACGCGCTTGGCCGGCACTTGGACCGGCTTGCCGGTCTGAGGATTCCGTCCTTGGCGCGCGCGCCGGCGGCGCACGCGGAAGCTGCCGAACCCGCGCAGTTCGACCTTGGCGTCATTCGCCAACGCCAGCGCCTGCGAAATGCTGTCAAAGATGGTATCGATGACGACTTCGGTGTCTTTCTTCGTCAAATTGACCTGCGTTGCCACCTTTTCAACCAGATCGGCCTTCGTCATGGACTCCACCTCCTTGCTATGCAGTATGCCCCGCGACCCCAGACGTGCCCCGATCATCCGCCTCACGGCCGTCGCCAGGCCGCGCGTGCTTCCCAAGCGGGCCGGACGATGCCTGCGCCCTGAGGTCATCTCCGACTCCGCCGGCCCCTATTCCTCCTCGTCCTCGTCCCGGCGTCGCTTCCGGCCGTGTCCGCTGTCCTCCTCGGGCGCCAGACCGTCCCGCAGCGAATCGACAATCGCGCGGAGGCTGAGACCGATCTTGCGCTCCTCGGCGTCGAGCTTGATCACCTTGAGAATCAACTCTTGCCCAACCTGGACGACGTCTTCCGGCTTATTGACCCGCTCGTGAGAGAGTTCGGACACGTGGAGAAGGCCCTCCACGCCGTCCTCCAGCTCCACGAAGGCGCCGAAGTCGGTGGTCCGGATGACCTTGCCCTGCACGTCCATCCCCACCCGATACTTCTCGGGGACGGCCGACTGCCACGGATCCTGCTGCACCTGCTTGAGCCCCAGGGAGATCCGGTGGTTGGCCTTGTCCACGTGCAGGACGAGGGCGTCCACTTTCTCTCCCTTTTTGAGGATCTCCGACGGGTGCCGGATGCGCTTGGTCCAGGACATGTCGGAAATATGAATCAGGCCGTCGATGCCCTCCTCCAGCTCCACGAAGGCGCCGAAATCCGCCAGGTTTCGGACCCGTCCCTCCACGCGCGTCCCCACCGGATAGCGTTCCTCGATGAAGTTCCATGGGTTGGGCTCGGCCTGGCGCATCCCGAGCGAGATGCGCTTGTTGCCGCGGTCCACATCCAGGACGACCACTTCCACCATATCGCCGATGGCCACCACTTTCGAGGGATGCTTCACCCGCTGGGTCCAGGACATCTCAGAGATGTGCACCAGACCCTCGACGCCTTCCTCCAGCTCCACGAAGGCGCCGTAGTCGGTCATACTGACGACCTTCCCCTTGAACTTGGTCCCCACCGAGTATCGCTGCTCCACCGCCTCCCAGGGATCGGGCAGCCGCTGCTTGTACCCCAGGGATACGCGCTCGTTGGTCCGGTCGAACTTGAGGACGACCACCTCGATCTCGTCTCCGACCTGGAAGATCTCCGAGGGGTGCCCGATCCGCCCCCACGACATGTCGGTGATGTGGAGCAGGCCGTCGAGCCCGCCCAGGTCCACGAAGGCGCCATACTCGGTGATATTCTTGATCTTGCCCTTGACCCGCTTCCCCTCGGCCAGCGTCGCCAAGGTGTCTTCCTTCAAGTGCTTCCGCTCTTCCTCGAGCAATTCCCGGCGGGAGAGCACGATGTTTCCCCGCTTCTGGTTCAGCTTGATGATCTTCATCGGGAAGGCCTTCCCGATGAGTTTATCCAAATCCCGGACCGGTCGGAGGTCCACCTGCGAGCCGGGCAGAAATGCCCGCACCCCGATGTCAACGATCAAGCCGCCCTTGGTCCGGCCCAGGATCATGCCGGAGATGGGCCCGCCCTTCTCGTAAACCTGGGAGAGCTCGTCCCAGATCTTGATCTTCTCCGCCTTTTCCCGCGACAGGACGATCAGGCCGTCGCTGTCCTCGCGCTGCTCCAAGTAGACGTCCACCGTATCGCCGACCTTGGCCGTGATCTCTCCGGAGGGTGTGCGGAATTCCCGCAGGGGGATCAACCCCTCGGACTTGTACCCGATGTCGACCAGGACGACATCCTC
>JGI20214J51088_10001229_pt1 | contig 17458 bp, 11 predicted proteins | sample WetSurMetagenome_FD_51088 | JGI IMG/M metagenome (IMG submission 51088) | reverse complement strand
TAGTTCCATCACCAATCATCCCGACAAGATGCCCGGCTGCCTGTTCCTCCCTGATTCTTGCGAGTTTATCTTCAGGTTTTGCTTCAGCAAGAAAATCATCAACTCCGGCTTCAGCTGCAATTGCTGCTGCTGTCTGCGGATTGTCGCCAGTTACCATTATAGTTTTAATACCCATCATACGCAACTGGGCAAACCTCTGTTTGATACCACCTTTAACAATATCTTTTAAATGAATAACTCCCAAAACATGGTTATTCTCGGCAACGACAAGAGGTGTTGCCCCCTGGGCAGATACTTCAGATACTATTTCATCGACCTTTTTCGGGAAAAATCCATTATTATTCTCAATAAATTTTTTTATAGCAGCTGATGCACCTTTACGAATGCATCTAATCTGGCCTTCAGAGTTTTTAAGATCAATTCCGCTCATCCTGGTTTGGGCTGTAAACGGGATGAAGACAGCCTCCATAGGTTGCATCTCCCGGGCTCTCAGATTAAACTGCTCCTTGGCCAATACAACAATTGATCTTCCTTCCGGAGTCTCATCTGCAAGTGATGCAAGCTGTGATGCATCAGCAAGTTGCAATTGGGTAAAACCTTCTGCTGCAATAAAATCTGTGGCCATCCTGTTACCAAGGGTTATGGTTCCTGTTTTATCAAGAAGCAGAACATCTGTATCACCTGCAGCCTCAATTGCCCTGCCGCTTGTGGCTATTACATTTTTACGGAGCAGACGATCCATACCACTAATGCCAATAGCACTTAGTAGTCCTCCTATAGTGGTAGGAATCAGACAAACAAGAAGTGAAATGAGTACAGGAAGTGTAAGGTTATGATCCTGCGAGATTTCTGAAGCTTTCAAACTGTATCCAAAATAGGCAGGCAGTGATACCACGACGAGAAGAAAGATAATAGTCAATCCCGACAATAAAATAATCAGTGCTATCTCATTAGGTGTCTTCTGACGTTTGGCACCTTCTACAAGAGCGATCATCCTGTCGAGAAAGGTAAAACCTGGTTCTGATGTTATTTTTATGACTATTCTGTCACTGATTACTTTTGTGCCTCCGGTGACAGCGCTGCGATCACCACCACTTTCCCGGATTACCGGAGCCGATTCGCCTGTTATTGCAGATTCATCAACACTTGCAATACCATCAATTACATCCCCGTCAGCCGGGATAATATCTCCGGTGTCGCAAATTACTATATCTCCCTTCCTCAGGTCAGTGGCAAGAGCCATCTCCTCCGAATTATTTATTAACCGGCGTGCCTTTGTCTGTGTCCGGCTTTTCCTCAGACTATTCGCCTGAGCTTTTCCTCTTCCCTCCGCAACAGCTTCTGCAAAATTTGCAAATAAAACTGTGAACCAGAGCCAAATCGTTATCTGAAAATTAAACCCTGAAAAATGCCCCGAAAGGATATCTTTCAATACCACTATGGTTGTCATGAAGGCACCAACACCAACAATAAATATAACCGGATTCTTAACCAGAACAGCTGGATTCAGTTTGGCGAATGAATCGAGTAATGCCTTACCTGCAATTTCCCCTGATAACAGGCTGCTATTTTGCTTTTCCATTGTTATTGCCTATAAAATTAAAATCCAACCCCATGATTCATAAGAAGATGCTCAACAACCGGTCCTAATGCCAGAGGTGGAAAAAAGGTCAAACCTCCTACGATTAAAATGACTCCTATCAGAAGAACTACGAACAACCAGTTATCGGTTCGGAAAGTCCCGGAAGATACCGGAGTGATTTTTTTCTTTGCCATATTACCAGCAATAGCCATAACTGGAATTATTATACCAAATCTACCAATCAGCATTCCAAATCCTAACATGAGATTGTAAAAAACTGTATTGGTATTAAGCCCTGCGAATGCACTTCCGTTATTTCCGGCTGCTGATGAAAAAGAATATAAAATTTCTGAAAACCCATGTGGCCCGGCGTTATTAAGGCCAGCCAAGCCAGCCGGTATTGAGCATGCAATTGCGGTAAACAGTTTTATTACAATCGCCGGAGCAAGAATGGCAATTACAGTCATCTTCATGTCAAAAGCCTCTATCTTCTTTCCCAAATATTCAGGAGTTCTTCCTACCATCAGGCCTGCGATAAAAACTGTAAGTAGAATGAAGATTATCATTCCATAGAGCCCTGATCCAACACCTCCGAAAATAATTTCACCAAGCATAATGTTAAAAATTGCTACAAGTCCTGAAATGGGAGATAGACTATCGTGCATGTTATTTACCGATCCATTTGAAGTAACAGTAGTCGTAACAGCCCACATAACACTATTCATCACACCGAACCTTGTCTCTTTCCCCTCCATAATACCTGATGCATTCAGAAAATTGTTATGACCGTATTCCGCTACAAGAGAGATTCCTAACCCTGCAGCAAAAAGTATGAACATGGTGATGAAGATAGTCCAGGCCTGACGTTTGGATTTCATATAATGACCGAATGTAAAAACCAATCCGGATGAAATAATGATTATAGAGATTAATTCAAGAAAATTTGAAAATGGAGTTGGATTCTCAAACGGATGTGAACTGTTTGCTCCAAAAAAGCCACCTCCGTTTGTTCCAAGTTGTTTGATAGCGACCTGGGAAGCTGCAGGTCCGAGTGAAATAACCTGTTCAGTTCCCTGCAAGGTTACAACTTTTACAGAATGTGAAAATGTCTGTACGACTCCCTGACCCACGAGGAAAATAGTAAGAATAATTGATAAAGGAAGTAGCACATAAAGGGTGCTTCTAGTCATGTCTGTCCAGAAATTGCCAAGTTCATCAGTTGTTTTTCTGGTTAATCCACGTATAAAGGCAAGAACAACGGCAATTCCTGTTGACGCGCTGACAAAATTCTGAGCTGTCAGTCCAGTCATCTGAACAAAGTAACTGAGTGTGTTTTCACCACTGTATGATTGCCAGTTGGTATTTGTTATAAAACTCATTGCTGTATTAAATGCCAGATGCCATGAAACAGAAGGAAGTTTTTCGGTATTGAGTGGTAAAGAAGCCTGGAATACCTGAACCAGGAACAAAAAGATAAAACCAAAGAAGTTAAAAAGAAGAACTGCATTCAGATAGGTCTTCCAGTTCATCTCCTCTGTGCTTTTAATACCTGTAACTCTGTAGACTGAATTTTCAAGCCAGCCTAAAACTGGTTTCATAATGTGCTTTTCTCCCATAAAAACTTTTGCCATGTATTTTCCCAGTAGCGGAGACAGGGCCAAAAGCAATCCAATGAAAAGTGCTATTTGAATTATTTCATTCATGATGTACTGAATTAAAATTTTTCAGGCCGGAATAATGTATAGATCAGGTAGGCCAGGATGAGCAAAGCTATTAATCCACCCACCAGATAACTTAATCCGGTGTTGTTAACTGATGCTCCTGACAGTATTGGTAAAACTGATAAGAATAATTTCGTAAACATAACCTTCATATTTATGATACAAAGTTGCACCTAAATATATTTGGGTTATATAAAATTGATTTGAAGTCTATAAATTTTTTATAAGGACTAATCTGGTTGATAGATGAACCAATAAGATGGATTTACCTCCATTTTAAAATCTTATTGAGGGTATTCTCTTTAAGCAGTGATAAGATTAGTACTTTGCTGATATCAAACGATTTTAATGGGGAATATCACTATAGGGATACCAAACTTGAAAAACCTCTTCTGGATTGAGAAAATGGTATGATTATGAAGTAGTTTTGACATATAGAATGTTTTCGAAAAGACTAACTGACCGCCAAAGAGGGCTGCCCCCGATAACCTTGGCCTCAATCTTTTAACTATTTTGTAAATCTCAGCAACCGGGTCGGTACCAATAGTCCAGATACTTTTACCGTAAAATCCGAACTGGTTGGCAATAGTAACATATTTCTCCCCATCTGCTTTTACATTGTTCTTAAACTGTTCCAATTCAGCAGTTCCCCTGAAAATCTTTGAATTAAGAATTCCTATCCTTACAAAGACAAAGTTAGTGTATACGCCTTTAAAATTCTCAAGGATTCTTAAAAACGTATAGAGTCCTGTTCCGCCAAACCCACTGACAAGAATAATAGCTGTTTTGCCTTCTTTGTTGAATTTTTTCTTTTCAACTGTTTTATTCTCACAAGGTCGCTGACCAATTAATTGCTCCATCTCTGCAAAAGCATTTAGCCTGAGTTTCTGAAGCTTCCTGGCAGTACTGAAATAATGCCGTTTAATATTTATGGCAAGCAGGATAAGCAAACCGGTTATCAGTAATGTGACCCACCCACCCTGTGTGAATTTAAGAATGATAACCGAAACAAGAATAAATGACGTGAGAACCAGGCCTATGCCGTTTATTGCAAGTTTACCTTTCCATGGTACTTTTCTTCCCCTCATCTCCCACCAGTGCTTCACCATTCCAACCTGAGATATGGTGAATGTAATAAACACATTTATACTGTACAGAACCACAAGTAAAGCAACAGATCCCTTTGATAAAACCATTATTATCAATGCACCTATTCCCATTAACAACACTCCGTTCATAGTAACGAGTCTGTCGCTCAGAGAAGCAAACCTTTTGGGTAGCCAATGATCTATTGCCATGTTTGCCATGATTCTCGGTCCGTCGATAAAGCCAGTCTGGGCAGCTACGAAAAGTAATGCAGATTCAGATACGAGAGTTATCAGGACAAAGCTTTTTGCCCAGAAATACCCCCAACCAGATGTTAGATTATCGAGCAATACGGCATTAAGAGTCTTATGAGTGTCGAGCTGCACATTAAAAAGCATATAACAGATCATTAAGCCCAGAACCATAAAAGAAAGAGAAATGACCATCAGGAACATTGTCTTCCTGGCTGTTGCAACTTTGGGCTCTCTAAGGATGGGCATTCCGTTACTTACGGCTTCTATACCCGTATATGTTCCAGCGCCCATACTATATGCTCTCAGAATTATGAAAAAAGTGGCAAAAAAACCAAACTGGGATACTGTTCCATGAATTTCATGAGAAGTCTGGCTGGCAACCGCAGTAAAATTTGAAGCGTGAAGAATGATACCATATAAAATTGCCCCTACATGGGTCGTAATAAAAATTATAAAAATCGGAGTTAACGAGATAACTGATTCTTTTACTCCTCTGAGATTCAGTAAAACCAGGAAACAGACACCACCAATGGCAAATGTCAGTTTATATGGTTGCCATTCTACCGGGAAAAAACTAAAAATCGCATCAGCTCCACTTGAAACGGAAAGAGTAATTGTGAGTACATAATCAATAATTAAGGCAGATCCAGAGATCATACCTGTTGTTGGAGATAAAAGTTTGCTGCCTACGAGATAGCCTCCCCCTCCATGTGGAAAAAGCCGGACAATCTGGTTATAGCTGGAACCAATAATTATAATAGTGAATACTGTACCGAGGGCGACAAAAATCGCAAGGCTCGAATGGCCCTGCAGGTTTCTGAATGCCTCTTCAGGTCCGTAACATGATGATGAAATTCCGTCGGCACCCAGACCGATCCACGCGAAGAAGGCAACTAACGTCAGTTTATGAAATAACCCTTTATCCTGAATTCCCTTAGCTTTACCTATAAAAGCATTTTTTAATCTTTCGTTGAATGTAGTACTATCATCAGAGTTAGGTGTTCTTCTCCCGTCCATCTAGCCTTCTTATAAATAAGTCGCGCAAAAATACGCGTGTATCCATAAGGATTGTATAAAGACTACCGGAGAACGTATAAAGATTTTATAAAGAACAGTATTCCTTTATCATTGTTTTTCATTGCACCTTAAAAGAAAAATTTTAGAATAATAATCTTTATATTTGTTTAATATCCTAATAATCATACCATATGCCAGTATTCACCCGAACAACCAAAAACCTGATACTTAAAATAGATGAGTTCTTTGATGACATTGATCTTGGACTTCTGGTCTTCAAGGAAGGCATTAAATCGTACCTCGAAAAGGATATGGATTCGTTTGTACGGCATTTGCAGAAAGTTGACCAGCTTGAGAATAATGCAGACAGGCTGCAGCGGGAAATTGAGAATGAAATGATTACACACTCAATATTGCCACAGCACAGAGCAGAGGTAAGCAAATTGATAGATGAGCTCGATGAAATTATTGATGCCCTTAAGAGTTCACTGAATGAAATAAACATTGAATTGCCTGATATACCCGGTTCACTGAATAAAAATTTAATCAGCCTCACCGAGACTTCAGTTAATGCAGCAGAAGAACTTATTCCCGCAGCCAGACTATATTTCAAAGCACCATATACCGTCAGGGAAAGGTTGCTTAAAGTATATTACTTTGAAAGCGAGACAGATAAGCAGTCTTTCAGCATTAAAAAGATTATTTTTCAGCAGATGGATGATCTCGACCTTGCTCATAAAGCTCATCTCAGGTATATAATTCACCATATAGAGAACATTTCAGATCTGGCGCAAAAAGCCGCCGACCTGTTATCAGGAATGGCTATAAAGATTGTAATGTAAGGCAGCGGGAACAGTGAACAGTGAACAGTGAACGGTAAACAGTAAACAGTAAACGGTAAACAGTAAACAGTGACCTAAATACCAAAGCACGGTAGCACCATAGCACCATTGTACCATACCCTGCAACCTGCACCCTGCAACTGTTTAGGTATAAATCAGATTATAGAATTAAAGATATTTTATTTATAGCATGATATTATTTTTCCTCACTAGCGGTTTATTTCTTGGCTGGTCGCTTGGTGCCAACGACGCCTCGCACATTTTTGGTTCAGCTGTAGGATCAAAGATGGTCAGTTTCAGAAAGGCTGCGATCATTGCTTCCCTGTTTTTTATTCTTGGTGCTGTTATTCAGGGTTCCGGAACCTCGCATACACTCGATAAGCTAGGAGCTGTAAATGCACTGGGAGGCTCATTTACTCTTGCTCTCGCAGCTGCCATTACTATTTACATGATGACGAAATTTGCACTTCCGATTTCCACAACACAGGCAATCGTTGGTGCAATCATCGGATGGAACTTTTTTACCGGTAACAGCACTGACAGCAGAACCCTAGGAAAAATAGTCTCGGCATGGGTCGCCGGCCCTGTGATAGGCGCTGCGTTTGCCATCCTGCTGTATATCGTGCTGAAAAAATTCAAGAGATCCACAAGGATACATCTCATTAGATTCGAATCATATATTAAGACCGGACTGATATTGGTAGGTGCATTCGGGGCATATAGCCTAGGCGCAAATAACATTGCTAACGTAATGGGGGTCTTTGTATCTGCTTTTCATCTGCAGGATCTTAACCTGTACTTCTTCACACTTAATTCAAGCCAGCAGTTATTTTTACTGGGAGGAATAGCTTGTGCCACAGGAATACTGACCTACTCATGGAAAGTGATGAACACGATAGGCAGTAATATTCTTGAACTTTCATCGGAAGCGGCGCTGGTAGTTGTCCTCGCCCAGGCTCTTGTTCTTTTTATCTTTTCATCAACAGGATTATCGAACCTGATCGCATCAACCGGTCTTCCGCCAATACCCATGGTTCCGGTATCAAGTTCCCAGGTAATTGTAGGATGTATTCTGGGAATTGGATTATATAAAGGAGCAAGAAATATAAATTTCAGAGTACTCGGGGAAATAGGACTGGGCTGGATCATCACACCTGTCGCCTCGGGTCTTTTGACTTTCTTCCTTCTCTTTTTCATGAAGAATATCTTCGGAATAAATGTCGGATCAAAATCAGGGGTTGCTGCTGATCTTCCGACAATGGCGGATAATACAGCAGCTCTGGGACAGACAGATGTCTCAGGCATAGTAAAATATTTTCTTCTTGGACTTATAATCTTCGGAACAATCGGAGTAGTATTTTACATTCTGCTGGAGAATAAAAAAAGAAAGGAAATGCAAAGATCGGAAGAGAAGTTCTGGAAGAATATGAAATGAAATCCATTATACGGATGGAGGATTGTCTCCCCTTTAGGGGAGATGTCGCGAAGCGACAGAGGGGTTAGAGAAATGAATAACTCTTTCCATACTCTATCATCTGGCTCAGGTAATCATCAGCATATTCAACCTTCACATCGGCAATCTCTCCTTTCTGATTAAATACAGGTATAAGATGTGGATTTACGAATCCGGTATAAGGAGCCAGATTCAGTTTCCTGTACCGGTCCAGTATTTCAGTATGAAGCCCGGGATCTATATTAATACCATAATCTTCGACCAGCGTTTTTCCTGCACAATAATCACCTTCTGATTTAATTCGCTGTATCTCACCAAGCAGTTCTCCAAAAAGCTGCCGGAGTTTATAATAGTCATTGATCTTTACATAACTCTTTCCGTCGGAAGTCAACAGTTCAACAACATTCTCATTTTTACCCCGCCTATAAACCCAGTGACTGATCAGCGCCCTGTTTCTCATGTGAGCTTCCTCAATTTTCTTTCCGGGTTTTATCCTTACAATCTGGGTCAGAAGTCCATTCCTGAGATATGAATCATACGCTGCTCTTGCAGCATCTTCTTCAGGTAAAAGTCCAAGATCAAAGATTTTCCTGTCGATCATATAATACAAGGCAAAGAGGTCCGCTCTAGCCTCTTCAAGTGTCGAGGCGTAGTTTTTAAGCGCGTTGGGATCAGTCCCTTCAGCAAGTTTACCACTTGCATGTCCAACACATTCATGAAGATCGGTATGCAGTGCATCGGATAATGATCCATATTTATTCACCCGTACTATTTCATCATTGCTGAAAGTAAATTCCTCCAGGAATCCATTTCCCCGTGAAGTGATTTCATGAGCCTCAGTAATATTCGCAAGTGTAACTGATTTAGAACCGACTTCCTTTCTGATCCAATCAGCATTCGGAAGGTTAATCCCGAGAGGGGAAGAGGGATAACAGTCACCTCCAAGCATAGCTATGTTGATGACTTTCGCAGCCACACCTGTTACTTTTTCTTTCTTATACTTTGCAGGAAGCGGGGAATTATCTTCGAACCATTGAGCATTTGCAGTAATAATGGCTGAACGTTTGGTTGCTTCTATATCAGTATAATTAACTATTGCCTCCCATGTGGCCTTCATACCTAATGGATCGCTATAGACTTCAATAAATCCGTTATTATAATCTATCCCGGTTTTATTGTCCTTTACCCAAAGAACATTATACTCGTCCCAGGTTTTAAGATCACCAGTCCTGTAATAATTGATGAGAAGCTTAATTCCATCTCTCTGCATCTCCGATTCAGCAAACTTAGAGGCTTTATCAAGCCAGAATATGATCTGGTCGATTGCCGGTCCATATAACCCGCCTGACCTGTACACAATTTCAGTGACCTGCCCGTTCTCTTTCACCACTTTTGAATTAAGGCCCAGTGAGATAGGATTAGGATCGCTAGTATCTGTCCTTTCTGCGTAGTAGGCCTCAACTTCTTCCTGAGACACCCCTTCGTACAAATTAACAGCAGATTCGGAGATAATGTCCGCACCGGAACGCCTTTCAACCTTTCTGCCATATAGATTCTCATCAAAAAGGATTTCAGAGATTTCCGAAGTGAGCTGATCTTTTCTCACCCCGTTTAACAACGGAAGCTTTGCAGAGTCAATATCCCCAATCAGTGTTTCAAAATATGTCCGGCTGAAACCCGGCTTCATCTTATCATTCGAATAATGATGATGGATCCCGTTTGCGAAGAATATTCTTTTCAGATAAATAATGAACATTTTAAAATCATACGAGGACCTGTCGCCGGAGTAAAATTCGAAGATTGCTTCAAAAGTTTTTCTTATCAGTAAATTATATCTGAAATTCTGGTCCCATAAAATATCTCTGCCAGCTAAAGCAGCCTGACTTAAATAATATACCAGTTTTTTTCTCCTGAGTGAGAGTGAATTGAAATCAGGAAGCCTGTACCGCAGAACCCTGATGTCTTCAAACTGATCAACAAAATACTGGAAACTATCTTTTTTATCATCAGGTTCTTCTAGGGTTTTCTGACCGCTATTCAATGTAAATTCTCTCATAATATCTGAAAAAATATGTATCGTTAAAACGTCATCCAGCATTAGAAATTGAGCTTGTGAATCCTCAGGATATTATATATAACAATATTCCGGTTGATTGGGTTTGCAAATTTATTAAAAAGCAACTCATATTCCGAGGGTGTCCAAAATATATGAACTATCTGGAAATAAATCAGCGATATTCTTTACCTTTGCACCCATAAAAAATTCAGTCATGAAAGCCCTCTATTTAACTACTTTAATGATCTTTTATTCTGTCGCTATTTATTCTCAGGACAGAGTCACAGGCCACGATTTTGCCAGCAGATCTGAAGTAATAGCGCGCAATGGAATGGCAGCTACAAGTCAGCCTCTGGCCACACAGGTAGCTCTTGATATTCTGAAGAAGGGAGGAACTGCGATTGACGCAGCTATTGCAGCAGACGCTGTTCTTGGAGTAGTTGAACCTACAGGGTCAGGTGTGGGTGGCGACATATTTGCAATTATCTGGAGTGCAGATAAAGGAAAATTATACGGATTAAATGGCAGCGGCAGATCACCGCGTTCTCTTAAACTGGAATATTTCAAGGATAACGGATTTGAATTCATCCCATCATACGGGCCTCTTCCTGTTTCAGTACCAGGCTGTGTTGACGGATGGTTCGAGATGCATGATATGTTCGGACATCTCCCAATGAAAGATGTCCTTCAACCTGCAATCACATATGCCAGAGAAGGATTTCCTGTAACCGAAGTTATTGCAGAGGAAATGAAAAAGGGGACTGCCCTTTTGAAAGAATTTCCAAATATCAAGGAAGTATATATGCCTACAGGGAAAGCACCAGCTAAAGGTGAAGTTTTTAAAAACCCGCTTCTTGCCAGCACACTTGAAAAAATTGTTAAAGGGGGAAGATATGAGTTTTACCGTGGGACTATAGCCAGGGATATTGCTGCATTTATGAAAAAAGTAGGAGGATTTCTCTCATACGATGACTTGTACCGTCATCATTCAGAGTGGGTGGAACCTATAAGTACCACTTACCGCGGATATGAGGTCTGGGAGCTACCGCCTAATGGACAGGGCATTGCCGCCCTTCAGATACTAAATATACTTGAAGGATTCGATATAGCCGCCATGGGATTCGGATCAGCTGAATATATTCATGTTTTCACTGAAGCTAAAAAACTGGCATTCGAAGACCGTGCAAAATATTATGCTGATCCTTTTTTCAGTAAGACTCCTGTTGCGCAGCTTTTATCAAAAAAATATGCAGCCGAACGCAGAAAACTTATCGACAGGGAAAAGGCTGCTAAAATATATGATCCGGGTAAGATAGAGGCTGCTAATACCATTTACTTAACCGTTGCGGATAAATATGGGAACATGGTTTCACTCATTCAGAGCAATTACAGGGGAATGGGTTCAGGAATGTGTCCCGATGGACTTGGATTCATTCTGCAGGACCGAGGTGAAATGTTCTCACTGGCTGAAGGTCATAATAATGTATATGCTCCGGGGAAACGACCTTTTCATACTATCATTCCAGCATTTATTACCAAAAATAAAAAGCCCTGGATAAGTTTTGGAGTAATGGGCGGTGATATGCAGCCCCAGGGCCATGCCCAGATTGTTGTCAATCTTATTGACTTCAGGATGAACCTCCAGGAAGCCGGCGATGCCCCGCGAATTCATCATATAGGATCTTCCGAACCAACAGGTCAGCAGATGACAAACGGGGGAATTCTTCTTCTGGAGAGCGGTTTCAGGACCGAAGTGATTCAGAAACTGATGTCTATGGGACATACAATACAATGGGACCTTGGCGGATACGGAGGCTACCAGGCTATCATGTGGGATGAGAAGAATAAAGTGTGGTTCGGAGCTTCAGAGTCAAGAAAAGACGGACAGGCATCTGGGTACTAATACACAAAGTGTTTCACACATATGATGCTTTAACTTCTGCACTACTGTTATTTTGCCCCCTGCCCACCTAAAATTTGCTTTTTGCTCCCCTGGAATTTCCTTATGGCCCCCCTGCCACTTAAAATTTGCTTTTGGCCCCCCTGCCCCTCCCGCTCCGCGGGACAAGCTCTAAAGGGGGGTAAAATTCAGGCCGAGCTTAAAATTCCACTGGATTCAGAAATTGTCTCCACTAAAGGGGTGATCTCGCTTCAGCAGAAGAAGGATTCTTCAAAGTCCCCATTCAGGGGGATTTAAGGGGCAATACCCAGCAGATCAAGCACTCCATTAATAAATGTCAGCGGATGTACCGGGTTTCCAGGAATATAGAGATCGATATGATTCTCTTCAATGAATTTTCTGTTGAGAGCGGGACTGCCCTCGAAAATACCACCACTTATGGCATCACAGCCTGCCAGAATGATAATTTTAGGTGATGGAATAGCATCATATGTGATCTGCAGCGGTTCAGCCATATTTTCTGAGACCGGACCTGTTATCACAATTCCATCAGCGTGGCGTGGAGATGCGACAAATTCGATCCCATACCTGCCCATGTCAAAATTCACATTTCCAGCGGCATTCAGCTCAAGTTCCGTGCTGTTATCCCCGGCTGCAGAAACCTGCCTGAGTTTGAGTGATCCACTGAATAGTTTCCGGATCTCTTTTCTGACTAAGTCAGGATTCAGTATTAACGCTGTGGTATCACCCTCATGAATAATAAGCCTGCTTCTCTCATTTGTAGTGAGTCTGTAATCGGTAGTAAACTTAATTTTCTTAGGGAAAAGTCTTGAGCATTCGGCACAGAATGTACATTTGCCAAGATCAATCCGAACAGGTCCCGTAAGAATTGCATTTGTAGGACAAACATCAGCAAGACGGGTTTCATCTACTTTTTCAAGGCTTATCTCGGGTCGTCCGAGGAATATTCCAGGAACTTTTGCAGCTCTCAGATCAGGGATATATTGTTTCCCCTGGTGATATAGAATTTTTAGTGTCTGTAACATCTAAGTTTCTTTTAATTTTCAGAGATCATGTCCGCAATAAGAAAGATCAAAACTCTTATTACTGACCGGAAAATCGGAAATTTCGTTATTTCTTACGGCTAATGCCAATGCAAGCCAGTTATGGAAAGAAGGATCCTTGATTTTATAAATCTGCATTTCACCTGAGTGGTCTGTAATACATGCATGACATATTTCCCCTCTCCAGCCTTCGGTCAGTGAAATTCCGAAAGAATCAGGTAAAAGAACGAATGGTTTTTGAGGTGATCCGGCACTTTCAGGCAGATCAGCCATCAGCTGTCGTATATATGCTATCGACTGAAGCACTTCCTGCTTGCGGATCTGAACCCTTGAATATACATCACCATGATGCTTGATTACCGGTTCATGATTGAACTCACTGTACAATCCGTACGGGTGCGATATCCTGATATCCCTTACAAGTGTATTCATCCTCGCCGACATACCTACAGTTCCGATGTTCAGGAGCTGTTCATAATTCAACATTCCGGTTCTTTCAAACCTAGATAAAGAACTGGGAAGCCTTGATATTTCATCATTAATTTCTTTAAAATCGGGTTCAAAAGCATCAAGTATTGTTGTCAGTCTGTCAGCCAGGGCTCTGGTAAACGGATAAGGGTTGTAACCTGCTCTGATAAGTCCTTTTGCCAGCCTGTTACCGCACCACTCCTGGAAGAAATTGATTATTGGAGTACGTAAGCGGCCTAAAACAGAACTGCCAAGCTGATAGGCAATATCGGTACATATTGCACTCAGATCTCCGGTATGAATGGCAATACGCTCAAGTTCCTGAGCAAGAGTTCTGCAAAAAAGGAGTTCGCTGCTTAAAGGTAATCCTACCATGCTTTCAAGTAAAAATGCGAATGCGGAGGTATGTCCTATTACACTGTCACCTGCTATTGACTCAGCAAGAATTGTCCTCTGAATAAGCTTTTTCTTTTCAAGGAATAACTTTTCAACGCCACGATGCTGGTAACCCAGCTGTATTTCAAGATGAAGAATCTGCTCCCCGTTGCATACAAACCTGAAATGTCCTGGTTCAATGATACCTGCATGTACCGGTCCCACTCCCACTTCATGAAGCTCCTCACTATCTACACTATAGAACGGATAATTCGATATCGTTTCTGTTTTATCCGCCCTGCTGTAAGAATAGCGAACCGGCTTAAGCCATGGGTGATCAGTATATTTTATTCCGAAATTTTCATGAATTTCCCGTTCAAATTTTTCAAATGCAAGAACTTTTGCCGAGAACGAGTCAAGAACAGAGTCTTCTGCAACAACAGTTGCTGAAACCAAAATATTATGCTCATTGTCATCCGCAATACAGATTATAAGGCGAATCTTGTCATTTGTCCGGTAACCGAAATACAGAACACAATGCCGTTCAGGATGATCAATAATCAGACCTGTATTGTAGTCAAGAAAAGTTTTGTAATCTGATTCCGGTATCCCGGCAACAGGTACAGTCTGATGATTATTTAAAGTTAGACTATTCATGTCAGTTTGGTAATAATTTTACAGCATCCTGGATCAATTGCACAAACACAGGTGGCGGATTCAGCCCAAGCCAGATGGCAGTAAACAGCAAAAGATACTGAGTCAGAGATTCCCAGGGGTTAATTTTCGGAATTTTTGATTCATCAATACCAGGGACCGGTAAAAATAAAATCTTCAGAATATTTTTACCGAATGCCCATATTACGATAGTAAGAAGCAACAAAACCGCAATAAGCAGAACGATATGTTTTCCTTCAAAAAGAGATCTGAAAATCAAAAATTCACTGACAAACAATCCGGAAGGAGGCATTGCCGTTGCGCTGATAAAACCAAGTAATAATACAATAGAGCCGGCAGGATTATACTTGAAATAATTACCGACATACTGGATACTTTTACTCTGGAATGTTCTGTACAACTGGTTAAACTGGAAGAAAAGGCTGGATTTTATAAAAGTATGAAGGATGATATGCAGAATGGCGGCATAGTAACCAATCCCTCCTGCAGCAATACCAAGCATCACGATTCCCATATGCTCTATACCGGAATAAGCAAGCATCCTTTTTATATTCAAAACCTTAGTCATATAAACCGTTGCGACGAATATTGAAAGAAACGCCGCAATGAAAATTATAAGGTTTGCCCAATGGAATATAGGGGTTTGTGAAACGACTGTATAAATCCTGAAGATCCCTACAAATCCGAGATTCATCAGAACACTTGCGAGTAAAGCTCCTGCAGGTGCCGGCGCCTTATCTTTTGCATCGATGCCTGCAGTATACATTGGCACAAGTCCAAGTTTTGCAGTGAAACCTGTGAATATAAACAGAAACGCCAGGCGGAGCCAGAATGGATTTAGCTGATCCTTATATGCCATCAGATTGGCGAATGAAAGATCGCTCGATCCTGCATGCTGGAGTGCAAGACTCAGGAAGAGTATTCCTATGAACACAAAGGTGATGCTGATAGCACAAATAAAGACATATTTCCATGTACCTTCCAGGGCAAGCTTATTCCTGTGATGATAAATTAACATTGACGCCGACAGAGTGGTCATTTCTGTAAAAATCCAGATCACGGCAATATGGTTGGCCAGGTAGGCGGCTGAAATAGATGTAATAAGAAGGACAATTGCAGAAAAATATATAGCTCGCGACTGAGGGGTTTCATCATGTCTTATAAGGTAGAGATAACTATGAAACAGGGCAGGGATGGAAACTATCGTCAAAGTTATAAGGAGAAGCAAACCAAGTGAATCAAATGTAAAATACTGCAGTACTACGTTTTTATAGTTATTACAGGCATAGAATGTGAATCCAACCTGGATAAGTCCGAAAAGAATAATAAGAACATTATTAATTACGGCATTTCTGTTGAAGAAAATAAACGCTGCAATAAGAAAAGCACAAATCAGATAAATAGCTGTCATCATTTCGTAATTAATAATCTTTAAGGTTACTTAGCTGGTCCACATCAGCCGCTTTAAAGACATCACCAATCTTGTTCAGGAATATCCCAAGTATGAGGACACTTGCAAATACATCAAGCATAATTCCCAGGTTTACCAGGTTTGGCATCTCATTACCTACTGCCAGTGAAAGGACAAATACGCCATTCTCAATCATCAGATATCCCATTACATGAGTAATGATCTTTTTTCTTGAAGCGATGAAATAAAGACCTGTAAAAAGAGTCGAAAGGGATACTATGAAGAAAATCTTATCAAGATGTGTATCCTGTATTGAGTTTGCAAGCAATACAGTTATGACCACTATCATGGTTATGATTATCAGAGATATGAAATTTGGAAGGTAGGGTTCGGTAACACGGGTAATTTTATTTCTTTTTATCAGATATCCCAGGAAGACAGGAACTGCAATAGCTTTAAACACAATGGTCTCAAGCATTATCAGAACCAGGTTCCAGGTTTCAATAGCTTGCAGTTGCAGGAATGTAACTCCGAAAAGGATCACTCCCTGCAGGGCAAGTACCCTTACATATGTTATAATCCTGTTTGCAATTGAAACATATAAAAGACTGATAATAAAAATTATAAGAAGTACGTTCGTCATTTTTAAGAATATTAAACGAATTTTTCCAAAACAAGTAACACCCCAAGGAATATTAAAAAGCTGACTGATGAAAGTGCCAGAATAAACTGAGGATTATGGCTCATTCTAAAACGAGCCATAAAAGATTCAATTAGTCCCACCACAACAGCAAAGAGACACTGGGTTAAGAGAAATACCGGAATAGCCCAGATAACTGCCAGGTTACCTATAAAGAAATCTGCAATTAATGCCCCATACATAGCGAATTTTAGATAACCGGTGCTAAGAATCAGTCCCAGGTCAAAACCGCTGTTATCAAGTATCATAACTTCGTGAATCATAGTAAGTTCAAGATGTGTTTTCGGATCGTCGATTGGCATTCTGCTATTTTCGATCATTGCAATCATCATCAGGACAAATGATGCCAGTGCTCCGAGCATATAAGTAATTGATGATCCAAGATGAAGCGAAGAAAAGATCTTATAGAACGAGGTATTGCCTGTTAATAATGCAAATGACCCGATAAGTATGAAGAAAGCCGGTTCTGCAAACATGGAATACAATGCCTCCCTGCTTGCACCCATGCCTTCAAAACTGCTGCCTGTATCCATTGCTGCAATAATGCTGAAAAATTTGCCCAGAGCGAGGATATAGGCAAAGAAAATAAAGTCACCGTCAAAACTCACCAGTCCTTTTGATGATCCAAAAGGAATTACCAGGCAGGCCATAAGGACTGATGCAAAAGTGACAGAAGGTGCTATTCTGAAGATTATACTTGTAGTCTCGCTATAGATAGTGCCCTTTCTGAAAAGTTTTATTACATCCTTTACAGGCTGCAATATGCCCGGACCCATTCTTCCTGAAGTAATACTTTTTGTCCGAAGTATTATTCCCGTAAAAAAGATACTGCTAAACAGTATTAATGATATGCT